>Ga0209596_1000070_pt1 | contig 88179 bp, 78 predicted proteins | sample M_130807_MF_Meta_FD_187314 | JGI IMG/M metagenome (GOLD analysis project Ga0209596, IMG submission 187314) | Freshwater microbial communities from Lake Montjoie, Canada to study carbon cycling - M_130807_MF_MetaG (SPAdes) (version 2) | ecosystem: Environmental > Aquatic > Freshwater > Lake...
AAGCAAACTTTTCAATTAGCTTTCTATTTTTTTCTAAGAGCTCCATCATGGCTTCCACCGTTACATTATAATAAATAATGGCTGGTGCCTCTCCAAAACCTTGCCAATTGCCTAAAGACAATCGAATCATCAGACTATGTTGATGGGTTTTAGTTCTACCATTCGAAATGGTAAATGGATATTCAAAAGGTAGTTGTTGTTCCCAAAAATCTAATTGCACTTATAAAATTTTAGCTAAGATACTAAATAGCCTTATTTAGCGGCCAGATTCTTTAATAGCCATGGCCCAGTCTTCATTAAAGCTTTTTGCAGCAATTAAGTTTTCTAAACTAAGATGCATTCTATAACGCCAGTAATGTTTAGGATTAGATGGCTCATTAATTCTTTCAGCATGTGGGTCTTCCCTTCTTAATTTTGCATCCACGCCTAAATAATCTTGTAATTGAAATATAGCCCAGATAGCAGGTGAATATAAATGTTGCATAAGGATGGCTTTATTAATCCAAGGCTCACAAAATTTAGGCGCTTCTCCAGACGCTGCTAATTGTTCTTTAAAAAATAACTGTGTTTTAGCTGGGTCTTCTTCCCACCATCCTCTTAATGTACTTGTATCATGTGAAGAAGGAGTGACCACACTTAAATAAGGCGCGTCCTTTGGATTAAAAAATACGGTATAATTTGCCTTAGGCATTCTTTGAACTTCTAAACTTAAAATACCTAATTGTTTCATTACCTCAGGTAAACAAGCAGGCACTAGTCCTAAGTCTTCACCACAGATAAGCATATTGGTAGCTCTTTTTAAATTAGGTAGTTTTTGTAAGGCTTCTTTTTCCCAAGCCTCATTTTGTTTGACAAAGAAATAATCGACGTATAAACCTCTTAGTATTTCTTTTGTTTTCTCCTCTAATGCTTGAAAAGAAGAACTGCCTTCTATATTAAATCTAAAATGATACTGCCCGGCTTTTTCATCTTCAAATAAAATTACATTGGTTAATAAATTCAATAAGCCATTTTGTATTTTATCTTGCCAATCTTCTTTAGGTAGGGTCTTAAAATGATTCACTACTTGAACCTGTGTTTGATAAGCAGGTAAAAATGCATAGCGATCCTCTGATGTACATTCAAAATAATTATTTTTTACATAATCATTATCATAGCCAAATGTTTGAAACAAATTAGTTTCATTGATAAAGGGCTTGGTAAATCTATCTGCATCTAATGAAATGCCCTTGCTATTGAAATCATGTATACTCAATGGGATAGCTGGAACAAACCTGCCCATAATACCATCTACTGCATGCATGGGTATACTCCATATTCTAAAAAATCCTAAAATATGATCAATTCTAAAAGCGTCAAAGTAAAAACGCATTTGTTCAAAGCGCAGTTTCCACCAACTATAATCGGTGGCTGCCATCTTCTCCCAATTATAAGTAGGGAAACCCCAGTTCTGTCCTTTCACTGCAAAATCATCTGGGGGTGCACCAGCCTGCTTATCCATATGGAATAAAGTTGGATGCTGCCATGCATCGGCGCCATATCTATATACACCAATGGGTATATCACCTTTGATAATGATGCCATTTTCATGCGCATAGTTTGAAGCCGATTTTAATTGCAAATGCAAATGAAATTGCACATAATAGTAAAAACTAATTTCAATATAAGTAGTTGACTTAGGGTCCACTAGTTTTTGAATAGCTTTTTCATCAAATTTTGAATGTGTTGGCCATGTATTGTAATCTACAGTTCCATGTAATTCTCTTAAATAAGAAAAAGCACTATAAGAAACCAACCAATGCGCATTATTATTAAAAAATTCAGTGAATCTAGCCAAGGCTAATTCCTGTTTACCATTTTTATCAAATAAGGTTCTTAAAACTTTCCACTTTAATTTCATGACCCTTTCGTAGTCTACCGCCTCGAGTGCATTTAATTTTTCTTTTTCAATCAAATAAGATTCAATTAAATTTTCCTGCTTGGGCAAAATCATTTCATCCACTCTTATCAGCAGTGGATGCAATGCAAAAGCCGATATAGCCGCATACGGATAAGAGTCCATCCAAGTATGGGTAGCCGTGGTATCATTTACAGGTAATAGCTGAATTAATTTAAGTCCTATTTTTTTTGACCAGTCTACTAATAGTTTAATATCTGAAAACTCGCCTACCCCGAGGCTATCATTTGACCTTAAAGAAAATACAGGAATAGCTACCCCTGCTCCCTTCCACTGCGTATTATTCAATGCTGCAAAACCATCATTGCAAATAACTAATTTATTTTTACTAGCAGGTTCATAGATAACTCTATTATTGCCGTCTTCATAACTTATAAACGCTTTTTTTTGGGTATCATAAATACCATATTTATATATTAAAGGAAAAGCTGCTTGCTTCAAATCCAAGGCTATTTCAAAATAATCAGCATCTTTATATGTATCATTCTTAATTTTTGTAAGGGGTATTGTTTTTTGAATATCCCAATTGCCCAAAATACTAGACTCTCCAATAATACACAAGCTTTCTCCTTTATTTAATAGTGGCGCTTTTACTTTAAATAAATGTGTTTTTGTTTTGGCCAATTTTTTGGCAACAGTAGAGGCCATACTTTCTTTTAATAAAATAGAAGTAAAGGGCTCTGTATAAAATACGTTTTCAATCTGACCTGCATAGTTCCATGTATCTATTAAAACTAATTCATCGTTTGTGATAGATGCTATATCAATAAACTTATCATTCCCCCACTCTAGTATTTCTCTACCATTTTCATCTTTTATTAAATAATGATAAACAATATTTTCTGCTTCTACGGTCGTTGAGAAGTTCAAATGTAAAACCCAATAAGTTTCATTTAAATTAACTAGTGGAATGGCTTTATCTGCTGCACCACCTCCCAGGAAAGGATGGTTCCCATAGATCCATATACTTTGACCATAAGTAGTTTGGTACTTAAGATGAAAACTTAGTTTAATCGTATTTTCTTTTTTAACTGTTTTGGTTTTCATGCAATCAGAATCTCCATTCAATCGTTATTATAAAAGTTAAGTAGCTAAAGATAAAATAATAAAGTGTACTAGAAACACATTAAATTTATTTTAGTAAAATGATCTAGGCTTTTGTATATTTACCTACGGCACTTATAATCAATAGATTACGATAATTAATGGACAAAATATTAATATATACCGATGGTTCTTCAAGAGGTAATCCGGGTCCGGGTGGATTTGGCGCTATATTAATGTGGGCGGGAAAAACTAAAGAAATTCAGGAAGCCTATCGTAAAACCACCAATAATAGAATGGAACTATTAGCGGTCATTAAAGCCCTATCAGCCTTAAAAACAAAAACCCTTCCTATTCATATTTATACAGACAGCAAATACGTGGTAGAATCGGTAGAAAAAAAATGGCTGAACAACTGGATCAAAACCGATTTTAAAGGCGGAAAGAAAAACAAAGACCTTTGGTTACAGTATCAAAAAATAGCGGCTCCTTTCACCATTAAATTTCATTGGGTAAAAGGACATAGTGACAATGGAAACAATAATAGATGCGATGTTTTAGCAACAGAGGCTGCCGACAATGGCCCTTGGAAAATTGACGAGGTTTTCGAATTAAATGAAGCTGCTAAACAATAGTTGAACTATTATTAGACAACTAAAAATTAGATAGATAATTAAAATTTAGATGGCTTTAAACTTCGGAATAAGTACACGAAAAGAGCCAAATAAAACGCCACCAAACACTAAAGTACCCGCCACACTATAAGGATAGAAAGGTAAACCGTCTACCATAGTTTGAATAAGACCTGAAATAGTGAAAGCATGATGATAGCCACCCCCTTGCGCCCATACTAAAAAGTTAGAAACCAAAAAGTAAGCAGTGGGTGCCGCTAAAAAGCCAATAAAATATTTAGATGGTTTGTTGCTTTGCAAACCAAAACCAAACACAGCAGTACCAGCAATTAAAACATAATTTAATAATTGACCTTGATAAAAACCTTGAATAGGAGTTAAATGATAGGTAAACAATACTTGATACAATAAATCAGAGATAAACATTGAAAGTATTGGTAATAAAAAAGCATACTGCTTTTGTTTTGCGAATAAAGATCCACCAAATAAGGCAATAGCAATTTGAGGTGCGAACCCATAAGGTCTTCCCGGTAATACACGATATAAAGCACTAGTAAGTATCATTATCACTAAGGCCAGGAATATTTGTTTGTTGAATCTCATCTTTATTGTTTTTATCTTTAAATGCTAAGCTTTTTATATGAGCCTAGTCAACAAAAATAAGGCTTTCATTCTTTATTTAATATATTTTACAAATAATGATTTTCCTCAATTGTGAATAAACTATTTAGGGACATAAGACTTAAACAAAACAGAGGCTGCCTTGGCCTTCATGGTAAGCTTGGCATTGGGTGTCAATAGCGCAGTATCACCAGCTTTATAAGCTATATCTTCAATTATGACTTCACCATCCATTACTAATAGCATCTCTAAGCTATAGGTTGAAATTGTGCATACTTCACCCACATTTAGTACTATTTTAGTTAAACCAAAATCGGGTACTGGGCAGGGATAGTTTGTTTCTTGGTCATTAAGCTTATCCCCTTTTAGAATAATAGGAGTAGTGGGTATAAAATTGACATGCTGTAAAAGTTCTTTCACATCGACATGTTTGGGTGTTAATCCTCCTCTTAAAACATTATCGCTATTGGCCATTAACTCAATATTCTGTCCTTCTAAATAGGCATGCAGTATACCAGCCCCTTGAAAAATACCTTTATACTTTGGAATGTTTACAATATTCAAAATATAGATTGAAAAAATTCCTTTGTCTATATTTTTTGAAGGAATGCCATCGGCATAATATTTATTTGCCCAATATTGAGGATCATTTTTGGTAACATTTCCTTTAGCCACTGAATTCGCTGCTTCTTCTAATAATGGTTTTAATATTGCATCAGCTACCTCCATAGGCAGTTGCATAAAATAAGAATACAAATTTCGATAATCACCCCCTTTAAATTCACTTACTAAGGGTTTGAGGCATAAATAAGTATTCAACCTTTTTTCTAAAATGGCTGCTGGTAAAAATCCATGTAATAACCAAAAATCGCTGAGCGCCACCATTACTTCAGGTTTATGATTCTCGTCCTTATAATTTCGTTGCGCTGCTTCTATAGCAAGACCCTTAGCCTGCTCTGCTTTAAAACCCAATACTGCATTTTGCTTTGAAGGATGCACTTGAATGCTTAGCATATCATGTACATCTAATATTTTGTATAAATAAGGTAGCCCTTTAAACTTAGTGGCTACTTCATTACCCAACCACTCGGTTGGATTATTTTGTATTAATTGTGCTAAATTTTTCTCCCCTTCTTTAGTTTCAATTACAGAAGCCGCCAAAACATGCGCCCCCATCCAATATTCAGCATAAGGTAAATGATTTACATTCTCTACACCCATCAAATTGGGAAGAAAGGTAGTACCTCCCCAATCATAATGCCTATGTTTTCCTAGTAATTTATACGCTTTTTGCATGTAGATAAAATGTCGATGTTTGGGCTATAACATAAAGCTAAATGAATTTTAAATGAGCAACAAAGAAATTGGGCTATTTGGTGAAAATATGGCCGCCGGTCACCTTAGTCAACTAGGGTTTGAGATACTGCATCGAAATTGGAGATACAAGCATTTAGAAATAGATATTATTGCGAGCAAGAACAATCTCTTACATATCATTGAAGTGAAAACAAGAACCAGTATTGAATTTGGTTACCCGGAACAATTTATAGGTAGGCAAAAAATGCAGTTTTTAAAAAATGGGGCGGCTTTGTATCAATATGAAAATCCTGGCTGGAAATATTTGCAGTTCGATGTCATTTCCATTTTCTTAAATGAAAAAAAAATTTGGGAATTAACTTTTTTCGAAGATGTCTATTTCTAATAAGTATTAGCCAATAAGCACCTGCATTTTCTCCACCATCTTATAAGTAGCTGGACAAAATTCAACGTTTTGTATGTGCACGTGCATGTACTCGGTCATTTTTCGCTTTGTCAAGTGTGGAAATCCGGCACAGTCTGCAGGTCGGATATCATAAATACTGCACTTGTTAGATTTCAAATTTAAAAATTGACAAGGTTGCAATTTATTCAACCAATCCTTATCTTTTTTATCATATTCCAAATACTTTTCTTTAAAAGCAGCTGGTGACATTTCGAAATGGCTTGAAATTCTTTTAATATCGGTGGGTGTAAATGTAGGACTCATTGTTTTGCAACAATTAGCGCAACTCAAACAATCTATTTCTTTCCAAACTTCAGGACTAAGCTTCTGTGTAATTTGATCTAGCCCTTTGGGTGTATTCTTTTCTATTTTTCTAAGAAATGACTTTAATTGTTTCCCGTTATGCCTCACTTTCTGCTTAAATGACCTTAAATTTACTTTCATATTGATGATTAATCTGAGGCGAAATAAAATCATTAATGCATAACTATCAAATCTTTTATTCAAGCATATGAATTGGGCTCCCTATAAAAAAGGATTCAAAGCATTCCTACAACTTGAAAAGTCGTTAAGCGCTCATTCTGTTGAGGCTTATTTAAGAGATATTGATAAATTAATCAACTATCTTGAAAGCAACGAAGAAGCATTAAGCCCAGCAGATATTACTCTACAACATCTTCAATCCTTTATACAATGTATTGGTGAAATGGAAATGGCGCCTACTTCTCAAGCAAGAATCATATCTGGTATAAAATCTTTTTTCAAATATTGCTTGTTGGAACAAATTTGCACTGTTAATCCCACTACTCTTTTGCCAAGCCCTAAAACAAGGCGCAAACTACCCGATGTTTTAAGCTTTGAAGAAATTGAGCTTTTAATAGGCCATATTGATTTAAGCAAACCAGAAGGTGGCCGCAATAAAGCCATTTTAGAAACCATGTATAGCTCTGGTCTTAGGGTGACTGAAGCCATTCATTTAAAAATTTCTTGCTTGTATTTAGATGTGGGTTTTATAAGGGTCATTGGTAAGGGTGATAAAGAAAGGCTAATTCCCATTGGATCAGATGCCATAAAGTTTATAAAAATTTATAAAGACACTATTCGTATTCATCAAACACCTGCCAAAAACTGTGAGGACATTTTATTTTTAAACAACCGAGGTAAGGGCCTTAGCAGGGTCATGATATTTTATATCATCAAAGACCTTATTTTGAAATCGGGTATCAAAAAATCCATCTCTCCCCATAGCTTCAGACACTCCTTTGCCACCCATTTAGTAGAAGGGGGCGCCGACCTAAGAGCCGTGCAAGAAATGCTGGGACATGAAAGCATCACCACCACTGAAATTTACACCCATATTAATAGAGAATACCTAAGAGATACCTTGGATCGCTTCCACCCTGCCTTTAAAAAATAACAAAAAATACACATATACTACCTAGAAATAAACTAGGTTTGTTATCTAAAAAATTGCACATGAAAAAAATACTTTTTGCTTTGATGACTCTAGTAAGCTTGACTGCAACAGCACAAATTAAAATGCCCGCAGCTAGCCCAACTCAAACACTTATTCAAGATTTTGGATTAGGTAAAATTGAAATCGTTTATTCAAGACCAGGTCTTAAAGGCCGTGCTGCATTTGGAAATGGAAGTTTACTAGCACCCACTGGAATTGTTTGGAGAACAGGTGCTAATGGCGCTACAAGAGTTACATTTTCAGATCCAGTAACTATTGGTGATAAAACCTTAGCTGCTGGTTCTTATGGTTTATTTACCATCCCAGGTGAAAACGAGTGGACTATTATTTTTAATACCAATTCTAAAGGTTGGGGAAGCTTTGAATACAAAGAAGCGGAAGATGTAGTACGTGTAAAAGTGAAACCAGAATTGACTAGCAATAACACAGAAACATTTACAATGGGTGTAGGTAATATTACTCCAGAAACAGCTACTATTTATTTAAAGTGGGCTAAAACCATGGTAAATATTCCTATTAAAACAGATATAAAATCTACTATTCGCAAACAAGTAGAAGCCTCTACTACTGGCGCTACCGTTACTGCTGCCGCTTACCAAGCAGCCGCTAATTTCTATTTTGATATGGACAAGGATTATGCTAAAGCCTTAGCCAATGTAAACAAAGCTATTGATGCTACACCTACTGCTTATTGGTTATTTCTTTTAAAAGCAAAAGCGCAAAAAGAATTAGGAGATAAGAAAGGCGCTAAAACAAGTGCTGAAACTTGTATTAAAATGGCAACAGAAGGAAAAAATATGGATTATGTGCGATCTGCAAATGATGTGATTGCTTCTTTATAAGATTCTTTATCAGATTATTAAGCAGATTATTAAGATGATTATTTGAAAAGATTATTTAAGTGTAGATACTAAAAAGAGTCCCGAGCTAAGCTCGGGACTCTTTTATTGGAGATCAGCTCTAAATGTGCGGAAGAGGAGATTCGAACTCCCACGCCCGGGTATGGGCGCTACCACCTCAAGGTAGTGCGTCTACCAATTTCGCCACCTCCGCTCAAACGCAAACCTACTTAAAATTTCTTTTCTGCTAGTATTTTTTGCATCTTTGTAAGACTTCAAATTTTCACTATGTCTAACTACAACGTTACCTGCCCTAAATGTCAACACAACTTCGAGCCTACCGATGCTATTAGAGAAGAAGTGGAAAAAGAACTGCGCGGTAAAATGACCGATTGGCAAAAAAAGAAAGAAGAAGAAACCACTGCCTTATTAGCTGAACAAAAACTAACAATTGAAAATGAACTGGCAGAGAAACTAAAAAAAGATTTAGGCGCTCAGTACGATCATAAAATTAAACTCATGCAGCAAAGCGAGTCCGCCATGAGTAAACAAGTAAAAGATTTTCAAGAAAAAGAATTGGAGTTTCTTAAACAAGTACAAGCTATTCAAGCCAAAGAAGCGGAATTAGAATTAGAACTGCAAAGAAAATTGGTAAAAGAAAGAGAAACCTTAAAGGCGCAAATACAAAAAGAAGAAATAGAAAGAGGTTCTCTAAAAGATCAAGAACATGTGTTGAAAGTAAAAGAATTAGAAAAGCAATTAGAGGATCAACGCAAGCTAGCCGAAGAAATGCGACGCAAAGCAGAACAAGGCAGTATGCAAATGCAAGGTGAAGTACAAGAGCTTTTATTAGAGGAATTATTAAAAAGCAGTTTCCCTTTTGATGAAATAGTAGAAGTAGGTAAAGGCGTAAGAGGCGCCGATTGCATTCAAGTGGTGCGCAATAACCTTGGGCAGGAAGCAGGTAAAATTATTTACGAAAGTAAAAGAACCAAAGACTTTAACCAAGAGTGGATTGATAAATTAAAAGCGGATATGCGCAGTCAAGGTGCCGATATTGCTATTATTGTTACCCAAACTTTCCCTAAAGAATTAGATCGTTTTGGTGAAAAAGACGGCGTGTATATATGTTCATTCCAAGAAGTTAAAAGTGTTGCTTTATTATTGAGAAATGCTCTACTTAAATTATTTGATGCTAAAAAGAGTCAAGTGAATAAAGGAGACAAAATGAGTTTTTTGTATGACTACTTAACCAGTAATGAATTTAGCGAACAATGGAAAGCCGTTGGCGAAGGTTTTAGGCAAATGCGTTCTAGTATTCAAAAAGAAAGAGACGCCATGGAAAAACTTTGGAAAGCAAGAGAAAAGCAGCTTGAAAAAGTATTGCTCAATGCCATGCACATAAAGGGATCCATTGAAGGTATTGCAGGTGCTGACGCTATTCACTTAGATTTATTGGAGGAGGATACCACCCTTGGAATAGAGGAAGAATAAGTATCTAAGTTGTCTAAACTATAATAAAGAATCTTTAGTGATAACAAGTAACACAAACGTAATCTGTTCCAAAATGGTATTCTAAATGAACCTTGATTTTATTTTCTTTATGTACAATTACTGCTGGCACGGTTCCCCTAACTCCCTTCGTTAATTCGAGGATATTGAAATCCTTCGCAAAATCAATTCCTAATTGTTCATATTTTTTATACATGGCTTCTTTGGCTGCCCATAAAAATGCCAATTGATTCAATTGATCCTTTTCATCCAACACTGCAATCATTGCTTTCTCCTGGTCATTTAAAAATTTATACGCAACTTTAGCAATGCGTGGGTGAATGATTTCAATATCTATGCCTATGGGTTTGTCATCTACTGCACAAGCTGCATAACCCTTACAATGTGAAAATGAAAAATGAAAAGGCAAGCCCATTAAGTAAGGTTTCCCATTATCTGCCATGACCAATTGACTCAAATCTGCTGCTGGCATCATTAATTTAAATAATAACCTAACGGCCAAATGTTGCGTCCTTCTTTCCTCATTGGCAATGGGTATAGTAAGTTGAACATCAGTCTCAAAAAAAGACGCAGGTTCTTGAATAGACCAAATGGCTAGATGAGCTGTCTCGTTAATATTTTGTTGATAAAAGAAAGGCATTTTGAATTAAATTGCGGTCTGTTTTAAAGAACAAAATTAAACATAAATAGATTAAGATGATATTATCAGATTCACGCATACTCGAAGAAATTCAAAAAGGAACCATCAAAATTGAACCTTACGATCGCAAAGACTTAGGCAGTAATAGCTATGACGTGCATTTGGGCAAATGGTTAGCCACCTACGATAATGCCATTTTAGATGCGAAAGCACATAATACCATTACCTATTTTGAAATACCTGAAGAAGGTTTTGTTTTAGAACCTACGGGCTTTTATTTAGGCGTTACTTTAGAATACACTGAAACACATGCCCATGTTCCTTTTTTAGAAGGTAAGTCTTCCACTGGAAGATTAGGTATTGACATACATGCCACCGCAGGTAAAGGCGATGTTGGATTTTGCGGTTACTGGACTTTAGAAATTTCGGTAAAACAACCTGTTAAAATATATAAGGGCATGCCTATTGGTCAACTTATTTATTTTCCTGTAGATGGGGAGATTGAAGTTAAATACAATCAAAAGAAAAACGCTAAATATAGCGGTCAGCCCGAGAAACCTATTGAGAGTATGATGTGGAAGAATAAGTTTTAGAATAAATTATAGCGTAATTTTTAGTGTACACCTTAAGTAAAATTTATTGACCACTTTGTTTTTTATACGCTAATACCCATAGTAGCACTTCATCATAACTTTTTATTCCATTCGCCTGTTTATTCCATTGCAAGAATTGATCATAAACAGAGGTGGATGCAGGAATGAGTAAATGCTGTCTTTGTATAAAGAAATCTTTTATCTTTTTTCTATCCCCTATTACTTTAGTATTGAGCAAGGCTTTATTTCTATTTACAATTGTTTTCCATTTTTCAAAATTGCCCGTTTTGGCAATTAAGCTTAAATGTTCAGATTGACAATAAGTAAACATTTGTAGTAACATAGAATAGCGCAATAATGCATCCGATGATTCTGTAGCAACTACATAGGCTATAAAATTGGCTTCCGCCTCAGAGGCATAACCCATTTGATGTGCTAATTCATGGCAACTGGTATAAGGCAGGGTTAAAAAGGGAACATCGGTTCTAATAATGGCTTCTCCTGTAATGGGTTGGTAAAATGCCATATACCCGAGATAATCACCCCAACTAGGAAAAGCAGCCTCTTTTAAAACCGGTTTATCTATATGAAGCTGGGGAAATCTGTTTTTTAGCTGTTTATAATCCAAAATGCTATTACTAAATACCTGGTCTACCCTAAGTTCTTGGATAAAAGAATCTGTCAGTATTTGCCTGGTTTTGTTCAAATTATCAATAAGATCCAAACTAAGGCTATCTAGCTGAAGGGCAGAATAACTAGTATCCATTTTTAAACCAAAGCTTTTAGCAGGGCTAGATTTTTGATAATTCAAGCCCCAAATAAGCATATAAACCACATATAACTGAAGCAGCTTTAGAATGAGCTGTTTGCCAAAACCTAACAGATAAGTCCTATAAGTTTCAGTATTTATTTTATTTTTAAGTTTATATAAACTTATTATAATATTGATAATCAATAGTATAATTAAAATAAGATACACAAACTCCCCAATAGGTATTTTAACGCCTCCAGTGACTGTTCTTAAGCCTAGGCTCATGTATTGAAATAGGCCTAAACTAAAATAAGAAGCTACTACTTGAGGGAAGAAAGAAAAGATGAGAATAGCCAATGCCATTAGCAGCCAACCTGCTTGAGTTAGGGTTATGATAGGAGCTCTGCGCTTTAATAGGTCTTTTTTCACCTTTTGGGGATTAATGGGCTGGTCTAAGAATAGGTACCCAAAAGTAGGATAAACTTTGTCTTTTGGTTGGTTTTTACTAACTTTGCCAACCTTATAAGTACGGATATGAACCAAAACAGGGCTTACGAAATAGCATTTGTGGGTTTAACACCCGGTTTACACGAGTTCGAATACCGTATCGAGGACCAGTTCTTTACCAGTTTTGGCCAACAAGACTTCTCTAATTGCAATACCCTTGTTAAGCTTAAGCTTGACAAAAAACAAGGTTTTTTCCAATTGCATTTTGATGTTGATGGCAAAATAGATACCCTTTGCGATCGTTGTGGCAATCCCCTAACGATTCAATTATGGGATGAGTTCAACATAATTGTAAAATTAGTGGACGACCCTATTACCCTGAACAGTCAAGAAGAAGACGCTGATATTTTTTACATTGATAAAGGTGAAAATTATTTTTCAATTGCTACTTGGATTTATGAATTCATTAATTTAAGTATTCCTTTACAACATATTTGTAAGAAGAATGAAAAAGGAGAATCGACCTGCAATCAAAAAGTATTAGACCAGTTGAACCAATTCAAAGTAAATCCCACAGAAGTGAATAATAAAAACATCTGGAAAGGTTTAGAAAAATTTAAAGGATTGGATGATACGAATGAAGAAGAAGTAAGCAAGAATTAACAACGAATATTAAATAATAAATTTTAAAAAATAAGAGATGCCTAATCCTAAACGCAGACACTCACAACAACGAAGTGCTAAAAGAAGAACTCACTATGTAGCTCAAGAAGTTACATTAAGCAAAGATGGAACCACAGGAGAAATCCATGTACGTCATCGCGCACACGTTCAAGAAGGTAAATTATATTACAAAGGGCTATTAGTAAGCGAAAAAGCGCCACTAAAAGCTTAATTACCGATTCAATGAATATTGGCATCGATATGATGGGAGGCGATTACGCCCCACTAGAAGCCGTTAAAGGTGTACAGCAATATTTAGCAAGTTCGGATAATAATTTATTTTGTATAGGTGAAGAAACCCAGCTGAAAGAACTTTTTCAGCGTCATGGGATTTCCTCACCTTTTTTACATATTGTACCTGCCACTGAAGTAATTGGTTACCATGAACATCCTACTAAAGCTCTAAAAGAAAAACCAAATTCCTCTATTGCCATTGGATTTAAACTTTTGGTGACTGGTGAGATAGATGCCTTCTTAAGCGCAGGCAATACAGGTGCCATGTTAGTAGGTGCTATGTTTAGTATCAAAACCATCAAAGGGGTACTAAGACCTACCATTGCCACCCTTCTTCCTAAACTTAATGGTAAAACAGGTTTATTAGTAGACGTAGGATTAAATGCAGATTGTAAACCAGAACAATTAAATCAGTTTGGTATTTTAGGCAACTTATATGCCAAGCATATTTTAAATATTGATAATCCTACAGTGGGTTTATTAAATGTAGGTGAAGAAGAAGGCAAAGGAAATATTTTAGCACAAGCCACCTACCCATTACTAAAAGAAAATACCGCGATAAAATTTATTGGCAATATTGAAGGTAGAGATGTTTTTAATGACAAAGCCGACGTCATTGTTTGCGATGGATTTACCGGTAATATTATTTTAAAAACTGCTGAAGCCATGTATGATGCAGCTAAACATCAAAACCTAGAAAACGATTCTTTCTTTGGACGTTTCCATTTTGAAAATTACGGAGGCACCCCTGTTTTAGGAGTGAACAAACCAGTTATTATTGGACATGGTATTAGCAATGCAAAGGCATTTTTCAATATGATTTTACTTGCTGAAAAAATGATTCAAACACGCTTCTGCGAAATCATTACTAGCAACTTTGAGAATCTATAGTACAGTTTTATTTGTCTTCCACTAATACTAGTTTATTTTTCCACGCAGAGCCCTTGTTTTCGTTCAAAACTTCTGCATTTCTTTATTCCCAGTTTCTTATTAAATAGTTTATTTTTACTTTAATAATAAAGTGAAATCAAACCTATGTGGTTAAATAATATTTTAGAAACTATCGGCAATACACCCTTAATTCGTTTACATAAAATTACGAGCGAGATTCCCGCCACCGTACTTGCTAAAGTTGATTATTTTAACCCAGGTAATTCTATTAAAGATAGAATGGCTTTAAAAATGGTTGAAGTGGCGGAAGCAGAAGGAAAACTAAAACCAGGGGGTACTATTATAGAATGTACTAGTGGTAATACAGGAATGGGACTAGCCTTAGTAGCCATTGTGAAAGGATACAAATGTATTTTTACCACCACCGATAAGCAGAGTAAAGAAAAAATGGATATACTAAGAGCCGTAGGTGCTGAAGTAATTGTATGTCCAACGAATGTTGCACCCGAGGATCCTAAAAGTTATTATTCCGTGGCCAGAAAATTAGCGGCCGAAACACCGAATTCTTTTTTCTTTAATCAATATGATAATTTAGCTAACAGGCAAGCGCACTATGAAAGTACTGGGCCAGAAATATGGGAGCAAACTGAAGGAAAAATTACGCATTTAGTTTGTACGGTTGGTACAGGGGGAACCATTACTGGCACTGCAAAGTATTTAAAAGAAAAGAATCCGCATATTAAAGTATGGGCCATTGATCCCATAGGTTCTTTACTTACGCATTACTTTCAAACAGGCATTGAAGACCACTCTTATGTTCAACCCTATATTGCAGAAGGTTTCGGGGAAGACTTTATCCCCGCTAATTATGACATGAGCTTAATTGATCATTTTGAACAAGTAGCCGATAAAGAAGGTGCTTTAATGACAAGGCGTCTGGCTAAAGAAGAAGGCTTATTCTGTGGTTACAGTGCGGGCTCTTGCATTTTAGGATTATTACAGTTAAAGGATAAATTAAAACCAACAGATGTAGTGGTATGTATTTTACACGACCATGGAAGTAGGTATGTTGGAAAAGTCTATAATGATGAATGGATGAAGTCTAAGGGCTTTTTATAAAGGACTGATTTTCAATTATAAATGTGTGTATTCTTCCCTTTTTTGTGGATTATTTTACCCTAAAACGGAGACTTAGGCTAACATTCGTTTGGGCCATAAATTGTATATTTGCCACTCAATAAATAAACTATGAGCAAGTACAGAGCAGGGGTTTTATTTGGCAAAGAATTAGAGACCTTATACAATGATGCAAAGGCCAATAAGTTTGCCATTCCAGCAGTGAATACGACTGGAACCGATACCATCAACGCAGCGATTGAAACAGCCGCAAAAGTGAACTCCCCTATCATTATTCAATTTTCAAACGGCGGTGCTCAATTTATAGCAGGTAAAGGAATGCCTAACGATAATTTACAAGCAAATATTCAAGGCGCTATCGCAGGTGCTTTACACGTGCACCAAGTAGCCAAGTTTTATAATGTTCCCGTTATTTTACATACCGATCACGCAGCAAAAAAATGGTTACCCTGGATTAGCGCTTTAATTGACGCTGGTGAACAATATAAAAAAGAAAAAGGTCAACCTTTATTCAGTTCACATATGTTGGATTTATCTGAAGAGAGTTTAGAAGAGAACATTCAAACTTCTGTTGAGTTTTACAAAAGAATGGCCCCTCTTGGAATGAGTATTGAAATTGAATTAGGGGTTACAGGTGGCGAAGAAGATGGCGTTGATAATAGCAGTGTGGACAATGATAAATTATATACACAACCAGAACATGTTGAATATGCCTATACTGAATTAAGTAAAGTGGGTAATTTATTTACAGTAGCTGCTGCATTTGGTAATGTACATGGTGTATACAAACCAGGTAACGTAGAATTAAGACCCGATATTTTAAATAATAGCCAAGTATATATACAGAAGAAATTAAACACAGCAGAGAAGCCAGTGTATTTTGTTTTTCATGGTGGATCAGGGTCTCCTCAAAATCAAATTAGAGAAGCCATTGGGTACGGTGCTATTAAAATGAATTTAGACACCGATTTACAATGGGCTTTCTGGGAAGGTATTTTAGAATATTACAAAAAGAATGAGGCCTTCTTACAAGCTCAGTTAGGTAACCCTGAGGGGGCGGACAAGCCTAATAAAAAGTATTATGACCCTAGAGTTTGGTTAAGAAAAGGAGAAGAATCCTTTATTAAAAGATTAGAAGTGGCTTTTGATGACTTAAACTGTATTAACAGAAACGCTTAAACAAAATTTTAACACAGCTGCCTATTTATTAGAATGGGTGGCTGTTTATTTTTTTATAACTTCATATAGGACTAAAACAATTGCTTAACTATTTGAAATAGAAAAGAATTATGAGAAATAGAGAAGAAGATATTGAAGTAAACTTAACAGGTGAAGAAACGGCCGCTTCTGAAGCTAGTAAATCAAGATGGTTTAAAAGAATCAGAAAGGGCATTACTACTTCTACTGCCGATAAAAAAGAAACACCAGAAGGCCTTTGGACAAAATGCCCTTCTTGTAATCATATTTGTACTAGTTCAGAATTAAAAGAAAATTTATTCATTTGTTCTAAATGTAATTTTCATCATCGTATTGGAAGTGATGAGTATTTTGATATTTTATTTGACGAAGCGCAGTGCACAGAACTTTTTGACAATATCAAAAGTAAAGATGCACTCAACTTTACCGATTTAAAAAACTATCAAAAAAGATTAGATGAAATTCACGCTAAAACCGACTTAAAGGATTCTATGCGTGTTGCAGTGGGTAAAATTAATGGGGAAGAAATGGTAGTGGCTTGTATGGACTTTGAATTTATTGGAGGTTCATTAGGCAGTGTGATGGGAGAAAAATTTAGTAGAGCAGTTGACTATTGTATACAACATAGGCTACCCTATTTAGTCATTAGCAAAAGTGGTGGTGCCCGTATGATGGAGAGCGCCTTTAGTTTAATGCAATTGGCTAAAACCAGTGGTAAGCTTTCTCAATTAAGTGACGCTAAACTTCCTTTTATTTCTATGCTTACGGATCCTACTTTTGGTGGCATTTCTGCAAGCTTTGGTATGCTAGGCGATATTAATATTGCAGAGCCTGGTGCCTTAATTGGTTTTGCAGGCCCTCGTGTTATTAAAGAAACCATTAAAAAAGATTTACCCGCAGGATTTCAACGCAGTGAATTTTTATTAGAGCATGGCTTTTTAGACTTTATCATTGATAGAAAAGACTTAAAAAATAAATTATCCGAAGTGGCTTACTTATTTAAGCACTAAGCCTATTAGAATCCATTTTGGAAGTCAATATTTAATCCTATTTTTGTATCCCGGCGCTATGGCAGTTCCGGGATTTTTTATGGCTAAAGCGAAACCAGTACAAGCAAAAGAATTGAATAATAGGCAGGCCTATTTCAACTACCACATAGAGGACAAATATGAGGCAGGCATTGTATTGCTAGGCACAGAGGTAAAATCAATTAGAGAAGGTAAGGTAAGTTTCAATGACTCCTTCTGTATGTTTGATAAAGGTGAACTATGGGTGCGTGGCTTATTTATTAATGCCTATACCCATGGCAATGTCAATAATCATATTGAAGTGCATGACCGTAAATTATTATTACAAAAAAGAGAGCTTGAAAAATTAGAAACCAAGGTTAAAGAAAAAGGCTACTCTATTATTCCCTTGCGTATATTTTTTAATGATAAACATTACGCCAAAGTAGAAATAGGTGTAGGTAAGGGTAAAAAAGAATTTGATAAGCGTGAGACGATTAAATCCCGTGATGTAGATAAAGAAATTAAACGACTGCTGAAGCGCTAAGAATTTTTCATAAAATAAATGCGCCTTTACCGTATAAAACTTATTTAAATATTAAGAATTGAAAAAATGCTATATCGAACGAACTTTGTGAGCGAAGCGATCAGAGAGTGAGATATAGGTTTTTTTTCACTTAATATTTAAATAACCAATTACTCATATTTTTTCTTCGGTGCTTCCTCCCCTTTTAACTGTTCGGCGATGGCTGATGGATGTGGTTTATGGGTAGTGGCATGAGCAATACCCAATAAAGCTGCAAATATGCCAAAAGACCAAGCCAATTCAATAGGAATTAACCAATAGCCCCAAAGCCTACTCACAGCTGCTTTTTGAGGGTTGCTTAATTCATAAATTAATTCTAGCTTCTTTCCTAGTTTAGAAGCATACTCAGCGCTATCTAATTCAAGCTTATATTCTTTACCAAATTCAGAATAGACGGCCATTATCTTAGTCGCAGATCCATTGCCTTGTTTTATAATAATTCCTGGGGCCCTTTCGCTATCAAAATAATCTGGCACCCTACTAAATGGCAAGTATAATAAAAAACAAGTCAGAAATAATATAATGGCAGATTTTATCATTCAAAAAAGGTACTAAATCAAAAGAGCCCCTAGTATTACTACCAAGGACTCTAAAAGCGAATTTATAATATATTTTAGTTACTTAAACTTCTAAAGTCAACAGGTACCAATTTACTTACCCCAGGCTCTTGCATGGTCACTCCATAAATGACATCCACAGCGCTCATAGTTTGTTTATTATGCGTAACAATGATAAACTGTGACTTATCACTAAACTTTTGGATCATTTGTGTAAACTTACCTACGTTGGCATCATCTAAAGGAGCGTCTACCTCATCCAAAATACAGAATGGTGCTGGCTTAATTAAATAAATAGCAAATAACATAGCCGTTGCCGTTAAAGTTCTTTCTCCTCCACTTAATTGACTAATAGAAGAAGGCTTCTTGCCTTTAGGACGAGCTACAATTTCCACTGCAGTGTCGGCTAAGTTTTCAGGATCAACTAATATTAAGTCACAAGAATCTTCTTCTGTAAACAAGGCTTTAAATACCTTTTGGAAGTTTTCTCTTGCTTGATTGTAAGTTTCTAAGAAGGCTTTATTCGCTGTGGCTTCTACTTCTTGAATAGTAAGCATTAAGCTTTCTTTAGCAGTCACTAAGTCATTCTTTTGTTCTAAGATGAAATCATAACGCTTTTTAATTTCAGTATAGGCTTCAATAGCAGTTGGATTCACTTCACCCATATTCTCCAAACGCTTCTTCATTCTATCGGCGCTGGCTTGTAATTCCTCTAAGGAAATCTCAGTAGCTCTAGCTTCGTCTAAGATTTCTTCTAATTCTACCTTAAACTCAACGTTTAATCTTTCTTTCATACCAGACAACTGTAATTTTAAATTATTCAGTTGGTCCTTGATTTCATTGATTAATTGATCAATTAATTCTTTAGACTTAATCTGCAATCTTAAGGCACTTTCTTTTTCTTGTAAATTGTTTCTTAAATTATAATAGGCCTGATCTGCTTCATTTAATTTCAACTCTTCCTCTTCCTTAGTCTTTAATAATTTAACTAAGTCTTCTTCCAATTGCGCTAATTCGACTCGGCTTTCGACTATAGCGGCACTTGCTTCTGTTAATTGAACACTATTGGTTTGAATTTGGGCATGTAAATCGTTCAACTGATTTTCCTTGAATACCACTTCTTGTTGCAATGCTTCAATTTTGCTATACTGTTTAGTTAATTGCAAGTTCATTTCATTAAACTCACCAGAAGCTAAATGATAAGCCTGCTCAGCTGCTTGATAAGCCAATTCAATATCATTTAAATTAGATTGAGTTTGCTGTAAAGAAAGATTCAATGCTTCAAGCGCTAATCTTGTATCCGCGATAGCTGTATGTTCTTCCGCAATCTTATCTTCATATTCTTTTAGCTTAACAATAGCAGCAGACTGAGCTAGTTGTAAATTCTCTACTCTATTCTTATTGGCAAAAACCTCATTAATTAAAGTATTCACGGCTTGCTCTGTAGAACGTATTTCATTTTCTTTCAAAAGCTCATTAAACTGCAATACAGTATTATGTTGGGTTTGAATAGTAGCTTTTAAATCGTTGACTAGTTTTTCTTGCGCTTGAATATCTTCCAATAATTTTTCTAAATTTTTAGCACGTCCTATTTTCTTTCCTTCAAATAAACCAACGCTACCTCCAGTTAATGTATATTTACCTCTTACATACTTGCCGGTTTTTTCTAAAATAATACCTGCATAATCGCCCGATAAAGCTTGCTCATTTTCAGCAATAAATACATTGCCTAATAAATGATTCGCCAATGCGCTATACTTAATATCTATTTCTATAACTGATAAAGCAGCAATGGTATTAGCAGGTGCCGCATTTGCGGAAGCCCCGTTTAATTGGTCTAATAAGAAGAAATTGGCCTTGCCCTTTTTATTGTCATCCAATAATTGAACGGCCTGCATACCCTCTTTTAAATCATTGACTACATAATAGTTCAAGTAAGGCTCAAGTACATTCTCTACCGCTGCACGGTAGGCTTCTTGAACATATAAAATATCTGATAAAATAGGCGCTTGATGATTCCAACCTGTATTCTTGTGTAAAAACTTAACACTCTCCGGATAGCCATCCATTGAATCTACTAAGCTCTTTAATAAATCGTATTCGTTTTTCTTAGCATCTAATTTTCTAGTTTGTTCCGCTAGTTCTGATCTTAGTATTTCTAATTGTTCCTGTGTTTCAAAAATACTGGCTCTTGCATTATCATGCTGTGTTTGTAAAGTAGCTAAATGCGCTTTATTCAATTCTAAATCGGCTTCTTTAGTAGCTAATTGTGCAGTAATATCCGCTATTTGACCTACTCTATGATTTTGTTCTTCTTCTAATTGCTGATGAGATCTTTGTACATTTTGAATAGAAGTATCGGATACTGCTACTTTTTTCTCCGCATCAAATTGATTTCTTTGTATTTGTTGATAAGACTGACGCAGATTATCTAAAGTAGATCTTTGACTATCGAATGAATCTCTTTTTTCAGTTAAAGCAGTTTGAGATTGGTCTACTCTTGTTTTAAAATCTTGGTATATTTTTTCTTCTTCAATAACCTGTAATTTTGTGTACTCAATAGAATCACCAATGGTTTTTAATTGTCCTTCTGCTTTTAATAAAAACTCTTGCAAAGAAGCTTCTTTATCATTTAGATAATCTAGGCGTTGTGCAGCTAAATTTTTATCGTTTTCTTTGGTTCTAAGTGAAGATAAACTATCGTTATATTGATGCTGCATAGCCTGCAAGCCCTTTTCTTTTTCAATAAACACAACACGTTCTACTTCTAATGCCGCTTCTTCCAATGCAATAGCAGCCTCTAATTGAAATTTCTTATCTGTTTCTGCTTCTTGTTGATCGTTTAGTTCTTTGTAGCTAATATTAAAACCTTCTAATGAAGCCTTGGCTAGTTCAATGGCAGTGTCTTTGTAATCTTTTTTGATTTCAAAATACTTTTCTGCTTTTTTAGCTTGGTTCTCTAAAGTTTTTAACTGATTATTAATTTCAAATAATAAATCTTCGATACGGGCTAAATCTTGTTCAGTTGCATCTAATTTATTCTTTGCTTCTTTCTTTCTTGTTTTGTAAATAGTAATACCCGCCGCTTGTTCTAACATTCTACGACGACTATTGTCCTTATCTTTAATGATATCATCCACCATACCTAATTCGATAATGGCATAACTATCGGTACTTACTCCTGTATCTAAAAATAAATTATGGATGTCTTTCAAACGACAAGCCACATCATTTAGTCGGTATTCACTCTCCCCGTTTTTATAAAAACGACGCGTTACGGTGATGGTGCTAAACTCGGTAGGTAATAAGTTTTTAGTATTCTCAAAAGTAAGGCTCACTTCGGCCATACTACTAGCTGATCTGGTTTTACTTCCGTTAAAAACTAAAGAATCTAAATTTTCACTTCTTAAAGCTGAAATTTTCTGTTCTCCAATTACCCATCTTATGCTATCAATGATATTACTTTTACCACAACCATTCGGCCCGATAATGCCCGTAATTCCCTCATCAAAACTTACAATTGTTTTGTCAGCAAAGCTCTTGAACCCTTTGATTTCTAATGACTTTAGTCTCACTTTTTATCTTCTATTTTATGTTCGCGAACATAAGAAAAAGAGCCAAGAAATCAAGGCCTAAATGCTATTTTGTGTACAATTAGTGGAGAAAAATTAAACCTGCGGAATAAGCCTACCTCCCAGGGTAGCTAGGGTTCTTGCAGGGAACTTACCAACGACCATAAAGTCGTGTGTGGCCATAACGATAGCCGTTCCGTCGTCCTTAGCTATTTGGAATAATAATTGCATGATTTCATCGCTGGTTTCAGGGTCTAAACTTCCTGTTGGCTCGTCTGCTAGTATCAACTTTGGTGAGTTTAATAAAGCCCTGGCAATATCCACTCTTTGTTGCTCGCCCCCACTCATCTCATAGGTCATTTTAAAGCCTTTATTTTGAAGCCCCACTTTAGCCAGTACATCTTCTATTTTTTGCTCTACCAAACGCTCGTCTTCCCAACCTGTGGCCTTTAATACAAATCTTAGGTTCTCATGCACATTTCTGTCGGTTAATAGTTGAAAGTCCTGAAATACCACCCCTAAATTTCTTCTTAAAAAAGGAAGTTTCTTCCAATCCATCTCTTTTAAATCATAGCCTACCACCAAACCTTTTCCTTCTGTGATACTCACTTCTCCATATAATGATTTCAATAAACTACTTTTTCCAGTTCCCGTTTTACCCACCAAATAAACAAACTCTCCTTTTTGCACTGTAAAATTTACATCTTGCAAAATGAGATTCCCACTTTGATAAATATTTACATTTTCTAATTGCACTACTATTTCGCTCATATCTTAGTTTGTTAGTGTAGAATTGTTATTACTGTTCTTTTTGAATGTATTAAAATTAATAGCTAAAACTTTCTGTTCCAAAACTTCCTTTTATAATTAATTCTTTTTGAGTAGATGCTTCCACCCTTCCAATAATTTGCGCTTCAATATTAAATGTTTTTGCCAACGCAATTAAAGCAGGTGCCGAAGCTTCGTCGGTAAAAATTTCTAAACGATGACCCATATTAAACACCTGATACATTTCTTTAGCGTTCGCTCCAGAATTTTCTTGAATCAAATTAAATATAGGAGGCAGTTCTAAAAAATTATCTTTCACAATACGCATAGGGCCGGGCAAATACTTCATGCATTTTGTTTGTCCACCCCCACTACAATGTATCATTCCCTTTACTGCTTCAAAATGCTTATCTAGTATAGCTTTTACAAGTGGGGCATAAGTACGCGTGGGACTTAATAATAATTTGCCAATACTAATAGCGCCAAAACCAGGAATGTCTAATGTATCGGTCATTTTATTTTTTCCAATATAAACTACTTCCTCTTTTAAACTTGGTTCAAAAGTTTCAGGATATTTTTTTGCATAAGAATGTTCTAAAACATCATGCCTTGCACTAGTAAGTCCATTACTACCTAGTCCACTATTATAGGCAGTTTCATAACTTGATTGTCCATAACTAGAAAATCCAACAATCACTTGCCCAGCAGCAATTTTGTCATTGGTAATAAGTTTTGCTTTAGGCCATCTTGCTGTCATCGTGCCATTGACTGTAATTGTTCTTACAACATCTCCCACATCGGCAGTTTCTCCACCTAAAAATTCAATTTGAATGCCGAATTTTTTTAGTGTATTAAAAAACTCCTGTGTGCCATTAATAACCTCGCTTAATACTTCTCCCGTAATCACTAATTTATTGCGATCAATGGTGGAAGAAAATAATATTTGATCATAAATACCTACACATAATAAATCGTCTAAATTCATCGCAATGGCGTCTTGTGCAATGCCTCTCCAAACACTTGCATCTCCTGTTTCTTTCCAATAGAGATAGGCTAGTATACTTTTAGTACCTGCCCCATCGGCATGCATAATATTAATATAGTCAGATTGACCCCCTAAATAGTCGGCATATAACTTACAAAAAGCATTGGGATATAAGCCTTGGTCAAGATCCTTAATAGCCGCATGGACTTCTTCTTTTTGAGCGGAGACACCGCGTTGGGCATACAATGACATGAATCTAAATTGGTTTATGGCACAAAGGTACAATTGTTTTACATTTGTGCCATATTTAGACAACCAAGATGATAGTTCACCACGATTTAAAACAATTACCTGCTTTCAAAAATGCCGTTATTACTACGGGAGCCTTTGATGGAGTGCATATAGGCCATCAAGAGATTATTAGCAGAATGAAGCAAATAGCCCTTGAAATTAAGGGAGAAACAGTCATTGTTACCTTTCATCCCCACCCTAGAAAAGTCATTTCTTCTATCCCCGGAGAAATCAAACAATTGACTAGCTTAGAAGAAAGAATTGAATTGTTAGCGCAAAATGGTATTGACCATTTAGTAGTTGTTAATTTTGATTACGCTTTTTCTAATTTAAGCGCCGATGAATATATTAGATCCTTTTTATTTGACCATTTTCATCCTCATACTATTCTGGTGGGCTATGACCACCGATTTGGCAATGGTCGCAACGGCAATTATGAGCTTCTTCAAAAATTCGGGATTGAACTTGGCTTTAAAGTAGAGCAGATTCATGAAAAAATTATAGGAAAAGAAATTGTAAGTTCTACTCAAATTAGAAACTATATACTAGAGCATCAAATTGAAAAAGCCAATGCATTACTAGGCTATCCTTATTTATTTGATGGATTTGTAGTAAGAGGTAATCAATTAGGCCGTACCATTGGATTCCCCACTGCGAATTTGCATATCAATGATGAAGAAAAAATAATTCCCTCCAATGGTGTATATGCCGTTAAAGTAAAAGGCAATTGCCTAGGCAATATTATTTATGATGGCATGATGAATATTGGTATTAGACCCACTGTGGATGGACAAAAAAAAGTAATTGAAGTACATATTTTAAATTTTGATCAAGATATTTATGAGCAAAATTTAACAGTCATGGTATACGAATATATTAGAGGCGAAGTAAAGTTTGATGGACTTGAGGCCTTAAAAGCACAACTTGCCAAAGACAAAATAACAACAGCAGCTATCTTAAAGAAGTACCCATAAATTTATGTTGAAACATAAATTTATATTTAAAATAGTAATGTCTGAAAGCCTTATACTATTTGCTTTTCAGGGACATCCATAATTTTAACGACCAACTCTTTTAACAAATCGGCGTCAGTATTATCAGCATCATTGATGCCCACTACTCTTAAATTATATTCATGTATTAATAAAAGTACATGTTCCACTTTTGAATATGAATATTGTCTGAGTGCCGCTAAATAAATTTTAACAGCAAAAAACGAAACGCCCACTTCACTCATAATTCTTTTTTCATCACTCGTATTTAATCCATAGATGGCATATATCTTAGAAAAAAAAGCGTATAAAGTAGGTAGTATTAATTGTATGGGGGCTGCTTTATTATTAGATTCAAAATATTGAATCATTCGAATAGCTTTAGCGAAGTTTTTTTGTCCGACTGCTTCTTGAAATTCAAAGGCATTATATTCTTTACTAATACCAATATACTTTTCAATATCATCTTCGGTCATTTTCTTACGATCGCCCAAATTCACAATAAGCTTCTCTAACTCATTTTGAATTCTACTTAAATCATTACCAATATGATCTACTAAAATTTGTACGGCCTTAGGTGCAATTTGATAGCCTCTCTCTGCTACCCATTCACTGACCCATTCAGGTAGCTTACTATCATACATTTTTTTAGTAGCTATAAAAGTAGTTTTGGATTTTAATAGTTTACCAAAAGTTTTACGACCATCAATGTTTTTGTCCTTATAGGCCACAATTAAAATAGTAGAAGACAATGGATTTTCTACATAGGATTCAAGCTTTTCAATTTGACCCATTAATTGAGCTTCCTTAATAATGACCACCTGACGTTCTGCAAAAACAGGATAACGCTTACATGCATTCATAATATCTGTCCATTCTGCATCTTTCCCATAAAAAATAGTAAGGTTAAAAGCCCTTTCAGCTTCAGGAAGTAGTTGCTTTTCTGCATAGTCTACTACTTTATCTATATAATAGGCTTCTTCTCCTTCTAGCCAATAAATGGCATCAAAAACATTCTTTTTCCAGTTAGCTATGATTTTAGAAGTTGGCATATTCAAATATAAAGATAAGTCATACTTGAATCGTAAAATTTTTAAAAATAAATGCTTCAAAATCAACCCCCTAAAGGATCTCTAGTAAGGGAGGCTATAATAATTCATAATATGTTCCATTTTTTGTATCTTTGAGGCATTAAACTAAAAAAATTTTATGAGTAACGAATCTTCTAGCATGAGTAGTAAAATAACCATTGGTGTTTTAATATTAGTCATCATTGGCTCTTGGATATATTTCAATAGTTCGAAAGTGGACATTATTACAACCTATGACAATAAAATTGCTGTTATTGATAGTGCGAAAGCAAAAATTCAAGCTGAATTTATAGAAGTATCTGCAAAAGCAGATTCTTTAACCAACCAAAATACTAGCCTTCAAGGTGATTTATTGAATAAGTCTAATCAAATTCAAAAATTGAAAACTAATATCAGTACTATTTTACGCAAACAAGACGCAACTGATAAAGAATTAGCTGAAGCAAAAACTTTAATAGCCGATTTAAATGGCAAGGTAACGAACCTATTTGCAGACCTTACAAAGGCGCAAGCTGAAAACAAAGATTTAACTGCGAAAAACGAAGTGCTAAACACAACGAATACTACTTTAAATACAAATTTAACAGCTACTCAAAAAGAGAAAGAAAGATTACAAGATATTGGTTCTACTTTACACGCCTCTACTTTTAGCATTCAAGCTTTAAGAATTAAAGAAGACGGTACTGAGAAAAAAACAAGTAATACAAGAAGAGCCAACACTATTCGTTTGTCTTTTCAAATTGATAGAAATAAAATCACGCCAACAGGATCACAAGAGTTGTTTGTAAGTATCACTGGTCCAGATGGTAAAGCCTTTAACGAAACTGGGAAGATAAATACAAGAGAAGATGGTGCTAAAGCCTATTCTAACAAGTTATCAGTTCAATACGAACAAAATAAGGAATTGCCTGTAAGCTATGATATCAAAAATATAACTTTCGCAGAAGGAGAATATTTAGTAGAAATTTACCACAACGGTTTCAAAATTGGAGAAGGTAAAACTAAATTAACCAAGAGTTTATTTTAGTACTAGATTCTATTAGATTAAATTAAATTAAACTAGATTATATTAAATAGCACAAAGCCTAAATTAATATCTACAGAAAAGGCCTCCCTTAAAAAGGAGGCCTTTTTTAATATCGTTATTTAATAAAGTAAAAACTTTACTAAATCTAGCTCACTAGTTCATTGGTACTGCTAAAATCCTGCATCATACCACCAATAGGTATTTCATTGTAGGATAAAGCATAAAACCATAATTGAATGGCAGCAGGAGAAATAGTTTCAACAAAGAAATTCGCCTTGCCTAACAAAGGAATTAATTTACTGCTAATTTCATGCATTTCATTTCCCTCTTCAGAAAGCGTGTATGCATTTAATAAACTTTTCAACTGTGCTAATTCATTGTCCAATAAATGATCGAAGGCATGCAACTGTATAAATTCCGAAACGGCTTCATACAACATTGTTTTGTTAGTAGCTTTCATACATTTTGTTTTTTATAAGTTTTGGATTACACTGTAAAGTTCACTACATATTGTTTCCTTATTGTTAACAATAGTCATATTTGCTTTCTTGTGGAAAACTTGACAAAAAATGTTTGTATACTTATTAATATTGACTAAGTATTATTAATCTATTGAAAATGAATGTATTAAATGAAATAAAGTTTAGAATTTATACTAAGACTATTGCCGATAATGCAGGTAAGTTCAACAAAACCTGGTTCCATTCTCCTTTTTCATCTTGAGGATGCGAGATAATACTTGAATTGGTTAGGTCTCCAGCACCGCCATATTTCTTCGCATCAGAATTGAAAATTTCATTCCAAACTTTTTTCCCTTGCACATGAATAGGGAATTGATGCCTTGGAACAGGTGTCATATTCATCACCACTAAAACATCATTTTTAGCTTCTAGGCCCTTTCTTTTGAAAGCAATCACGGCCTCTTCTCTTTTATTCATCTCTACCCATTCAAAACCCTTGGGGTCGAATTGCAATTCATATAAGGCAGGATGAGTTTTATACATTTCATTTAAGGCTTGCACCGTAGTTCGTATCCCTGCATGAGATTCTATTTGTAGTAAGTCCCATTGTAATTCAGTGGTATAATTCCATTCCTTGGTAGCCGCAAATTCATTACCCATAAATAATAATTTAGCACCAGGGTGCATAAACATATAGGTAAACATCAATCTTAAATTGGCAAACTTTTGCCAGTCATCTCCAGGCATTTTATAAATCATGGGGCTTTTACCATGTACTACTTCATCATGGCTTAGAGGCAACATAAAACTCTCATCATAAAAATACATCATGGAAAATGAAAACTTATCCTGTTGCATTGACCTAAACAAAGGGTCTAATTTAAAATAATCTAAAGTATCGTGCATCCAACCCATCATCCACTTCATACCAAAACCTAGGCCGTCCATAACAGTGGGCTTGCTTATTCCAGGCCAATCAGAAGCCTCTTCTGCAATAGTTTGTATGTAGGGAAAGTCTCGGTATAGGGTTTCATTTAGGTCTTTTATAAAAGCAATGGCTTCTATATTTCCATTTCCTCCAAATTCATTAGGCTCCCATTCACCCGCTTCCCTACTATAATCTAATTTCAACATAGAACTTACCGCGTCTACCCTTAAGCCATCAATATGGAATTGATCACACCAAAAACGCGCACTACTAATTAAAAAAGATTTCACCTCTCCTCTTTTATAATTAAATATATAAGAGTTCCAATCGGGGTGATAGCCCTTACGCATATCGGCATACTCATAAGTATTGGTACCATCAAACATAAACAAGCCATGGGCATCATATGGAAAATGTGAAGGTACCCAATCTAAGATAACGCCAATTTCTGCTGCATGAAAGGCTTCTACTAAGGCAGCAAATTCTTGTGGATTACCAAAACGAGAAGTGGGTGCAAAAAATCCCACCCCTTGGTAACCCCAGCTACCATCAAAAGGATGTTCCATCACAGGCATGAACTCTACATGGGTAAAACCCATTTCTTTTACATAAGGAACTAGTAAGCTTATGAGTTGGGTATAGGAATTATAAGAATCTTCATCCTCTTTATTAGGACGCATCCAACTGGCCAAATGAACTTCATACACCGAATAAGGCTGGTCGGTTCTATTTTTAATTTTTCTTTGTTCTTCCCATTTAGTATCCTTCCAATTATAATTCGTTTGCCAGGTAATGGATGCAGTTAAAGGCCTTAGCTCCCAATAATTTGCAAAAGGGTCACCCTTGTCCAATTTCACGCCTTGATAGCCATGAATATGGTATTTATATACTTCGCCTTGGTGTATACCTGGAACAAAGCCTTCCCAAATACCAGAACTATCTTGTCTTACTTTTAATAAATGCGTTTCATTATTCCAATCATTAAAATTTCCTTTTACATACACCGCCGTTGCATTCGGCGCCCATACCGCAAAGTAAGTTCCCTTCTTACCTGAGACTTCTAATTGTTTGTTGCCAAATAATAAATATAATGAATAGTGCGTGCCATTTTGAAAATTATGCACGTCTTCATCTGTAAATAAAGAATAATTCCAGACCACTTGCTGGGTATCTACAAAATGAAGCTCCTCGTATTTTGGCATAATTATTTCGTTAATTCAATCACTTGCATACTCATAGCAGCCATTGTAAATTCATTTCCAATTTGCGCACCAGTCACAATATCTTTTCCTCCTTTAAAACCATTGGTTCTTTCAGCATATTTTTCAAAATTAAGTTTTCTTTCTTTGGTATCGGTATTCATCACACACATAATAGTTTGCCCCTTGGTATATCTAAAATACACATACAAGCCCTCTTCTGGCAAGTATTGCATCATCTCACCTGTTTTTAAAGCGGCGGATGTTTTTCTATAAGTACCCAATAGCTGCACATAATGTAAAAAATCTTTTTCTGGGTCACTCATACCTAGTTCTGTAAAAGCATTCTTTTTATCGCCCGCCCAGCCTCCAGGAAAATCGAGTCTCACCCAACCATCAGGATTGGAAATACCCTTCATTAAAATTTCTGAACCATAATACATTTGTGGAGTACCTCTACATGTCATTAACCAGGCATAGGCCATTTTAGTTTTGGGTATACTTTCTCCCAAGGAAGAATGTATACGTGTCATATCATGATTGTCTAAAAATATAACGTTATTACTAGGCATTTTATATAAATAGTCATTGCTTAAAGTATTGTATAATTTAATGACCCCTCCACCCCAATCATTTTTTTCATTGAGTGAGGGTAGAATACCCGAAAACAATAAAACAAAATCGGAAGTAGCGTGTAAATTACTTTTGTAGGCAATATTTAAATTATTTCGAACATAATAAGCCTGAGAAGAAACTCCATCCACCCAACATTCTCCATAGGCAAATATATTTGGATACTCATCAATGAGGGCTTGATTCAGTCTGTTCATTACCTCTACATTGCAATATTTATAAGTATCTATTCTGAATGCATCAATACCATAGGTCTCCACCGACCAAATAGCGTTTTGAGTTAAATATTTTTCTACAAAAGGGTTTTCCTGGTTCACATCAGGCATTTCAGTCGTAAACCAACCATTAATCATTTTCTCTGCATCCACTTTTGAATGATGAGGATCAAATACAGCTTGTTCTCTATAATGTGTTTGTGTATAAGAAGGCCACTGATGTACCCAATTTTTATCTGGCGCATCTTGCACTAAGAAATGAAAACGACCAAAATGATTATACACAATGTCTTGTATTAATTTCATGCCTCTTTTATGAAGGCTATCGCTTAATGTTAAATAAGCCTTGTCTCCTCCCAAACGTTTTTCAATGGTGTAATTATTAGTAGCTGCATAACCATGTTCTGTTCTATCAGGCATATCATTTTCAATAACGGGTGTCATCCATAAAGTGGAGACCCCCAATTTTTCAAAATAATTTAAATGATTCGTCACTCCTTTTAAATCACCCCCATGTCTTAAAAATATAGAGTCTCTATTTAAAGACTGGTCTTTTAATCCTGCTATACGGTCATTAGTAGTATCCCCATTACTAAAGCGATCAGGCATTAAGAAATAAATAAGGTCTGCTGGATTAATACCTTGTGCAAACAATGTTCCTCTTCCTTTTCTTCTTGGAAGCAATGACCAACTCGTATTTGTTTTCTCCCCCTTATTGGTAAAAATAAAATTTATATTTCCTGGTTTTGTACTGGCCGCTATTTCAATATCTACAGCTATATAATGACCATTTTCAAAATGATGTACTCCCAACAGTTTCAAGCCTGGATAATTTGCATTTACTGTTGCCTTAGAGAGATTAGCACTTGTATTTCTAAATAAAATTTGTAGCTTATTATGTTGCATTTGCGTAAACCAATTAGTAGGATACGCTTCTGTTATTTGTCCAAAACTCTTTGACAGCGTTAATATATTCAGTAAAACAATGGTCAATAAAAATGGGCGGTGTAAAAAACGAGTTTTCATATTTAATTTTCTTCTTTTATTTTTCTACTTTCTTTTTTCCTCTTTAATAATAATGGCACAAACAATACCTGCTAATACTAATAAGAAGCCTCCTATTTGAACAGCCATTAATCTATCATTGTGTAAATAGTTGGACATAATTTTTCCAAAAAAAAGGGAGGCTAAAATTTCAGGTAGTACTATGAAGAAATTGAATATACCCATATAGATACCCATTTTTTGTACGGGGATAAAACTAGACAACATGGAATAAGGCATAGATAAAATAGAAGCCCAAGCTATACCTACCAGCCCCATACTCACATAAAGCAAATTAGGTTCTTGTACATAATAGACTGAAATTAATCCTAAACCTCCTATTAATAAACAAGCAGTGTGCGTTAACTTTTTACCAAGCTTACCTACTAAAAAGGGTAAACTAAAAGAAAAACCAAAAGTCACTAAATTTAAAATGGCTGAGGTAGTATTTGCATGTTCTAATCCTCTGGTATAAATATCGCTGCTTGTGAGAGGGTCACCATGGTATAATTGACTAGCCACACCTGTACTATAATAAAACCACATTAGAAATAGTCCTGGCCAAGTAATAAAATTAACCAAGGCCAATCTCTTCATTTGAACAGGCATATGTATTAATGAATCAAAAATTTCTTTAACAATACCCGTTTTATTTTCTTCTGAAGATGCTTTCGTTTCAGAAGGAGGATATTCCTTACTCTTAAAAACAGTATATAATACCGACACTAAAAATACAGCCCCTCCAATATAAAAGGAAAGTAAAATATTTTGAGGAATAGAACCATTTGTTTTTTCTCTAGATACACCAAACCAATTCACCAATACCAAGGGTAAATAACCTGCAATAAAAGAAGCTAGGCCAATAAACATTGACTGCATGGCAAACCCACGTGAGCGTTGCTTTTCGTCTAAATTATCGGCAACAAAGGCTCTGAAGGGTTCCATGGTCACATTAATACTAGAATCTAAAATCCATAATACACCTGCCGCTATCCAAATAGAACCTGCATTGGGCATTACAAATAATAATGCAGAACTTAAGATAGCTCCTACTAAAAAGAAAGGTCTTCTTCTACCTAATGTTGGATGCCAGGTACGATCACTAAAATAACCTACAATGGGTTGCACCAATAAACCAGTCATAGGCGCTGCCAACCATAAACCTGGAATTTGTTCAGGCGTAGCACCTAAAAATTCATAAATAGCGCTCATATTTCCCATTTGCAAACTCCAACCAAATTGAATGCCAAAAAATCCAAAACACATATTCCATATTTGCCAAAAACTAAGTTGGACTTTAGTACCGGTATAGGCTGTATTCATATTTTTGAATTAAGTATTTAGAATTTTAGAATTATCCATTACATAAGTTAGTGATATACTTTTTCTTTTTATTCAATCTTCTATATTATATATCCATTAGGTATTACGGCTCCTTTTTTCACCACCACAATACCATCTTTGATAGTATATAAAGGGTGGTCTACTTTTTCTAAATGCACCCCTCCTTTTATAGTTACATCATTTCCAATAGAACAGTTTTTATCAATGATGGCATCTTCAATAATACATCTTTCACCAATACCTAAAATGGGGGCTCCTTTTTTATTCTTTTCATTGATCTGCTCAATATTTTCATAATAATCGCAACCCATAATATAGGTATTCTTAATAATGGTGTCTTTCCCAATCCTTGCCCGAATACCCACTACCGAACTAGTTACTTCTTTCGCATGAATAATACAACCCTCCGATAAAATAGCTTTATTAATAATTGTTCCACTTACTTTAGCGGGTGGTAGCATTCTAGCTCTTGTATACACTGTTTGTGCACTATCGAATAAATTAAACAAAGGCACATCTTGAGTTAAAGCAATATTGGCTTCAAAAAAAGAATAAATATTTCCAATATCGGTCCAATAACCATCGTGCTGATAACTTAATACTTTATAGTTGGCAATAGAATCTGGAATAATTTCTTTTCCAAAATCGGTAGCATTAGGATGCACTTCATTTAAAAATTGATGCAATATTTCTTTATTAAAAACATAAATACCCATAGAAGCTAAATAATTACGGCCCTGCGCTTTCATTTCAGTGCCCGTATCACTTATCCAGTCTTTTAAAATTTCTTTTTTAGGTTTTTCTACAAAAGAAGTTATAACGTTATCTTGATTCGATTTTAAAATACCAAATTCTGGTGCCTCTCTTTCTCCCACGGGAATAGTGGCAATGGTTAAAGCCGCCCCAGTTTTTTTATGTGCATCAATCATCTTACTAAAATCCATCTGATATAATTGGTCTCCACTAAGTATAAGAACATACTCAAAATCCATTTTGGCTAAATGCCTTAATGACTGCCTCACTGCATCCGCCGTACCTTGAAACCATCCCGGATTATCGGGTGTTTGTTCGGCAGCTAGTATATCTACAAAACCAGAACTAAAAGCACTAAAATGATAAGTGTTTTTAATATGCTGATTCAAGGAAGCAGAATTAAATTGTGTTAACACAAATATTCTATTCAAATTGCTATTGATACAATTGCTAATAGGAATATCTACCAATCGGTATTTACCTCCAATAGGCACCGCAGGTTTAGATCTACTAGCAGTAAGTGGGTATAGTCTTGAACCAGCACCTCCACCTAATATAATAGCAACGGTTTCTTTTGCGAAAATTGGCATGACTAAAGTTTAATAGTTTATTATTAATTTATACAATTGACTGATATACTTTTTTATAAGCAGCAATGACCGATTCCCAACTATGATCAATTTGCATGGCTATTTCTATCATTGATTTCATCTGATTTTTATTTTTATATACTTCAATGGCTCTTTCAATAGAATACACAATATCTGCCTCAGTAGCATGTAAAAATTGAATACCAAAGCCACCTGTATCGCCCATATCTATCACTGTATCATGCAAGCCTCCGGTATCTCTCACTATGGGAATAGTTCCATAACGAAGTGCATATAATTGGTTTAATCCACAAGGCTCCACTCTACTTGGCATTAATAAAAAATCGGCAGCTGCATAGGCCTCATGCCCTATCTTTTCATCATAGCCAATAAAGGTATTGTACTGACCAGGATATAATTGCACTAAATAATTCAAAGCAGATTCAGTAGAAGTATCTCCTGCACCTATAATAAAAAAATTAGCACCGAGCTGGGTTTTATCTAATGCATGTTGAATGGCGCCTGGTAAAACATCGGCCGCCTTTTCTGCCACTAGTCTTCCAATAAATACAATAAGAGGTTTTGAATTGTCTAAATTATATTTTGCGCAAAGTGCATTTTTATTTTTCTGCTTCCCTTCATGCACTGTGCTACTATTATAATGAAAGGATACCATTTTATCAGTGGCCGGATCCCAAATTTCATTATCAATTCCATTTAAGATGCCCACACATTTAGCCTGCTCATTTTTAAATAATAATTCTAAACCATTGGATTGAGTAGATAACTGCTTCAAATAACTTGGGCTCACTGTGGTAACTTTATCGGCGCATTTTACAGCGGTGGCTAAAGAGTTAATGCAATTGTCCCATTCTAGTAAACCTTTTTTATTATTGTCCCATCTTGGGATTAAAATACTTTTATCCCAACCCATGCTACCTTGGTATTGTGCATTGTGAATACTTAAAACCGTTTTTACCTTTTCTAATTTTTGATAGTCGTAACAATATTTCATCATAAAAGGAATTAATCCCGCTTGATGATCGTGGCAATGCACAATTGAAGGAAGTTCGGCCCAATGACTTAACCAATTCACAAAGGCTACTTGAAAACCAATGAATCGATCCATATCGTCGGTATAGCCATAAATTTTAGGACGATCTAAAAGGCCATTAATATCAACCAGATATAAATCGTAACCAAGTTTACCTGTACTTTCTTTAATAATGGTATAATCGAAAAACCAATTACCTAAATTGGTATTCCCTTTATATTGAACTTCCCAATTATTTTCTTTTAGAAAAGATGTTTGATACATAGGCATGACCACCACTGCTTTATCCCCCTGTTTATTTTGGTATTTTGGCAGCGCTCCCACCACATCACCCAAACCTCCAGCTTTAGCCATAGGGTAACATTCTGCACTTACATGTACTATTACCATGAACAGTTTTAATTTGTTTCAATTTACTTCATTGTCCTTAAAACTCCTTGTTTTTCAGCAGTTAATTCTAATTATTTATAGATAGATTTTAACCTTTTTACACATTGAATTATAATTTTAAGTATTTTACGGAATCGATTTAACCAATAACGATTAAACTAACGAATCTTATGAGCCAAACCAAACAACCCACCAATACAGGTGCATTGTCTACCCTTGTAGTAGTATTCTTTTTCTGGGGTTTTATTGCTTCAAGTAACAGTGTCTTTATTCCATTTTGTAAGCATAAATTTAACCTTGACCAATTTCAAAGTCAATTAGTTGATTTTGCTTTTTACCTAGCCTATTATATAGGTGCCTTAGGTCTATTTGCTTATGGAGCATTTGGTGGCAAGGACTTAGTAGGTAAATGGGGTTATAAAAAAAGTATTGTCTATGGCTTACTATTTTCTGCCATTGGCGCAGCTGCCATGATTATTGCAGTCAATGCGAACACTTTTACTGGCATGTTAGTAGGCTTATTTATAGTGGCTTTAGGATTTTCTTTACAACAAACTGCAGCACAGCCTTTCTCGATTGCCTTAGGGGATCCTTCTACGGGCGCAAGTCGTGTGAACCTTGCAGGTGGTATTAATTCCTTTGGAACCTCTATTGGCCCCATTGTAGTAGCCTTTGCTTTATTTGGAAGTGCAGCAGCTATTACCGATGATCAAATTGCCGCATTAAGTTTAAGCAAAGTGGTTATTTTATATACAGCGGTGGGTATATTATTTTTAGCAGCAGCCGCCATGTTTCATTTTTCTAAGAAAGTACCTCCAGGCATTTCTGAAGAAAAAATTGAACCCGCTAATAAAGCTTTATACTTATTATTAATAATGACAGGTGTTTTAATTATTATGTTCGTACCTATTTTTAGTAGTTATAAAATTGATGCAACTACATTAACCGACGCCGGTAGACACGAATTAGAAACCACTCGTTTAAAATGGTTATTTGGTGCCTTAGCTACTGTGGTAGTTGGTTTATTATATGCTAATTTCAAAGCACAGAAAAATGAAAATGGTTGGGGTGCCATGAAATATCCTCAATTAGTATTAGGTATGCTTGCCTTGTTTGTATATGTAGGTGCGGAAGTAGCCATCGGTTCTAATTTAGGAGAGTTATTAAAGCAAGCCGATTTTGGAAGTATCCCTTCTTCTAAAATTGCCCCTTATATTTCCATGTATTGGGGAAGTATGATGATTGGCCGTTGGACAGGTGCCATTTCTGCTTTTGAATTCAAAAGTCAAACAAATAAAATATTAACAGTCATTGTTCCTTTAGTGGCATTTGGTATTGTTATTGGCGTGAATAGTATTGCGCAATATGATATGAGTCCTCTTTATATGTACGTTGTTTGTATTTTCATTCAAATAGTGGCTTTCTTCATTAGCCAAAACAAGCCAGCAAAAACTTTATTAATATTTAGTTTAATTGGTTTAATTGCTATGTTAATTGGTGTATTCACTAAAGGAAATATTGCTATTTATGCTTTCTTAACAGGCGGTATTGCTTGTTCTATTATGTGGCCTTGTATTTTCGCTTTATCTATTTCAGGTATTGGAAAATATACCACACAAGGTGCCGCTTTTTTAATTATGATGATTTTAGGCGGTGGTATTATTCCTCCTATTCAAGGAAAATTATCCGACTATTTACAATCTGCCCATTTAGATACACCTGGTTATGGCATTCATAATTCTTTCTGGGTGCCTGTTTTCTGTTTTGCTTATATTTTAATATTCGCCATTGCAGTAAAAGGTATTTTAAAGAAGCAAGGTATTAATTACGAAGAGACAGAAGCAGTAGCAGGGCATTAATAAAAATTTAAAATAAAAATTTAGCATGGATTCTTTTATAGTGGGTGTGGATATTGGTGGCACAGGTACCAAGTTTGGTATAGTAGATAATTTAGGAAATGTATTGTCCTCAGATACAATGTCTACTAGAGGGCATGCCGATATTCATGCTTATATAGATGAATTGTATGATAAACTAATGATCCTTATAGACAAAGTGGGTGGTGTAGGACGTATTAAAGGTATTGGTGTGGGAGCTCCTAATGGAAATATATATACGGGGACTATTGAATATGCACCAAACCTTCCTTGGAAAGGTGTAATTCCTTTAGCCAAATTAATTCAAGATAAATTTAAGTTACCTGTAAAATTAACCAATGATGCCAATGCAGCAGCAGTAGGTGAAATGACTTATGGTGCTGCAAAAGGAATGAAAAATTTTATTTTAATTGCCTTAGGAACAGGCGTGGGCAGTGGTATTGTGGCCAATGGAGAATTAATTTATGGACATGATGGAATGGCGGGTGAATTAGGACATACTATAATTATACCCGATGGACGCATACACCCAGGTACAGGAAAAAAAGGTTCTTTAGAAAGTTATGCTTCTGCAACAGGGGTGGCAAAATCGGCTGTGGAAATTTTAAATAATACTGACAAACCTAGTACGCTCAGGAATATCCCTATTGAAAACATAGATTCTAAAGCAGTATTTGAAGCGGCTACTGCAGGCGATGAAGTGGCCAAAGAAGTATTTGAATACACAGGTAGAATTTTAGGCATTTCTTTAGCCAACTTTGTAATGTTCTCTAGTCCTGAAGCCATTATATTATTTGGAGGCTTAACCAAGGCAGGTGATTTAATTTTAAAACCTACGCGTGAACACATGGAAGCCAATTTAATAGAAGTGTTCCAAAATAAAATTAAAATATTAGTGAGTCATTTAAAAGAATCTGACGCAGCCATCTTAGGTGCTAGCGCTTTAATGTGGGAGTAAAATACCTTAATAAAAAAGGCCACAATTTTTGTGGCCTTTTTTATTATGATGTAGCTGAACTATTTCATTAGTGCTAATTCTTCTAACCACTTATTTCTACCCCAGCCTGCTATCACGTGTTTTTCTGAATGATAAGACGATCTTACTAAAGGTCCGCTTTCTACATAGTCAAATCCCAGCTCATAGCCTATTTGTCTTAGTTCAGCAAATTCATCGGGATGCACAAAGCGTTGAACGGCTGTATGTTTTTTAGTAGGTTGTAAGTATTGACCCAAGGTTAATACATCGGTTCCTACAGACACTAAGTCTTTCATCGTTTGAATTACTTCTTCTTTCTGCTCTCCGATACCTAACATAATACCTGTCTTAGTGCGCATGCCTCCTTTTTTCAAAGTCTCTAACACGCCTAAACTTCTTCTATACTTTGCTTGTACCCTTACTTTATGTGTAATGCGTTCTACTGTTTCCATATTATGACTAACCACTTCTGGAGCCGCTTCAATGATTCGATTAATTTGTTCTTGTATACCTCTGAAATCGGGAATTAAAGTCTCTAATGTAGTAGTTGGCGTAAGTGCTTTAATAGCCTTAATGGTATTGTACCAAATAATGGAACCTCCATCTGCTAATTCGTCTCTGTTCACACTTGTAAGTACTGCATGTTTTACTTTCATAAGTAAAATAGCTTCTGCTACTCTTTGTGGTTCGTCCCACTCCACTGCTTTAGGACGCCCTGTAGCCACTGCACAAAACTGGCAGCTTCTTGTACAAATATTGCCAAGTATCATAAATGTAGCGGTTCCTTCGCCCCAGCACTCTCCCATATTCGGACAATTACCACTTTCGCAAATAGTATGAAGCTTATGCGTGTCCACTAATTTACGCACATGCTTATAACTTTCCCCAATAGGCAGTTTGACTCTTAACCAATCTGGTTTTTTTATTCTAGTATCTTGCTCAGCGCTTACAATGGGTAATTCTTGCATAAATCGTTCTCTATAATCAGATACAAAAATACGAGACTTGCCCAATATATTCGCCTTTTAAGGTTAAAAATTATATCTTATCTTCATGCAAAGAAATACCCCTTTATGGAGAAGTACGGAAAGATTTTATTAATTGTCATGCCCATTTTTTTTATGCTCATTCTTATAGAAAAATGGTATGGTTGGTATATTAAAAAAGAACGAACCCATTCAATGGATACTGTAAGTAGCTTAAGCTCTGCTATTACCATGGTCATTAAAAATGTCTTGGGTTTAAGTTTCACCATTTTAAGCTATAAATGGATTGAAGAAAGAGTAGCTCTTACTCATATTACTACCAATGGGCTTACTTATGTTATCGCCTTTATTTGCTTAGACTTTTCACACTATTGGATTCACCGAATTGACCATAAAATAAATTTCTTCTGGAACAGTCATATTGTACACCATAGTAGTGAAGAATTTGATTTAGCCTGTGCGGTTAGACAACCTATTTCTTCTTTCGTAAAAATATTTTCTTTATTCTTACTTCCCGCAGCTTTATTAGGTATTTCACCACTTGTAATTGCTACTGTTACGCCCATTCAATTTTTTGCTCAATTCTGGTACCATACTCGTTATATTAAAAGAATGGGATTTTTAGAACATATTTTAGTAACCCCTTCACACCATAGAGTGCACCATGCATTCAATAAAGAATATATGGATAAAAACATGGCCCAAATATTTATTATATGGGATAAATTATTTGGCACTTTTCAAGAAGAAAGAGCTGATATAATTCCCGTCTATGGTATAACGCGTCCAATGCGAACATGGAATCCCATTAAAATTAATTTCGTGCATATGTGGTTACTTATAAAAGATGCATGGAGAACCAATGATATCAAGGCTAAGTTTCAATTATGGTTCAAACCTACTGGCTGGAGACCTGCCGATGTGGAAGCAAAAAGTCCTGTATTTAAAATTGAGGATGTATACCATTTTGATAAATACCAAACTAAAAGGTCTAACCCTTTTTTCGCATGGGTATGGTTACAAATTGTGCTTATATTTATTATAGTTGCTTATTTCTTAGGTAATATTGCTAGCATTGGAGTACCCAATATATTCATTTACGGAGCCTTTGTTTATGTTTATATTTATGCATTGACCGATTTTATGGATGGCAACCCCAGTTCTCTTTTTTGGGAGACAGCAAAATCAATTTTTGGAATTAGCCTCATTATTGTTTTGGGAGATTGGTTTGGTGCTGATAAATACTATCCCCTATTAAGTAAGTTAATGATCGCTTATTTTATATTATCGGTAGCTATTACCTATATGCTTCATAAAAAAGAAATTAGTCCAGAAAGAGTAATGGCTAAAATACAAAATGACCAAAAAGAATTTACAAGAAATAATTAATAAAAAGTTTTAATTACAATAATTTGAAAACATCCAATATATCATGACCTCTATTGTTACCTACGACGCTAATTTAAGAACCACTTGTGTTCATTTACAAAGTGGCTCTTCTATTCAAACAGATGCCCCTACAGACAATAAAGGCAAGGGTGAAAGATTCTCTCCCACCGATTTAATTGCAACGGGCCTGGGCGCCTGCATGATTACTACGATGGGCATTAAAGCAGAATCTATGTCTATAGCCATTGATGGTGCTAAAGTAGAAGTGACTAAGATAATGGTAGCAGACCCTAGAAGAATTGGAAAAATTATTGCGCATGTAACCATGCCTGCTGGTTTGAACTTGGATGATAAAACAAAGGAGATATTAGAAAGAGTGGCAAGAACCTGCCCAGTGGAAAGAAGCCTTCATCCAGATTTGGAATTAGATATTGCCTTTAATTGGCAGTAATTATTTACAACAAATGAAAAAGTAAATTAATAAAGAAATAAAAAATTATACCTAAAGCAACTAGACAATATTTAGTTGCTTTATTTTTTGCAACAGTTTACTCACAGGAAGTCCCATTACATTATAAAAATCGCCTGTAATTTTTTTAATCCCTACTACCCCAATCCATTCCTGTATAGCATAGCCCCCTGCTTTATCATAGGGCTGGTATTTATCTACGTAAAATTCTATTTGTTCCATTGTTAATGTATGAAACTCCACCAAGGTAGTTTCACTAAAACTTATTTCCTGGCCCTGGTATAATAAAACTACACCAGTAATAACTTTATGTATTTGACCAGACAAGGCTAGCAAGGACTCAATAGCCTGGGCTCTATTACTAGGTTTACCTATTATCTTTTGATCCAATAACACCACCGTATCTGCTGCTATAATACACCAATTCACTAAAGCGGGTTTAGTAGATAGAATAATATCTTTTACAGCTAAGGCTTTATTTTTTGCAATAAACTCCGGCACTGTTTCGATAGCTATACTTGCTGGATAAGATTCATCGGTGTCTGAAACAATAATTTCAAAAGGAATTTCAGCCCATTCAAGTAATGTTTTTCTTCTAGGAGATTGTGAGGCTAGTATGAATGAAGGCATGAAATGTATCGATTATATGAAACTATGACATTAAAACAAAAAGTAGAAAAACAAGATGGATAATATACCCGCAAGCATGGCAAATTTTAAATAGGCACTAAGCTTTTTAAAATGGACATGCGTAAAGGCTTTAGGCAATTGTATTAAAACAAGGCTTAAGGGAGTAATAATAAACCCTAGACAATACAAAACGGTATACCACCAACCAAAAGGAATTACATATAATTGAATGATTAATAAAATGGCTATTACCACAAATGTCCATACGGCTAAATACACTTTAGTAGGTTTTAAACCCCAGGCAATAGGCATGGTATTACAACCAAATTTCTGATCGCCTTCCATATCCTCCATGTCTTTCAAAGCTTCTCTCACTAGGGTTAATATAAAAGCAAAAGCACTATATAATAAAGTAAGTTTTGCAAATTTTAAAATAGCCCCATTACTAATAGCAGGATGCAAAATTTCCTGTACTGTAAACTTAGAAAAATAAACAATGGCAATAGACCAAGCAGTGAGCATGGCTATAATTATATTGCCCACCAAAAACTTCTTTTTAAAACTAGTACTATAAAGCCATAAAAATAAAATGGCCAATAAATTAGTTATATGAATATGCCAATAAGTTTGAAAAGGAAATACAATGGTAGATATATACATACCCAATACACTAAAAATTAAATGCCAGAATATGACCATTCTTCTACTGATATAAGCACCTACCACAACTTTTTGAGGTTTATTGACCTGATCAATATTGACATCAAAATAATCGTTAATCATATAACCTGCAGCCGCAATTAAAATATTACTAGTGAGCATGAAATAAAAACGAATGTCTACTTCAGTACCTGAAATAGGAAATAGCGGTTTATAAATGCAAAAATGCAATAAACACTCAGCTAATAGGATGAATACTAAGTTGGGCCAACGCACTAACTTTAAAAAATGAATGAATAATTTCAAATTGATTATTTTAAATTCATTTTGACTGAATATGATCGTCCATATCCCAATGATTATTCAACTTTAATGTTTTTTCAATGACTTCTCTAGCACAACCCTCCCCTCCTTTAGTAATGGCTTTATAGGTAGCCATCGCTTTAATATCAATTGCTGCATCACTAGGGCAAGCTGCAATGCTTACCATTTGCATGGCTTCTAAATCGGGCATATCGTCGCCCATATATAATATTTGATCCAGCGGAGTTGAATGTAAAATAGATAACTCTTCTAAAAGTACTTTCTTATCTGTCACTTTCATGAACACTTGACTAACGCCTAATTTTTCTAAGCGCTCTTTCACTTCATCGGAATTGCCGCCTGAAATAATCCAAACCTTGTACCCTTTTTTGATAGCTAATTGAATGGCATAGCCATCTTTAATATTCATGGTTCTTGCCATTAGTCCATTGGGCATGACCAATAAATTACCATTGGTTAATACACCATCTACATCAAATACAAAACAAGTAATTTTTTTAAATTCAGCTAACAAGGCATCTTTATTTAGACAATAAAAGTAAGCTTATTTTTGATTATCACGCCACTCATACACCCAGGCAGATTGAATCATTTCCAGATGCCCCTCATTAGACTCCTCTTTTTTGCCCTCAAAATGCGGCAAGGATAAAACCCAATCTAATAAATCGGTGAAGCGCACTCTATATATTTTTGATTCTGTAAATTCATCCCCAAATTTTTCATATAATTTTTGAGCGATGTCTTCATGATCATTCCAATGAATGGGTGGTTCAAACTGAGTCATAATGGTATAATTTTTTAATTTAGGTATTGTATAATTTATTCTCCTAAAAATTGTGTTTGATCGGGAACTAGTATTTCTATGGTTCCAGTTCCAGCTAATAATTCGCATTGGCATCCTAATCTTGATTCTATTCTTGGACTAACCGCACGGTCAATAAAATCTTCTTCTTTATCCGATAGCTCCTGTAAAAATTCTGCACCATTTTTTATATATATATGACAGGTACTGCAAGCACAAACGCCCCCACAATTATGGTGTAGTTCCATGCCAGCATCTAATAGCACTTCTAATAAGCTATGGTCTGGCTTAATATCATTTAAAGTAACTGGCTCTAATCCCTTTTGTTCAAAATTAATTTTTATCGAATACATAGTTCGTTATTAGATTTTTGCAAAAATACTAGATATCATTCAATGCTTAGTCTCATTTTTATTTTTCTTTGTCGAAATACAAAAAAATTAATATCTATACAGGAGGGCTTCCTATCTTTGCGCATTAATTATATAATTATGGCCACGCTCGGGTTCTCAGAAAGGATGTATTTACAATATTTGAGAACCAAGTTTAAAACTTTAGGCATGGTTTCGCCTCCAGTGGCAGGCAAATTGGCCTTTGATTTATTCTGCACCCCCTATCCAAAATATAAGAAAAGAAAGGCTCCCGCTATATTCCACCAAGGAAAGTCATTAAATATAACCCTCACAGGAGATGGCATTAAAACAACGGGCAAAACCAAAATCCATGGTTTTGAATGGAAACCCTCAAAGCCAAATGGGCAAACTGTACTAATAGTGCATGGCTATGCTAGCTATTTTTATAAGTTTGAACAATATATTCAGCCCTTATTGAAACAGGGTTTTAGGGTCATTGGCTTTGATGCGCCTGGACATGGACTTAGCGAGGGCAAACACATTAATATAATTATCTATAAACATGCTATTGAACATATTATTAAAGAACTAGGTCCCATTGATCATTTTATTGGCCATTCCTTAGGTGCCATCACCTTGGCCATGATTGCAGAGACCATTGAAAATCCAACTAAGCATAAGTTTGTATTAATTGCACCTGCCACTAAAACTACCACTACTTTTGAACGATATTTCAATATGATGCACCTTAGCCCTGCCATTAGAGCTGCTTTTAATGAAATAGTAGAAAAGGGAACTAGCTTACCAATTACCTATTTTGAAGCCGACAGGGCCATTGAAAATTTCACAGGGGACCTACTTTGGGTGCATGACAGGGAGGATTTGGTTTGTCCCTTCGAAGATTTAGTCGAATTTCAAAAAAAAGCGCCAAAAAATATAAAATTCTTGATTACCAATGGTTTAGGGCATAATAAAGTATATAAAACCCCTGAAATTATTGATAAAATAATGGCCTTTTTAGGTCCTATAGAATAGCTTATTTTTATTTTTTAGGTGAAAGCTCTAATATTGCATCGCGAGAAAAGAGAAGATTAGCCAGCAATGGTGTTTTTTCAATTTTCATAATTAACTGATATTCAATTCCAAAAATACCCGTAGGAGCGGTTGGCAACTATGTCAAAAAACTTATTAATTGTGGAGTCGCCTGCAAAGGCCAAGACGATCGAGAAGATTTTAGGGGAAGAATTTGAAGTAAGAAGCTGCTATGGTCATATTCGTGATCTAGAGAAAGTTGACATGGGTATTGACTTAAAAAACAAATTTGCTCCAAGATATACCGTCCCTAGTGAGAAAGAAAAAGTGGTAAAGGAATTAAAATCCATGTCAAAGAAGGCAAAGGAAGTTTGGCTAGCATCGGATGAGGACCGTGAAGGAGAAAGTATTAGTTGGCATTTGGCAGAAGTTTTAGGCTTAGATCCTAAAAAAACAAAGCGTATTGTATTTCATGAAATTACAGCGCCCGCTATTAAAAAAGCAGTTGCGAACCCACGTTTCATTAATATGGACTTAGTGGATGCACAACAAGCAAGAAGAATATTAGATAGAATTGTGGGTTTTGAATTAAGCCCAGTGCTTTGGAGAAAAATAGGCATGCAAAGAAGTTTGAGTGCTGGTCGTGTACAAAGTGTAGCCGTAAGATTAATTGCAGAAAGAGAAAGAGAGATCAATCAATTTTTACCAGAAAGTGTTTTTAAAATTTCAGCTTTATTTACAGCCCCCGATATTAATAAGAAGAAAGTAAAATTTAAAGCAGAAGGACCTCAAAAATTATCAACGGCTGGCGCTGCTGAGAAGTTTTTAAATGAATCAAAGGGCGCAAAATATACTGTAAAAGATGTTGCTGTTAAAGACGGTAAACGTACGCCTTCAGCGCCTTTCACCACTTCTACGCTGCAACAAGAAGCCTCGAGAAAATTAGGATATAGTGTAAGTAAAACAATGTTGCTTGCACAAAAATTATATGAAAGTGGTAAGATCACTTATATGAGAACCGATAGTATTAGTTTAAGTGAAACAGCAGTGGATGCCATTAAAGCAGAAATTAATTCAAGCTTTGGTGAAAAATATTATCAACCTCGTAAGTTCAAAAATAAAAATGAAAATGCGCAAGAAGCGCATGAGGCCATTCGCCCTTCTTACATGAATGAAAGTAAAGTAGACGATGCCGATTTAAACAGACTATACGAACTTATTTGGAAAAGAACCATTGCTTCTCAAATGAGTGATGCACAATTTGAAAAAACTACTGCTAAAATTGAAGTGTCTACCAATAAAGAAACTTTAACAGCAAGTGGAGAGGTCATGAAATTTGATGGTTTTCTAAAAGTATATTTAGAAAGTAACGACGAAGAGGAAGAAGATAATAATGAAGAAGGAGAAAGTTTATTACCTCCTTTAGCAAAAGGACAAGTATTAGACTTTTTAGAAATGACCGGACTAGAGCGTTTTAGCCGTCCTGGTTCTAGGTATACTGAAGCATCGCTGGTTAAGAAATTAGAGGAATTAGGTATTGGACGCCCTTCTACTTATGCGCCTACCATTTCTACTATTATGAAACGTAATTATGTAGAGAAAAGAGAAAAAGAAGGGGTGAAAAGAATCTTCCAGATTTTAACACTAGATAATAAGGACGTCATTAAACAAGAAACTGCCTCAGAAATTACAGGGGCTGAAAAAAATAAGTTATCTCCTACCGATTTAGGTTTAGTGGTAACCGACTTTTTAAAATTGCATTTTGAAAAAGTAATGGACTTTAACTTTACAGCTAAAATTGAAGGCGAATTTGATGAAATCGCAGCTGGTAAATTAAAATGGAGCGATATGTTGGCCTCTTTTTATGAGCCCTTTCATGTAACCATTGAACATACCCTTGAAACGGCTGAAAGAGCAAAAGGCGAAAGAGAACTAGGATTTGATGCATTGACTGGAAAAAAAGTAATTGCCCGTATGGGTAAATATGGACCCATGGTACAAATTGGCCACCAAGATGAAGAAGAAAAGCCAAGATTTGCAAAACTAAAAGCCTCTCAAAGTATTGAAACTATAAGTTTTGATGAAGCCATGGAGCTTTTCAAACTACCTCGTACGCTTGGTCAATTTGAAGAGGAAGATGTTTCAGTTAATATTGGTCGTTTTGGCCCCTATGCTGCCCATGCTAAGAAGTTCTACTCCCTTAATAAGGAAATGGACCCTTACACTGTAACCTTAGAGGAACTCACTCCTATGATTGCAGAAAAGCGTAAAGCCAAAGACGAGAGAACCATTAAGGTATTTGAAAAAGAAAAGATACAATTATTGAGAGGCCCTTATGGCCCTTATATCAAACAAGGTTTACGCAACTTCAAATTGAGTAAAGAGCAACAAGAAAAAGTAGAAACCTTGACCATTGAAGAAGTCAATGCAACCATTGCTGAACTAAAAGCCAACCCGCCACGCAAAATGGCCAGAAAGAAAAAAGCTTCTTAATTTATTGGAATGAAGGCTTGCTCATTAGTTTTAGGTATTGAACGTGTGCTTTAATGGCACTTACTACCGTAGGGTATTCAATATAATTTAATTTAAAATCGGCACAAGTTTTTTTCACTATCTTAGAAATAGCAGGATAATGTACATGGGATATTTTAGGAAACAAATGATGTTCAATTTGAAAATTAAGCCCGCCCACTAACCAACTTACTATTTTACTCTTAGTGGCAAAATTAGCAGTGGTTTGAATTTGATGTACTGCAAATTCATCATCCATTTTATTCTCAGGTTGGTTGGCTATAGGGAATGCAGTGTCTGCTACGGTATGTGCTAATTGGAAAACTATACTTAATACAAAGCCTGCAACAAATCCCACTACTAAAAAACCTACTAACCAGCTTACCCAGCCTAACATGTAAATAGGTAATGCCACAAATATAAAAGCATGGTATACTTTCACAGCCCAAAATTCGATATGTTCAGAAACACTCATTTTACTAATTTCTACAGAGCCAATTTTTTTGGTGAAATACTTTTTGTAATCGGCAAAGAAAATCCAAAATATATACAATAACATATATAAACCCCAGAAATAAATATGTTGAAAGCGGTGTAAACCATAATGTTTTTGAGTGGGCGCCATTCTCATTAAAACGCCTACTTCAATATCATCATCTACCCCATCAATATTGGTATAAGTATGATGTAAAGTTACATGCTTCATCGCCCACATAAAACGACTTGCCCCCAGCACACTAATAGAAGAAGAGGCTAATTTATTTAGCCAAGCGTATTTACTAAAACTACCATGACTACCATCGTGCATAACATTAAACCCAATAGCCGCAATAAGACCTCCGAATAATAAACATTCTAAAATGGCATAAAATACAGGTGGGGTAAAAAATATTAGATGAATATAAGTAACCACAAATAAGCTCATTAAAATAATAGCTTTGGAAAATAATTTAAAATTACCTGTTGCTTTAATAGCATGGTCTTCTAAATATAAGTTCACTCTTCTTTTTAATTCTGAATGAAGTGAATTAGCCTTTACAGGGAACTTAGGGGTAATCAGATGCATGTTTGACATAGTCGATCGTTATATTATACAAAGAAAAGGCAAATAGCAATAAGACTAGGCATTATTCTCTGATATTTATCCGAACGTTTAATAATTCTATTTATTATGTAAGCAATTGTTAAATATATCCACATAGATGGGATAAGTAAAAATGAATTTTGACGATATATTTCGTTGATTTGAATAATAATTGAAACCTAACCTATGCAAAAAGAAGCCGAAATTAGCGCCCTATTTAAGCTAATAGACGACCCTGATGAAGAAGTATTTAATACTATTGCAGACAGGTTACTCAATTATGGCACCCCTATTATTCCCGACCTAGAACATCTTTGGGAAAATACCTTGGACGAGGCTACATTAGAACGCATTGAAATCATGATTTACAAGCTGCGTTTGCAAGATTTAAAAGAAGCGTTTATTGAATGGAAATCCAAACCCGAACCCTCTTTATTTGAAGGTGCTATACTAGTGACTAAATTTCAATTCCCAGAATTAGCCATTGACAGCTTACGCCATCAAATAGAAAAAATTAGGCGTAATATTTGGCTTGAATTAAATAACTATTTAACGCCATTGGAACAAGCCAATGTGATTAGAAATATATTATTTAGCTACTATCAAATAAAGGGTGTAGAAGTGAACTATGAAAAGCCAGAAGAATTTTTAATTTCAGCGCCATTACAATCTAAAAAGGGGAATGCCATTGCGAATACTTTATTATACGCAGAGCTTTGTCAACAACTAGAAATACAGGCACAGTTTATTAATATTCCAAAGCAATGCATTATTGCTTTTTATGCGTCGGACTGGGACCCTGAAGAAATAGTACCCAACCCTCAAGAATTTATTCAATTCTATGTAGAGGGTACCACCGGCAATGCCTTTTCTCAAAAAGATTTAGATCAATATATGATTAGATCCAACATAGAGCCAAAGAATAGTTATTACAAAGCTTTATCTAATGTCAAAATCATCAAAAAACATTTACTAGAATTTGCAAAATGTTTTAGTAGCCCTACCCTTCAATACAAACAAAAGGACCTTACCGATTTAGCTAATTTATTGGACTAATTGTTGAACGTATTATTGAACGCATAATTGAACTGAGCTTTGTACCTTTGTAAGTAAATAAAAAACTATGATTCAGTGGGATGATTTTACCAAGGTAGATATTCGTTGCGGTACTATTTTATCGGTAGAGGTTTTTGCAAAAGCCAAAAAACCAGCCTACCAACTAAGTATCGATTTTGGTAGTCTTGGTATTAAAAAGTCTTCTGCTCAAATTACATATCATTATTCAATAGAAAATTTAATTGGTAAGCAAGTGGTTGCCGTGGTGAATTTTCCTCCTAAGCAAATTGCTAATTTCATGAGTGAATGTCTTGTATTAGGTGTATACGATACTCAAAATGAAGTGGTATTATTGCATCCCTCACAACCAGTACAAAATGGACAACAAGTCGGTTAATGGAAACTAAATACACTCAAATATATCATAGCCCCATTGGTGTTATTAAAATAGTAGCCTCCGAATTTTGTATTGAAGAGCTGATTTTTGTAGAAGCGGATGCTGTATCAAAAATAAATTTGTCCGAGCATTCACCCCCTGTGATTCAACAATGCATTGATGAACTGATAGAGTATTTTGCGGGAGGTAGAAGAAGTTTTTCAGTAGCGATTAACCAGGAGGGCACCGAATTTCAACAAAGAGTTTGGAAAGAATTATACGAAGTACCTTTCGGAAAGAATTTAAGTTATGGTGAACTTGCCAAAAAAATGAGTGACCCTAATGCTATTAGAGCAGCTGCTTCTGCCAATGGTAAAAATAAAATAGCCATTATAGTGCCCTGTCATAGAATTGTAGGCGCAGATAGATCTCTAGTGGGATATGCCTGGGGCAAGGCTAGAAAAAAATGGTTATTGCAACATGAATTTAGACTGGCGCTTGGGGTGCAAACCTTATTTTAAAATAGAGCCATCAAAACCAAAGGGTAATAAATGAGTGGCCGATTGAAGTACCATTACTTTACCCGACATTCCCGCCATAATAATCTTAATGGGTGATTGAAACCTGTTTTCATAGTCTAATAAAGACTGTCTGCACATACCACAAGGCGATATAGGCTCTACTGAAGGCTTACCTACCGGTTCATAGCTAATGGCGATGGTTTGTATTTTTTCATGTGGAAATTGGCTTCCTACACTATTTAATAAAGTACGCTCAGCACAAATACCTACGGGGAAACTAGTACTTTCTTGATTTGAACCTATAATAATTACATTGGAGCTTAATCTTGCAGCAGCCCCTACTTTAAAATGGGAATAAGGGGCATAGGCAGTCTCAGTTGCTTTTTTCGCTGCTTCTAAAAGTTCTTGATCCGAACTTGATAATTGATTTGAATTATCTAACAAATCATATTCGAATTCAAATTTTTGCTGCATATAATTTTTTTAAGTGCTTTATTTAATTAAATTAAATAGTCGATTCCATCTAATAGACTTATTATAACTAAACCAAATTAAGGCGGCTCTTCCTACAATATGCGTTTCAGGAACAAAACCCCAGTATCTACTATCTTGACTTCTATGGCGATTGTCTCCCATCATCCAATAGTAATCAAGTTTTACTGTATAAGTAGTGGTAGCTGCTCCATTAATAAAGTATTGACCATTTTGTTTTTCTAAACTATTGTGTTCGTAGTTGGTAATGAGTCGGCGGTAAATTTCAATGGTAGAATCATTTAAATTAATGACATCTCCTTTTTTAGGAATACGTATAGTTCCAAAATTATCTACCGACCATGGCGCATGTACAACATCATTTGGGAAAGTATTGCCAATTAAATTATCTACATAAAAACTCATCTCTTTCACTTGTGGTAATTTACGCATGCTGGCTGCAGCCCCTGCGGTCATATTAATCACATAGGTATTAGGCCTTCCTTCCATTACTTTAAAATCGGAGCTGGCTTCATTTATATTAATGCCAATGGTATCTTCTATAAAGCTTTCTGGAATAGCTGTACCGTCTGTTACTACAATATATTCTGTTTGTGCAGAAGGGGACACATAGGCAGGCTTATCATTGACCCATAACCTACTTTCTTTTACTTGAATAATATCTCCTGGAATACCTACACATCTTTTAATATAATTATCGGTTTTATCAATTGGATGCACCAAAATAGGATAATCGGCTTGCAATTTTTCTCTATTATTATTATACTCGGGCGTTCTTAATACATCATAATAAGGAAACTTAGATCCAAATTCTGGTAAGTTGATAATGGTATCCCCTGCCGGAAAATTAAAAACTACTACATCGTTTCTATTAATATTTCTAAACTTAGGTAATCTTTGATAATCGAGTTGCACCCATTTTACATAAGAAGGGGTGGTAGGTGCTCCCGGTAAAGTATTGTGAACAAAAGGAAAAGAGATAGGTGTTTGAGGAACTCTTGCCCCATAAGTTAGCTTGTCTACAAATAAAAAATCATTCACTAACAATGTTTTTTCCATACTCTCTGTAGGAATCACATAAGCTTCAAATAAGAAGGTTCTAATTAAAGTAGCAGCTACAATAGCAAATACACCTGCATCAATCCATTCTCTGGATGCGGGTTTATGATAATGTGCTAAGGCCTGCTCCCCATACCATTTTTCTTTTTCAGAAAAGCCTAAATAAGGTAAATAGATAAAAGGCAGAAAAACGGTTAATGCATGTTGAATTACATTTACCTTTTTAAAATGCATGGTAAAAATAATAGAAATCCAAAGACTAATAAATTGTCCTAAAATGGGAATAAGCTGTAACCAAAACCAAATTTTTGGAATAGAGCATAGCCTTACCACTTCCCAGGTATTATAGATAGGAATCATTGCCTTTGTTTTATCCCCTCCTGCTTTTACAAGCATGCTATACATACCAATATGCCAACCCAACCAAAAAATAATAAAGAAAGCTAGTCCCATAAATAAGAGATTATTGTTATAACAAAAATATCCCTTTGTGAGGGATATTTATAAAAAGATTTAGAATTAACTCATTTTTAATTTGAAAGGCTTAAATAAAGGATGAGGTAAAGGAAAAGAGAACCTTTATTTGTCTTTACTTATACTGATGCATTACCTCTTTAATTAATTTAACCGTTCTACTAATATCAGGGATAGCCAATGCTGTTAAATTAGGTGCATAATGCATAGGTGCATCGGCACTAGTTATTCTTCTAATAGGAGCATCTAAATAATCAAAGCCTTCTTTTTGTATGCGATAACTTAATTCAGAAGATACAGAGGCAAATGGCCATTGCTCTTCCACAATGACTAGTCTATTTGTTTTCTTCACACTTTCTAAAACAGTCATCCAATCTAATGGACGAATAGTTCTAAGATCAATCACTTCTGCACTAATACCTTCCTTCTCTACTTCTTCAGCTGCACCCAATGCCACTTTCATCATTTTGCTATAAGAGACAATGGTAATATCACGGCCTGGTCTTTTTACATCAGCAAGTCCTAAGGGAATATAATATTCTTCTTCAGGCACTTCGCATTTATCTCCATACATCACTTCACTTTCCAAGAACATAATAGGATCTTCTTCATAACGTATAGCTTGCTTTAATAAACCTTTTGCATCATATCCATTAGAAATAGACACTACTTTAATACCCGGTATATTGGCTAAATAACTTTCAAAAGCAGTAGAATGTTGCGCGCCTAATTGACCCGCACTTCCATTGGGCCCTCTCATGACTATAGGACAGCCAATTTGACCTCCACTCATGGCTAGCATCTTACTAGCAGTATTCAATATTTGATCCAAGGGCAGTACTGCAAAGTTCCAAGTCATAAACTCCACAATAGGTCTTAATCCATTCTGTGCAGCCCCAACCGCCACTGCTGTAAAGCCTAATTCTGATATAGGCGTATCAATAATACGTTTAGCGCCAAATTCAGCTAACATACCCTGGCTTACTTTATAAGCGCCATTGTATTCAGCTACTTCCTCCCCCATTAGCAGTACTCTTTCGTCCCTTCTCATCTCCTCGCTCATGGCTTCTCGGATGGCTTCTCTTAAGGCAATTGATCGCATGAATAACTATTTAATTTGAGTTGCAAAAATAGAGATTTATAAAGGAAAAAAGTAATTATAGGGCATAAAAAAATCCCCTCAGCCTGAGCTAGTCAGGAGAGGGGATCTAAAATCTAACCCACCCTAAAAAAATTACAATATATTATAAGCAAAACTTATATAGTATAAGCCACCAATTTTTGGACTACCATATGAAGTATTGTAATATTTATTCATGACGTTCGTGCCACCTAATTTAATCAAAGACTTCACTTTAGGTAGTCTATAAGTAAGAACAGCATCTAATGTATTGAAAGAAGATATTTTACCTGTTACGAAAGTACCCTCATACATAACCTCATCTTGGTAGTGTAAATTAATATTAAAGCCTAATCTGTTATTCATTAATAAACCTGGGTGGCTGAAACCGAAGTTAGCTCTCCAAGTAGGTGTATTGAAATAAGAAATAAAGCCAGCAGGTAAGTCACCAATTTCGTCTGTATAAATACTAGAAGTAAATACAAAACGATTAGGTAATAAATAATCTACTGAAGCACCCCAACCTTTTGTAGAAACATTGGCAGTTGAGTTAGTAGAAATACTGTAACCGATACGCTTATTAGCATCTAATACATCATAAACACTTGGGTTAGCTGCATTTCTTGATTGCAACACTGTTACACCACTAATGAAATTCTCATAGTGACCTGTGTATGCGTAGAAGTCAATTAATAATTTTTTGCCAATCAAAGTTTTATAACCTAATTCAAAAGAATTCATTGATTCTGGCTTAAACTCTCCAAATACTTGTTGCTTCAATAAAGAAGGATTTGGAGCACCTACAGCAGCAGAAGCACCAAATGCAGTTACGCTCGCTAAAGTATAAGCAGGGTTTGTATTAAACTTGTAGTAATCTCTTAATTGAGGCAAACCTCCCATTAAACGTGTACCACCACCTACTAACAAGTTAATCCATTGGTTTTGTGTAGAAGGGAAACGATAAGCACTTTGGTAAGAAAGACGAATGTTATTGTCTTCCGCAACTTTAACTACAGCAGAGAATCTTGGAGTGAATTTACCAGCAAAGTTGGTGTTTTTATCATAACGTCCAGAGAATGATAATTTCAAGATATCTCCAAAAAATTTCTTAGAGATTTGAGAAAAAGCACCTGTTTCATTGATATATAAACGACCTGTAGTATCAGCAAATAAAGTTCCTTGAGAATTCAAAGTATACATTTTTGCAGTACCGCCTACTAACCAGTCAATATCATATTTATTTAATTTCAACATTTCAGTTAAATTCAAAGTACCTTCTGCAACACTCAATGTTGATTTATCTAAGAATTTACCACCTCCTTTAGAAATAGGCGTACCAGCTAGTGTTTGGAAAAGTGAATTATCACCTATATGACCAACTGGTCTACCAGCATCAGCAATTACACGTGCAGCATTATTTGCAGCTGTATAGTCTAAGCCAGCATCTCTGTATTGAGTGTATGCACCAGTATATTGTTGGTACCAAGTAGCACTTGGCTTCCAAGCTTCATTGAATAAACGAGTGGCAATAGTAGAGTTGAATGAGTTACCAGCATCTTCAATTGTTTTGTAGGCACGGAACATCCAGTTTTTAGACTTCAATTCAAATTTGAATTGACTCATTTTTAAATCATGTAAAGAATAACGATCAGAACCAGAATACACTGTGTTACCAGTTCCAGTATAAGCACTTAAAGACGCTTCTGTTTTATCGTTAACTTTATAGTGAATAGACCCAGTTACTTTTGTATTTTTTGCAGTGGGATCAATGATATCTTGTTCAGCATATCCTGTTCTACTTACGTTCATGTCTTTATACCAGCCTTTTGCATCACCAAACAAGAAGGGAGCATAAGGTACTAAACCAGCAGTGGCTGGGCTAGATCCTAAAAATGCACCATACTTTGCAAGTGTATTATACACTGCAGAAGCACCTTGTAATTGAGCTAAGACTGTACTTGCACCAGCACCATAAGCACCTGCTAATTGAGCAAGTATACCTGCTTTCACTGGAGCAATCAAGCCTGAATTAATATTCAAAGTAGTTTCATCACCATATACGTTAATACCATCGTAGTTAGGATCTGTTAATCTTGTACCAGCAATAGCACCACCATTACCATTTCCAGTTAATCTAGAATAGTTAGAAGTGTTCATTGGTAACCAGTCTTGTGCTTCAGTATATTGAGCACTCACTTTGTATGCAAAGCGTTCGCCAATTTTACTAGCCCATCTTACTGTATAATCTTTATAAGGAGCTTTTGGACGCTCGTAGCCATCTACGTGGTTCATTCCTTGCTTAATTTGAAAACTTAATCCTTGGTATTTGAATGGGTTTTTGCTGTTAATTAAAACAGTACCATTCATACCACCAGAACCATATAATGCAGAAGACGCACCTGGTAATAATTCAATATTATCCACGTCTAATTCTGTTAAACCTACAATACTTGCTACTGAGAAATTTAAACCAGGTGCCTGGTTGTCCATTCCATCAATCAATTGGTTCATACGCGTGTTACCACTTCCGTTAAAACCTCTTGTAGAAATACTTCTAAACATAATACTTGCAGCCACTACGTCTACCCCTTTCAAAGTTCCAAGGATATCATAATAACCTGCAGCAGGCGCATTTCTAATATTAGCAGCACTAATTCTTTCAATTGTTACTGGTGATTCAAGTACTTTCTCTGGAACTCTTGAAGCGGCCACTACAACATCAGAACCTAAAACAAAGGAAGGAGTTAAGCTTACACTTAGACTACCAGTATTGGCATTGACAACCAATTCCTTAGAAGCAAAACCCACAGAGGAAAATACCAAGGTATAAGGTGCTTTTTGAGCAACGCTTAATTTAAAATTACCTCTATCATCAGTGAAGGTTCCAGAGTTATTACCTTTTAGGGTAACTGAAACGGCAGCTACTGTTTCTGAAGTACTTGCATTTTTTACATTACCTGAGACACTAGTTGCATTTTGTGCATTGGCGGTAAATACTAATAAAGTAGATAGGCAAATGATCGCAAAATGGCTTAAACATTTTTTCATAGATTATTGTTTTTGTTTGAATCGTACTACAAATTAACATATTGTTCGCATTCTAGAAAAAATTATCATTTGTATCTTTAAAAAATTAATTTTGTACCATGAATAGAAAGCCTTTCCCCCATCAAATAAATGAGTACCACGGTAAAGTAAGAGATGTTTATTACATTGATAATCAATTACTTGTAATGATTGCCAGTGATAGAATCTCGGCTTTTGACGTCATTTTACCCAGTCCCATCCCTTTTAAGGGCCAGGTTCTAAATCAGATAGCCGCCTATATGTTGAAGGCTACCAGTGATATTTGCCCTAATTGGCTACTCGATACCCCTGCCCCCCATGTGGCCATTGGTAAAAAATGCGAGCCCTTCAAAATAGAGATGGTCGTACGTGGTAATTTAGTGGGTCATGCCTGGAGAACTTATAGTGCTGGAGGAAGAGAATTATGCGGAATAAGTCTTCCAGAAGGCATGGCGGAAAACGATTTTTTTCCAAGTCCTATTATTACCCCTTCTACTAAGGCTAGTGAAGGTCATGATGAAGATATTTCTAAAGAAGAAATTATTAAACAAGGTTTAGCTTCTGCAACTGACTGGGCTGTTTTAGAAAAATATGCACTAGCCTTATTTCAAAGAGGGAAAGAAATTGCCGCTCAGCAAGGATTAATTTTAGTGGACACTAAATATGAATTTGGAAAAATTGGAGATACCATTTATCTAATGGATGAAATTCATACCCCCGATTCTTCTCGTTATTTTTATGCAGATGGCTTTGAACAAAGACAGGCTAGCAAGGAAAAACAAAAACAATTAAGTAAAGAATTTGTGCGTGAGTGGTTAATTGCTAATAATTTCATGGGCAAAGAAGGACAAACAGTGCCTGCGATGTCTGCAGAGTGGATTGATACTATTTCTAAAAGATATATAGAACTATACGAACAAGTCATTGGCGAAAAATTCAACCCGCAACAATTATCTGAAGAAGAAACTTATCAAGTTGTTTGCGCATCGCTAGAAAAGCTTAGTTAAGTATTTCTAGTAAGTTTATTTTCATTATTCTCTACTCGTCATGACGCTAAAAAAATAAAAAAGAATCTAAAATTGTGAACTCGCTTCGCTCAGACATGCACAATTTTTTAACGATTCATTTATATTTTTTCTTGACGCTATTGCTCGAAGTTCAGAAGTGAAAACAAACTCTAGAAATATTCTTAAATAGAGATTTCTTCATAAACTTATTTATCAATTCCTAAGCGAGGTCTTAAGCGTTGCTTGCTTTTATTAAAAATTTGCTGGCCTTTATCAATGCCTTTTCTAAGTTCTATTTGTTTTTCTTCTGGCAAATGCACAATATCGGTGCAGGCCTGAGTGCAACAGCCAGCATAGGTTTCAGCACAGGAAGGACATTGAATGAATAATAAATGACAACCATCGTTTTTACAATTGGTATGTGTATCACAAGGCGCCCCACACTGATGACATTTTGAAATAATATCTTCTGTAATTTTTTCTCCTAATCTATCATCAAATACAAAGTTCTTTCCTTTGAACTGACTCTCTAAGCCCTCTTCTTTAATTTGATTCGCATAATTAATAATGCCTCCTTCTAAATGAAAAACATTTTTAAACCCATGATGTAGCATATAAGCACTTGCTTTTTCGCAGCGAATACCTCCTGTGCAATACATAATAATATTTTTATCCTTTTTATCCTTCATCATGTCTGCGGCCATCGGCAATTGTTCTCTAAAAGTATCTGAAGGAATTTCAATGGCATTCACAAAATGACCCACTTCATATTCATAATGGTTACGCATATCAATGACAATGGTTTCAGGTGAACTTATTAATTCATTCATCTGCAGGGCATTTACATAATTGCCTTTATTTTCCATACTAAAACTGGCATCTTCAATTCCGTCTGCTACAATTTTACTTCTATTTTTTATACGCAAAACCCAAAAACTTTTTCCATTGTCATTCACCGCTTTATTTAATCTTACACCTTCTAACCCTTTAATGGAGTACAAATAAGCTTTAAAGTCTTCGAATAAATGGGTGGGAACACTTACTTGTGCGTTAATACCTTCAGTGGCTATATAAATACGCCCAAATACTTGTAATTCATTGAGGCCTTTATACAACAGGTCTCGAAACGTTGCTGGTTCTTGAATGGAGAAGTACTGATAAAAACTGATGGTGATACGTGGAAAATTTTCCGCGTATAATTTTTCTTTCAACTCCTTATTGGAGATGCGATTGTGTAGCACTGACATAGCTTAAATTTTTATCCCAATTACAGGTTGGGGAAATTCAATACAAAGATAATATAATTTTATTTTTTATAGTGGCTGCTAACAGATGAGATAAATCAGCTAGCCATTTATAAAAATTAGGCTTTACTTGAGCGAATAAAAGAACCTGTTAAAGAAGCAAGTCCACCCACTAAGGCCCCTACTATACTAGTTACTATAATTAAAACTATATAAGAGCCTTTCAATGGTAAAATAGTTGCCACCTTAGTGGCTAAGATATGATGATTAGATTGATCGATGATCATAGATAAACATGCCCATAATAAACCAATGGCTAAGGCGCCTGAAACAAAACTAATCAAGGGTTTTTGAGGAATAGCGATGGCTACTATTAAATTAGTAACCGCAAAACTCCACCATGGCAATGCACTATATATACCTATCGCATAAGCCATCAAGGCTGCTAAGAATAAAGTGGTTATAAATTTCATGAGTAATATTTAATGTTGATTTGAAATTGACTACTATTTTTATTGAATGCTTTTAAGCATTGGACTTTTTAAATTGAATATGCCATTTGGTTCTTTCGTTCTGTATTAATTTTTCTTTAGCTAAAAATAATAATCGATAATATTTTCCGGCTGCCCAATAATTAATAAAGGTATCATAATAAACACTACCGGGGTTACCACTCTGTCCTCCTGGATATAAACCATAAGCCTCTATTTCATCTGTTAAGTGCACTATCATTCTCCAACTTGGTCCATGCATTTCAGTACTGGCATTAATTATATTTTTTCCTCCTCCAATGGGTAAATTCATTCTGCTTAAAGCAGGTATTTTAGTAAGATGCATTACCCTGGTCGCTTTAAACAAAGACCATTCTAATTTATTTTCTTTTTCTAAAGCCAATAATTTTTTAGTGGCATTTTCTACCCCTAAGGTTACTTGGTCTTTAAAGTTCTCCTTTTTATCTTTGGTTCTAATATCATCTGCAACAGACCAATTAGAGTCTTTCAACAATTGATCTACTAAAACAAAATCATCGGGCTTGGTAAGAGCAATAGGCGAACCTGCTAATTCATCGCCCCAAACTGCTTCCGTAACACTGTCCCAAATAATTTCAAATACCGTAATCCCTTTTGAATGTTCGCTATTCACTAAATCCCAATTCGTCATTTCATCCACCATTCTTTTGGCATCAGGGCTAAGTTTATCAACTTGTACATATTTCATTAAAGCAGGTCTTGCAGTAGCCGCAAACACATTATCATTATTGGTTTGCAAGGCTTGCATATCTTCTGCTGTGATACCAGACATGGCTGTCAAATGTTTATTGACACTAATGCCTCTATAGAGTGGGAAAGAACTTGCGGTACCTAAATAATAAGGATAACTAGGGTCGGTTGGTTTTTGATTGGCACTACTTACAAAACCTCGCTCTGGATTTTTTATAGTGGGGTTTTCTTCATTCGGAATGATTCCTTGCCATGCATAAGTAGAATCATCTCCTGGCATAATGAAATCTCCTTGACGCTCCCATCTTGCTACAAAACTTCCTTGTTGCTTAATGGCAATATCTCCTGACTTAGTAGCTAATACAAAATTTTGTCCAGGGCAGGTCCAAAGTGAAATAGCCTTGATATAATCGTCATAGTTTTTAGCACGGTTTAATCTATAAAAAGTTTCTACTCCAGTAGAAGAATTATGCGCCGTCCATTGAATAGCTAAATTGCGACCTTTAGATTGCGGATTTTGATAATGTGCATCATACATAGTAGGACCCCAAATGGTCATAGGTATTTGCTCCACTACATCGGCGCTGTCTTTTACTTTAATGACTTCTGTTCTTTTTTCAACGGTGTTCCACTTCCCATTATACCAATATTCATTTTCAGAGCTATCCTTAAATTTAATTTCGTAGAAATCTAATACATCTCTACCTGCATTGGTAACGCCCCAAGCTAAACTATCATTGAATCCAATAATTACTGCTGGAGAACCTGGGAAGCTTGCACCATAAGTGCTATGTGTAGGTGTGGTAATTTGAACCTCATACCAAAGTGAGGGCATGTTTAATCCTAGGTGCGGATCAGAGGCTAAAATAGGTCGTCCCGATTTTGTTTTAGAACCGGATACCGCCCAGTTATTACTTCCATTATTTTTATTGGGCGCTACAGGCGTTTCAACATTTGTAATAGCAAGCGCTGTTGATTGATGCAAATAAGCAGAATCGGCCGCTGCAGGTTTAATAGGAACAATAGAAGGCTTTTGATAAACTGTTCCTTTAGGAATAATGGGATCTAATGAGTCTTGCTTATTAGTATATAATTTATCAAATAAATCATAGCCTAAAAAATCTCTTGTATTGGTTAATTGTAAATCGCTAGCCGCTGAACGTCCTGTTAAATCATAAGACATAAACATTAAAAACAAATAAGTCTTTGCAGGTGTCCATTTTTCAGGAGCGTAATTCATTAACTTAAATTCAAAAGGCATATCTGCTGGATCCATTTGTTTTATAAAGGCGTTCACTCCTGCAGTATAGGCATCTACCGTTTCTTTCATTTCGGGATTATTCGCATTAATATTAGCCTCCGTTTTTTCTGCTCCATAGACCATGCCTAATCTTCTAAAAAAACGGTCTATGGATAATTTATCCGCACCCGCAATTTCACTGAGTCTTCCAGAAGCCACTCTTGTTTGAAAATCCATCTGCCATAACCTAAACTTTGCATGTAAATAACCTTGCACAAAATAAGCGTCTTGGTCATGATCGGCATAAATATGCGGCACTAATCTATCATCTAAATACACATCTACATTGCCTTTTAATTCATTAGCCAAAATAGAGGCATCAAAATTGGTATTTACTTTTTCTGCATTTTTCCAAAATCCATGTTGTGGCGATAAGAAATAACCCAACTTGGGTGACTTAGTAGGGCCAATAGATAATTGAGTATTTAAAACGGTAACCAGCCCAATAGTAACCATGGCTGAAGCAATAAATGGCAGTAAACGCATATGAAATATTTAGATAACTAAATTAAGAAATTATTTGGCAAATGCTTGCTTAAAAAACTGAACTTGATCATTCAATGGCAAATAAGGATATAAACTTAATAATTGCTCGCTTTTAGCAATACAATTTTGTAAAAATTCTTTATGTTGAGATGATCCTGCGAAGAAAGGTTTATGCTGCACGGCCAATTGAATTTCTGCCACTTGCTTCATGATATCTTGTGTCTGTTCATTAAAATAAGTCTCCACTAATTTCTCCCAAACATAATTGGAAGCAGCATAGTTAGGATGCACAAGGTCTTCGGCATAAAAACGGTAATCTCTTAAATCATCTATCACGTATTCATAAGAGGGGAAATAAGCAATTTGCTTAGAAGTTTCTACTATTTCATGTACCGCTTGAATGAGCACTGCCTTAGACCTATTATTTTCTACCAAGCCTTCTCTTAAATGACGCACAGGACTAATGGTGAAAATAATTTGTAAATGGGGATTGAATTGAAATAATGCCTGTACCATTTGCTTTAATAATAGCACTAACTCATCGGGCTTCATTAATTTTTTATCAAACCAAGTAGCTGGAGCTTTATGATTATTGGCAACTACCTGTCCTGCGGCAAAGGGAGATTGACTATTTAATTGATACACCCAGGCCGAGCCTAATGTAATTACTATATGATCGGCTGTTTTTAAAAAAGCATTTGCATTCGTAATGGAATGATTTATTTTTTCTAATGCATCCTTAGTAGTGATGCCTGAAAAACGACTATGATGATGCCAACTATTCCAAACCTCGTTCAACAAAAAAAGATCGGCTTCGGTATATTGTTTATTTTCAATACAATCTGACAAAGAATTCGCAACGCTAATGGGATTAAATAAAATTCCATGTGGGTTTTCAAATACCTTAAATAAATGTGTATTTAATTTAGCGCCAATATTTTCTGAAAAACAAGAACCTATCAAAAATAGACCATCCCTATAACTAATTTGGTTTTCGGAACGTTTTGAAGCAAGGGTTAATTTAAATTTTAAGGTACTCATCTAAGCAAATTATTTTAAGGGAAACACTCTTTGCTTCATGGCTTCATACAAAATAATACCAGCCGCTACGGAAACATTAAAGGAATCAAAATTGGTCGCCATAGGTATTTTAAAAAAATAATCAGCGGCCTTGGCTAAATAAGGCTGAACGCCTCTGCCTTCATCTCCCATGATGATACAAGAAGGAATGGTTAAATCTAATTCGTGGATATTTTTTTCAGCGCGCATTTCACTAGTGAAAACTTGTATACCATTTAAATGAAGTAAGTCGACTGCTTTTAATAAACTATTCACACGCACAATATGTATATGTTCTAGTGCCCCTGCGCTACTCTTAAAAGCTTCTTCATTTAAAGCGCCTACGCCTTTATCGGGAATAATTAAAGCCTGCGCCCCACAGCAGTGTATACTTCTTCCAATGGCTCCAATATTTCTGACATCGGTGACACCATCTAGCATTAAAAAAAGGGGTGTCTCTGCTTTGGCCACGACAAAATCAATGACTTCTTGTAATTCTAAATATTTGACCTTAGAAATATAAGCAATTACCCCTTGATGATTCGCCTTTGACATCCCATTTAATTTCTCAATGGGTACTAATTGTATTGGAATACTTTTATCTCTAGCAGCATTTTTAATTTCAGTTAAGCCCTCTCCTTGGGCGTTTTTTTGAATGAGTATCTTTTCAATATTGGTACCCGATTCAAAAGCCTCTATCAAGGGCTGACGACCAATAATAAATTTACGCTCAGTTGCAGGACCACGATCTGTATTAAACCTAGGTCTTGGCTTATAGGGTCTATCTGGTCTTGATTGTCTTTCCTCCATAGAATTCAAAGTTAAACGATTTTTGATTGCATTGCATTCCATTTTAAAATGGCAGCCACTGAAATGGAATCGGTAATTTTTCCTTCCATCACCCATTGTAAAGCTTGGGCAAAAGGCATTTTTTCAATAGCTAATTTTTCTGTGTCTTCTGGCTCTGCCTCTCCTGCCCTTAAGTCTTGGGCTACATAAACCACTGCGTACTCATCAGATACCGAATTAGAAACATGCATGCGCAAAATTTCTGTCCAGGTTTTTGCTTCAAAACCTGTCTCTTCCTTTAATTCTCTTTTAGCAGTAACTAAATAATCGGTTCCTTCTGGGCAACCCCCTTCTGGAATTTCCCAACTGTATTCGTTCAATGGAAAACGGTATTGACCTACTAAATAAGTATCGCCGTTTTCATCAATGACAATAACTCCAATAGCAATATTTTTAAAATGTACTTTACCATATATACCTGGTGTACCCGCAGGCGTAATTACTTGGTATTCGGTTAAATTAATCCAAGCATTATCATATACCAATTTACCGCTAATAGTTTCCCAGGGATTTTTTTCGTTCGTCATAAAATTGTTTTAATCAAGTGTATATGATTCAAATTCAGTTCGCCTATCTCGTCTAAATAAAAAACCCTCTCGTATCTCGAGAGGGTTTTTATAATTCATCAAAACATTATTTTAAACCGAAAGCTTTTTTCACTTTCGCAACATAATCTAATTTCTCCCAAGTAAATAATTCTACTTTCATAGTCTTTGATTTGCCATCGGGTGTAGTGAAAGTTTTAGTCACTGTTTCGTTCTTACGACCCATATGTCCGTAAGCAGCAGTTTCACTATACATTGGTGTTCTTAACTTTAATCTTTGCTCAATAAAGTAAGGACGTAAATCAAAAATGGATTCTACTAATTTACCAATTTGACCATCGTTTAATTTTACTTTAGCCGTACCGTAAGTGTTGACGTTAATGGAAGTTGGTTTAGCCACTCCAATCGCGTAAGAAACTTGAACCAATACTTCAGAAGCTACACCAGCAGCTACTAAGTTCTTCGCTATATGACGCGTTGCATAAGCAGCAGAACGGTCTACCTTACTAGGATCTTTACCAGAGAAGGCTCCACCACCGTGTGCACCTTTACCACCGTAAGTATCTACGATAATTTTACGGCCTGTTAAACCAGTGTCACCATGTGGTCCACCAATTACAAACTTACCTGTTGGATTAATATGATACTTAATATCGTTGTTAAACAACTTAGCGTATTTCTTATATTTTGCTTTTACACGAGGAATTAAAATTTCAACAATATCTTTTTTAATTTTCGCTAACATTTTTGCTTCTGCATCAAAATCGTCGTGTTGAGTAGAAACTACAATGGCGTCAATTCTTACAGGCTCGTTCTTGTCGTTGTACTCAAGTGTTACTTGAGACTTTGCATCGGGGCGTAAATATTTGATGGCCTTGTTCTCTCTTCTTAGTGCAGCTAATTCAATTAGAATTTTGTGCGCTAAGTCTAAAGCCAAAGGCATATAATCGTCGGTTTCATTGGTTGCATAACCAAACATCATACCTTGGTCACCAGCACCTTGCTCTTCTTTTTTCTTTCTATCCACTCCTTGATTAATATCGGCAGATTGCTCATGTATTGCAGACAATACACCGCAACTATCTGCTTCAAACATATATTCACTCTTTGTGTATCCAATTTTCTTGATGACGTTTCTTGCAATAGTTTGTACATCTAAATAAGCTTTAGATTTTACTTCACCAGCCAATACTACTTGACCAGTAGTTACTAAAGTTTCACAAGCCACTTTTGACTGTGGGTCAAAGGCTAAAAAGTTATCAATTAAGGCGTCAGAAATCTGATCGGCTACTTTGTCTGGATGTCCTTCAGAAACGCTTTCTGAGGTAAATAAATATGGCATAGATTAGTATTTAAGGAGCAAATATATTAATAAATTCAATTTGAAACCAATGATTAAAGAATATCTATAAATCTAGCTATAAATCGGAATAATAGATATGTAACCTCATTCTAAATTTAGTTCTACTTCCACCCCCCAGCACTACGCGTCCGGTAGCAGCTTGGTTACCTATAGCTGTGGTAAGATAATCTGGAATGGGCGCTTGTTTATTATAAGGATAAGGAGGCACTAAGCTAATAGAGTCATTCACTGGGGCAATGATTCTGAAGTCAAATAAGGAGTCGGTTCTTGAGATTACCCCTTGAACATATCTACTTACATTGAAGTTATAAGAAGCAACATTGTCATAGCCATTAATAGACTTGTATATTAATCTACCTCCAAACTGTGCAAAAGAAGTTGCATTGGTGGTGCCTGTAAAGTCGTTAGGTACATTGCGAATCGCTTTTGAAACTGTATCATAGGTGCCTAAGAACAAATACCTTGGAGGTAATAATTGCGATTCTAAGCTACCAGCTGCAACTGCAGAGGGAACTTGCTCCGCAATTAATTCAGCACGATGAATAATTTTATTGGCAAAGTTTTTCAAGCCTGGTATTTTCACCTTTACCATGGTACCTGGACTCGTTTGTACATAAACCAATGAATCATTGGCTACTTTATCCAAATGCTTTGCAATTTCAGCGCCTGTTCTATTACGCTTAATAAAATTCACATCACCATTGCTATAAATACTAAACTTAAAATTAAGTACTGAAGTATCTCTTTTATAAGTTTCTGTCAACGCCGTTGAATTTGTATTATAATAGAGTGCCAATTTAGTATTGGTATCTAATAGATTAATTTTAAGTAATACATTTTTATTGGTAGACGCATCTGCCGTTAAAGCGAATCCAGGGAAATAGGCACGCAAAGTAGTATCACTTCTATAAGCATTGTTAGAATCAAATTCTTTTAAAAATTGAGTTGCAAAACTTTTAGACAATTTAATTCTAATAGTATTTTTGGAAGCTTCGAAACGTGTGATCAAAGAATCTCCAATGCTAGCAAAATCGACATTGGTCTCTCCTAAATTTTGATCAGTTTTAAGATTGTATAATTCAGGATAATTAGAGGCATATAATTTAAAAGCATCCAATGGTGTTGCTGCACTAATTCTTTTTAATTGAACTTTTACAGGCTTCGTAGTATCGCCATAAAAACCTTTATAAGATAAAATTAAAATAGCAGAGTCCACTACTAAACTGTCTTTACTTCCTGCAATAAAGAATGGGAAAAAACTAGGCTTCACTTGAAAGTACATGGAAGCATTGGTGGTTCCAAAAATAGGATCGTTGGTAATATTACCCAATACATGATCGTCTGAACCATAGACCCTCATTGAGTCTGGTCTATCCACTGTTTCTGTGATTACATCTAATATGGTGTCCTTTGTATTATAAGCATCCATCGAAGGAAGCAAACCAAGTCCTAATTCCGAAGTGCCTATTCTTGTACAAGCCGAAAACATCAGCGTTGAAAAAAGAGATATAATAAATATTCTTACTGTATTATTTGATACCATGAATTTAATTTGTCTTTACTTAGATGCAAGTTCGTTGTATAAATCTAAATACTCTGTTAAATCGGAGTCCCATCCGTTAAAAGGAACTACTTTTTTTCCTTTAACAGCAGAAAATTCTGATACTAATTTTTTATCAATAATATCAGATCCAAAAGTAATAGCATCAGCGTAGGTAGCACCACCTCTAAATAAAGCTGCATTGTTTAAATCCTTGAAGGGTTCTAAATCTTTGTCTTTAATATTGGTATTGATAATAGCCTTTGTTAATAAATCTTTATTGAACTTTTCTTCAAATGTATTTTGACCAATGGTGAATACCACTTTAGCATTGGAGAAAACAGGTTCTTTCTTATAAGCATGTTTGATATAGGCTGGAATTAAACCAGTCATCCATCCACTGCAATGAATAATATCTGGAGGCCATCCAAATTTTTTCACTGTTTCCAAAGCACCTCTACAGAAGAAAATAGTTCTTAATGCATTGTCATCAAACCACTTTTCTGTTTCGTCATGAAAAATTTGTTTGCGCTTGAAAAAGTCTTCGTTTTCTAAAAAATAGACTTGTAAACGGGCATTCGGTAAAGAAGCCACTTTTATTTGTAAGGGATAATCGTCTCCGTCTAATTGAACATTGATTCCTGAAAGTCGAACCACTTCATGTAAACGATGTCTTCTTTCATTAATTGCACCAAAACGAGGCATAATACAACGAACTTCTAATCCACTATCGTTGCTTTTTATGGCGAGCTTATTAATTACCTCAGCAAACTCGGTCAGCTCTAAATAGGGCGACATTTCTGTGGCAATATATAAGATTCGTTTTTTTTCAGACATTCCTTTTGGGTTTAACTCAAATCTATGTTTGAGTGTGCGAAGGTACGTAATTGTAAGCACTTTAAGAAACAACAAAAAAGACTAATAAATACCTACTCCCCCCTTCATTTGTAGACAATTGGTCGTAAATTGCAGGGGATTGTTTAATCCCATTAATCATGAGTAAATTTCTAAAAATAGCCTTTTTCTTTTTTATAGGCATATTATTGATTTGGTGGAGTTTACACCAAATACCTCCTCAAGAATGGGACAAATTTACAATTGCCTTACAAAAGTCAAAATTCTGGTTCATTTTCCCCGTGGGGCTCATACTTGGACTCTCCCATCTAGTGCGTGCTTTAAGATGGCGTTTGATTATGGAACCCCTAGGATATAAACCCTCCCTGATGAATACATTTTTAGCAGTTTTAATTGGCTATCTGGCCAATTTGGCTGTGCCAAGACTAGGAGAAGTTTTAAAGTGCACACTACTTTCAAAATACGAGAAAGTGCCTGCTGAAAAAATTATAGGTACCATTGTAGCGGAAAGGGCCTTTGATGTCATTAGCCTAGCTGTTATTTTCTTACTAGCCCTCACCCTTCAATTCAATGTGGTAGAAGCTGGTTGGAATCAATTCAAAGCTTATGGAAAAGCTGCAGGAGACGCTAGCAGCAGCAATCAAGCTACTTATATCATTTTAGCTGTTATACTTTTAGCAACCGTTGCAGGATTTTGGTTTTTCAAATCAAAAATGCAAAATGCAATAGTTACTATTAAAAAAATTATTGCTGGTGTTTGGGAAGGTGTGATGAGTGCGACTAAATTAAAAAAACATAATTTATTTTTCTTCTACTCTTTCGCCATTTGGTTTTTGTATTTGCTAGCTACTTATGTGGGCTTATATGCAACAGAAGGCACAGGTAGTTCTTTTCAAACCGCTATTAGCTGTCTAGCTTTTGCAAGTATTGGTATGATTATAACGCCAGGTGGTATTGGTGCTTATGCTTATTTTATGGCAAAAGTGTTGGAATTAAACGGAGTGGATTATACTTTAGGATTAGCCAATGGTACTTTGCAATGGTTTTGTCAATTCATAATTATTTTAGTTTTAGGTGGAATTGCTTTAATTGTACTTCCATTATTCAACAAGCAAAAAATTTAAAATGAAAACGCTCGACGCTATTGAAAAAAAAATAATGACTATTGCAACTGCCAAAACTATAATGGCTGCTTTAAAAGTGACTGGGAAAAAAGTTTCTTTCACCAATGGCTGCTTTGATATTTTACACCCGGGTCATTTATTTTCTTTAACGCAGGCAGCGGGGGAAGCCGATTATTTAATAGTGGGTTTAAACAGCGATGCGAGTGTTCGAAAATTAAAAGGCCCTAGCCGTCCCATTAATAGCACAGAAAGCAGGGCCATAGTACTTGCCAATTTAATAGTAGTAGATGCAGTGGTGGTATTTGAAGAAGAAACGCCCCTTGAATTAATAAAGGCATTACTACCCGATGTCATAGTGAAGGGTGGCGACTATACAATGGAGCAAGTAGTGGGTGCTAAAGAAGTAATAGCTAACGGAGGCAAAGTCATTATCAACCCAATAGTGGAGGGTTTTTCAACAACTAGTCTTATTGATAAAATGAAAGGCTAAGATAAAACAGACTAAAAAAATAATCTAATTTATAAATTATACCAATATGAAATTTTTACAACAGCTTCAATTAGAAAAGAAAAACGAAGGAAGTTCAACAGGTACTATTTGGCAAACTAGTAAAGGTGAAATAATTGTTTCTTCTTCTCCAGTGGATAATAAAGAAATTGGAACAGTTATATCTACAGATAAAGATGCTTATGAAAAAATTATTACCACAGCGCAGGCTGCATTTTTAGAATGGAGAAATTGGCCAGCCCCTAAAAGAGGTGAAGTGGTACGTCAAATGGGCGATGCCTTAAGAAAAGAAAAACAGGCATTAGGTCAGTTGGTAAGTTATGAAATGGGTAAAAGTTTACAAGAGGGTTTAGGAGAAGTACAAGAGATGATTGATATCTGCGATTTTGCAGTAGGATTATCAAGACAACTATACGGACTTACTATGCATAGCGAAAGACCTTCGCATAGAATGTATGAACAATGGCATCCATTAGGTATCGTGGGTATTATATCTGCATTCAATTTCCCCGTAGCCGTTTGGAGTTGGAATGCAGCACTTGCTTGGGTTTGTGGCAATGTAACAGTTTGGAAGCCTAGTGAGAAAACACCTTTATGTGGTAATGCTATTCAAAATATAATTGCAAAAGTATTTATAGAAAATAAAGTACCGGAGGGCGTTAATAATTTAATTCAAGGAGGACGCGAAGTGGGAGAATGGATGTCAAAAGATACCCGCATTCCACTAGTCTCTGCAACCGGCTCTACCAAAATGGGTAAATTATTAAATACAGCAGTCGCAGCGCGTTTAGGAAAAACAATTTTAGAATTAGGCGGTAATAATGCAATTATTATTTCAGAACATGCCGATTTAGATATGTCTTTAATTGGGGCTGTGTTCGGAGCTGTTGGTACTGCGGGTCAAAGATGTACGAGTACACGCCGTTTAATCATACATGAAAAAGTATATGATAGTTTTGTGGCTAAATTAACCAAGGCTTATGGACAAATTAAAATTGGAGACCCTTTAGATTCAAAAAATCATATGGGCCCATTGATTGACAAAGAAGCTGTAAAAATGTATTTGAGTTCTATTGAGGCTTGTAAAAAAGAAGGTGGTAAATTTTTAGTAGAAGGTGGTGTATTAGAAGGTAAAGGGTATGAAAGTGGATGTTATGTAAAACCTTGTATTGCTGAAGCACTACCCCATTATGCCATTGTACAACATGAAACTTTCGCGCCCATTTTATATGTAATGAAATATTCCAAATTAGAAGAAGCTATTTCTATTCAAAACGGAGTGCCTCAGGGATTGTCTTCTGCCATTATGACTTTAAATATGAGAGAGTCTGAATTATTTTTATCACAAAGTGGAAGCGACTGCGGTATTGCTAATGTAAATATTGGTACCAGCGGTGCAGAAATTGGTGGTGCCTTTGGGGGTGAAAAAGAAACAGGTGGTGGAAGAGAAAGCGGATCTGATGCATGGAAAGCTTATATGCGTAGACAAACCAATACTATTAATTGGAGCAACCATTTACCCTTAGCCCAAGGCATACAATTCGATTTGTAAAAACACAAACTAATATTTACCGAATAAAAACAAAATATGCCCAGACCCAGTGCAACAGAATACGCCCCTTACTACCAAACGTATATTAACTATACCAGCGGTAAAGACTACTCCATTTTAGTTCAACAATACAATGAACGCATTATAGAATCTTGGAATGCCATTCCCTTGGAGAAAATAAATTATGCTTATGCTGAAGACAAATGGACAATTAAACAAATGCTTCAGCATGTCATTGATACAGAAAGAATTTTTGGCTATAGAGCAGTAGCCATTGCCAGAAAAGAACCTAACCCCATTGCTGGCTTTGATGAAAATGAATATGCCAAAAACGCCACTGCCGCGCATCGTAATTGGAAAGAGATGATTGCAGAATGGAAAATGGTAAGACAGTCTACTAATATGTTGTTTAATTCTTTTACAGAAGAAGACTTAAAACAAAAAGGAATTGCTAGTAATAACCCCATGTCAGTAAATGCTTTAAGCTTTATTATATTTGGTCATGCCCTACATCATTTACATGTATTGAAAGAGCGATACCGTATTTAAAATAATTAACGTTAAGCAAAAAGTCCCCGAATTTTGGGGGCTTTTAAAATAATTAGAATAAGTAATAATAATTTTTATATTTTTTAAAAAATTATTATTACTAAAAAGCCCCCGAAATTCGGGGGCTTTTTATATCTTAATAAAGTATTAAATAATTCTTAGAAGCGAATTACTTAGTAGCGTAAATATGAATAGCTAATTGAACTTCAGCATCTACATTTCCAATACCATAGTTGATACCAAAAAGAGTTCTATCGAAAGGCATAAAAGCTTCAGCAAAGAAACCTTTGTCATCTGCATTTCTAATAACCGCAGTAAAAGTAACTGGCGCTTTAATTCCTTTTAAGTTTAGGTCTCCTTTAATAGTAGCTCTGTCTGCTTTAGTGTATTCAATAGAATTAATGGTAAAGCTAGCTTCACCAAATCCTTGTTTTGCAATATCAAAAAAATCGGCTGAAGACAAGTGACCTTGTAATTTCTCACCTCCTCTTTCATCGGTTACTTTTAAACCAGCAATATCAATAACAAAACTACCTCCTATTAACTTACCGCCATTTACTTGAACGGCGCCAGATTTGATTGGGAAGTAACCAGTATGGTAATCACTTTTTTTAGAACCTGTAAAGTCTACCTTACTTTTTTGAGCAGTAACCTTAAAAGTAACTGCATCAGCATTTTTTGCCTTAGGCGCAAATGAAAACAATGAAATCGACGCTGCGATTACTACCAAAGAAAACATGATTTTTTTCATATATGAATTTTTATTTAATTAATTGCAAATTTGCTTCTGCTAAAATACATCCTTATTGATAATTTCAGAAATGTAAAGATATAATTCAATGTTTAAACAACAAAATATATTTTTAGGCTGCATGAATGCCTATAATCTGTTATCTTCGCCAAAATTTTACCTACTATGAATTTGCATGAATACCAAGCTAAAGAATTGCTTAAAAAATACAATGTACCCGTTCAAGAAGGGGTAGCTGTTGAAACAGTAGAAGCCGCAGTGGAAGCTTACAATAAAATTGCCACAGAAACGAATAACAAGTTTGCGGTAGTGAAGGCACAAATTCATGCAGGTGGTCGTGGTAAAGGAAAAATTGTTGGTACTGAACAAAGAGGTGTTGCCGTTGGAAAATCTGCTTTGGATATTGAAACCTTTGCAAAGAATATTTTAGGGGGTACTTTGGTGACTATTCAAACTGGCCCTGCTGGTAAATTAGTTTCTAAAATTTTAGTCGCACAAGACGTATATTATGAGGGCCCTCAACCTACTAAAGAATTTTACCTATCTATCTTATTAGATCGTGCCAAAGGTATGAATGTAGTAATGTATAGTACAGAAGGTGGTATGGATATTGAAGAAGTGGCACATAATACACCAGAAAAAATATTTAAAGAGTGGGTACATCCAAGTGGTGGATTACAAGCTTTCCAAGCAAGAAAAATTGCATTCAACTTAGGATTAAGTGGTGAGGCTTTAAAGAGCTGCGTTAAATTTGTAACGAATTTATACAATGCTTATGTAGGTTTAGACTGCAGCATGTTAGAAATTAACCCTTTGTTCAAAACTTCTGACGATAAAATAATTGCAGTGGATTGTAAAATGAATGTGGATGACAATGCCCTCATGCGTCATCCGGATTTATTAGCTATGCGCGATGTTTCTGAAGAAGATGCCACTGAAGTGGAAGCAGGTGAATACAATTTAAACTTTGTGAAATTAGATGGTAATGTAGGTTGTATGGTAAATGGTGCTGGACTTGCTATGGCAACTATGGATATGATTAAATTAAGTGGTGGTGAGCCCGCTAACTTCTTAGACGTAGGTGGAAGCGCGAACGCAGCCACTGTAGAAGCAGGTTTCAGAATTATTATGAAAGACCCTAATGTAAAAGCTATTCTTATTAATATATTCGGAGGTATTGTTCGTTGCGACCGTGTTGCAGCGGGTGTGATAGAAGCCTTTAATAAATTAGGCAATATTAATATCCCTATCATTGTTCGTTTACAAGGAACCAATGCGGTAGAAGCTAAGAAATTAATAGATGAAAGCGGATTGAAAGTGCAGTCTGCTATTCAATTAAGCGAGGCCGCAGCCTTGGTAAAGCAGGCCGTGGCTTAGGTTTTTATAATTCTTCAGCCCAAATTTGAAGAATTTATGGGCTTTGAATTATACTCTAATGATTTTTAAAACCTCTCTAAAGATTTTAAAAAACCCTCTCGAATTTCGTGGGGGTTTTTAGTTTTATAGATTTTTTATAGACTTTTTTTACACTATTTGTACTTCTGTAAGGGCGCTGAATAAATAAATATTCCCAGTAGCCATTTCAATACATTCAATACGCTTACGTCTAAGTTTTATTTTTCTAAAAACTCTGCCTTTAATTTCTTTAAACACGGCACCATCTGCAAGATGCGCCAGTGTCACCACTCCTTCTTTTTTAATTGGATTGTATCTACGAAGTACTAAGAGTAAGGCAGTCTCCCCATTGGCCGTAGCAGCGGGATTCAGTAAAGTTTTTTGCAAACTTCCACGGATATCATCTGGGAAAATTTGCAACTGAATAAACTGTGCTAATAATTGCCCATAAATAGTTTTCCATTCTTTCCCATGCGCCTCCACCCTATTTCTATATTGTTCAAAACAAAGTAAATGTGCCAACTCATGTAATAAAGTAATTAGAAATTCATACTTATTTAAATTTCCATTCACTGTAATCTTATGATTGGCCCCTAGAACGGCATGCCTGTAATCGCCTAATACCGATTTTCTTTCTCTAGTGACCGTTAAATGAACTTTGTAATGATTAATTAATTGAACCACCGGCTCAAAAGCAACCGCCGGCAAATACGTGTTTAAAGCGAGTAAAGGATGTTCAATTTTTGCCAAAATAATAATGAATTAAGAATAGATAATTATTTTTTACTTACTGCCTCTTTAATCTCAAGCCAGGTATAGGCCATATACAAAGCCATACTGGTTAATAAAGTAGGATATCCTACTGGCTCTTTAGCTTGCTTTACATAGGTTAATGCAGCGCCTGCAAATACAATTAATTTAAACAGGGTACCCAGCATCACCGATCGAATTAATGCGTTGGGATTGGTCTTATCTACTCTTTGCAGTCTTATATAATTTAAATACACCATTGCAAACAACATCATATTCACTGTTAATACGAAATTAATTTTAACCGGTACGTAAAAGTCGTTGAATAAGATAGTCTGACCCGCCACCAAGACAATCATAAATAAAAAAAAGGCTGTTAAATTCTGTTTTAAAAACATAAAGGATATTTAATGAATAGTGATGATGAGGATGATGATATTTAAATTATATTATGTTATACCTATTTTTTTTGTTGTGTATCTCTCACTACCATCACCAGCGTAAATAAAATAAACAATGAGGGTAAAATCCAGGCAGCTTTATTATGCCAAATAAAATAAGTATCTATTTTCTTACCTACAAATAATGTAATTAGTAACCCTGCTATAATTTGTGTCCCAAGGCCTGCATATCTAGCCAAACTAAAAACCGGAGTTTTGTCGGCATTTTTATTATGGGGATAGGGAGATGCCATTAATCAAAAGATTGTTTGCTTTCTGGAAGTACCAAAGGCAAAGTGTCTAATTGCTTCGGATTTCCCTCGGACAATACTTTTTTGATGCCTTCTAGATATTGCTCTTTAAAATGAATGGACTGCTCTAAGGAATCGGTTCTAATTTTTAATAATTGTAATGCCGTTCTACTTTCCTTAGTGCCATAGCCTGGGATATAATACTTAAGCGGGGTAAATGCAATTAAGGCAATGGTCATTCCAACAAGTAAAATAAAAATAATGCTAAAGCCAATATAAACCGACTTTCTAGACAATCTAAATGCTAATACTTCATCAAAAGTGTCGTCATTCATAACCACCAATCGGTAAGTATTGCTTGTCCTTTTAAAAGTATTATTAATGTCTAATTTTGGCATAATGCTATGTGCTAGTTAAAGATACAACCTATTCCATTTTTTTAAGAGAATAATAGGAAATAAATGTATTTTTAAGGCCATTTTAACCCATTTATGCAGCCTACAAAAGCCCCCTACAAATTTCCTACGAATTGGTTTTGGGCCATCTGCATCCTAAGCCAATTTTGCATACAAGCAAATGCACAAAGCAATAATAAAAAAATACAAGATAGCCCGCAACAAAAAGCTGACACTACCAAGTCGTTAATAGACATTAACAATAGTAAGCTTATCAAAAAAGCCAATGCTATTTTAGATAGTAATCAAAAAAAAGTGAATAATTTTATTATAGATAAAGTTAATAAAATAAAAGGTGCTGCCAATGATCAAGCCAATAAAGTAGTGAGCAAAGTAGCCCCTCTCGAAATTGAAAAGCCTCTTCCCTATGAACGTCTCCTTAATACAAAATATACTTTAGGCCGTAGAGCTTATCAAAATACAGTTTCTCAATTTAACTTTTTATTTAATGCAGAGGAAGAGTTGAATGAAAATATTTTAAAAGCTAGAAATGTATATATCGATGACTATACTAATTTAATTAGTTTTTATGATTACGAATTAAGTACCATAGCTAAAAATAGTATCGACTCCATCATTTATAGATGTAACGCCAATATTGTATTACACGATTTAAGAAGCAATTGGGTAGATGATGCTTATTTACTATTAGCCAAGGCTTATTTATTTCATAAAGATTTTGATACAGCCGGTAGTATCCTACAATTTATAAACTATTCTTTCGACAATAAAGAAAACGGAATGGATTTGCCCATTGGAAGTAATTTAAGAAATACCAAAGGAAAATTCAGTATTGCCACGGCTGAGAATAATCGCTTTTTTGAGAACTTAAATGTGCGTAATGAAAGTATGATATGGCAGGCTAGAAATTATTTTGAAAAAGAAGAGTATAATGAGGGCATTAGCTTACTGCAGTTATTAGGGGCGGATGCGATTTTTCCTAAAAGATTATATCCTTTTTTAAATGAGCAGCTTGCCTATGGTTATTATTTAATGGAGATGTATGATAAAGCAGCTGCTGCCCTTGAAAAAGGTATAAACAATGCCCCCGATGATGCTGCTAAAACCAGGTGGTATTTTTTATTAGGACAATTGTGGCAGAAAGCAGATAAATGGGACAAAGCCTATCCATGGTATAAAAAAGCCAACCAATATGCAGTGAACCCCATCATTGGAGTGTATGCAAAAATTAGTATGATAAGCTATGATGCTAAAAATGCAAACAACCCATGGGAAGAACTCGCCTACTCGCTTGAAAAAATGATTAAAAGAGACAAGTATAAACCTTATGCCGATATCATTTATTTTGAAATGGCAAAATTAGCTATTCAAAATAATGCTTATGCTAAAGCCAATGATTGGTTAATTCAATCTATTAAGAAAAATAGAACCAACATAAAGCAAAAACAAAAAGCTTTTGAGCTATTAGGTAATATCAATTACACAAATAACCATTACGCATTGGCTAAAATAGCCTACGACAGTTTAAATACAGTATTAAGAACCAACCCTAATTACGAAACTATTCAAGCTAGAAAAAAATGGCTAAGTAGTATAAGTCTTAATAATAAAATTATAGAAGCGCAAGATAGCTTACAATATATATACCAACTAAACTACTCTTCTCAAGAATCTTATTTTAAATTATGGCAAAAAAGAACCAAAATTGAAAATGAATCTTTAAAAGAAATTTTTCTAGATAAAATTCCTAGTACTAACTATGGTATCGAAATACCTACTAGAAATAATCTCAGCAGTATTAATAATGATAATAGCAATTTTTACTTTGATAATAATTCTGCTATCGTTCAAGGCGAACAAAACTTTACACAGAAATGGGGGCAAAGACTCAATGTAGATGGATGGAGAAGAAAAACAAGCCTTATGAATGCGCCTGTTAGCTTAGTCAATCAGGACGCATCAAGTACTGGATTTCAAAATAATGCAAATAAAGACTCTTTACAAAAAATGAGCTTATCCAAAGAGGGAAAAGGAAATTCAAAAGCGGATGAAAGCGGAAATGGCTATGAAATGATTACAGAAGGCAGTTCTTATATGAAATCTAAACAAAATTGGAATAAAGCAGCCTTAACCAATGCACAAACTTTTTTAGTAGAACTAAACGATTTTGAAAAAGCCTATCCCCTTTATGTTAGCGTAATTAAAAATAATATTGATACTGCCATTACCGAAAGAGCTATGTTGGATTTAGCAAGTTATTACCTACATGAAAATTTAAACGAAAAATCGGATAGTATTATAAATTTAGTAGTCAATAAGTTTCCAAAAGGTTTTTATGTTACGAAGAAAAAAGATAGCAACTTAAAAAAGAAAAAAGAAGCAGATGTACTGAACGATTATAAAGAAGCTTATTTCTTATCTCAAATTGGAAATTGGGAAAGTTTAGCAGCTTTATCTGGACAATTAAACACCGATTTAAGAAGAACAAAATGGTATACACCCTTTAAGTTTATACAAGTAAAAATGTATGCCCAACAAGGAATGGATAGTACAGCAACAGTATTATTGGATTCTATTATACTTCAAAACAATAATGAAAAGATAAGAGACAGGGCAAAAAATATCCTAGAAGAGTTAAAGAATAGAAAAGAAACAGAATCTTATTTAAGTAATTTAAACCTGAGCAAAGAAATACTAGATACGACTACACTCTTAAATACAAGTAAGTCCAATAAAAAGGATACCCCTAATTTAAAGGACACTAGCACTAGCAGTTCCACAAACAGTTCCACCTCCACTAGCACTAACAGTTCCACTAGCACAAACAGTTCCACTGGCACTAATACTACTAAACAAATAGCCGCTGCGCCCATTATCCCCCCACCCGCCTTCACCAATGATAGCAGCGAGCAGTGTTATTTTGCTTTCGCCACTCAAAAAGTGAGTGCCGCTTTTGTGAAGGAAATGCAAACAGCCTTCACCTATTTGAATAATGATGAATTTATAAAAGAAAAATTAAATGTAACTTACATACAGTTTAATGAGAATAGTTATATTGTTTGGATTGGCCCTTTTGAAAACAGCCAAGTTGCTAAAACTTATATGAATAAAGTGAAACCAAGGTTAAGTACTGAAATCATTTCTTTTGTACCCTCCAAACAATACGAAATTTACTTATTAAGCAAGTCGAATATACTGCTCATAAAAGACGAAGCCGATTTAAAACAATATCAGCAGTATATGTTTAAAAATATTTATAAACCTTAATTAAAATAGTTGTGAGCCAAGATTCAAAAAAACCTAAGAATTGGGTGCGCCTTTTTTGGAAATACTATTTTATTTCTGCAGGCATATTTCTACTATTTATCTTAATGTTGAACTTCGGGTGGATTGGTGATATGCCCGACTTAAATGATATTGAAAACCCTACGGCCTCATTAGCTAGTCAGGTATATGCGCAGGACGGCACACCCATGGGTAAGTTTTATTTAGAGGACCGTATTTCCGTTAAATATAGAGATATTAGCCCCTACTTACTTCAAGCATTAGTAGCCACTGAGGATAAAAGATTTTATGACCACTATGGAGTAGATGGAGAAGGCCTTATAAGAGCGGTTGCCTTTCTGGGTAGCCAAGGGGGCGCTTCTACCATTACCATGCAAACAGCCAAGAATTTATTTACCGATAACTGGAGTACCAAAAACAAAATACTTCGTGTTATTCAAAAAATTAAAGAAAGTATTATTGCTATTAAACTAGAGCGTAATTTTACCAAACAAGAAATTATCACCCTTTATTTAAATACAGTTCCTTTTAGTGAAAATGTATTTGGTGTAAGCAATGCCTCTAGAACCTTTTTCCAAAAAGAACCAGACCGCTTAACAGTGGAAGAGGCTGCCTTGCTTATTGGCATGATCAATGCACCCACCAAGTACAACCCTAATAGAAATCCAAAGTTGGCTTTAGAAAGAAGAAACTTGGTGTTAAATAGAATGGCAGGACAAAAATATATTAGTCAAGACCAAGCGAACGAGCTTAGAAATTTACCCATTGCCACCAATTTTAAAAAGCTAGACCAAAATAATGGCCTTGGCCCCTACTTTAGAATGACTTTAGGCGAGTACATGAAAAAATGGTGTAAAGAACATAAAAAAAATAATGGCGACGCCTACGATTTATACCGAGATGGTTTAAAAATTTATACCACCATTAATCCTAGAATGCAATTGTATGCAGAACAAGCTGTCGCCCAACATATGTCCTATTTGCAAAAAGAATTTAATCAACAAGCTAATATTAAATCGGGTACTATTTGGAAAGAGTTTAGCGCGCAGCTAGAACTAGCGGTAAAACAAACCGACAGATGGAAGAATTTGAAGAAAGAGGATATGGAAGAGGATGCTATAAGAAAAACTTTCAACGAGCCCTTGCCCATGCGCATTTTTGCTTGGAATAAAAACCGTTTTATTGATACCATCATGACTCCTTATGATTCTTTAAAGTATCATAAGCAAACTTTACAAACCGGATTTTTAGCCGTTGACCCTTTCACAGGTGAAGTAAAAGCATGGGTAGGTGGAGTTGACTTTAAAACATTTAAATACGATCATGTTAATATTAATACAAAAAGACAAGTAGGTTCTACTATTAAACCTTTGTTGTATTCTTTAGCTATTGAAGAAGCGGGATTCACACCCAATACCATTGTACAAGATCAACAACAAAACTTTGATGGCTATGGCATGGTGCCCAATACACCTAAAACTTGTACAGGCCAATCCATCCCTATGGCACAGGCACTAGCAGAATCGAGAAACTGTTCTTCTGCTTATATCATGAAACAAATTAATGGCAAGAGCAATGAAGCTGCTAAACAGTTTGTAGAATATTTAAAGAAGTGTAATATCAAATCCGATTTACAACCCTATCCATCAATTGCATTAGGCGCTGTTGAAATTTCATTATTTGAAATGGTACAAGCCTACACCATGTTCCCAGGAGCAGGTTACAATGCACAACCCTTCTTTATAAACAGAATTGAAGACAAAAATGGTAATGTATTAGAAAGCTATTCTCCTCAAAGAAGAAAAGTAATTAGCGATGTCACTGCTTATTCAGTGGTAAGTATGATGCAGGGCGTTATACAGAAAGGAACAGGTAGAAGTATGTATTCCTATGCAGTACCTACACAATCTATTGCAGGTAAAACAGGAACCACCAATGATAATAGCGACTTATGGTTTATGGGCTATACCCCTCAATTATTAGCAGGCGCTTGGGTGGGATGCGACGACCGTTATATTCGATTCTCAGATAATTATTTTGGACAAGGTGCACACGCTTCTTTACCTATCTGGGCTTATTTTATGAGTAAGGTAGCCGCAGACCCTGCATGTAATTTAGACCCCAATGCTAGTTTTGAAAGGCCTTCTACTATGCTTAACGACTTCAATGTAGATTTTGTTTCTAAAGATAGTACTGGACTTGAAAATATGAACTTAATAGAAAATACAGAAGATATTAAAGCAGAATCGGATTATACTATACCTGATGCTGAAAAAATAGTTCCTGTTAAAAATATGCTACCTGTAAAAAGCAGTCCAGCAAGTGATAATAAAAAATCAAAGGCTAATAAAGAAGGGGCAAAACCAAAAGCCCTCTTCCCTCCTAAAAAGAATTAACGCTCATTTTTTAAGGAATAAAAAATAGAGAAGTGGTGGTATAAATTTCTTTGGAAAAAAGCATTTCCATATTGTATCGTAACTCGAGGTAGTTTTAAACCTAGTCCTGCACTAAATCCATTGAACCAATTTTGTTGGTTTTGAATATTTAAATCGAAGCGTCGAATAAAATTATAACCAAAATCAAGACTTACTTGCTCTCCTAGATTGGCTTCAGCACCTATTATTAAATGATTGAAAATATCTTGGGTAGCCGAAGGCGCCTTATACCCTTCCCCACTATAAAAACCTGGGTCGTAAAAGGTATTGTTCCAAATAGAAAGTCTTTGAGCGGTTATAGAAAATTCAATAGGTGCGTTTTCTAATTTTTTTGAAACCCCCATAATTATATTTAAAGGAAGTCTTTCTTTTTCTGTATAAGAGGAAAGCTGTCCTCCTATATTATTAGCAAGTATACTGGCGCGCAGCAAATTACTAGAAGAAGTATAGACCATGGACAGATCCATGGCTAGCCCAGTAGATTTATAAATACCATAATTGGATTGTATAAATTTAAGCGTGGCTGCTAGGTTTATATTTTTTCTAAATAAAGTAGCCATTGAAACTTGTGCCACATAATCGTTGGCTAAAAAATTACCCATTTCATTACCCGATACATCGGTCATTTTAATATTACCATAGCCCATATAATGAATCCCCCAACCAAGAATCCAATTTTTTTTGGGTAAATAATTTGCCCCACTAAAATCGTACTGCTGAATATTTGAAAAATAAGATTTCACACTTAAATGAAGGGTCTTATCCATAGAAGGGTCTAATAAAGCAGGGTTATACATTGCTAAACCCAAATCGGATCCAAGATGACTAATATTAATACCTCCTAAGGAAGTGGCTTTAGCACTATAGGGTAAGGTTAAAAATTGATAGACCTCATTGGCAGTAGACTGCTGCGCACGCAAAGGAAGGGTACTTACAAAAAATGTAATGAAAATAATAATGAATGCGCTATATCTTAATTGTTGGACCACCCTTCTCATAGAACAAAGCTAGGGATTTAAACTAATGCTAAGTCTAGCACTTGCTGCATATTTTTTACATAATGAAACTGAAGCCCCTTAATAAAACTGTGGTCAATTTCATTAATGTCTTTTTCATTCTGCCAACAAAGTATAATCTCTTTCATACCGGCTCTTTTAGCCGCTAATATTTTTTCTTTAATACCTCCCACAGGTAAAACTTGACCACGCAAGGTAATTTCACCCGTCATGGCTAAATAAGGTTTTACTTTTCTACCCGTAAAGGCGGAAGTAAGAGCGGTGAGCATGGTTATACCAGCACTAGGGCCATCCTTAGGCACAGCGCCTTCAGGTACATGCACATGTATAGCCTTTGTAGTAAACAAAGTTGGGTCAACCCCAATTTTCTTGGCATTGCTTTGTAAATAAGTAAGGGCTGTATCAACACTTTCTTTCATCACATTACCAAGGTTACCTGTTAACTTTAAACCTCCTTTACCTTCAGCAAGTAATACTTCAATAAATAAAATATCTCCTCCTACATAAGTCCAAGCCAAGCCCACTGCCACCCCTGGCATATTCACTGTTTTATAAATTTCATTACTGTACCTTGCCTGTCCTAATATCTTATGTAAATCGGTTTTGGTGACGGTAGGTTTCACTTTATGCTTATAGGCTAGTTCCTTGGCCTGATAACGCATAATAGAAGCCAGCTGTCTGTCTAGTTCACGCACACCACTTTCTCTTGTATAATCTTCAATGACTTTTTCAAGAACATTATCAAGTACTTTGAAATTTATTTTATCAAGTCCATGTGCTTGTCTTTGCTTAGGTAGTAAATGTCTTTTTGCAATTTCAATTTTTTCTTCTACTGCATAACCACTTAAATCAATAATTTCTAAACGGTCTCTTAAGGCAGGTTGAATACGACTAATATCATTGGCCGTTGCAATAAATAAAGTTTTACTTAAATCATATTCCGATTCTAAGTAGTTATCATAAAAACTATGGTTCTGTTCTGGATCCAATACTTCTAGTAAAGCAGATGAAGGGTCGCCTCTATGGTCACTACCTATTTTATCTATTTCATCTAAAATCATTACCGGATTAGAAGTCTTTACCTTACGTAGGCTTTGTACAATTCTTCCCGGCATGGCGCCAATATAGGTTTTACGGTGTCCTCTAATTTCACTTTCATCATGCAAACCACCAAGGCTTACTCTTATGTATTTTCTACCAATGGCATGTGCAATAGACTTACCTAAAGAAGTTTTACCAATACCTGGAGGGCCTAAGAAACATAAAATAGGGCTTTTCATATCGCCTTTAATTTTAAGCACCGCCAAGTACTCTAGTATTCTATTTTTTATTTTACCCATACCGTAGTGGTCGGCGTCTAATACTTTTTTGGCATTCTTTAAATCGTAGTTATCTGCAGTATACTCTTCCCAAGGCAGGTCTAATAATAAATCTAAATGATTATACACGACTGAATAGTCAGGCGTGCTAGGGTGCATCCGCTCCAATTTCTCCAAGCCATTTTGAAATAATTTTTTAGCAGCATCTGGCCACTTCTTTCCTTCGGCTTTCTTTTTCATCTCCGCCAGTTCGCGCTCATTAGGGTCTCCGCCTAATTCATCCTTAATACTTTTTAGTTGTTGTTGTAAAAAGTAATCGCGTTGTTGCTTGTCAATTTCGGTGCGCGTTTTATTAGCCACCTTATTTTTTAATTCAACGAATTGTAATTCTTGTTGTAAAAACTGAATTAATTTTTCTGCCCTAAGCGTAATATTATTTTGTTCTAATAAAGCTTGTTTATCATTGACCTCTACACTTAAATTGCTACTTACAAAATTGATAAGAAATAAAGGACTTTCAATATTTTTTAAAATCATGGCCGCCTCCGATGGAAAATTAGGAGACAACTGGATAATTTGAGTAGCTAAATCTTTTATATTAGCTAAGTAGGCTTGAAAATTTTGATTTTCTTTTTCTACTATTTCTTCTACTAATATTTTTACACTGGCTTTAAAAAAAGGATCTTCTTCTTTCATCTCCAATAGTTCAAATCGCTTCTTACCTTGTATAATAATGGTGGTGCCACCGTCTTGCATCTTAATCATTTTAATGATTTTTGCAACAGTACCTATTTGACATAAATCGGCTGGTGTAGGGTCTTCAATATTGCCATCCTTCTGAGAAACCACTCCAATTAATTTATCCTTGTTGTAAGAAGCCTTCACCGCTTGAATGCTTTTATCTCTTCCTACTGTAATAGGAATGACTACGCCTGGAAACAGGACCGTATTTCGCAATGGCAAAATGGGTAATAGAGAATCAATCACTATTTCAGGCTCATTTTCTTCCCCCTGTTCATTAAATGAAAATAAAGGTATAAACTCATTATCTTCTTCCCCCTTAAACAAAAACGTCTTATCCACTAGTAATAGAATTTAAATTAAAGTCAAAATGACATACCACCTTCGCCATACCATTGATTTACCATTGATATACTAAGGTATACCCTTGTTAGGCAATATTGATGCCAAAAACCCATAATTGACTATGGATGCAGAAATCCCTAAAATAAAAAATCCTCCCCAATATTATTGGGAAGGACCTTCTTGCAAGAAGTTATTTATAAACTTCTGAAATTACTTTGCTTTAACTGTAGTATCAGTTGCAGCAGCAGGAGCTGTAGTGTCCATTGTTGCAGCTTTTGTTGTGTCAACAGTTGCAGCAGCAGTGTCAGTTTTAGCTTCAGTTGCAGCACCACCACAAGCAGCTAGTGCAGCGATAGCGAAAATTGCGATAACTTTTTTCATTTTTTGGTTTTTTAAGTTTTGTAAAAATACGTGAGCGAAGATAACTATCCCCTTCAATTTTGCCAAATTTTAACATTAAATTTTTCTTACCACTGTTAAACCGATTAAATTCTACTTTTTCCTAAAATAGACCCTAATGGGCACCCCTGTAAACTTGAAGTTTGCTCTCAACTGATTTTCAAGGTAGTTACGGTAAGGAACCTTAATATCATCTGGGAAATTGGTAAAAAAGGCAAAGCTAGGCACCCTTGTAGGTAACTGGGATACGAACTTAATCTTAATCACATGGCCTCTAACAACGGGGGCCTGGTATTTAAGAATAGCCTTCAACATAATATCGTTTAGCTTAGAAGTAGCCACTTTACGGTGCTTATTCTCATAAACCTCTAAGGCTAATTCAATGGCTTTAAATATTCTAGTTTTTTCTACTGCAGATATGAATAGTACAGGCACATCTGTAAAAGGAGCCAGTTTTTCTTTTACCACTTTCTCGTAGTCTCTAGCCGTATTGGTTTCCTTTTCAATTAAATCCCATTTGTTAATTAAAACAACGATACCCTTACCTTTCTTTGACGCAAGGCTAAATATACTTAAATCCTGAGCAGTAACGCCTTTGGTGGCATCTACGACTAATAAACAAACATCGGCTTCGTCCATGGCCTTAATGGCTCTGATGATAGAGTAAAACTCTAGGTCGTCTTTTTCCTTATTCTTACGTCTAATACCTGCCGTATCAATTAGAATAAATTCCTTTTGAAACATGGTATAATGCGTATGAATAGTATCGCGTGTAGTACCTGCAATATCACTTACAATGGTTCTGTCCTGTCCAATCATGGCATTCAATAAACTAGACTTGCCTACATTGGGCTGGCCCATAATGGCAATCTTTGGAACCTCTAATACTTCTTCTTCCCCTTCAGCTATTTCTTCATCGTCATTGCTTACTTCCTTGGTTTTGATATCGTTGGTAACGGCATCTAAAAGTTCACCTGTTCCGCTTCCTGAAATGGAGCTCACAAAGTAGTTATGCTCAAAGCCCATTCCGTAAAACTCGGTACCTTCTATGGCGCGTGTTGAATTATCGACTTTATTTACACATACATAAACCGGCTTCGTGCTTCTTCTTAACATATCCGCCATAGAAGCGTCTAAGTCGGTTAAACCTACAGCAGCATCTACCATAAAAATGATAGAATTTGCTTCATCAATAGCAATTTTAACCTGCTTGCGAATTTCGGTTTCAAACATATCACGAGAGTCGGGTACAAAACCACCCGTATCAATTACGTTAAAGGTTTTACCCGCCCATTCTGTAACACCGTATTGACGGTCTCTGGTTACACCGCTAATATCGTCCACAATGGCTTTTCGCTCCTCTAAGAAACGATTAAACAAAGTACTTTTTCCTACGTTTGGCCTTCCAACAATAGCCACTGTATAGCTCATAATAATGTATATTTAATATTCAATTGTACTATTTTAATTTATTTATTATCAATACTTTAATTAAATGTTAATAACTAAATTCACTAGTATCCAAATTCTTTTAATTTTGTCTCATTGTCTCTCCACTTAGGCTTCACTTTTACAAACAATTCCAAGTACACTTTAGAGCCTATAAAATCCTCTATATCCTTTCTTGCTAAAGTACCAATTTCCTTAATCATCTTGCCTTTCTCTCCTATAATAATGGCTTTCTGGGTTTCTCTATTCACAATAATATCGGCCTGTATCTTAATTAATAAAGGCTGCTGCTTAAAAGAGTTCACCAGTACTGCTGTATGGTAAGGAATCTCCTCTCCAAAGAGCTGGTATATCTTCTCACGAATTAATTCACTTACAAAGAACTTAGTAGGCAAATCGCTTAAATCGTCCTCGCTATAGAAAGGAACACCTTCTGGAATCATTTCAATCACAAGTTTCAGTAACCTGTCTATATCGCTCTTATTCAATGCACTAACTGAAATAGTTTTAGTACAATAAGACTTCTCTTTAAAAAAGGCAACTGCTTCTTTTACCTGAGTGCCTACTGCCAAATCGGACTTATTTAAGACCACCACACAGGGTACTTTTAGCTTTAAAGAAGCAAATAATTCATCTAGTTCCTTGATATCGTCGCGCATATCCACCATCAATAAAGCTACATCGGCATCTTCCAATGCCGACTTCACGGCCCCCATCATTTTCTCGTGCAGCTTATACTTAGGGTCGATGATACCAGGTGTGTCTGAGAAGATGATCTGATACTC
>Ga0209596_1000072_pt1 | contig 86926 bp, 105 predicted proteins | sample M_130807_MF_Meta_FD_187314 | JGI IMG/M metagenome (GOLD analysis project Ga0209596, IMG submission 187314) | Freshwater microbial communities from Lake Montjoie, Canada to study carbon cycling - M_130807_MF_MetaG (SPAdes) (version 2) | ecosystem: Environmental > Aquatic > Freshwater > Lake...
GTTGTAGTCGTTGTAGTTGGTGCTTCTGTTGTCGTTGTTGTCGTTGTTGTAGTCGTTGTCGTTGGTGCTTCTGTTGTCGTTGTTGTAGTCGTTGTAGTCGTTGTAGTTGGTGCTTCTGTTGTCGTTGTTGTAGTCGTTGTCGTTGGTGCTTCTGTTGTCGTTGTTGTAGTCGTTGTTGTAGTCGTTGTTGTAGTTGTAGTTGGTGCTTCTGTTGTAGAACCACCACTATCAAGAGAAAATATTGTTCTTGTTCTTGTTCTTGTATTTTTCATAAATTTACTACTTACTTATTTCCATAAAATTAATAATTTATATATTATTTATATTTTAATAAATGTTACTTTTATTCATATTAAATTTTACCAATCAAATAAAATCATCTTGGATCATTAGTATGTATATTTATTATTTCTTTTGCTTCTAGAAGTAAATCTTCATTTAAATCTTCATCTTTATAAAACATAGCAAAAGAATCAACTTGTTCTTTTTTATTTGCTATTTTTTCAATTTCTTTATAATAATTTCTTCCTGTATTTTCAATTGGATAATCATGTATTAACAAAGTGCAACCAACAGGAGCATTTATATAAGTATGAATAAAACTAGAAACTCTAAATCTGCCATCTATCAAACAAAGATTAAAACTTTTGCCAACACAATATTGTTGATACAAAGACCAATTTTCTATTTTGCTTATGCTTATTGGGTATCCCCAATTATTATCATCTGAATTAATATCGATATAGTCAATTTTAACATCTTTATCAATGAAATTTAAACTTGCATTTACTGTTTCTATATACATAGGTACTGTTTCAACAGAACGAATAATTTTAATTGATGGTTCTAAAAAAGCAAGTATTGTGCTTTCTCCAATCCCATATTCGAGATATGAAAAAGATGAACTTAATTTTTTTAAAAAATATTCTTTTTCTATGTTTGTAAAGGTGCTTTGAATTGACAATATTTTACTTTCTTAATTATTAAATAGTTATTTACAAAATAATTCTTGCTTTTAATAAAAGAATTATTATATTTACTTTGGAATTAAATAAATTGTCATATTTTTTAAAGGAATTTAACATGGCAAAGAAATCAGACTGCACATATAACAAGATTGTAAAAAAGATTATTACATTTAAACATAAAGGCAAGGACTTTTTATACGAATCTCTTGCCCCTGAAAATCTACCAATTAATTATAAACGGTATGAAATACTAGAAGGCATTAAAAAAGAAGAAGTAGAAGATTTCAAAGTGCAAGTTATCTATTTTCCACCAGATATTGAAGCTCATTTTCAAACTTGGTTTTTTAATTCAGATAAATGTAAAAGTTCGATTGGAAAATTGAAAGCAAATAAGAAGCCTGTGCTGAAGAAGCCTGTGCTGAAGAAGCCTGTGCTGAAGAAGCCTGTGTTGAAGAAGCCTGTGTTGAAAAAGCCTGTGTTGAAAAAGCCTGTGTTAAAAAAGATAATAATAAACAATAAGTACACTTACATGTGTGATAAGCCAGTAAAGATAGGTAGCGAGGTTAAATTACCAACTCCGCAGTGGATGCGTGAGTTTCAAGATAGTACATGGGTTGGCAAGGTTACTAGTTTAAAAAGTGATTATAATGGTGTATGTGAAAGTGTAATTGAAGTATTAAAAAAATAGTTTATTTATTGTAAAATTTTAAGTCCTATAACAGGAGCTATTTCTGATAAATATTTAATATTATTTTTGCTTAAAAAAGGCTTATCAGATAAAGCTTCTTCTAATGATTCTTTGATATTTTTCAAGAAGTAATCAAAATGTTCTTGTAATGCAGACTTAAGTGCTTTTCCATGTTTAACAACTATTTCATAAACATTAATAAGATAATTAAAAATATTATCAGATGTAAACATATCTTCATAGAATTCGTTAGCCCAAAAATAACTCTTTAAATAATAAACGGAATCAAGGTTTTGATTTTTTGATAGAATTTCCAATTGTTCTATTTTATCTTGATTATTTATTGCTTTAAGAAACGCATCAATAATACTATCTTCTGCATATGAGTTGTTGTTTAATTCAAACAATTTATCTAATGGTAACGCATAATCTTTAGGTACTGCTTTTGCCCCGAACCATTTATCTGCATTTTTAGATCCTTCTATGTTTATTATTTTTAGTAATTCTTTTTTTAAAAAAGGAGCATTGGTTAAGTATTTATCAACATAAAATTTTAATTGAGATACAGCTTTAATATTATTAGCCTTCCAGTCTTCTGAATCTTTTTTACCTTTAGAAGAATAAATTGTTCTGTGGTTTCCGCTTTTTCTATTAATAATTTCAATAAAGTCTAGCAGATCATTATCTAACAAAGGTTTTGCAGCTTGTTCCATAAAATCTACAAGTTTATTAATTAAAGATGTTGCATCAATAGTTTCAAAGAATTGTGCCCATGATCCTGTAGCTCTAGAAACAGAAACACTTTTTGTCAATTGATGAGTGGCAGATTGTCCTAGTTCAAAATCAGGTAATTCTTGGCCAGTTGTAAAGCCAGTTTTTACTAGATCTACATCAAGTTTTTGTCCTATTTCTTTTTCAGCATTAGAAATATGTTTATCAATGAATGTACCTTCTTCTTTATAAGGAATGGGTTTTAATCCATTTTTTTGAATTATTTGTATTAAGTTTTTAATAAACCCATAATCTGCTCCTGAACCAGCATGAAGGGGAGAATTTCTAATTATGCCTACATGAGTTGACTTAGCACCAATTGAAGAGTAGCCATTTTTTTCAGCTTTAAAAGCAGCTATAAAGTATTCAGAATGTCCTTTATCCCATTGATAATAAAAATCAAAAGAAATGACATCTTTAGCAGGAATCAAAACAGCATCATCTTTTTGCCATTTTACGATTATATTTTCAGATAGTATTAGCCATTGTTTAAAGTTCATAGTTTATTTACAATTATTTGTTAAGTTTATCTTTGTTTAAGCATCCAATCATCTGGAAGTCCATTTTCTTTAGCAATTTCAATATCTGAAGGATACCAAACATTGGTTGCATTTTTTGTGTTATTAATGAAGTCTTGGTATGCTGCTCTTCTAGCATTTAAAAAATTCTTAAATTCAGGAGGATATTTTCCAAGTTCTTTGTATCTTGTTGCAAGTTCTTTTGTTTGTTTGTTGCTTTTTAATTCAGGTTGAAGCTCAATCCAATCATCTGGAAGTCCATTTTCTTTGGCAACATCTATGTCTGAAGGATACCAAGTATGTTTTGATTTAATGTTATTAATGAAGTCTTGATATGCCATTCTTTTTTTATTTAAAAAACTCTTAAATTCAGCAGGATATTTTCCAAGTTCTTTATATCTTATTGCAATTGCTTTTACTTTTTGATTGCTCATTAGTTCATTTTGTCTTTCCATCCAATTATCTGGTAGTCCATTTTCTTTGGCAACATCTATGTCTGAAGGATACCAAGTATATCTTGATTTAATGTTATTAATTAAGTCTTGGTATGCGATTCTTTTTTTATTTAAAAAATTCTTAAATTCAGCAGGATATTCTCCAGTTCCAAGTTCTTTGTATCTTATTGCAAGTTCTATTACTTTTTGGTTACTTGCAAGTTCACGAGCAAGTTCATGATTAGAATTTTTAGAATCAAACAAGCCAGACATATTGTTTTTATCTAAGATATCTTCATCTGTTGGGAAATAATTAATATTAATAATTTTAGCAGTTTTTCTGCTTTGCAAGAAGTCTGCTAGCATAACTTCTTCTGAATCAATATTATAAGAAATTTCACCGCTTGTAGTATGAGTACCACCAAGTATTGATGTTTTTTTAGAAGGATTTCTGTTGTGGGTTTTTATCCAATCACATAACTTTTGAGTTAATTGATTAGATTCTGCTTCTTTAAAAGGGTCATGTATACTTTCAGAGATTAATAGCCAGCTTTTAAAGTTCATAGTTTATTTATTTTGTTCTTTTTGTTTTTGTATTAAATAATCTTTAACTGTTTGTGTTTTTGCATTATTGATAGTAAATGGGAAATCTTTTGGTTGTAGTATAAAACTTTTTTCATCAAAAAAGTATTTTAAAACATCAAGTTCTCCAGAAAGACTTGCAGATTTTACATCGCCAGATGTGATATTTTTCTTTTTTTCATCAATCAAATATTTTAAACCATTAAGGTTTCCATGCATTGCTGCAATACTAACAGCGTTATAAGGTATTGAGATATTTTTTTCATCAATTAAGTATCTTACAATATCAATATTATTTTGTCTAAAAGCATCTTCAATATCACTGTGTAGTACATTAATATTTTTTTCTTCAATCAAGTATTTTAAAATATCAAGTTTGCCATATTTTACTGCATACATAATTGGATTAGAAGAATCTAATATAATGCCGTGTTTTACAAAATATTTTAATAGGTCAAGTCTATCTGCCTTTATTGCGTGACCAGCAGCATAATATGGGACGCTTTGTCCTTTTTCGATCAATTCTGTTACTAGAGAAAAGTCTTCAATTTGAAGAGCTTTGTGAATTTTTAATTCATCAGTAACATTATAAAATTCTTCTTGTTGTTTTGGTGTAAATAAATTAAATTCTTCTTTAGAAAGATCTTCATGTTGTCTATCTAATATCAATCTATTATGCAGATAAATATCTTTTAATTCTTTTTTAGCAATAACTTTTTTAAGCTGATAATTTTCAAGTTTCAAACCAGTTTTAACATATTGTTTTAATAATGAAGCAATATTGTTATCATGTATATAATCAAATTGAGGATCTGAAAGTCTATGTACTCTTCCTATGTAATTAGATTTTTCTATTGGTGATAGTGCTTTAAACCAATTTAAATTATAATTTGTTTTACCTAATTTTGCCTGTTCAGCTTCTTCTTCTGGTGATTTTGGTATATTTTTGAATACAGTTGTATCAATTCCTTTTTCTTTTAAATATTTAAAGTATAAATCTGGGTCTGATGTTATTCTTTTTGGTGTAGTTTGATAAGGATCTTGCATAGTTTTTGCTGTGTCGTTTTTTCGATCTGTAAGTTCAATACCATGTTCTGTTACATCAACTACAGTAATTGCAAGGTCATCAGTTCTTGTGTTATCATAAACGAAGTAGAAAGTTGATACTTTAGTATCTCTGTAAGTTTGGAACATATTATGTGGGCCGTGTCTTGATATACAGAAAGATTCACCTTTGCCGAGTACGATACATTGATTTGCTGAGTTTGCCAGATAAACCTTTATCTTAAGGTCTGGTGAATGTTCGATTACTTCTTGGCCTTCAAGATCGCCTTGTATTGGTGTATTGATAACTTTGCCTTCATGGGTTAAAACATCAATTATTTCAGTCCAATGGATAAAAGATTTAAAATCGCCATCAACAGTAAGGTCATCTTTTACTGTAATGATGTTCATTTTTTGGTTTTTTACAAGATTGGCATAATCTTCCAAGTAGTCTTTTAGAACCACAATTTGTGGCTCTTCTTGGTTGTAGTAGAATGCAGCGATGGGAAGTAATTGACCTTGTAATTTTTCTGGTATATTTGTTGGAATGATAGATTTTATTTTTTTAAATAAATCATCGTTGCCGAGAAGTTCTTTGGCAATGTCGCTTGATTTCTTTGCTTCAGTTATTAATAGCCAGCTTTTAAAGTTCATGTAGGTATTTATGGTAGTAAATTTAACTTTACAAGGTCATTTTTATTTTACTAATTACAAAGATCAATAAATTTTTTCAAATAATCATTAGCATCTTTAGAATCACAGTCATCTTCAACTAGTGCTTTTTTATTTTTATTTGTACAAATAAAAGAAACTATTTCTAAAGCTGTTGGATTATTTTTTAAAATTAAGCATCCTCATCTAAAACAGAAAGAAAATTAGTCACACAACTATTTTCTTCTTCAAATTTTCCATGTAATGCATTGATGTATTTTATTTTATTACTATCAATATGAATATTTTCAAATATTTCTTTTAAACCACCATTTTTACAAAGTTTGGCTAATGTATTTTTGTCTGAATAATGAATTAAGTTGCTAACACCACTCTCTCCATTGCCATCAATCCCACAAATTAGCATATGCAATAGCACATCTGGATTTTCAACAATGTCAAAGTTTTCGTTTTCTCCTTTTAACAACTCAAGTATATGATAATTTCCAAATACATTGCTCCAATTGTATTCATTCCATGTATCTGCAAAAACAAATTCTAATAATTCCAAGAAGTCTTTTTGACTTGGCGACTTTTGGATGAAGTAATAAATATTATCTGCGTCATATGGGGTTATAACTTTTATAAATTTTACATATTCTTCTCTGATGCTGTTGTGGAATGACTCAAAAATTGTATTAGCTTCATTAGTAGATGTTTTTTCTATTGTTGAAAACTCAAATTTACTTAAAAACTCAAAAATTTGTTTTTCACAGTTTTCGTAACAATTTAAAATAATTTTTCTACATATTACTTCTAACGGAAATAGTACTTTTCCATTGCCATCTTGAATCTTTGTAATTTTTACAAAAGTAGAAATGCTAATTCCTTTTGGCAATATTTCATTTGCTTGATCTATAAACCAACTATGATTTTTGATTTTATCATAATAATTATTTGCTAGATTAAACACAAAGTTATCTTTATCACCATCCCAATATTCAATCATTGGATAAAAGACATCATTTTCCAGAGAAGTCTTTGTGTTTTCTTCAATATAATTTAAAGTTAAATTTATGATCTCGTTGTGATTTTCTAAATTCATGCTTAAAATATGTTTCAAGTTATATAAAGTTTCCATTGGATTTTCTTTTAATTGTTCTTTTATAGATTCTCTTATATTATCAGGCTTAGATTTTAAAAATCTATTAAAAGGCTTTACTTCTTTCCCATCTGAATTATGAAAAGGAACTTCTTTTGGAATTGATTGTTTTAAAAAATCATATTCAAGAGGTAACAAAAAACTAACTTCATTATCTTTACTGTCTTTAAATTGTACATTTTTTCTTTCTATTCCTTTTTCATCAATAGTTGGCGGGGAATTTTTGAGAGAAAACTGGTATCTTGGTTTATTATTATATAAAAGAATATAAACTGGTACATATTTGTATTCTTTATGATAATCACCAGTTGCTGTAGCTGTACACCAATCTGAGCTTCTACCTAAAGAGCAAAACACTCTGTGTCTTGAATTTATTTCATCTTCAGTATTATTTACTACAGGTGGAACATAATACAAGGAAAATCCATCATGCTCTGCAACTAGTTTTTTGTACTTAGAATCTGCATCAATCGTAATTCCTTTTTTTGAAAATAATTTATTTTTTGTATTAGAGATTTTGTTTTCTTCTTGTGATTTTTCAATTATATTATTTTTAGCTAATTTTCCTAATCCAAACCATCCTATTGAACCAATTGTTCTTTTAGTTATTTTGCCATTTGAAATCATTTCTATAGTAACATCTATAGCTCTTTTTAAATCTTCTAATCTAAAGTCTGGTTTTGTTTTAAAGAATCCTAAAGAAAACCTAAACCAATTTTTATCTTCCAAAACTTGAGTTCTCCCAGAAATTTTTGGTTCAAGACTTTTTTCGTGAATTGCATTAGAAATTAGATTTTTAATCGTATCGTTTATCAATTCATACTGGATTAATTCTTTTTTTGGATCTATATATTTTACAAAATCATCCAACATATGATCGAACATGTCATATATTAGCGATTCTTTTAGCAACCATTCTTTAAAATTTTGCATATCGGTATATATAAAAAAACTATAATAAAAATGAACTACTGATTTTTTATAAATTAGTAGTTTGTCAGCCACTGTTTAAAGTTCATGTAGGTATTTATCTATTAGCTCTTGAATTTCTGGTGTTTTCTTTGTGTGATAGTGATTTAAAACTTGTGCCATTTTTTGTTTATCTGGGAATTTATTTATGTATTCATTCGGAAAATCAAGCAGACGATTAATAGAAGTTAATTCGAGCTTGCTTATATTATCTGTTCCTAACAGCTTTGCTATATTTTCTTTGTTAACTGCATAATAAAGCAAAATATAAACACTCTCATTATCAAAATTTGTTTTATAATCTATGATTATTTCTGCCAGTTTGTCTTTGTCGATTGCAAAATGGAGCAAATTAGAAATATCAAACTCATAAATATTGCTTATATTATATGCTCCTAATAGTTTCGCTATACTTGCTTTACTTTTTGCAAAATGAAGCAAATTATAAACATTGTTACTAGAAAGTTTTGTTTTGTATTTTATGATTATTTCTGCCGTTTTGTCTTTATCTTTAGAAGATTTAAGAAATTCAGCAACAGTACTATCAAAAAGCTTATTTAAGCTATACGCTCCTAATAGTTTTTCTATGCTTTCTTTATCAATTGCATGATAAAGTAAGTAATAAATTTTATTATCATTAACAACTTTATTACTTCCATATTCTGTATTTTTCTCAATGATTAATTTTGCTATTTCGTCTTTGTTAGTTACTTTATCAAGTAAAGTAGAAACATCTTTAGTAGAAATCGTTGGTTTGTTATTTAAAATAATTTTAGCCATATCGTCTTTGTCATGTGCAAATTCAAGTAAATAAAGAACAATAGCATCAGAAAGTTGTGGGTTCTTTTTAATTATTATTTTTGACATTTCGTATGTGTTTTTTGTATTTTTAAGTAACTGGTGAACATTGTCATCGGAAAGATCTTGTTTATTTTTAATAACTAAATTTTCTATTTTTTCTTTGTCTTTTGCTTTATCAAATAGATATTCAATGTCTTCATCAGTAAGATATTTTATTTTTTCTGGTTTTGAATGATAGTTTACAAAATCTAAATCTGGTTTTAATTTGAGTAGTTCTTCTTTATTACTTAAATCATCTAATGAAAAATTATTTTTTGGTAAATACCCACCGCCCTTGATGGTTATTATTTTGTCATTTTTAAGTAATTCTATTATTGGTTGATGAAATTTTGGAGATGGTTTTGAATTTTTCATACCTTTCATTTCGCCTAATATTCCTTTATTTTCGATAAAAGTAAGATTTGCTATATTTTGCGGATCTCTTAAAGATAGGATGTTATCTCCTTCTATACCAGCAGCATTACCACAATGCCCACCACTTTTTGCTTCCATTTCGCACTTATAACGATCTAAGGAAACCCATCGCCAGCCTTTCCATTGAGATCCTAAATGAGATAAATCTATAAAAGTTTCAGCTTCTCTAGCTGGGATTGCTTGGTTTGCTTCTAATTCTTCGTGCCATTCATCTGATTCTTGTGTTAGTTGTTCAAGTGTGAAGTTTGGATCGGTTAAATTTAGTTTTTGGTAATTAGCCATTAAATAATCTTTAGTGGAATAAATGTGGGTTTGAAAGTTTGATTCTTTTGAATTATAAAAGTTCCAAGTATAAAAGTTAATGAAAGTGGATTTGATGTTTTCTTTTATGTTGTGAGCGAAAGCATTTACAAGTTTTGTTACATTTGATTTAATTTGTTTTATTATTGGATCATTGGATTGCTTTAATAATTGAGCAATGTTTGTGTTTTCAGATAATAATAGCCAGCTTTTAAAGTTCATAGTTTATATATTTATAAAGTTTTTATTAATTAAAAATTGTTCAAATGTTTTTGTAGGTTCAACTAATTCTGTTGGGTTTGATTCTGCTAAATATTTAGCATACATTTTATCGTGATATTTTTTTCTATCATCTGGTACATCTGGATTTGCAAACAAATCGTCAAATTCATCATCGTGTCTTATAAAATTCAAAATTATATCTTCAAAGTTATTTTCATTTTTCCAATATGGAATTACAAGTAATGGAAAACTTTTATTTAAACAATAATTATATTTTTTACGATCATTTTTTTGAATATATAAAAATTGTTTAAGAGCATCTTTTGCTATTTCTTGTTTTGTTTTACCTTCTCTTGATCCAAAGTATACTGGATAATAATGTTGTTCTCCATGATACTCCACGAAATATTCTTGATCATCGTACTCGAATGAATAATCAAATCTAAAACATTGTCCAGTTGTGATATTGCATTCTTTATCTATATATTCAGAATCTACATCATCAAAATATTTATTTAATATTTTTCCTACTAATTTAGCAGGTTTTGAAATGCCTTTTTTATCAACAGGTAAATACCAACCTTTTGGCAATCCTGCTTCTTCACCAACTTTTTTATCTGTTTTGTACCATTTACTACTAGTGTAATTTGTTTTATTTTTAAGGTCTTGATATGCTTTTCTTTTCTGATATAGAAAGTCACTGAGTGGATTGTTTGGTAGCGGATCTTCTTTGTCAGGATTTTTTTTATCATTAAAATGAATACCTAAATTTTTTAAGTTCTGATCATTTTTTATTTGGTTATTCAGAGAAGCTTTTGCAATTGCACAATCAGGACAATTACTACCGTTTGTTCTATTGTAAAGCGGTGCTTTCCATGTGTGTGTTTTATTTTCAAGGCATTTCCAACTTATCATTTTGTTACTTTTTGGCATTACATCACTAGGAGTAAGCTGCTCTCCGTCATCTTTTTTATTTTTAAATCCAAATTCATCTTTCCCATAATCCCATTCAGATACCAATCTTTTATATCTAGCTTTATCAGGATTTGATTCATTTTCAGATAAGCCCTGTAAACTATTGTCTTTATTAATTCTTTTGTTTGTAATTGAACAATCAGGACAATTTTTACCATTTTTTCTATTGTCAATTCTTGCTTCCCATATGTGTCCTTCTTTACATTTCCAATTTATCATTTTGCTAGACGAGGTGGTTACATCAGCAGGAGTAAGCTGTTCTCCGTCATCTTTTTTATTTTTAAATCCAAATTCATCTTTCTCATAATCCCATTCAGATACCAATCTTTTGTATCTAGCTTTTAAAACAGGATTTGATTCAGTTTCAGATAAAGCCTGTAAACTATTATCATCGCCAATTCTTTTGTTTGCACAAGTAGGACAATTTCTACCATTTGTTCTATTGTTAAGCGGTGCTGGCCATGTGTGTTCTTTTTCACATTTCCAATTTATAATTTTCCTACTTCCTGGCGTTACATCACTAGGAGTTAATGTATTATTTTTTTTATCCCATTCAGATACCAGTCTTTTATATCTAGCTTTTAAATCAGATTCTGGTAAATTTTCAGATAAAGCCTGTAAACTATTTGTTTCAAGATATTTAGGTGAAAAGGACTTTGCCATTTCAGAGATTACTAGCCAGCTTTTAAAGTTCATAGTTTATTTATAGTTTTAAAGAATTTTATTAATTAAAAATTGTTCAAATGTTTTTGTAGGGTAAACTAATTCTGTTGGGTTTAATTCTGCTGGTTTTGATTTTGCTAAAAAATTTTCATATATTTTATCATGTTTAACTTTATAATCTGATGGTACATTTGGAATTGCAAAAGTTTCGTTAAATTCATTTGTTTCCAAGAATTGTTTAATTCTACTTTTAATAATATCTGGGGTTTCATATAACCAATATGGAATTACTAAAAATGGAAGATTTTCTTTTACACAATGATCGTATTTTATTTTATCATTTCCTTGGATATATTCAAATTTATCAAGAGCATGTTTTGCTATTTCTTGGTCTGTCTTTTCTTCTGTTGAGCCAAAGTATACTGGATAATAATGTTGTCCACCATGAAATTCTAAATATTTTTTTCCATTATGTGTAATCGAAAAATCAAATGGCAAACATATCTTGTTTTTACAAGCGTCATCTCTATGTTCTGTGTCATTTTCAATTTCAAGTTCTTTTAATATATTTGCTACTAATTTTTCTCCAAGGGATTTTTCACCTGCTGGTTTTATTTCACGCCAATTACCTGGAAGTTCGTAAGGAAAATCTTCTTTATTCCAATTTTTAGATAATGCAACCATATCTGCCCAAGTTATATCATCTGATTCTTCATGTGGGTTTGGATTTCTTTTCTTATTAATTAGCCATAAGGCAAGACTTTTATCTTTTTTATCAGAGGTATGTTTCGAAGGACTTGCTCCATTTTTCCCATAATAGATTGCAAGTTCTTCTAATCTATCATTACTTTTTTGTTCATTTTTACTTTTTATTATTTCTATTTGAGAATCCATCCAATTGTTTGGCAGTCCATTTTTTTCAGCTACTTCTATGTCTGAAGGATACCAAGCAGAGTCTGAATTTTTTGTACCATCAGCCTTCTTGTAGCCTTTGTATGCTTTTCTTTTGTTATGTAAAAAATTCTTAAATTCAATAGGTAATTTAGCAAATCCTTTAGCTTTAATGTATTCGATTGCAAGTGCTTTTACTTTTTGGTTACTTGCAAGTTCAAGCTTATAAATTTTAGTATTAGTCAAATTTGGATTAGATAAATTTGCATTTAATGGAGGAATAGTTGTAGTCAACTTTGGATTAGATACACTTGTATTCAATGGAGGAATAGTAGAAGTCAAATTAGGATTAGATAGATTTATATCTTTTTCTTCTTCTTCAGATAATAGCCAGCTTTTAAAGTTCATAGAGGTATTTATCTTTATAAATTTAAATTTAAACACATAAATATATTATGTTAAAATTTAGAAATTGGCTCATGAGATTTGAATCTACAGAGATTGATTTAAACAATCCTCAACCATTACCAGTTATGTCTCTGAAATCATTATCTGATATTAAAGGAACAAAAGAGGAACGATTTTTAAAAGTAGCGAAAAGTGTTTCAGAAAAGTATAATCTTGCAAAACCAACAAGTTATTTAGACGGTGGATTTTATGCTAAAGTATATAATACAGAAGATCGTAATTTAGTAATAAGGGTGGCGAGGAATGAAGAGTCTGAATGCGAAAAGAAGATAAATGAAAAAGAAATACAAGAAACAGGAGGTGTGGTTAAGGTATACCATCAATATGAAGAAGATTACTATGACGAAGATTACGGTGAAGAAAATTACATTATAAGCTACAAAGAAAAAGTTGATACTAACTGGCTAGGGTATTTAAAAAAACAATATAATGAAATTTCAGAAGAATATAAAGTTTTAATAGATGTTATACAATGGAAATTATCATCTCAATCAGAATTTTACGCAAAACAAGGTCTTGAAATATTAAAAAAATACAAAGAAACTGATAATCTTGTGAATGCAGTAGAAGCTGGTATAAGTAGTGATGATTTGCATAAAGATAATATAGGCGTAAACAAGAGTGGCAATATAGTTGTTATTGATTGTTAATCAAGCATAAGAATTCTTCATGTTTGTAACCTAAAAATTCTTCAACATATTTTATGTTAACTTTAATTGAACTGTCTAATTTATCTTGAACTAATTTAATTAATTCAATTTCTCTATCATTTAAAGGATTAGCTATTATATGTAATTCTAATTGATCTATTGATACTTGTATTGCCTTATATCTTTTAATACCAAACTTATCGAATTCTAAACTTCCAATCAAAGGCCATTTTTTATCACCGTTTGGCATTATAAACATATTCCTTGTTCTACCTTGTATTGTTTTTATAGTTTGCAATGATCTACCACAATGACAAGTGCCTAATTCAATATGATCTCCATGTTTATATCTTCTTATATATTTGTTTGAAAGAGTTGATATTATTAATCCTCCATCAGTATCAACTTCAACGATATGGTTTTCCATTACATGATATACATTTTTATTATCTGGGCATGTAATTGCTATTGTTCCACATTCTTCACTTGAATAATTTGTACCACCTTTTTCTCCAGTTCCTTTGCTATCTATAAAATTACTAATTTTAGATAAATCTAATTGCTTTAATATAGAAGGCAAACAACTAATGTAATGTGGGTTCTTTTCTTCTAACCACTTCTGTATTACTGAAATTGGTTGATAATTCATGCAATATACATTACCTTGATTTTTTGCTTGAAGCCCCCAAGAATTCATATCGCAAATATTAATATTAGGTTTAATTGTTGCCATGTTTTTAGAGACATCCCATTTTCTCCAGATGATCTCTCTTAAATTACTAGCAGCAAACCACACAGAATCATAATATGACTTTTCAACTGAAACTGGTTCACCTGTTGATCCAGAACTTTTACAAGTGGAATATCCTTTTTCCATTTTTAAATCTTGTAAATCTGATCTTGTCATAATTTTAAAATCTTTAATGAAATTAAAATCTGGTTTGAAACTCCATTGTGACTTTTCCAAATTATTTATTAATTTTAAAACATCTGCGTTCATGAAATAAAATTCCAAATGTAAAAAGAATATTTATCGAATTTTATTGTTTGTTTAGGTTTTATATTAAAATCATTTTCGGTTGGGAAGAAATTAGCTATCTTCATTTCTGGTAACTTCTCATTAAATGATCTTGCTACGAATATTTTACTATGATTAGCACACATTAATAATAAATTATCAGTTGCTTCTTTGGTAAAATTTAAAACTCCATCTCCTATAATATTCGTGTAAGATTTTCTATTTGTTGTCCATTCTTGTACTATAACATTTGAACCTTGATACCAAGGATCTATATCCATTTGACAATCACTTAAAGTTATTAACTTATGTGTACAGCCTAAAAGCAATACACTTCCTTTTAATAAGTTATCGCTGTAAATTTTTACATCTTCTTCATTAGGTGACAAAGGATGAATTAATTCATTCATCCAATAATTTTTATTAATTTCCATGTGCTTTATATAAGTGTGAAAATAAAAAAACTCTTCTTCAAATTAATGAAAAAGAGTTTTTGGTTATTTAAAATTAAAAAATTTAAGAAACGGTAACTGTTCTCCATGTGCCACCGACAAATACTTCCATGTTTCCTGATGCTGTGTTATAACAAAAGAAACCATTGGTTCCACCACCAGAAGCATTATTTCTTGCAGTAGCATCAGCATATACTGGCATTCTTGTCATAGAGGAAAAATAAATTTGACCTTCTCTACCAGCACCACTATTAGTGCCTGCTGTAATGTAAACATCACCACCCCTATCTGTTCCAGCACTATTGCCAGCAACCAAGTTAACATCACCACCACGACCATTTACTGAGCCAAGACCTGCTTGAAGATTAATATCTCCACCAATTACAGTTTTACTGGAATAGGAATTACCAGCATATATTTGTACATTTCCAGCAACAGTACCATCATTAGAAACACTACCAGCAACTATTTCTACATATCCAGCAGCTTGCGAGAAATCGCCATCATAATCGCCAGCATTAAGTGAAATACTGCCACCATTACCACCATCTCCTCTTCCTTCACCAGCATATACAGTAAAGTCACCGCCATTACCACCGCCACTAGCTCCACGACCAGCTGCCATGTAGATTTGACCGCCATTACCAAAAATTCCGCTGTCAAAACTTCCTGGCCCACCATAAATATAAACATCACCACCATCAACCTCATCATCAGCACCATAACCACCTTCAATGGTTACCTCTCCGCTATAAGATGAAGTTGGGCCACCTTCACCACCAGCGATATAAACATCACCACCTTCACCATTTCCATTACCAACGCCACCAATAATTTCAATATTACCACCATCGTTGTCGCCAGTTGAATTACCAGTTCCACCATATAAATTCAAGTTTTGTGCATTATCACTTGGGCCTCCATCACTTGGCCCTGATATAATAGTTAAAGCATTGGTATCGCTACCAACAATGCTTAATATGCCAGTAAAACCTGAAGAAACAAGATTTTCTGATTTTACAACATCATTTAAAATTCTTGGATAAATATTTGTTACTGAACCTTGACCTACGCCCTCGTTTGAAGTTGCTCCCATAGTATTCTCCTTAGTAGTTAAAAATAATCTTACTTTATATATTGTTTTTTTTAAAAAAATTTTTATAAAAATACATCAATTAATGTGAAGGATTTATGAAGTATTGGCAACTTTGATAATTAAATAATTTATTCATATAGATAGGTAATATGACAACAACAAAAAACATTGCTTTTTGGTTTTTATTCACAATGATATTATCAATAAGTGCGGTAGATTTATATCTTATAATAAGATTTCAAAATGTATTGATATATGAAGAAAAGAATTTATTAGGTGTTTGGCTAATAAAGTTAGACTCTGGATCGGTTGCTTTATTTTCAGCGTTAAAGATGTTTGGAACATGTTTAAGCTTGATGATTTGGAAAAAGATATTGATAAGCAATCACAAGTATGGATTTACCATTGGGATTGTAATTTTATTATTTCAAATATTTTTATTTTGTTGGCTATTGTTTTTTTAATTAAAAATCAAATTATTCAAAAAATTATCAGTAGCGATACTCCAACTATATTGTTCAGCATGTTCTCTACATGCTTGAACATCTAAATTAGAAAATGCATTTAATATAGCTATATCTAATATTTCATTACAGAATACTGTTTTTTCATCTTGTAGATCTAAAGCACCATTAATTGGATAAGCAGCAACAGGCAGACCACAAGATAAGGCTTCAAGCATAACTAGTCCGTAGGTATCTGTTTTAGAAGGGAATACAAAGACATCGGCATTGTGATATGCCTTGATTAGTTCATCTCCAGTTTTTTTGCCTAAGAAATAAACATCTTTATATTTTTGTTTATAGTAAGGAAGAAGAGGCCCATCACCTACCACAATTTTTTGTATAGCTAGAGTAGATTGGCAAAATGCATCTAAGTTTTTTTCTTTTGATATTCTGCCGACATAGAGTGCAGTATTATTATTTGCAAGATCACTTTTACATTTAAATAAATCAAGGCTTACGCCTTTTGGAGATACTTTCATATTATTATGATTTAGCCAAGATAGTTTATTGATAAGGTCGTTAGTGCAGCAAAGTACTTTAGATGATCGACTATGGAACCATTTAAAGTAAGCTCTTGTGATGAATAGTGGAATGCTGGTATAAGATTTTATATATTCTGGAAACATAGTAAGATAAGATGTGGTAAATTTAATATCATTTTGCAAGCAGAAGTTTCTTGTTAAAAGTCCTAGCGTACCTTCTGTAAAAATATGCACAGCGAAGTTACCAGTGAATAGATCTTTGTCAAATTCGACATCATAAGCAAGTTTAACATCATTAGAGAAAGGGCAGTTGAAAGACTTGAAATCATGACTTGACAAAAGATGACATGATTCTTTTATATTAGATTGGTAGTTATACATGGTAGTAGCAACACCATTTACATCAGGATAAGATGTATCAGATATTAGTATAATTTTCTTCATATTTCTCCAAGGTAATAGTGCCATCGTTCACTAATAAGAAGGTAGAATCTTTTTCAGTCCAGCATCCAGAGTTAAAATAGATTCCATCATTTGCTTCTGGACAATGTGTATGCCCAACGCAAATCAAGTCACATTTCATTTTATCTTTATATTTAATTGCTTTTTTTTTAACTTTTTCAATACATTTCAAAAAGGTTTTGCTGCTCATTTTAGCTAATTTAGCCCAATAGAAATCGTTGTCGAGTTTTTGTAGAAAGTTATATAGATAATCAGCTACTCTTACAGTTAAAGGGTAGTCTGCTATAAAGTCATCAAATTTATCGCCATGAGTGCAGATAATTTTCTTATCACCTGAAACAAAGATATATTCTTCATGTACATTAGATCCTAGTAAATGAGATACTATTTCACTAGGGCCATCATGATTTCCATGAATCCAGATAACATCAATTAGAGTAGACAGATGTCTTAATTTTGCTAATATTTTGAAGTGGCTACTTTTAAGTCTTCTGAAGTCCCAAGAGTCAAAAACATCACCATTTAGTATGAGTCTTTTGGTAAGTGGTAAATTATCGAGAAAGTGGTTTAGATCTTTAGCTTGGCAATTATCGCTGCCTAGATGAATATCTGATATAATGATGGCATCTTTCATGTGATATTTATAGCACATTAATTAGAATATGTTATATTGTTGTGCATTATTCAAAATATCTTCACAATTGGGTCAGATATTTTCTAAATTAATAAAATTTATATTTATTTGATCTACCAGTACCATTTTCAATAGAATCTATAACATATTCATATTTTTCTTTCATATATTTATTATCTTTAGATTCTTGTAATTTTTGTTGTAAAAATGGCAAAAATTGTTTCCCATTTTCTCCTAATCGAGCCAATGCAGTTCCTAATCCATCCATAAATAAATCATCGTTAAAATATGGTAATAAACGACTGTAAAATTTTATGACAGTAGGTGTATCTGCATCTCCATTGCTTAAAAAACCAAGGATATGCTTGATGATTCCAAATGGCCCTCCCCAACTTTTATCTTTTTCAGCTTCATATATTTTTAAAAAGTATTCTGAAATTTCAACTAATTTACGAATTAAAGGTTCTGTTAATTTGCCTGTACCAGAAAAATCTAAAACAATATCAGTAATTTGACTGTAAGCTTCTGGTCTACCATATTCAGGATTGTTTATTTTTAAAGATGGATTGCTTGGGTCAAAAGATAAGATTGCATTAGTTGCTAAGTCTTTTTGAAGTTCTTTAAATTTTGGATTATCTCTAGCTAATTTTTCTCGATCATAAGTTCTTAAATTAGAAAATTCTTGGTTATTTAAAAGTTCGGGATATTTTAAAAATAATTTTCTTTTGAAATCAGCAGCATAAAGATTGTATACAAAAGTATTGATAGTCCATTCAGAGTTTATTAAATTAATAAGCTTAGCTTTATTTTCTTCATCAAGGACTAAATTTGGATCAAGTAACTTTTGTAATATGTCTCTTGCAATTTCTGGTTCTCTTTTTTTTTCTAACATCTTAAACAGACCATCAGCTGTTTGGGGATAAAATATTTTTGTCATATCTATGCGTTGTTTTCTAGCACTATCATCAGGGTCAGCAGTTCCAAATGTATCTGAATGCCAGCCACCTTTGCGAATATATTTAGCTGGTTTTATTTTACCTTGTTTTGAATCAATCCATTTTTGAACTTGTTGTTCGAATCCATCTAAAGAATTTCCATAAACACTTTCTTCTAATACTGCTATTGATTTACCTGCTTTATTATCAAATCTACGGATAAGCACTCTTGCTAATGGTTTTTCAATATTTTTATCATCTTTAAGACAAAGATAAGCTATAAATCCACCATTTTTTATTTCACAAAATACGCTTTCTCTGTTTGCTCCACCTTGAAGATTCATACATGATGTCCAATTACGATTAGTAGACATTGCAGCAATATCTTCAGGAATGCTACTGAAGACTATCATATATGGTGATGTAGATTTAACTCCAACTCTATACTTAGACGAAGTGAATGTAGATAAAAGGCCTTTATAGTATTCCTTGTTCCATTTTAATTCATCTTGATATTTTAAGTCTGAAATTTGTTTGTTTTCATAAGATGATTTTATTTTATTTTCTTCTTTTTTAGCTTCCATTTCTAATATTTTTCCAATTTTCATTGGTCTTTTTGAAATTTTATCAGCAGCTAATCCTTTAGGATAATCTAATATTTCATACTTTTCATGGTCTTTAAAATAGTTTTCTATATCTTTGTCAATTTTTGAATCTTCTGATTCTTCTGATTCAAATGGAATATAAACTCTGCCTTCTGTAGGAAACCAATTTTCAAATGCAAAAGATCTACTGTAAGAAGAAGATTTTATTTCATTTTCCCAGTTCTTAACATCTGTTTCAATTAACAATAGCCATTTTTTAAACTTCATAGATTTATATATTAATTAAGATTAATAAAATGGTTACATTCACTTGCTTTTAGGCATGTGCAAGTAATTATTACATGAATAATATATTTTGACAATTATATTAATATATACAGGTAAGACATAGGATTGTTTTACTTTATTTTTGATAATTAAGAATACATTAATCTTTATGATTTTCAAAAAAATTAAAGATAATGAGTCTAACAGAAAGGAAAGTTGTATGATAATAATATCAAAAGAAAAAAGTTTAGTGCCTTTAATATTTGCACACATACCCAAGACAGCAGGTGGATCTATAAAAGATTACTTTGATAAAACTTCAAGTAAACTTAAGAAAATTAACAAAATATCTTTTGGTCACAATAACTTATTATTCATAAAAAATAAAATTTGCAATGACAAACATTTGAGTAAAAAACTTCCTTTTAAAGATTATTTTAAATTTACAATATTTAGAAATCCTTGGGAAAGAATATTATCAGAATTCACTTTCAGAAGCAGAGATAATATTTTAAAGAAGGCTAACAAGACATCGGCTAAAAGAAAGTATTGGATTAATGTAAAAGAAAAGAATTATAATTTCAAAGAGTGGATTTCTTATATTACCGAAACAGAAAACATAAATGATTTAATGAAAAAATACAGTTATTATAATTTTGTAGAGTTAGATGGAAAAATAGGAGTTGATTATATAATAAATTTTCACAATTTAAATGAAGACTTTGAGTTAATAAAAAAAATAAGTAATAAAAACCATGGAAGCTTAACCAAAGAAGGAATGCATGTCCATGACAGTAATCATAAATTTTTCAAAAATTATTATGATGATAAAACCATAGAGTTAGTAGCTAATATATACAAAAAAGATATAGAATTATTTAAATTTAGTTTTGATGATTACGAATACATTTATCTTGATGAATTTCAAAATAAAGAAAAAATAAAAAATCTATTGGAAAGGAAAACTATATGATAATAACATCAAAGAAAAAAGTATTAATTCCATTAATATTTGTACATATACCGAAAACAGCAGGAGGATCTGTAAAACATTACTTTGATTATTCAGATAAATTTAAAACAGGTCATAAAACTATAGGCGAAATAAAAGAATTAATTTCAGATAGAGTAAATTTTAGAGATTATTTTAAATTTGTAATTTTTAGAAATCCTTGGGATAGGATGCTATCAAATTTCAATTATAGATTAAGCATGGTTGATCAAACCAATGACCCTTACTGGAAAAGTATAAAAAATAAAAACTTTTCTTTTAATGATTGGGTTAAAAAGGTAACAGATGAAGTTGGAATAAAGAAGTTAAAAAAGCATAATTCATATTTCAGTTACATAAATATTAATAGTAATATTGTAGTTGATTATATAATAAACTTTCACAATTTAAATGAAGATTTTAAAGTAATAAAAAAAATAAGCAACATAAAAATTAGGAAGAAATTAGAATCTAATCATGGAAATTCACATAAAGCAAAGCATAAGAATTTCAAGCATTATTACAATTCTAAATCTATAGATTTAGTAGAAAAAATACATAAAAAAGATATAGAATTATTTAAATTTAGTTTTGATGATTACAAAAGTGCAAATTTAAAAAAATATTGCAATTTAAATAAACTTAAAGGGATAATCTAACATTATTTGCCTTGATTTAATTTTTCTTCTATTGCTTGTTTTTCTTCAGCTGTAAAATAATTGCTTTTTTTAAGATAATTTTTAAGTGAAATATATAAATTCTTTAATGCATTTGCACTTATTACACCTAAGTATTGTAATACTTTAAGCAATATTTTACCAGCAGATCTAAGAATATAAGAAATTGATTTATATGAAAATTTAAGAAAAAGTAGAGCACCAGCGACTGCAAGTGTTCCCATTTCTTTAATTGCACTTTGAATAAATTTCTCAAACAAGCCATCGCCATCAGAAACAAATATCTTCCTTGGGTTTGTATTTTTTCTTCCTGCGAATGTTCTTGAATATGCTGGCCCATCTTTTGGTGCTAGATCAAATCCTAAAAACTCACAAAATAATTGATTTCTTTTTAAGTTATAGGTTCTTAAAAAATCTTCTTCAATCATGTAAATTTCAAATGTTTTCATTTTTATCCCTAGAATTTAAATATATTATTGCACAGTATTTATAATTTAATTTTTCACAGTTGCATTCTGGGCAATTAATTGGATCTCCTTGCCCTTTCCAATAGCTACCAGAATGGAACTTTATTTTACAAAAACAACATTCATAGCAATCAACCATTTCTTGCATGTTAATATATATAATTATTATTAAATTAAAATTATTTAATAGAATGGAATGTTTTGAACAGTAGTGTAACCACAAGTGTTTTTCTCATAGCAAACATTATTAATAGCTCCAAATATTTTTATTTTTTTTATGTTATTTGACATAAAAGCATCAACTTGAATTTCAATTTTATCATGTAATTCTAAAAGTTTTTTTGCTCCAAATTTACTTAATAAATAAGCATAAGTACCAAAAAACTTTTCAGGTATTACTAAATCTTCGTTAAATGGTAAAGGCTCACCAGCACGAAGCCATCCAAGTAAAATCATTCCCCATTTAGTATTCATTTTTTTAACAAGATTATCATTAGTTTTTATTAAGTTTTTTGGTACTGATGAATCATCTTCTAATATTAAACAATAATCTTCTTTTGATGTAGATTCACTTAAAAATCTTTTCCAACATTTTAAATGACTTAAGTAACAACCAACTGCACCTTCTGTAAGAGATGAATTTGTTTTTCTTTCTTTTTTTACTATAGTTTCTTTTAGTTCTTGTACTGCTTTTTTTGAAATTTTATGTTCGTAATTTAACCACATGCGATTTCTAGTATCGATAGCTTTTATAATATTGATTCTATAGTCAATATTATTCCATTCCTTGATAAATTGTTTTTTTCTATTGCCACATTCCTCTAGATTAATTACATATGCACCAGTATATTTTGTAAACATGACATATTTATAAAGTTTATTTTTTTTTAGCAGTTTTAAGATTTTGAATATCAGTATAACCACAACCATTTTTTTGAATGCAAATATTATCAACAACTCCAAATATTTTAACTTCTTTTATATTGTTCGACATAAAAGCATCAACTTGAACTTCGACTTTATGATGTAATTCTAAAAGTTTTCTTGCTCCAAAATTACTTAATAAATAAGCATGAGTGAACCAAAATTTATTAGGTATCAATAAATCTTCATTGAAATCAAAATATTCATTAATAGCTTGCCATCCAAGTAAAATCATTCCCCATTTAGTATTAATCTTATTAACTATATTACTAGTAGTTTCAAATAGATCTTTTGGTATTGTTGAATCATCTTCAAATATTAAGCAATAATCATTTTCTGATTTAGATTCTTTGATAAATCTTCTCCAACACTTTAAATGACTTAGGTAACAACCAACTGCACCTTCTGTAAGAGATGAATTTGTTTTTCTTTCTTTTTTTGCTATAGCTTCTTTTAATTCTTCTACTGCTTTTTTTGACATTTTATGTTCGTAATTTAACCACATACCATTTGTCGTATCGACAGCTTTTATAATATTGATTCTATCATCAATATTATTCCATTCCTTAAGAAATTTTATTTTTCTATCACTGTTTTTATCAAGGTTAATTACATACGCACCAGTGTATTTTGTAAACATGACATATTTATAAAGTTTATTTTTTTTTTCTCTTATAAATATAGAATGATTGATGGAAATACAAAATTAGTTCATTTTGGCAATGATTGTGCCTCTGGTATCATAATAAATGATATTCTTAATATTAAAGAAAAACAGTTATTTCAACTTGGATTTTACAGCTTCAATGATATATTAGAATATTTAAAAGAATCAAAATACGAAGAAATATACGATAAATCACATTTGTTTTTTGATAATATTAAAATAACTGAATTTTATAGTGATTTTAATGAATACAAACTTGGGCCGAGTATACTTAATAAAAAATATAATTTTAATTTAAATCATGATTATTTTATGCAAGACTATAAAATTATGAATTATGAATTCATAGTTAATAGCTTCAACACTAAAATAAAAAACTTCAAAGAATGTTTGGAATTAGAAAACAAAATTATATTCATTACATTCACTAATGTTGATATAAAATTATTAGAAATGATAAAGTTACTTAAAGAAAAAACCAATAATTGGTTTAAGTTAATAATATTCACCAACAATAAAAATTTAAATTACTGCTTTGAGCAGGTAGAATTAATTTATTTGAACAATGAATATGATATTTGGTATTTAAGACCTTTAAAAGATAGACTTGTTCTCTACAAAGAAATTTACAGTAAATTTTATGAAATTACAATAAAACATATTAAACTGCCATGTTTTGAAGATACATTTTATTACAAAAACTTATAATTTTAAAAAATATGTATTGCATAATACAACTAACCTTTTTATAATGCTAAAAATTGAAAGGATTTACATTTATGAATTATATGATTGCTGGATTTAGTTTTTTAATTGGCATTTACTCATTGCCTTTTATGTTTAATGTTTTTGAATCAAAACATGATATATCAAATTTAAAACTATACAATAAAATTGTTTATGTTTTTTCTTTGTTCTTGTTTGTTACCTTTCCTTTTGTTAATTTTTCTAATTGCTTAGATATATTATATTTTAAATATTATATTTTTTCATATGTATCAGGAGTTTATGGAATTGCATTTCTGTTATTTTCTTCTTTAGATTTTATCAATATTAAAAAATCTTAATTTAAGAGAACTAAACATGAAAGAAAATGATGAATTAGATAAATTAAACCATGTTGATTGGTTCATAGTAGTAATACTAATACCTATTATGATAATAATTTCATTTTCTTTTATGATTATAAGGGATATTATTAATATTTTATTTGGAATAAAAATTTCTTAATAATACAACAATAATTTAAAGTTAATTGATTATATAATCTATGAACTTTAATTTTCAAGAATGGCTGTTGATATTAGAAGAATTAAAACCAAAAGCTTTGGCTTTTAAAATACTTGGTAATACAGTAGATAAAACTGGCAAGCCTGTTCTTAGTACTGATCCTAACATTATAAAAACAACAAATGAATTCAATAAGATATTTACCGCTTCTGGTATTCCTGAAGCACAACAAAAAAACATTTATCCAACGGCAGCTTATGTGTACAAAACAAACCCATCAGTTAGCGAAGGAGAATTCTCTCAAGATTTAAAAGATTATTATAAATTTGTAATAGCCAACCAACTTCCTGTTTTATCATTTAATGATGATGGAAATGTAACTGGTAATAATATTATAGGAAAATCTAAAAGTGAAGGAAATCCATATTTGCATTATGCTGATTGGGCAACTATTATACATACTAAAAATAGCGAAAGTGAAGATGAAGTAAAAAAGAAATTCCACCAAACTTTATACAAATCTACAGGTGATGTAAGCGATCAAGAACTAGTTGCAAAATCACCAGATGAAAAGATAAAGGTTTATAAATCTAATGCAGTTGACAAGTGTATTATTCTTGGTAGAGGTCAAAAGTTTTGCATATCTCAACCTGGCAATTCAATGTTTCAATCTTACAGGAATACCAAAGATTCAACTTTCTACTTTGTTTATGATAATACAAGAAACGATGATCTTAAAGTAGTTGTAGTTGATGCCACAATAAGTAAAATTGAAATTACTGATAGCTCAAATAGAACAGATAAATTCATGCAAGATCCATATGTAACCGATAAAGTAACAGAAATAACCTCAAATTCAAAATTATACTTAAAATATTTAAAAGAAAAAGGCGTTGATATAACTGTATTTAAAAACGAGCAAAGAACAGCAAAAGAAAATGAAGAACATGAAAAATTAGGTAAGGAAAATAAAGACTTAGCATGGTTTAAATCTTTAACATATGAAGAAAAGAAAAACTATGTTGGCAGAGGACACAGACTTTCAAGTGAACAATTTAATTGGCTAGTTTCAATTAACTCTGAACCACTTTTAAAACAACATTTATCACTTGGTATAGTTTTGTATGGTAAGCAGTTGAACCTTGTTCTTAATGATCCTTATTTTAAAGATTTAAAATTAAATTATCTTAACGCAAGAATGAATGGTCTTCCAGAAAGACAGCTAGCAATAAAAGAATATTTAGCCATGCCACCAAAATACAAACAAGAGTTGGCAGAAAAATATGGAGATAAACTTAAAGATTATATTAATGTTAATAAGCTTCATGTTTTAGAATATATTAATCTTAAAGAAGAAGAAAAAACAGAAATTGAAAGATTGTTTAATTATGGTGACAATCTTGTCAAAAATATTCAGAGAAAATTAGGCATTGAATATTATATTGATCTTCCAGAAGATAAAAAAATAGAAGTGCGAAAAATATATGGAGCACAACTTCTAGAAGAAATTGAAAATTTTAACCTTGAATACTATCTTGATCTTTCAGAGGATAAAAAAACAGAATTGAAAAAATTATTTTTATACACTGATGCTAATAATGGCTCTAGACTACTTCAAAACAAAATTCAAAGATTTGACATTCAAACTTATCTTGATCTACCAGAAGATAAAAAAATAGAAACAAAAAAGTTATTTGGAAAATATATTAAAAACCAGATATCTCCATACTCTTATGGTGGATTGTTTGCAAAGTATATACATAACCCAACTTTAGAATTTACTGATGAAGAAAAAGAATTGATTAATTGTGGAACACAAACTTTCTTAATCGATATTTTAGACCAACCAAACAAAAACAATGTTAAATTTATGACTAAAATGCTTGAAACATGTCCAAACGCAGTAGATTTTCAGTATTTAAATGACAGACACGCATTAACTACCATATTTCAAGAACTCAAGGGTGAAAAAGTTAAATTTATAAATTTACTGCATCTTTTAAGTAATTATTCAAATCAAATGCGATTGGATAATATAGATATTATATTTAATTACATGATTAACATTCTTGGTAATGTTTCTAAATACATATTTATGTTTAGAAAATTCTTTGAAAAGTTTGCTTCAGATTTAAGCAGTGCCAGCAGTCACGATAGATACGAAGGTTCGCAACATCATTCTAAAGTAGAGAAGAATTTCTTTAATGAAAATAAAACTCTTAAGTTGTTTAGAAAAATATTTGATGGAAATCCATATCATATGGAAAAATATAGTACAAATGATTTAATTTCAACTATGAAATTTATTGTAGATACAATTGGAAAAGAAAAGTTTCCAAGAACTACAAGAGATTTAATAAAAGAAAAAGCTGGAGAAGAAGGTTATAAATCTATATTCCCAGAAGAAGAAACAGAAACATCTCCAGCAGATTACGATAAAGCATACACAAGAGATTCTACTAGAGAAGCAAGGATTATATAATCTATGAACTTTAATTTTCAAGAATGGCTGTTAATATTAGAAGAATTAAAACCAAAGGCTTTGGCTTTTAAAATACTTGGCAATACAGTAGATAATGCTGGCAAGCCTGTACTTAGTACTGATCCTAATATTATAAAAACAACAAATGAATTCAATAAGATATTTTCTGCTTCAATTCCTGAAGCACAACAAAAAAACATTTATCCAACAGCAGCTTATGTGTATAAAACAAATCCATCAGTTGGCGAAGCAGAATTCTCTCAAGATTTAAAAGATTATTATAAATTTGTAATAGCCAACCAACTTCCTGTTTTATCATTTAATGATGATGGAAATGTAACTGGGAACTATATTATAGGAAAGCCAAAAGATACAGGAAATCCATATTCACATTATATTCATTGGGCATCTGCTGTACATTCTAAAAATAGCGAAAATGAAGATGAAGAAAAAAAGAAATTTCACCAAAGCTTACAAAAATCTACAGGTGATGTAAGTGATCAAGAATTAGTTGCAAAATCACCAGATGAAAAGATAAAGGTTTATAAAGCTAACGCAGTAGACAAGTGTATTATTCTTGGTAGAGGTCAAAAGTTTTGCATATCTCAACCTGGTAATTCACAATTTCATGGTTACAGGAATACCAAAGATTCAACTTTCTACTTTGTTTATGATAATACAAGAAATGATGATCTTAAAGTAGTTGTAGTTGATGCCACAAGAAGAGGTATTGAAATTACTGATGGAAAAAACGACACAGCAAAAACTATGCAAGATCCATATGAAACTACACCAAAAATAATAACATCAAATTCAGATTTATACTTAAAATATTTAAAAGAAAAAGGTGTTGATACAACTGTCTTTAAAAATGAACGAAAAACACCAAAGGAAGAAGCAGAAAACGAAAAATTAGGTAAGGGTAATCTTGAATTAGCATGGTTTAGATCTTTAACATATGAAGAAAGAAAGAACTATATTGGAAGAGGACATACTCTTTCAGATGAACAATTTAATTTTCTATTTACAACTAGATCTGAGCCACTTTTAAAAATATATGTATCAACTGGTATAATTTTGTATAGTGAGCAGTTGAACCTTGTTCTTAACAATCCTTATTTTAAAGATTTAAAATTAAATTATCTTAATGCAAGAATGCATAATTTTCCAAATAAACATCTGTTTGCAGAAGAATATTTAGCCATGCCACCAAAACAAAAACAAGAATTAGTAGAAAAATATGGAGATAAACTTAAAGATTATATAGAAATTAAAAATATTAAAATTAAATATTATGTTAATTTACCAGAAGATAAAAAAACTGAAATTAAAAACTTATTTGGAAATGATTTTTTTAATTCAATGTTAAATAATTCTAGGTATTCTCTTAAGATTGAAGATTATCTTAATTTACCAGAAGATAAAAAGACCGAAATTAAAAATTTATCTAAAGATAATGTTTATCATTTATTTGGATATCAGTCTACTAAAGTTGAAGATTATCTTAGTTTACCAGAAGATAAAAGAACCGAACTCGAAAACTTACTTGGAGATAATTATAAAAGATTAATAATATTTAATTCAATTAACATTGAAGATTATCTTAATTTCCCAGAAAATAAAAAAGCTGAAATTAAAAACTTACTTGGAAATGATTCTAAAGATTTAATAAAATATCAGTCTATTAAAATTGAAGATTATCTTAATTTCCCAGAAGATAAAAAAACTGAAATTAAAAACTTTCTTGGGTATAATTATAGAGATTTAATAATGTATAGGTCTATTAAAATTGAAGATTATCTTAATTTCCCAGAAAATAAAAAAGCAGAAATTAAAAAATTATTTGGAGATAGTTTCAAAAGTTATCTAATTTCAGATCATAGTGGTAGTTATATTAAAGCCGAAGATTATCTTAATTTACCAGAAGATAAAAAAACTGAAATTAAAAACTTTCTTGGAGATAGTTTCAAAGATTATGTATCAAATTTTTATGATTTATTTAGAAAATATGAAAAAAATCCAAGTTTGGAATTTAATGATGAAATAAAAAATTTAATTACTTGTAAAAATGCTGATTTTGTATCTGAAATTTTAAGACAACCAAACAAAAACAATGTTAAGTTTTTGACTGATTTTTTAAGATCAAGTTGTAAAGGTTTAATAGATGATATATTAAGTAGCGGTGATAGTATTAGGGATACATTTGATGAATTTTACGATAAAAAATTTAAAAGTATAGACAAAGTTAAAGTTATAAATTTATTGCATCTTTTAAGTACTTATTCAAATCAAATGCCAATGAGAAATATATCAAATTTAATTAGCAATATTAGAGCTTATCTTGGTAGTAGTTCTAAATACATTGTTATGTTCAGAAAATTCTTCCAGAATTTTGCTTCAAAATTACAAGATGCCAAAGAAGTTAATCGTGATCAAGAAGACATGCATCATTCTGATGTAAGTAAAAATCATGAAAACACTAGTATAAAATTATTTGCAGATATCTTAAGTTCTTTTGGAAAAATATTAGATAAAGATGCAATTTCAACTATTAAATTCATTGTAGATACAATTGGAAACGAAAAGATCCCAAGAACTACAAGGGATTTAATAAAAGAAAAAGCTGGAGAAGAAGGTTATAAATCTATATTCCCAGAACAACAGCAACAACAACAAGCATCTCCAGAAGATTACGATAAAGCATACAGAGGAGATTCTACTAGAGAAGGAAGAGATTATAAGATGAATCGCTTAAGATAATAACCTTATTTTTTCTTTACTTCTGTTTGATTTAAAATTTCTTTATAATCTTCAATATTATTGAATGCTATTAAAAATCCGCTATTGTGACAAAAATTAGCTTTTTCATTAGGTGAAAATTTAACTATATCAACATTGTTACTTACCATTCTGTATCCACCTTTTTTATTTCTACTATCTATAGTTAATATAACATCAACTTCAATTTTCCTGTCTTTGCAATACTTTTTAGTTGGAAGATTTTCAATTTTAAATCCATCTTTTATTTTGCAATTAGTTAAATCTAATATTTTAATATTATTAAACAAAAAATGCTTTACACCATCTTCTATAATTTGCATAAATTCTTTATTGTTTTCAATTTCTTCACAAATAGATTTTCCAATTTCTTTCATTAGTGAATATATTGGATCAGTAATTTCCCCAGTAATTTTAGAAAAAACTGATAAGATAGAGTTCCTAATAGGACTGAATATTATATTTAAACTTTCTTCAGATACATTGGCAAACTTTGCTGCTGCTTTTTGTCCATAACTATCATATATTTCAACAAATTTAAGTTGCGGAAAATCTTCTCTGTAATCTTTTCCATAAAGATAATCAAGAACCATAGTAAAGCCACAAATTTGTTCCTTTATGTGATGATGATCAAAATTATGTAACTCTGGATTAAAAGATAATCCTTGATCAACAACCCAATATAAAGCACTTTCTAAATGTTCTGTAGTAGCTTTTGTTCTTAATGCTCTTTGATTTGTTTTATATATTAATACACAAGTAGCTAAGAAATCATCTTCATGTGCTCTTCCATCATGTACAATTATCATAATTGAACCTTTTATTAAAAAATTAAATTTATTATATTTAATTTATAAGATAAGACTAATTATGTCAAGTTTAATAAAAATATACTTGCAATTATTAAATGTTAATATTAATATGCTTAATAACAATATTTAAAAACTTAAGGATATTTATGAATATTATTGATTTTACAAATGACCTTGATAAAACTAATTTAACCTTTAGGGAAGTTGAAGAGCAGATAAAAAACTTCACATTAGATTTTACAGGTACAAAAAATGAAGAATCAGAATATAGAATAAGTTTTCCAAGATACATTACGCCTTTTTACGAATATGTTTTCAACAAACAAATTGTTCCAACTCAAATTCATTATGTTAATTATCTTTACATATCAAAAAACATTGAATGGCTTAATGAACAAAAATTCTCAGATAAAATCATGAGAGGCTTGGAATTTAGACTAAAACAAACTTATCCATCTTTAGTAAGAGATTTACACTTTTGTTTATTTTTAAAAGAGAAAAGCAATTTTGATAATATTATTTACAATATAGATTTAGACTTTAAACATGGAATAGATATTTTAATTAAAAAAGAAAATAAAAATTTTGGTGTCAATCTTTATACTAGTACTAGAAGAGGAATGGAATTTAGAGAGAAGAAAAGTAAGAGGCACACATATTTTGATGATGTTTCAAACATAGAGTTACCAGTAGATTTTCACGGAAGTAGAATATGCGGTAATTTCTTTTTATATGGTGACAGAGAAATGAATTTATTATCAAAAATAATTGATAGTAAATTACAATTAGAAAAAGAAATATCTTACAATCTATGAGCTTTTTTTATATTCTTTAAAATTCCGTTGGCTAATTTAACAATTAAATCAGAGATTTCTATATCTCTATTAGAAATTTTGTTTTCAACAATATCATTGTAAATAATTTGAGATGCTTTTTTCAAAGCATCTATTTGATTTAATACTTCAATTTTATTTTCAATAATAATACCCACGGCTTTATTAACATTAATCATTTTGACAAGTATTATAAAGTTTAAATATTTCGTTATCTAAGGTTTGTAATTTAGAAGGTTCTTTTTCCGATAAAAAACATTCATCGTCAAAGTATTCTGGTTTATTATTTAATAAGTATCTGCCATCAAACATTACTATGAGTTGATCATTATATTTACCAACAAAATCATCAATTGATTGCACTTCTTCTTTTATAGAATTGTATTTTGAAGTTTCAGCAACCATAAAAACAATTTGATTGTATTCAACTTTATTATCTTTATTTTTTCTAAGGACTGTGAATCCACTTTTTGAAGTTCCAATATATTCAATTATATTAGAAGCAATGTATTCAATTGATTCTTCGATTGTAGTTCCGTTACCAAAATCAATTAAGCTATTTGCATTTTCAATTACGCTATATCTAAATGGATAATTTTGATAATTCTGATCTAGCCACTTTCTGGTGTCTGAAATTAATTCTGTTATATTTTTATAGTTTTTAACTTCATGCATTTGGCACATCCTTTTGTTTTTAGAATTCGACTACATGTTTATTATATAAAAAATGTAATCAAAAGCAATTTTAGTTATTAAGTTTTATTTAAAAAGCTAAAATGTTTTTTTCTTAACAAACCAAGCATATGGAGATATTCCGCATAGTTTAGAAGTACCGCATGCTTCACAATATCCTTTGTGATATTGTAAATAATACTGTGCAAAAATATCTTTGTTGTACCATGTATGTTGACCATATATGTCATTTATACAAAATAAACTTTCTTCAGTCATTTCACTTATTATGAAAAAATGGCCTTCTATTTTTTTAAAATCAAACATAAATGTTGATTTCATTATTATTATGTGATTTGAATTTAGAGCATCTTCTATTTCTTTTATAGTTGGTAAGTTTTTACATTTTACATCGATGCCACTAATACTATTTAAACTTTTTTCAAAATATGGTTGATGTGTTCCTTCTTTTGTACACTTGCATTTTCTTTTATATTTAGAATAATCTTTATTATAATTAATTTCTATTTCAAGCCATTTCAATACATTTAATATAGCAACTGGACCGCATGATGATTTGTTTTTTTGTGCAATCCATCTTGTTGTTGTCATATTACACCTCGTATTAAGAATTGTAATTTATTTATTCATAATTAATCAAATAAATTATGTGCTTTCTTCTAAATTTATAGTTTCTTCATGTAATCCATAAGGACAATTTTTGCAGCCACTTTTGCAACATTTGCCTCTTTTTAATAGAAATTCCTTAGTAAACACCATTAATCCATTTTCATCGTAATAAAAGTCTATGTTTTCTTGCATTTTTATTAAATTTCACTTATTTTATATTAAAAATTAATAATATTATTCATCTTTTTAAAAGTTAAAGGCAATTTTCAATGTTTTCTCTTATTTTTTACCAAACAATATTACTTTTATTAATTAATACTATCAATTAATTGTTTTTATCTAAACTGGTTAATTCAGCCAATACATTTGCATTTAAATTTTCTTCAACGAATTTTATATCATCTTCATCAAAATATTTCATGTATTGTTTTTTTGAATAAAAATTTTCATCTTTGTATTGCATACTATTAACTTGTCTGATTTCTGCTGCTTTACCTGGGTTTATATTTTCTGATGGAAACACTATGGTAGGAGATTTAAGTTTCATGTTAAATTTTTCAGCTATTTTTTTCAAAACATCTTCAGTTTGTAACAGTAAAGAATCATATTTTATAAATATTTTTTTACCTGCTGTGTCGCAAAATAACCATGATTCATTCATTTTATTCCAAAGAAATATAGGGTTTAATTCTTCGAATTGAGGAATTTTACTTGATCTATCTTTATATACGAATTTACTTCTAATGAATTTTTTAAAATCAAAACCTTTCGTTGCAGGAAATATATTAATTTTATTTTTTCTATTTGAATAAGTATAAATCGAATAAAGCCAAGAAAAAGGTTCTTTGAAAACAATGATTGTATTAGCTTCTAAATCTTTTTTTATATGACCGTGTTTCCAAGCGTGTTGGTTAACTAATGGAATTACATCAAAATTTCTTAATATTAAAAATTCTAAAAAATTTGTTCCGCTTCTCATTAATCCGTGTATTTTTACAGAAGTCATATGCCATTTCCGCCATTGTTAAAGCCACCACCAAATTGACCACCACTAAATTGACCAAATCCCATATTGCCACGCATATTTTGACCGCCCATATTACCACCACCGCCACTCTGAAATGCTAAACCACCAACCCCAGACATAATACCCTGCATCGCCATAGAATAAAAGGGATTATTCATACCAATTGCTTGAACACCGCCACCTTGATTGAATCCACCACCTTGATTGAATCCACCACCTTGATTGAATCCACCACCTATTAAACTGCCACTTTGATTGAATCCACCACCTTGATTGAATCCACCACCTTGATTGAATCCACCACCTTGATTGAATCCACCACCTTGATTGAATCCACCACCTTGATTGAATCCACCACCTTGATTGAATCCACCACCTTGATTGAATCCACCACCTTGATTGAATCCACCACCTTGATTGAATCCACCACCTTGATTGAATCCACCACCTTGATTGAATCCACCACCTGTAGAAAGTGGAATTTGATAAAGCTTCGAGATTTGGATGCCTGGAGTATTATTTTGTGTGTATTGTGCAGTGCCTTGAATGCCTCCTGTATTTTGTTGAAAACCGCCAAAACCGCCAACGCCACTAGAACTGCTTCCAGTATTAAAATTAATGTTTTGATTTGCTATTTGAGGCTGTACTGTATTATTTAAAGCAGGAGGAAATGAAGGACTTAGTGGTAAAATACTTCTATATTTTTGAGCTTGAGAAGTAGAAGCTATTATCAAAAACAAAAAAATTACAATTGTTTTTTTCATGATTTATTCAACCAATTTCTTCAATCGTACCAGACAATTCAATGATTGGTATTGCCTCCCAGTTAGTTAAATTATTGCTAAAAGATGGTTTACCATGATTTTTATAATTAACTGCTATAGTGATATGTTTTATTTTGTTTTCTGAGAGCATATCTGTAATTACTCCAACCGCTATTACTTGCTCGTCAAAAGCAAGTGTAACTGCTTCTATTTCAACCTTTTGTCCTATCATATTTTTTATATTTTCATTTATAGTTTTAGAAGCTTTGCCTTTATTAATAGTCATATGATGACAAACTATTTTCCAATCCTCATTAAAAAAAGGGGAAAATTTATCTTTAAGTTTGTTTTTAGATTTTTCGTCTAAGACTATTGCTGTGTACATGAATTATATATTAAATAAAATCATAATTAATTATCATAATTTTTATTTTTAATAATTTCATAGTTTCCAATTGAAATTACATCATATTTAGAAAATATTTTAGGAATCTGAACTTTATTTAAAATTTTATCTTTACTCCATATTAAAGCATAAACATCACTAGGTAAATTTTCAATTAAATAATTAAATGTAAATTTACCTAAGCCTTTATTTCTATAAGATTCACAAATATGAAAATTAATTAAATTATAATAATAAGCAGAAAATCTTTGAAGCGTATAATTTGTTTTTTCAAATAATAAATATCCTATTTTTTCATGATTATGAAATAAATTTATATATTTGTTTTCTTCTAAAGTTATTTCGTAGCCTTCTTGATAAAAATCGATTACCATATGTAAATATATATTACTAAAAATATTTTATTTTTTTACATATAAGTATTTTTACTTATATGTTATATTAAATTAATTAGCATTTTAAATTTTAAAAGGATAAAGCCATGGCAATTTCAATTACAAACAGAGCTAAGAACGAATTCATTCATATTATTGAAGAGCAAAAATCACAAGATCCAGAGTTTGCAAACAAGAAACAATACTTAAGGATTAGAGTTGTTGGAGGTGGTTGTTCTGGATTTCAATACAAGCTTACAGTTGATGATCAAGTAAATGAAAACTTAGATGATTGTCAAACAATTAATGAAGTAGAGGTTGTAATTGACAAAAGAAGCATAATGTATATTTCTGAAGCAAAAATTGATTATTTAGATGATTTGAATGAAAGAGGATTCAAAATTGAAAATCCTGATACTAAAACAACTTGTGGATGTGGCAAAAGCTTTTCTTTTTAAATAATGTTTCAACAGGAGAAAAAATGAGTCCAGATAAAGAAAAAAGACTTTATGATAATTATCCCGAGTTATTTTATTCAATGAATGATAAAAATCCAGAATTAACATTAATGTGGGGAATTGAATGTGAAGATGGTTGGTATGATATTATTGATTGTTTATGTTATGAAATTATTAAAAAATCAAGAAAGGAAAGGTCTGTAGAAAGGTCTTTAGAAGAATACGAAGAAGCAATGAAAAAATTTGAAAGAATTCCTTCTGTAATTCAAATTAAAGAAAAATTTGGATTGTTAACAGTTTGTATTAATAATATTAATAAGGAGCATAAAGCTTTAATTGATTTTGCCGAGAGATTAAGTTCTAAAACATGTGAATTTTGTGGTACATCTAAAGATGTAAAATTAACATCTGTTGGGTGGATAAAAACACTTTGTCCAGAACATACTGATTTATTTAATGGTAGAAAGGTATAATTTAAAAAATATGAATGTTAACAATGTAAAAATAACTGTGGATATTGGAGATGGAACTTTATGGACATATGAAAATATTTGTAGTTTCGTTACAAAAGAAAGGTTGTTAAATGAAAATGACGACAGTACAAAAATTTATAGTATGAACATAGATTCTTTAAATGTAAAAATAGAAAAAAAAGAAATGCTAGATACATTACAGGAAATATCAAAAAAATTAGATATTTTAATTAACAAAGAAGATAAAAAGCCAGCGTGTAGAAAATCTAAATCAAATAACTAGCTTGTTTAATTTATAACAATATACTATAATTAATTAGGGCTGGGGATGGTATAATGGTGGTTATACGGGGAAATAGGTGGTATCCCCAGCCTAATATAATTATAATATTTAAATAAAAAAACATATATAACGCATGAGCAAAATAAATTTATCATATTGTACAACATGTTGTAATAGACTATGGCAATTAGCTTTAACTCTACAAGATAATTTAGAAAATTTAAATAAAAAAGAAGAACTCATATTAGTAAATTATGGGAGTACTGATAATTTAAACCGCTACATAAAATCAAGTTATTGGTGTCAAAAATTAATGGATGATAATAGATTTAAATATATAGATGTTTTAGATGTAAGCAATTATAATTGCTCAAAAGCAAAAAATATAGCACATAGATTTGCCAGCGGTAAATTTCTAGTTAATCTTGATGCTGACAATACTAATTATCTAATTAATAAAAGAGTTTTAAATACTGATAATAGAGATGAAGTTTTGATTCATTTATGGAATAAAATCATGGGTGGAACTTTTGGAAAAATATGTATACCTAAAGATATTTTTTATAAATTAGGAGGATATGATGAGTCTTTTCTTCCAATTGCATACCAAGATAACGATATAATGAACAGAGCAAAAGCTATGAATATTAAAGTTGTTGAAAATCTAATATCCATAGGTGTAATAACAAATACCATAGAAGAAAAAGTAAATCAAACAGGATTAAAAAGTTGGTGGTCATGCTTACAAACTAATAAAACCACATCAGAATTTAATATTTCAAACAATAAATTAATAGCAAACAAAGATACTGGGTGGGGATATGCAAAAGTAAAAATAAATTTTGGAAAAACACAAGAATTTAAAGAAATATTTCCATAAGCAAAATAATAATTATCATTGACTTATTTAAACAATATATTATATTTACATTGCGTACATTTGCCTTATATATTTAATAAAATAGAAATTATTATGAATTTATCACTTTGTTGCATTTCTAATGTTTTATCTAATGAAGGCACTAGATTCAGAAGAATTACTTATAAAAGTTTTTCTAGTGTAAGTAAAAATGAAGCAATTAATAAAATAGGACTTATTGCTTTACATAATCTAGAAGTTTGCTTAAAAACAATTAAACAATGTGTAAACATTGGTATTTCTGGCTATAGAATTAGCAGCGATTTATTTCCTTTGCTAAATCATCCTGATATATGTATGGAAATTGATGATTTGCCAAATATAAAAGATATAAGTTTTTTATTAAATCAAATCAAATGCTTTGTTAAATCAAATGGAATAAGAATTTCTGCCCACCCAAGCGAGTATATAAGTCTTACTTCTGAAAACCCAAATACAATTTCTAATTCAATTAATGACCTTGAACTACATGCTGATATATTTAATAGACTTGAATTACCTCTGAATTATCTATCGCCACTAAATATACACATTAGAAAAGATGGTAATGAAGAAGAGCTATCTAAAGTATTCATGAAAAATTTTCAAAGACTATCTGATGGTGTTAAAAAAAGATTAGTATTAGAAAATAATGATAATGTTAAAGGTGTTTGGAGTACTAAAAAACTAGTTGAAATATTTTACCAGAGACATAACATTCCTATTACTTTTGATTGTTTACATCATAAATTTCTTGCTGATAATTTATCAGAAAAAGAAGCATTTGATTTAGCTTACAAAACTTGGGATTGCCAACCACTTTTTCACTATAGTGAATCAAAAGACGGTACTAAAGCACATGCAGATATGGCAAAAGAAATACCAAATTCTTATGAAAAAAATGTTATGTTCGATGTAGAATTAAAAGGCAAAGACTTAGCTATATTAGATTTAATTAAAAGAATTAATTTAAAAAAGTAAAAATAGAATATTCAGAATAATGATCTTTAGATATTAATTTTAAAATTTTTGGTAATTTTGGAAAAAAAACATCTGCTTCATAACACCCATTAATCAAAGTTAAGAACAAGAAATTTAAATTCTGGTGATTTATTGCTTCTTCATAAATAGAGGCTCCTCCAATAATAAAAGGAGTTTGTTTTTTAAGCCAACAATAATCTAATGCTTTTTGAAGAGAATTAAACTTTAGATCTTTAGAAATTATTATATTTTCTCTATTTGGAAGAGGTTTTACTGGTAATGATTCCCAAGTTTTTCTTCCCATTATTAATGGACTTGTATTAGTTATTTCTTTAAAAAACTTCAAATCACCTTTTATATCCCAAGGTAATTTTCCTTTATAACCGATGCCATGATTTAAGTCCATAGCAGCAATAATATTAAATTTATTTGTCATACTGCAACTTGACCTTTTATGAAATCGTGTGAGTTGTAATTTTTCAATACAGAGTCTACACAAGACCAATCAAAAATATTATTAAATTTAGTAGTTTCAATAGAAGGAAAAGACAAAGGAGTTCTTTTTAATTGAGTCTTTACTGCATCTATGTGATTTACATACAAATGAACATTATCTAAATAACCAGTTACCAATCCAGCTTCAAAATTGCTTTCTTTTGCTAATAAATGTAACAATAAAGCATATGAAGCGATATTAAATGGTAAGCCAAGAAATGTATCAACACTACGCATGTGAAATGCTAAATGAATTTTATTATCTATCTTGGTTACAGTCCAAACAAAATGACATGGTGGTAATGCCATAGAATCAAGTTGCGAAGGATTCCAAGCAGAACAAACCATTCTTCTATCATCTGGATTGCTTTTTAAGGTATCGACTATTTTTTTAAATTGATCATAGCCTTCTCCATTAAAATTACGCCATTGAACACCATAAATTGGGCCAAGTTCATTTTCTTTTAACTGATATTCTTTCTTATGTTCTTCGCTTAATCCTTGTGGAATAAGTTTTGGTGAACACCATTCATTCCAAATATTGCATTTGCGATCTTTTAGCCATTGTTTATCATGCAAGCCTTTTATGAAGAATTCCAACTCAACTTTTATTGAATTAAAGTTCATTTTTTTAGTTGTTAAAAGAGGAAATCCTTGATTCATATCATGCTGAAATAAAACATGAGGTATAGCAATGGTATCTATGCCAGTTCTATTTTTGCAAATAATTCCATCTTTTAATATATTTCTTAATATTCCTAAATATAATTCTTCTGATGAATTTTTCATTTTGTCCTCAATCTATAACATTCAACATTTATTATTTTACTAAATAGTTAAAATTACGGCAATGAAATTTAAAACAATAAAACTAAATAATTAGCACATGAAAAATTTAATATTAAAAAAATAATTTAATGAAGAAAAATACAGGTTTAAAAAGGAAATTATAAAAATATTATGGTAGAAAAAATTAAAACATGCATTTGTGAAAATTTTCCATTAAGTTTAAACAATCAACTTTATGAATTTATAAAAGAAGAAAAAAGAATTAACAATGCATCAATTGCAGCAAGAACAGTCAATCTCTGGAAAGCTGGAAGAAAAATAAAGGTTTACTTTTCAATATTTAATGAAAATCCAAAAATTATTGATGAAATTCTTTTCGTAGCAAATGAATGGAGCAAGCACTGTTCAATTCATTTTGTTTTTGAAAAACAAAAAGAAGCTTCTGATATTTATGTTTCGCTTAAAATTGGGAATGGATTTTATTCTGCTATTGGTTTGCAATCAAAAGTATATATTTCAAAAGATAAACCATCAATGAATCTTGATCCATCTTGGGGATTAAAGTTTGGATTTAGTAAAAGAAAAGAATTAAGATTTAAGTATTGCAAGTCCTTAGTATTGCATGAATTTGGACACTCATTAGGATTAATACATGAACATCAAAGAAGCAACAGGCCTTTTACTTGGGACAAAAGATATATTAAAGAAAATTATTTAAAACTTGGTATGCCAACATTTAAAAGTGCTAAAGGAAATATTTTAAAAGTTTGTAATGTAAATGATATTGTAAAATCTAGATTTGATTATAAGTCAATTATGATTTATCCTTTTGATAAAAAAATGGTTAAAGAAAGGTTTGGAATTAAAATACCTTTAGGATTATCAAAAAATGATAAAATAAAAATATCAAAAATTTATCCATAATTAATATAATAATTAAATGAATAATAAAAAATCAAAAATTAACATTAAAAAAAATAATTTAATTAAACAAAATGAACATCTAAAGGAAATGATAAAGAAGTTAAATTTAGAATTAAAAATTGTTAAAGAAAAAAATAATTTACAATTAAACGATGTTAAAGAAGCAGAAAAAACCCAAAATAATAAAGGAATTATAATACATGGAATTAATAAATTACATGACAATTGCTTTAATCTTCCTTGTATTTTTATAAGATTTCATGAAAGAAATATAAAACTAAAAATAAACCGTAAAAGATCTTTTGGAACAACTTATACATATTCTGGATTTTTTGATAATTACAATATAGGTTTGAATAGTAAAAAAATAATCAATAAAAAATATAAGAAATTTAATTTAAATATTTTCTTTTATTTTAATAAGAAAGACAATCATTTGTATGTAAGTTCAGAAGGAAGTATAAGAAAAGAAAAAAATATTATTGAATATATATTTTTCACAGAAAATAATAAAAAGCATTTTAAAAAATATAAATATGTAGAAGAAGAAACATTTAATTGGCCAATAATTCATAATTTAAAAATTAAAGATATTAATTCAAATGAAGAAGAAGAAGTTAAAATTAAAATAATGAAATCTAATCAAATACATAAAAAAAACCCTAAAAGTTAATAAATATATAACAATGAATAAAGATATAGCTAATTTACTTTTTAAGACAGTACCAAAAATTACTTTCAAGGTAAACACAATTGATTACTCTGAGATATTTGAAAATCTTTTACCTGATAATAATTTTGAAAATATAGAAAAACAACTTAAAGATAAGACAGTTTACATACCTTATGTTGATTACCCTTTAAAACATGGTGATGAATTCGTACTTACAGGAATTCAAGCAACTAAAGTAAAAAACATGTATATTAATAAAAAGCCCAAAATACTTGAAATATTAAAAATTGAAAGCATTTTTGCTAATTAAAAACAGGAGTAAATAAATGAATTTTTTACTAGCACCAGGAATAGGAGATGTAACTTGGGCATTTTTTAAAATTCAATCTGTAGCAAAAAAATACAACAGTGATATAAATGTAAAAATTGCTTGTGAAGAGATTAATCTTATTGCAAAAAGATCATTAGATTTCATTAAAAGATTTGATTTTATCAATAGTGTTGAATTGCAAGTCTTTCCAACAAATAATTCTAAGCATAGTGTAATTTTAAAACCAAATGAAAAAACAAACAAGAATGGAATATACAGATACATCAATAACGGAGAAACTAATAAATATAAAGATATTGATTTTGTTTTAATTGCAAACGGCTCTTTAGAGAGAGGAATTGCATTAGATAATTGGTTTCCTGAATATAAAATAAATTGGAATATTATGGAAGACCATTATAGTTTTACAAAAGAAGAATTAAATACAGCTAACGAATTAAAAAATGAAATAGGTGAATATGTAGTTTTTTATCTTGGCCCTTTGACAGGTAATTCAAAATGTGGAGCCAATAAAGATGCTCTTTGGAAACCAGAAGATTGGGAAAGACTAGGTGAATATATTTACAAAAAACATGGCTACAAAATAGTATTAGTTGGTGCAAGCTATGATTTGACTTATTACAACAAATATTTAAAAAAACATATTAAAAATAAAAAGCATTGGGTTATAAAAATTGGTTCATATGAAATAAATCAAACTTTTGCAATTTGCAAGAAAAGTAAGTTTGTAATTTCATATCCTTCAGGAATAGGAATTGTTTCGCATTATTTAAATGTTCCCACTTGTATATTCAATAGGCCAAAGGGTAATTCTTGGCACAATAGCTATTATGTATCATTTAAAGAAAGCATGGCAGATGCTTGGGCATATCCAAACAGCAGTAAAAATAAAAGATTTTTATCTGCCATCTATACAAAAGACACAGCAGAAAGTATTTTTAATTTTGTTGATAATAATTGGTGTTAGGTAAAAAAAATGAACAATGATATATGCTTTAAAAAGATTTTAATTACAGGTGGAGTTGGAGATTTTTTAGCAATAGATTCTTTTTTAAGTTATAATCAAAAAAGAAACATAGAAAAAATAATACTAGCAACAAGAGCATCTAATGAAATAAAATCATTGTTTAATGTAAAAAATACATATTACTCAAAATTAAAAAAAATTCAAATATTAAAATATAATTTTTTAGATAATCCTGCTTTTAACAGCAAAGAAATGGCAAAAGAATTTATTCCAATAAATGGATCTTTTTGGAATAATATTTATGATGGTAGTATATCAAATATGTTTAAATTAATAAGATCTAAAGATTTAAAATTTCATGAATCTTCATTTTTAAATTTAAATATCAATATTAAAAAATTTAAATTACCCGAAAAGTTTTTATTAATTTTGCCTTTTTCAAAAAATAAAGTAAATGAAAATCGTGATTTTAATGATGATGATTGGGAAAATTTAGAATCTTATTTAAGTAATAACAAAAAAAAAGGAGTTTGTATTGGAATAGAAAATAAAAAAATACCACAAAGTAAAAATTTAATAAACTTAATTAATCAAACAACAATGTTAGAAAGTATAGAAATTTTAAAAAAATCAACAGGATACATTGGAATTGATTCATGGATTAGTGTACTTGCACCAAAAGCTTTAAACAGAAAAAATATTTATATAAAAACAATCAGCAAACACTGCTTTAGATTTTCTTCAATTTATTTTAAACCTTTTGTTACTAAAAATTTTATTTTTAGTAACTTGAAAGAAATAAATAATTTTCAACAAAAATAACACAATATTATATTTGTAATATGTAAATACATTCAAGTATTAAATATTGCAAAAGGAATAAAATGAAAGATGAAAAAATAATTAAAAGAATTAAAACTTTGTATAAAAATTTTAATCCTTACTGTTTAGAAGAAAACGATACATATTTTTCTAAAAATATAGAAAAAAACAAAGACTTAGTTCCTACCTATGGAGAAATATTACCAAAAGCAGTATCTAAATTAATAGTAAATTTAAACATAAAAGAAAACGATGTGTTTGTTGATCTTGGATGTGGAAATGGAAAAGTTGTCTTACAGTTTTATTTGCAAACGCAAGTTAAACATTCTTTAGGAATTGAATTTTCAACAACAAGATTTAAACAAGCAGCTGAAGTAAAAAACAAAATTATTTTAACTCCAAATAAAAAAATAGAATTTATAAGAGGAAATTTCTTAAATAAAGAAATAAATTTATCACATGGTACTATTTTTTATATTGCATCAACCTGCTTCTCAGATAAAACCATGATTAAAATATGGAATAAAATAATTAAAAACAAAAATTTAAAAGCAATAATGGTTTTAAAGGAATTTCCTAATGAATGTGATTTTTCAAAAGTAAAAAGTATTAAGGATATAGCAGTTGGATGTTCTTGGGCGATAAGCCAAACAAAATTATACTATTTTTAACTATTTTAAAGCAAATGTATTTTGTTTTGAAATAGTTAACTCATCACCACTGTTTATTTTAACATTAGAAACAAAATAAACCTTTTCATTTTTTATAAAATAATTAATATTAGAATCTTCATTTACTTTGTAAATATTTGCAAAACCTAAAGGAATTAAAAAATTATTTTCCTTATTATAAAAAAACAATTTACTTAAACTGTGATTTTCACTTAAATAAAAAACATTTTTAAAATCAATAGTGTGAGATATTTCAACTGTTTCATTCTTTGCAATTTTTTCACTTGCATAAACACCATTTTTTTTAATTTCAATTTTTCTACTTACAAAAACAGGTTTTTCTTTTTTTTTATTTGCATAAATTATTTTATTCATTATTTTTAAATTCTTATTTTTAAACCATTCATTGCCATAATCTATGGTAATTTGCTGATTCTTTTCGATGGCTTTAACTGTTTTATAAATAATTTTATTTTTTAAAACAGTAAAAGATAAATTGTTAATTCCAGCAGATGCATGATTATAAATAGATCCAAATCCAAAAGCTAAAGAATTTTTTTTACCATCGTAATGATAAGTATAATCGTTTGTTAATTTTAAATCTTCACATATTTCATTGTTATAAACATGCTTTGAAATTGCAACTTCAATAATTGTTTCTTTTGGAATATACTCTGATGTGAATATTCCATATCCAATATTTTTAACTTTAGAAACAAACAATCTTTTGTCTATAAATATTTTCATTTAAACATTGTAATTGTTATTATTAAATAAATCAAGAAATTAAAATAAAACATTTAGTGTTTTTTAAAAATCATTAATGATTTCGCCATTTGCCCTTGTAACCAACGCAGCAAATGTATTAATTAATATATTGCTATTAATTGTCCTTACAGATCCATCTCCCATTAATGCATTCATAACATTAGTGTGAAATGAATAAGGTTGACCAGTACCTTCAGTTCCAAATGGAACCATATTATAAGATGTATAATCAAAACCATTTGTACAATTAAAAGCACAATTGCCAGGGTAAGTTGTTCCAGTAGGATCAGAAGATATTAAATCTAAATCTGATGCAGGTCTACACCAACCTCCGCCATTTACTTTAACTGCTGGTATAGATCCAATTTTAACGCCTTTTCTATATAAATAAGGGCGACCAGCAGATTCTACAATAGCTAATGTGTTAGACAGACCATCCATTACAGATGCTATTTTTACTGTTTTATTCTTTTCAATAATTCCAGGTATTGCAAATCCTGTAGTATTTACATTTGTAGCAAGTGGACTTACTCCTGTAATTGCTGCATAATCTGTTATAGCAACAATATCCCATACTCCAGTTTGAGGATCACCATCTAATCGTTCTAAGCTAGAAGGACATTGAAATATTTTAATTGGTTGTTTTGCAATTGGTAAATTAGCTACGGAACTCCAAGTTGTTTTTAAATCATAAGATTTAACTAAATTACCTTGCTCTAAGAATGGCAAAACTGCAACTGCCCAGCTTATTCTTGGTAATGTTGTAACTCCGTTTGGCCTTGTACTAGTTGGAAAAGTTTCATTGTTTGCTGAAACATAAGAATGGATAGAAAGTCCAATTTGTTTTAAGTTATTTGCACATTGCATTTTGGCAGCAGAATCTCTAACCTTTTGTACTGCTGGTAGCAATAAACCAATTAAAATTGCAATTATTGCAATTACAACTAAAAGTTCAATTAGTGTAAATCCTTTGTGGCTATTTTTAACAAACATAATTTAAACTACCTTTCGTTTTATAATTCCTGATCTTTATGCCAATGTATTTTATGGTCGCCTCTAGTATGTTTTTTATGGTGAATAATACTTTTTTTTATAGGCATATGGCCTCTATTGCTGAAAAGTGTATCTGGCTGCACTTCACCTAATTTGATTATAATTTTATCGCCTTTTGGAGCTTTAGGATTATCTAAATTAAACATTTTTTTCTTTTTGTTTTCGCTCATAATCAACCAGTTTTTAAAAGTTTGGCCAAGCATTTAATAAACCTTTTTTAAAAAAACAACTATTATATCTATAAATAACTTATGAAAAAAATATTTAATATTTTCTTAGATCAAATTAATAATTTAATTACATTTATTTGGAATTTATTATCATCTAAAAAGATGATAAAGTTTAACATGGCTGAAGCCAAAACTATTCTTTCTATAAGAAGTGGCAAGTGGCGTTCAGTTAGGAATAATTTTTTAGAAGAAAATCCATGTTGTAAAGTATGTGGAAGTAAAGAAAACTTAGTTGTTCATCACATAATTCCTTTTCATGTAGATAAAAGTAAAGAATTAGATACGAATAACCTTATACCATTGTGCCAAAACAAAACAATGAACTGTCATTTTATATTTGGACATTTATTAAACTGGACAAAAAACAATCCAAATATTATTGAAGATTCTAAAATATGGAACGACAAGCTAAAATAATATCATATTTTTAAATTTATATTAATATATAATTATAAGATTTATTTTAAATAGATAAATCCTAACCTTGGTTAACAAAGGTTAAATTAAACTGTTTATAAACAAAGGAGAAATTATGGCTAGTTTTCAAGTAAAGCTTGTTCCAGATGAAATTAATATCGGAAGCGAAGGTTATTTAGATACTTCTGTTTCTAATGGACTTTCTAAACAACGCACTGTTAATGTTATTAACACTGTTACTAGTGGTGGTGTTAGTGTAATGCATGTAGCATTAGCTGATGGCATGTATTTCAATGATACACCAGAAACATTATCAAATGTTCCTGGCATTATTTTAGATTAAATTATTAAAGATTTGAAAAAGGCCTCTTATTTAGAGGCCTTTTTCTATTTGTACTATCGTTTCCGAGTAATTAAATCTAAGTCAATTAACTTTTGATTTATCTTAACACCTCTACCTGTTCCTTCATGGCTTATGCAATCTTTATCGAAAATATGAAAGCTAAATATTCCATCATTGCCACGAATTCTACCATACCAATCCCTGCCAGAATCAAATTTATTAACATGATCATTTGTATTTTCGTGACATTTCATACAGCTTTTTGAATCTACATTAATAAATGCACCATCATAATTTTTAGGAACTATATGAAAATCTTCTTTTGTACTAGGAGCAGCAGAAGGATTTTTAGTAGTTCTCCAAAATTTATCTACGCAAGATTTAAAAGTTGTATTTTTAAGTAAGAAAACTACATTTTCATCGTTAATTTTAGGTAAGTAATCTATGTCTGCTATTGAAGAAAAGACTTTATTAGGTTGATCATCTTCTAATTTAAGAGTGACTACAGAATCATTGTTTTTAAGGTGATCAATTAATTTTTTCAAATCTTCAAACTCAGAATAATTTGGCCAACGACTTTTAATAGTATCAATCAAGTCATCTACAGTTGGAAATGGTCTAAAAACATTTGGCCTCCATTTTCCATCTATCTTCCTTCTAGTTCTAATTTCAAATACAATTGGTTCATCATTAAGCTTAACAAATAAAACTTCACCAATTAAAGTATCTTCTGGAAATTCCCAATTATAACTTCCATCATTATTTCTTTCATATTCAATTTTTTTATTATTAGGTAAATTAATAAATTTTAATTCTGAAAAGTTTTTTACCCTATGCATTCCAGCAGGTTTACCCCAAGGGAATTCAACATTGCCATTTCCAAAAGGTTCACTGTAATTAGCAGAAATATTGTAAGAAGGGCTATGAATGCCTCGCAAAGCTCCTTCAAAATCTTGATATGCCTTTGGCATAGTTTTATCGGAATAAAAATAAACAGAATCAGATCTGATTCTAGAATTTATAATTTGATCTTGAATCTTCGGAAGAATTGAAATAACTTCATTTTTTTGTTCCTCATCTAAAAATGTATCCATTCCAATTGTTAAACTTAAAAACATAAATATAGCTTGCATAGCATAGTCTCCTTTACACTAAGATAATAAGTACTAAACTTTTTATATCATAAAAAATTTACTTAACAATAGTAAAACATATTTTATTTGTTTTTTATTTTAAAAAATGATAAAATATAATTATAAATTTATTAAGAAGGAATTATGTCAAAAATAAAATTAACTATTGGTTGGGCTTGTCATGATGATGCAGAAGGTAGCTTTTGGACTGCTAGTGCTTTGAGACTTTATCATTTAGGTAATTCAAGAATAAGAAGCGATATTCAAATACTAGTAATAGATGATTATCCAAAAAAAACAGAAGGCTTAAATAATTTAGTTAATATTGTTGGAGGCAAATATGTTCATCAGCCTAAAGGAAAAGGCCCAGCACATGCTAAAAATTCTGTTTTTGAACATGCAGATGGTGAATATGTTTTATTGTTAGATAGCCATGTTATTCTTCAAAATGGTGCTATAGATTATATCTCAAAGGGAATTAATAATAATACAATTAAAAAAGATATGTGGTGTGGCCCACTTTTAAATGAAAACAAAGATGTTATTGCAACTCATATGGAAGCAAAGTGGCGTGGAGATTTCTTTGGTGTTTGGAGAATTAGAAATCCTTTGCAAAAAGTTTTTGAAATTCCAATGCATGGCACTGCAATGTTTTTAATGAAAAAAGAATATTGGCCAAAGTTTAGTAATAACTTTAGCGGATTTGCTGGTGAAGAAGGTTATATCCATGAAAAAGTAAGAAATAACGGTGGGAAAGTATATTGTCATTCAGCTTTAGGATGGATACACAGATTTTTAAGAAGCAAGCCTATTACTTACACATGTACTTTAGAAGATAAAATTTACAATTACTTAATTGCTTTTTATGAAACAGGTAAAAATCCACAAGCAGTAATTAATTTCTTTTCTAAAACACAACCAGAACCAGTAATAAATACGGCTAGGAACCAAGCCCTAGCCGTTTATTCAGATTTATTAAAAAAGTTTTCTAGTCTTACTGATGTCCCAGATATAGAACCAGATTAAGCCTTCCTGATTCCAAAGGTAGTCTCATATCCAGCGGAAACATATATCCAGTTGGTGTCTGCCATAATTGTTTGAACTGGGGATGATCTATTGTCGGCATCATCTACTCCCAATCGACCACTGCCATTGTCGCCCCAAACCCAACATGTTCCGTCATTCTTGATCGCAGCGGAATGCTCCTGTCCTCCGTCAACCTGCTTCCAATCAGTACCATATGTAACCGTTTGAATTGGTGAAGATTTATCGTCTGTTGTTTCATCGCCCAATTGACCATTACCGTTACTTCCCCAAGTCCAGCATGTTCCGTCATTCTTGATCGCAATCATGTGATTGTCGCCACATGAAATTTGCTTCCAGTCAGTTCCTCCAGCTATGGTTTGAATTGGTGAAGATTTATCGTCTGTTGTTTCATCGCCCAATTGACCATAAGCGTTTTCGCCCCAAGTCCAACATGTTCCATTGTTCTTTATTGCTGCGGTAAATTTTTCTCCACAAGAAACGGATTTCCAGTCAGTTCCGCCACAAACTGTTTGAACTGGTGATGATTTATTTATAATTGTGTTGTCGCCAATTTGACCCTTACCATTCCTACCCCACATCCAAAGAGTTCCATTGTTTTTTATTGCTGCCGTGTGATTACCACCAGAAGCAATCTGCTTCCATTCAGTTCCACCGCATACTGTTTGAACTGGTGATGATTTATCATCAGTTGTTTCATCACCGATTTCTCCATATTCGTTATAACCCCAAAGCCATAATGTTCCATCAGTCTTTATTGCAGCACAATGTTCGTAGTAGGTTCCAACCACCATTGTTTTCCAATCAGTTCCACCAGCAATTGTTTGTACTGGAGAAGATCTATAAACAGTTGTGTTATCTCCCAAACCACCATCGCTATTCTCACCCCAAGTCCAAAGTGTTCCATCATCTTTCAAACCAGCGATGTTGTAGTAGCCACAATTGATTTCAACCCAATTGCTACCACCGCAAATAGTTTGAACTGGAGATGATCTGTTATCTGTTGTATTGTCGCCAAGTTCACCATTATCATTTGATCCAACACCCCATACTGTTCCAACGATTGGTGTGACAGGAGTTACAGGAGGTGTTGGAGGCCCAAAATATATTATTTCTAAATTTATATTTGGTTGCACTTGATTAGCAACATAAAGGTTATAAACATACATAGCCTCTTTGCCATATAATGTAAATTCATCTCCATCTTTTAAAGAATAATCAACACCTTCAATATAAACAGTTTGATTTTTTAAATTATTCAAAATGTTATTGAAATTTTGATCAGGAACAAGCGTACTGTAAAGTTCCTCGTAATTAATTGTTTTTACTTTGAATGTGATTTTTGGTTGTAGTTGCATATTTTTCCTTTAATAGAAATAGGTTATAATATTATTTATTAAAAATAGTCATTATTATTTATTAAAATAATGACTATAATAAATCAAATGGGTAAAATAGCTTTAAAAAGACCAGGTGCATTAGGTGATATTATAATGAGTTTTAACTTTATTGAAAAGTTAAAAGAAAATCATGAAGTTTATTATTTTTGTCACACTAGTAGTTTTAATGTTTTAAATAATTTTGTGACAAAAAATAAAATTGTTAATTTCCATGTTCTTGAAGATTATAAAGAAGAAGAATATGATGAAACAATAAATTTAATTGGATATCCACTTCATGAAGGTTATCCACATGAAAAAATGAAAAAACATTTACTTCAATATTTATCAAATGAAATGGGAACTAATTTTTCATTTGATCAATTCGTATTAGATTTACCAAGTTTTCCTAAAAAGATTAAAAACAGAAATAGTCCTAGATATATTACTTTTCAAACTAAGACTGGTTGGTCTACATACAAAGAATGGTGGGGATGGCAAGATTTAATTAACTTAATAAAATATAAAAGACCAGATATTGAAATTTATCAAATAGGTGGATCTAAAGATCCACAAATAGAAAATACAGATGGTAGTTTTTGCGGTGATTCATTTGAAGAAAATATTGCTGCTCAAGCATGGTCGAATATTCATATCGGATTAGACTCTGTATTTAATCATACTACCAATATAAATTGGCGTAACAAAGGTAAAATAAAAAGCATTATACTTTTTGGATCTACACAAGCAGAAGCAAGCGGGTATCCACACAATGAAAATATATCACTGGGATTATCTTGCCAACCATGCTTCAAAGAAGATCCAAGAATAAGCAGAGTTCCATTGGGATTATGTGACAATCCTCCAAATCAAACTTATGAAAATCCACAACATGCTTGTATGAAAGGCATTAAACCAGAAATGGTTTTTGATAAAATTAAATTATGAAAGAAACATCTAAGTGTCAAGAAGGAAGAAAAAAAGCAGGTCATTTTGATCTATATTTAAAAGGAAAAGGAATTGACATTGGCTGTGGCGATGACAAGTTAATAGTAGAACAAGGTACTGTAGATTGTTGGGATTTAAACAATGGTGATGCAATGTTAATGGAAAGCATTGCAAATGATACTTATGATTTTGTTTATTCTTCACATTGCTTAGAACATTTAAAAAATGTTGAAATAAGTCTTTATAATTGGTTTAGAATACTTAAAAAAAATGGACATCTATACTTCATAGTTCCAGAATATATTCTTTACGAAAAAATGACATTTCCATCTATATTCAATAAAGATCACAAACAAACATTTTCATATTACATCACAAAAGAACAAGTAAAAAGAAAAAATCATTATCATTATACAGATATAATTAAAATAATTGAAAATCTAAACATGGAAGTTGAAGTTTCAAAACTAGAAGATGATAACTACGATTACAGTAAAGGAACCGCTGGAGATCAAACTTTAGACGATGCATCGGCACAAATTTTATTTGTCGCAAGGAAAAAAGAAAAAACTCCAGTTAGTCAAATGAGAGCAGATGATTGGGTTTTAACTCGTCATAAAAAAGGATATTTTGTTGATGCTGGCTGTTGTGACGGTGAAAATATAAGCAATACTTACAAGCTTGAAAAATTAGGTTGGAATGGAATATGCATAGATGTTTTTCCAAAGAATTTTGAAAGAAGACCCAATTCTAAAGTTGTTAATGCTGCACTTTATGGAATAAAAGATTTAGAGTTAGATTTTACAATATCAAAATCTCCAGAAATAAGTGGCATCACTGATTATCTTGGAAAGCAAGGAACAGCAGCTTATACTGGGTGGAAGCCATATGTAGACAAAACCATTAAAGTAAAAACTCAATTATTACATGAAATATTAGATGCAAACAATGCACCTAACTTTATTGAATATTTAAGCATTGATATTGAAGGAGTAGAATTAGAAGTATTACAAACTTTTCCTTTTGATAAATATAAATTTGGTTGTATTTCTTTAGAACATAATTATGATGAGCAAAAAAGAAATTTAATAAAAGAACTTTTAGCAAGAAACAATTATAAATTTTTCAAACAAGAAAAAGCAGATGATTGGTTTTACTATGATGAAGATAAAAATACAACTATAGTTGAAGATAAAAATCCTACTATAGTTGAAGATAAAAAACCAGCTATAGTTGAAGATAAAAAACCAGCTAATGATGCAAGAGAATTAACTTTTGAATTTGTAAAAAGTAAAAAAATTGGTTTATGCATGATCGTCAAAAACGAAAGCAAAATAATTGAAAGATGCTTAAATAGTGTAAAGCCATTAATTGATTATGTTTGTATTACAGATACTGGATCAACAGACAATACAATTCAAATTATTAATGATTGGTGTAAAAATAATAATATTGCTGGTGAAGTTACATGTGATCCTTGGATTAATTTTGCACATAATAGAAGTTTAGCATTAGAAAAAATTAGAAAAATACAAGATATTGATTATGCTTTAATGATTGATGCAGATGAAATTTTAATGTACGAAGAAAATGTAAATTTTTCAAAAATAAAAGAAAGTTTAAACTGTGATCTTTATAATATAACTTGTAAACTTGGAAGTGTAGAATATGCAAGAACATCAATTACAAAAAATGATATGCCTTATTTTTACAAAGGTGTTGTTCATGAATATTTAGAGTGCAAAGAACACATTAAAACTAGAGAAACAATAAAAGGAATTTATAACATTCCTTTTCAAGATTCTGCTAGAAATCAAAACATAGAAAAATATCAACATGATGCCAAAATTCTAGAAGATGCTCTTAAGACAGAAACAGATCCTTTTTTAATTTCAAGATACACATTTTATCTTGCTCAATCTTATCGTGATTCACTTGAAAAAGAAAAAGCAATTTATTGGTATAATAAAAGATCTAAATTGAAATTTTGGGATCAAGAAATTTACATTTCATTATATAAAGTAGCAAAGTTAAAAGAAGAACTTGAATATCCAGAAGATGACATCATCCAAAGCTACATGATGGCACATGAAGTAAGCCCAGAAAGAATCGAAGCCATTCACGGAGCAGTTAGTTTTTGCAGAAGACATGGAAGAAACCATCAAGCGTACACACTGGCTAAACACGCCATATCAATGCCTGTCAACAAAACAGGTCTATTTTCAGAAAATTGGATATGGGATTACGGAATACATGATGAATTTACAATTTCATGTTATTGGTCTGGTCATTACAAAGAAGGTTTAGAAGTATCCGAAAAACTTCTAGATAAAATTCCAGAAGAACAAAAAGAAAGAATTTTAAAAAATACAGGATATCTAAAAGAAAAATTAAATTCTAAATAATTAGATTATCTATTATAATTTATAATGTAATCATTTTGATTTTTAAAATTAATATTTGCTGTGTTTATATTCTGGACATGGGTTTTCATTTTTGAATTTTGAAAACATATGACTTTAATCAATCCAAGTATAATTATTTCTTTAGAATAATCTGACATAAATGCATCAACTTGTTTTTCTATTTTATTATGTAGCCTCAAAAGAGTTTCAGCACCATGGTTACTAAGTAAATACGCATGTGTTAAAAAAAATCTATCCACTATAGCTAAATTATTATTTAAAATTTGATATGGAGTCGTACTAGCCCATCCTAAATTTATCATCCCCCATTTAATTTTTACTTCATTTACAACTTTGTTTATTTTTGAAAAAATATCTTCTGGTATTGTCGAATCATCTTCTAAAATCAAACAATAATCGCCATCTTTATTTTTTAAGCACTCCTCCCAACACTTCATATGACTCAAATAACAACCAACTGCACCTTCTGTCAAAGACTCATGAAATTTTCTTTTTTTATTTTTAATCGCACTAATTAATTCTGTAGTGGCATCTATAGAAATTTTATTTTCACAAGCAAATTTATGCCACAAATCTCCTCTGCTATCAACTGCTTCTATGAATTCCAATTTCCAATCATTATTCCATTGCTTAAGAAATTCATTTTTTCTCATGGAATCATCCTTGAGATTTATGACAAACGCACCTTTATAATTATAAAACACATTAACCTTTCACTATGTAAAACTGGAATATCTTAAGTTAAAATTAATACACTAAACAATAGCCAAGTTTGTATCAATTGCCATTAATTCTTCTAGCACTATAGCAGTTTGAATTGCTTTTCTTTTAGTTGCAAATGAACTTGCCAACATTGATCTTGCATTACCATAGTTCAACATCAATGATGTCATTTTTTCTAAAGAATTAAAAGTTATTATAGAATCATCAATTGCAATTATTTTTGGCAAAGGCAATCCTAAACTAGAAGCTTCTTTTGCCAATGCATAAGCTCCAGATAATAACGCAATATCATTTGCAGATATACCAATGCTAAAACCTTGGCCAGAATTCCATCCAGAATTTAATAGTTTTTTCCATTGATTGTTAAGTTCTATTAATTTTTTAATTCTAATAAAATATAATCGGAAGCTTTCTACAATACTCATTTTTAAACCTTTAAACATTAATGTTAAATTTATCATAATAATTTGTTAAATATTCTCCCAAAATTTCCTTTGGGCTTGTACTTGTCTTTTCTAATTTACTTCTGATTGCATGAAGATTATCTAATCCCCATGCTTTATCTTTAGTCTCTGCACAAACATTATCGATGTTATTAAAATTGTAATTTTTATATTCATCTAAACCAATAAAATCATATATCTTTTTCATTGTTTCAACTGGGGCTTGAACTAAATCATCATAATTAACTAAATGCAAACATTCTAAATGATTTTTTATTCCATGCACAGTACTTTGATATGGATCAGAAATATATTCTTCCCATAATACTTTAGCTCTATTTTCTGTGCTAATGTGTAATCTTTTACTTCTCAATGTGTTGTCAACAAAATTATCTTCTTGCTTGTTATTTATAATCAATTTTATATATGATGTTATAACTTCACTAATTGGTCTAACAGTGCAAATTATCTTAGGATTAGAACTTACAAACATTTTTGCTGGAATTATATTTCTTGGCCAGCCTCTATGCTTATCAAATACTACATCTGTTTTAAATTGATTGTAATAGGAATCAATTATAGCCTTGTAAACACCATTAGACAAGCCTTCTGCATCAAAAGTGTAGTTGGAGTTTAATTTAGAAAAAGCCTCGTTATTTAAGCATAACAAGTCCAGCAAAGGACTTGTTGGTGTAACTTTTATTTTTGAATTTTGACCTAAAATAGAACCAAGCAGCGTTGATCCACTTCTTGGTAATCCACTAAGGAAAAATATAGATTTTTTCATGTTTTCACCATGTAAACTGCATTTAAACCATAATAATCAATAGTTTTCTGATTTTGAAATCCAAACTTATTCCAAAAGTTTTCAGATTCAAGAACAGACATAAGAACTTTTGGATTTGACTTTATTCTTAATACTTGATCGACCAAAGCAATTCCATATCCCTTACCTCGATGTGATTTTTCAACACAAAGATCATGAATGTAATGACAATCAGGACCTTCAACTTTTTTATAATTCTCATTTATTGGGTAATATTCCCACAAAGTGTAAGGAAAAGAAATAATATATCCTACTATTTCCTTATTAATCTCACAAACGAAACAACCTTCTGGGTATCCTAATATCTTGGAACGAAAAGATTCACTACCCTCATAGTAATTATCAGGATAACTACTTGTTCCAATGTGATCTATGAAATCAAAATCTTCTTTTTTTGCATATCTAATCATAGTTTTATTATAGCGTTTGATATATATATTGATATGCAAAATTAATAGGGAGTAATTGTCATGAAATCATTTATGGAATATGTACAACTGAAAAACGAAGGCTACTTTGATTTTTTCAAACCGAAAAAACCTGCTCCTGCTGGTGCTTCAACTGCTCCTACTGGTGCTTCAACTGCTCCTACTGGTGCTTCTGACAGAGAGAAAAAAAGAAAGCCTTTAGGTACTTATGATCCTTACACTGCCAAATATAGTCCTCTAACGAAAGATGGACCAAGCTATGTAAATGATAAGCGTATGTCGCCTGATAAAGCAGCAGCAGCCGAAGATCAATATGATAAAAACAGTGCGACTGCATATCCTATAGAAAAACAAGATCCTGGCATGAAAGCATTAATAGACCAGGGCAATGCTGTGGATAAATTTAAAAAATTAGAAGACGATATTAAATATGGAAGATTTTCGTACGATACAAGCAATGTTCCAAAAATGATGCTTTTTATGTTGAATAATCATATGGATGGCAGCTATATGCCATTTTTCGGTTCTTTGGTAAAAAACAATGCGGTTAAAATGATTCCATATGATCTCGCTTTGAGAACTATGGAATTAAACTTTGGAAATAACTCAAGTACGATGGCACTTAAATCTTTTCTCGCAAGACATCTTATGGAAAAAACTCCAAGTAAAATACAAGGTTTAGAATCATTGGAGTTAATCAGACAAAGTTTAGTATCAACTGATAAATGGGCAAAAAGAATTTTACATACACCTGATTTCTTACAACACATAAAAGAAGAAGATATAAAAGACATTTTGTTGAAATTCTTTGAAAGAAGACCAGACTTGGCGAAGAAATATTACGAAGAAAATGGCGAAAGAATGCGACTTAATCAAAAGTACAAACAAGCAAATGACTCAAGATATCAGAAACCAAATGATATGGAAAATTTAATCTATTCCATGTTTGGCGGAAAAAACGAATCATTCAAGACACATAAAAAATCACTATTCGAATGGTAAACTATGAACTTTAAAGAATGGCTACAAAATCGTGATCCCGAAATGTTGAATGAAGGCAAAAAACCATTCAAAAATTTCAACAAAGAAAAAAACCATCCAGAAGGTGGACTTAAACCATCATATGCCAAAAAATTAGGTATTCACGCAGGTATTGAAACTAAGCGTGAAGCCGAAAGAAAAGGCGGTGTTGATAAAATGTCTAAAAAAACAAAAGCTAGAAGAAAATCATTTTGTGCAAGAATGTGTAAAGCAGGAACAGAAAAAAGTAGAAATGATCCTGAAAGCAAACAAAGAGCAGCTTTGAGAGTTTGGAAGTGCAGATGCTAGTTTTTAAGGATAATTAAATGAATATAATAAAAACTTGGCAAGAATACATAGAAAAAAACTTACTTGATTTAATTAATGATCCTCTTGAGGGTAACCTTTACTCTAGTCATTTAAAAAGAACAAAAGAACCTGCAATGTTTTATAAACAAAAAAACATTGTAAATCTTATAGAATTACTTAAACCTAAAAATATATTAGAAATAGGATTCAATGCTGGTTTCTCGACATTGCTAATGAAAATAATTGATCCAGAAATAAACATGACTTGTATAGACATAAATAGTCACTCTTATGTAATACCATGTTACAAGCAAATATGCAAGGATTACAAAAATATAAAACTTATATTAAAAAACTCAATAATAGCATTGCCAGAATTAATTGAAATGAAATTAAAATTCGATATAATCCATATAGATGGAGATCACAATGTAAAACAAGCAGAAAAAGATTTGAATTTTTGCTTAAGCTTATGCACTTCAAAAAGTGTAATTATTATAGATGATACAAACTTACAAAGTATAAATGATTTGTGTGAAAAATACATACATAAAAAAGTTGTAAAAGAATGCACTCTATGTAAAGTAGAATGTGAAAAATACAAACATAAATTTTTAGAAGTATTATGAAAATATACATATCTTTAACCAGTATATTTCAAAATCAAAATATTCTTTTGAAAACATTGAAAAGTATAAAAGAACAAACACTAAAGCCAAACGAATGCATAATTTACTTGTCTGAAAAACCTTATCTTTTAGATGCTGGATTTAAAGGTAGAATACTTAACAACGACTTAAGTATTTTCTTAAAAGAAAATGAACTTTTTAAAATCAAATGGTGTAAAAATACAGGGCCGTATAGAAAACTTTTGCCTTTATTGAAAAAAAAACTAGAAGAAGATTGTTTAATTATAGCAATAGATGACGATACTGAATATCATCCTTCATTAATAGAAAATTATGTTAATGATTATAAAGATAAAAACTGTTGTATATCTTACAGAGGATTTACAATGATGAAAAATAATGAAAATAAAATAGATTATGATGTAAGAGGAAAATTTATAAATAATAATCTATTTAATTTTCATGTGGGAAAAGCAGGTGTCTTATATCATCCTAAATTTTTCAGTAAAACAAAAGATATAATTTTCAAAAGAAAAATTTACACAGAGTGTTGCGAAACTGGTGATGATATTTGGTTTAACTTTATGCGTATAGCAAATGGAATAAATTGTTATATTGATCAAAAACCATATATGACAAATGATTTTACTAATCCAATTACTGCTTTGTGGTTTAATTTTAATAGTGTCAATAAATTAGATACAATTAATATTAATAAAACAATTGAAAAATTAATTAAATTAAATGTTTTAAGTTAATTAATCTTACAAACATAAAAATTAATATCATCTGACAAATAATAATTTCTTATTAAATATTTAATAGTAACTAATTTTATCAAATGCTAATTTTTAGAGTTGTTTAATTCAAATATTTCTTTCAACTCTGGAAAAAGTTCAAATAATTTTTTAACCAAGATTGTCCTGTGCTCGTAATGTCCTTTTCTTTGCCAAATAGCATTTCCTGTAAAAATCTCTTTGAATCTTAAATTATATCTTTTGTTGAATTTTTTTGTTTGTAAAATTGAAACAATGCTTAGGAAAATATCTTCTCCATTCCATATTGGATTACATTCTTGAACATAAGGTTCTATTAAACATGACATTTCAATTGCTTTTTTTACAATAAACCTAGAAGTCATTGCAAATTGTGTTAAAATTACTGGGACATTTTCAGATAATGCATCCTTTCTAATATATGAATCTTCTGTTATATACCTTCCTCTAAAACCATGAATTAAGTTTTTTTCGTTTAACCATTTTTCATGACAAAAAATTATCGAGTCGTTGTCAATCAAAAAATCATCATCCTGAAAAACAATGCAATTTGTATTTGTATTTGTATTTGTATTTGTATTTGTATTTTCGGAAGCTAAAAACCTACAATAAAGACCAACTTTTTTATTTTCCTCAAAATGCTTTAAATGTAAAACCTTTTCATCATTTGAATAATTTTCAAAATAAGTTTCTTCTAATGCATGAGATATTATTATCTTTTCAGTTAACTTGTTTTCTAATAAACTTGGTATAATATGTTCAATTAAGTTTTTTGGTCTTTTATAATTTAAAATAACAAATGATATTTTTTCCACTATTAAACCTCTTTTTAAATTTTATAAGCGTAAACAGTAAGATCATTTGGTAAATAATCATTCCTTATTACATATTCACTAGTAACTGATTTCATCAAAAATAAAACATCATCTGTTGTACAATGTTTCATATCAACATCTTTGTTCTCGCAAGAATCAGAAAGCAAATTGAAAGCAATTCCTTTTTTGCATAAGTTAAACATTTTCTGAATTGTATTTTGTGTTATTTCTTCCCAATTATCTTTAAACGCAAAAATTCCAGATGCAAAACACCAATCAAATTCTCCTTCAGTCTCAAATACAGATTGATTCAAGAAATTACCTTGAAATAAACCCTTCCATTTATCCTCATACTTTTGCTTAGCGGTAATGATGGCAGAATTTCGCAAATCAATTCCAAGATAATCATCAAAATGATAGCTCAAATCACCATGACCACAACCAACATCCAAAACACTATCCGTAATCTCCAATCCAGATATTTCCATCAATACCTTGAATCTTATTTTTTGGGTGTGTTCGTTGCTCCATCCTAATGACCTAACACCAACTTCTTTTCCAAACTTTTCTTGATATGTTTTTTCCAAATCCACTATGTTTTCCTATGAATTATGAAGAACTACTAATTTAAAAAAAATTAGTAGTTCGTTGTAAATTACCCCGATTATATCTGAAAAACAACGGAATTCGACCATTTCACCATATAATCGGGTAGTACCCCTAGCAGGATTCGCACCTGCGACCAATAAATTAGAAATTTATTGCTCTATCTCCTGAGCTATAGGGGCAAAAAATTATTATAATCAAAAAATAATTATTTTTCCACTACAAACATATAAACTAAATTAAGTGTCTAAATTTAATTTTTTATTTTTTTCTAATTCTTGTGTGTAAGTTATAGGTGAAGGAAGACCACTTTGCTTAGTTGAAACAAGTTTTAAGTTAAACCTTTGAGCTATTTGTTCAAAATTAGGTATTTTTTTTCCTATTTCTGGCGAATAATAAAGTGTATCCCATATAATTTCTTTTCCAAAAACAAGTGCTTCATCGTAATGAGAGCGAGTAGGATTGAGTGGAGTAATTGGAAGTGATTCTGTAGAATTGTCGTCTAAAAGATTTGTAGATACATCTTTTGCATAGTAATATTCAATTCGCCCAATACCAGAAATAACAAGTTCTGTATTCCACACACCTTTAGCTTTTTCGCCAATAGAAACAGAAATTTGTTTGATGCTATTTATTATATTGTATATTCTTTCTTCAAAGTCATCTAACGCAATCGTTTTGTAAACTTTAACTTTATTATTATACTTCTTATTGATTATCGCAGCCCTGCCTCTTGCTTTTTGCTCCATTTCCTTGGCTTGTTTTGGATTTTTGTAGGCATGGTCAGGATTAGAATTCCAAGAAATAATTTTTTCTTTATCTTTTTTAGAATTAGGAACTTGCGGAGTCCTATTGAAAAGATCTTCTTTTATTTGAAAACTTTCCATCCATTTCACAAATGATTTCATGCATTATTTATGAAGCCATTTATGAATTCATAATATTTTATTTCAAAATAATTATTTTTCCACTACAAACAGGCAATATCCTGTCCCGTATAAATAGAAGAAAATTTATTTTAAGAAAATATTCATTTTTAATTGAATATTTCCCAACTTGAAACGAACAAGATAGTAGGAAGATAACTTTAACCCACGGAGAATCAAAATGATTCGAGAAGATGAAGAAAACATTCTTAATTGTAATTGCAGCAGGTATTACATCGTACCAATGGACAAAATGGCTGATTTAATGGGAATACCATTAACTTTAGATGAGTTTGGAATGGATGAAAGAGATTATGATGTTACACACAAAGTATTTGAGGCTGGTGGTGATTTTGTTAACCTTGAAACTGGCGAAATGGAAGCAGAACCAGTCAAAATAGTCAAGAAATACAAACTTGATGCAGATGGCAATAATGAAGTAATAATCGAAATTAGAGCAATTAAATCGACTGCCCATAGGTTTCTAATGAAAGGAGAACTAACAAGGAACGAGTATGTCTTGAAAAGAACAAAAGAACTAGGATTAAATGGTATTGACCTGATCAATAACATTGAAAAGCTTTACGAAGAATACAAACAACTAACAGCCAGCTAAGGAGAATTACAATGGAAAGAGAATGCGAAGATTGCGGAATTACATTTACAGACAATAGGTACTTTAAAGGAGAACTTCCTAAAAACGCTTTTTGCCCACTTTGTTGTTTAGAGAGATTTTTTGCAGATGTAGACCATGGAAATAAAATTCTCAAAGAAGAAACTTGGAATTTTAGATCAAATTGGAAAGCAAAAGTTTGGAATAGCTCATCCCTATACGAAGAAGGCTCTGATTTTATTCATATAGATATAAAACAAGAAAAACTTGAATTACAATTAGCCATTAAAAAAAGAGAAGGTTCTACTGATGAATTCCTTGTTTGGATTGGAGACAAGCAGTTTATATGTAAAGCAGAACCAATAGATGAAGAAGCAAGGCATGAACAAGGTAAAATATTAAGTGAACATAGTCCTTTAGAGATATTGGACAAAGAAATATGATCTCTTAGTTCACTTTGCTGGACTAAAGAAGCTCCTTAGTTCACGCAAACCGCTTTCCCTTAACTAAGGACATTCTTTAGTTAAGGGAAATTAACTTAACCATTCCAATATTTGACTGGAATTAGTCTTTTGGGAAAATGTTTCAAAGCTATGGCAATACGATGATGTCCATCAGTTAAAGTTTGATTTTCATCCTTATCAACATGAATTTCAATTGGAGTCTTAATTCCATCTTTTAAAATCTTATCAAGTAAACCTGTTTTTTTGGCATTATCATATTTAAAATCCAACAGCTTTTTGTCATCACCATTAGCAAAATCAAATCTTCCACGAAGATCATCGTGATCTTCAAAACTAACCGAACCAATTATTTCTTTGGCAGACAAAGATTTTGGCAAATGTTCAAATTGCGTATTTTTGTTTTCTAAAAATTCTTTAAATCTCATGTAATTATTTATCATAAAAATATCAAGAAAATCTTAAAATAATCTAATATATATTAAATAATTTTTAGTTAAAAGAATTTTAATATTATTTTTAATATAAACAATAAATAATATTATGAAATTTAAAGATTATGTTGAAAAAAGAGATCTGCTTGAAGCTAACTGGTGGGAAGACGATAAAGAAACTCTTGGAAAAATCAAAGAAATAATAGCAGGTGTAGTAATGAAGTCTGGTAAAACTCCAGATGAATACAAAAAGATAACAGAATCATTGTATGAACTTTTATATTCTTTTTATAGATCAATAAAAATTATAAAAGAAAAAGAATCTAAGGATAGTAGCTTTTCTACTTTGAAAAAAAATGGTTTACTTGATATGACTAAAGATATTGAAAATAATAAAAATATAAAAAAAGCTATTATGAATAAATTAAACAATGATGGTATTGTGTCTAAAATTGAAAAAGAAATAGTAACAGCAGTAGAAAAAGAAATAGAAAATGAAAATATGTCAGACGCAAAAAGATATGCAGATGGCAAAGATCAATCTAATAACGCTTTTAGATAATTACTTATAAAATCTTATTATTAATCCTCATAAGTCTAGGATCTTTTTTCTTGTCATCTTTTTCTGGTGATGTGCTAACTCCATCTGCCTGATCATAAGCAAATATTCCAAATTGTAATATTGTATAAATATCACTTCTAAGCATTACATCAATTGATGTTGTAATACCATTTTTAACAATGCTAGACAAAAGTCTTTTTGCCATCACTGGGTCAATAGAATAAGAATGTGTTCTTAAACAAAATCTATAATTGCAATTCAACTGACCATGAATTGGGATACTGCCCCAATAATTATTTTGAAGCTGCTCAATACTTCCTAAATATATAATCGCATTAAATGCTGGATGATGTGTAAAGTTTTGTAAAACAATTGCATCATGCTCCAAAGCAATAATTGGTCTATCTATTTCAACACAATGTGCCCAAAGTGCAACATGACTTAAAACATTACAAATTTCAGTAAAAGCTAAAGCTTCATTTACAACTTTAACCCATTTTAACCAATTTTGATTTTTCAAATGTTCTGGAACTATTATTTCTCCAGTAGTTCCATTGAATGCTTCTGATACTTTATATGGCATTCCAACTTTATCACAGCTTTCTGCACATCTTCTAGACATCGACTCCGAAAGCTCATGATCTTTTATCGTAATGATATATGCAGATTCTATTTCTGTATTATAATTGAAATTTAATGTCTCTTTTAGTTTTTCCATTGTTAAGCCTTAAAGGGAACATCATGTTCATATATGGTAGTTTCTCCTGCCATGTCTGCTGCAAATATACCAAATGATACTATTGAAAACTCTTGCATCTTCATCATCACATCAACCGCAGTATAAATTCCTCTTTCAATCGCATGAGATACCAAATTTTTAGCAATTAATGGATCAATTGAGTAAGCGTGTGTTCTAAGAATATAACGATAATTATGACCAAGTTGTGCATGTGGTGGTATTGGATTCCAATAATTGCTTTTAACTTGTTCGCTACTTCCTAAATAAACAATTGAATTAAATACATTATGGTGCGTAAAAGGTTGAAGCATAATAGCATCGTGCTCTAGTGCTACTAAAGGCATGTCTTCTTCTATACATTTACACCAAAGAGAAAAATGAGAAAGCCAGCAGCAAATTTCTGGTTTAGTTAAACTGTAATTTGTTAATTTCAACCACTTCAACCAATTAGTATTTCTAGCATGTTCTGGAACTTTGATCTTTTCGCCAGTACCATCAAAGGCATCCCATATAACTGCCTTTTGTCCAACGCTATTGCAAGAATCAAGACATCGTTGCCCCATAAGCTCTGAATTCTTATGATCTTTGATGGTGATAATATAAGAATTACTTACTTCTGTATTGTAGTTCCAGTTAAGTGTTGGTTCTAATATTTCCATTTTATCTTAAGTCATCTATAAGAATTTCTTGATCAAATTCTTTTGAAAAACATCCAAGATCAAACATTTTTTTTATATACTTATTGTAAAGATCTGTAGTTGGACTTTTTTGAATTGCATGATTCCTTGCCATTCCAGCAAGTTTTATTGAAATTTCTTTTAATTCTTCAAATTCTTTTTTATAGTTTTTCATATATTAAAATAGTATTCCGAAACCAATTGCATCCATATGGATTTATAATATTTCTTGCTTTTGTAGAATCTTCTTTCAAATAACGAAATCCTCTTTTTTCAATCTCTGGTATTACTTCATCATTGTTTAAACAATTAACATGAGAAGAACTGTGTTGACCTCTTATAGCCCAAGATAATATTAATTTGTCATCACAAGCATTGCAAATATTATCTAAAAAAACATCTTTATGTTGTTTTGGAATATGTTCGCCAACTTCTAAACAAATCACATTTCCTTTTTTGTTTACTTTAAAAGTTTCTGATAAATCTTGTTTTAATATATTTGAAAATTCTTTATTTGGTACTTCACCTTCATATCCAGTCAAATCAACGAATCCTTTGCTATTTAAATGTTTTAAATAACTGCCAATTCCACATCCAAAATCATGAATTGTTTTATTATTATCAAGATAATTACTTATCCATTCTGCTAACTCTTCACAAAAAATATGTATTTCTGCTAATTTCAAACTCCAACAACCAGTCGCAGAAACTTCTTTTTTATGTTCCATTGCTTTTAATATGTCATTTTTCATCACTAAAACATCTGGAGTTGGTGGTAAAATGTTTAAAATTTTCAATGCTTCTTCATTCATATTGGCAAATAAATAAATTCTAGCCATATTATTAAAAATTTCATTTTTTACATTATAATCAAATGTCATCGAAAGTGTTTTTTCACAAGCATCTATTGCCTTATCATATTCATGAATTGAAAAATATGCTTTTGATAATTCAATGTAATCATTTAAATCTTTTGAATGTTCTGAAAAGTGATCAACAACTTCAATTGCAAGTTTTGTTTTACCTGTATTAGCCAAAAATTTAACTAAATTTTCTAATGTCATTTTTAACCTTTTGAATTAATCAAACTTGTGAATCTTCCTTTTTTGATTTTTTCTTTTATTCTCGGCAACCTTTTTTCAGATTCAACATCTTTACGAAGTTTTTTCAACTTTATAACTTCGACCAATAATTGAAATGTTAAATATGATAAATATAATAAAATGCCAATAATAGTTATGGGCATTAATATAAAAAATACAGCAATCACTTACTTGGCATCCATTTGTTTAGAGGAAATTCAACATTGACCCATTTAGTGAGAGGAAATTCAATTTGTTTTCCATCACTCGAAACATAATAACATTTTATAACTCCACTTTCATATCCTTTAGTCAAAATTGAAGCCTGCCAACCAATCAACTTTTCTTGAGTTTTAGCACTCTCGTATCCATCGCTAAACCCAGTATTATAGTTCGTTAGTTCCTCGTAGTTTACCTTATCTTCTAGGACAAAAGCCTTACTGTGCATATACTTGTAATCCTCCATTGCGTTTTTCATCTCTGCATTCAAATATATGCAGTACGAAATAGGAACCAATATTAGAAGAATGTATATCGCAATAACTGGAGAATTAATTTTCATTTTTTCTTTCTTTCTTTATTTTTTTGCCCAATTTAACAGCATCATCAACACCAGTCCAACGAAAACATTCTATCATGGAATTGGTAGTTTGCATATCCATTATTTCTGGACATTTCTCACACATTTCTTGAATATGTGATACATCAGGGTAATGTCGCAAACATCCCTTAGCCATTTCTCGTACTTCTTTTGGAATTCTCTTTAAATTAAATGCAAGATCAACCAAGAATTTTCTTGTTTGTGCAATTGACCTAGTTCTTTCCTGTGGCAAAGTCATATTTTCCCCGATATTCAAACAACTTAATATATCTTCTCCATTATCAAACTTCTCATCAAACTCTTCTGCCTTCATCGCAATCTCACAATACATCTGGCAGAGCAAGCTAGTGTTGCACAACCACTAACTACTGCTTCATATGCGATTTTATCTTGCTCTTTTAACGCAAGTTGATATTTCTTCGAAACAATATTATATCTTTTGTGAGATTCCAAAGTAGCAATTCTTGCATTTCGCAAGGCTAACTTTGATTTGTGAACGGAAAAAGAAGCGTCTAAAACCTCTTGCTGCAATTCTTGTAAATTCATTCTTCAATCTCATCGACATTTGGACTAAGCAATACTACGATTGGAACAAATATCACTAAAAATAGCAATGCCAAAATTAAATGATTCAAAGTCATGTGCATTTTTACATCCTAAATTTCTTGTTGACTTCGGAAAGGTCTGAAACTGTAATGACATGCACGAAATCTTGATCATAAATATCATTGATCACACATATCCATTTTTCTCCAACTTTAATCTCTACATTCAAATCATTATTTTTTCTTGATAGTCTAACATGTGATGTCGAAACAGTTTCAGAACAGTTTAATTCTTTTATTTCGGCAATAGTTTTTTTTACTGCTTGTTCATCTATTTCAATTTTATTAGTAAAGACAACCTCTTCTGATCTAACATCTTTAGAATAGCTTTTAAACTCTTCTATAACAGTTTCAGAAGCGGTTTCGCCAAATCCATTATTGTAGTCATTAGGTTTGCTCGAAAGATATGTCACTCTAGCTTGTGTGTTATTGATGCCACAGTAAAGAACTTTATTATCCCAATAAGTGAATTGATTACGATATAGATTTGTCGTTCTTTCAATTACTCTATATATCATTTTTCATTTCCTTGTTCAGATCAATAGGAATCGTATGCACACCATTCAATCTCTTTGTCGCTCATTTCTGTTCTCCTGTTGCTTTTTTCGCTCTATCTTCACGAATATCTTTTGCGTTCCAAAGTATGACTTCATTGGCATCGTCTTCTTTTGCAATTTCTCCTTTGTTAATTTCTACATCTACAACTGTGGATTCACCACTCACATTTAATGCGAAGGTTGCTTTTAAGATGTCTTTTGCATAACGATGCGAATATTTTGCATCTTTAGCAATTGCAGCTTCACCTAATTTAAATGGTCCTTTTAAAACATATTTTGCGTAATCATAAGACCATTGTGAACTTGTAGCTATTGCAGCTTCACCTTTTAAAAATGGTGCTTGTAAAACTCGTCTTGCATAAACATGAGAACATATTGCACTTGTAGCTATCGCCTTTTCACCTAATGGAAAAGGTGCATTTAAAACATATAGTGCATAATCATAAGACCATTCTGCACTTCTAGCTATTGCCTCTTCGCCTATTGCAAAAGGTGCTTTCAAAACATCTCTCGCATAAATAAAAGAATAATATTCATCTGTAGCTATCGCCTTTTCACCTAACGGAAAAGGTGCTTTCAAAACATTCAACGCATACATATGAGAACGATTTGCACATTTAGCTATCGCAGCTTCACCTAACGGAAAAGGTGCTTCTAAAACATTCAATGCATAATAGTAAGACCATTTTGCATCTTTAGCTATTGTCTCTTCCCCATCCTTCCAAGGTGCTAGTAATTTGAACATGACTTTATCACTCAAAGCATATTCGTAACATGCTTTTGCATTCCATTTTTCTTCGTAAGTAACTTCGTCATTTTTTTCTGTAATCTTGATCATTACTATCTCCTTTGTTGGTTTTTTACATCTACATCGTAACAGAGTTTGTCAAAAAGTAAACCCTATTTAAATTTATTTTTCATCAACAGTTACTTTATTTAGATCAATAGGAATCGTATGCACCCCATTCAAATACGCATCAAGCACATCCGCACTGGTCATATTCTTTTTCAATATAATCACACCAGTCACATCATCAACTAATGTATGTGCATCAAGCTCACCACTTTTACTTTCAAATTTGCTCATGAATTTATCCTGTGCTGCTCTCCATGCTCTACTATGTCCTTCTCTTGTGTCATGAGTTGTTGTTAATTGATCGAGGTCGATTAGCACCTCTAATTTCATGACGCATTTCCCTTTTTTGTTACGCTTCCCAAGACCGAAAGAATTAACCTCAAACTCTTGACCATTTAAAAACATCTTCATCATACTTGGATCATTTGGATCGGTCACAATTTTCCATTCATCTTTTACTGGTCTTTGATCTAGATCACTCATTTCTGTTCTCCTATTGTTTAATTTCTTTTTTGATAATATCGCTTACCAACCTTATCATCATGAGATTATTTTCTAACATTTCATCTCTTGATTTTTTCAAATTTGTTTGTGCGATATGTATTGCTACAATGCTCCAAATGAGTGCAGACACGCTAATGCCAATAACAAACGCAAGACATTTATCAGTTAGGCTCATAATTGTTCTCCTGTTATTGGTTTGTCAAAGTTTACTAAAAGTTTTATTTCAGTAAATTCGGTATTAACAATGTCGGATTCCATCCTGCTAGAGTGAATATTGAACTCCTTACCACCAGTGTACAACTTGCCTCCATTTATATCGAGAACGATGTTGTTCTCGTTTATTTTTTTCACTTCTGATGTCAATTTGCGAAGTGTACTTAATTCTTCTGGTGTTATGCCCATGATTGTTGTCCTTTTAATGTGACGAGCTACAAACTACTCTCTTCTAAATTTACCAACATTTGTTCTCTAACGGAAAGCAATCCTAAAGCCATTTTCAATTTAACTTTCAAATCTGCATTTTCTTTTTCTAATTCTTTGGTCACAGTTTGTGACCTTATAGTTTTTGCCCTTATAATTTCTGTATTATAAATTGCCGACCACAGCTTTTTATTCATTTCTAAATCTGGTATCTGAACTTCATCAATTCCAATATTTTTCCAATGTTGTGTCATTTCTTCTTTATGCTCTAATATCGCTTTTTCGTATCGCTCGACTAGCATCTCCAACATCCCATGATATGATTGAAGCTCAAGATTATAACTATTGGTGGTGTCAATAAGCTTTTTAAGTTCTTCAATATATTCTCGTTGAGATTTTTGAATCTCAAGATTGCATTCGCTATTATCAAGCATAGCCCTTTCGAGTTCAACTATATATTGCTGTGGGCTTTTTCCAGCCTCACCTTCTTTTCCAAGATGTCCTACTACTCCACTTGCTGCCGTCAGTGGATGACTTGAATCCCATTCCTCCCATTCTTTGCCGATATGTCTCTCTTTGATATCATCCCTAAATTCGCTTTGTGATGCCTCATCTCCCTTAATTTTATCTAATTCTACATTCAGTTTATTATTTCTATCTTTTTGAGATAATTCAGGATAAGCCATCTCAAGTATTTGTGAGGCAGATTTTTCTTGGTCTGTTTTGTCTAATTCGCCCCTAAGAATTACTTTCAAAACATACGAAGAAAGAATTGAATCGACAAGATGAAATACACCTACAAGTTCAGCTGTATAAACAGAGTTGCCAAAATATCGTTGCAAACCCATCAAAATAATTTTATCAAAATGCTTCATCGGCAATTCTATTGAAACTAAAGACGCAGGTTCCGTCATCTCAGACCATGCCTTCACAACAATTATTTCTTCGGAAATCCTACTACTATCTATGGACTCTATTTTGGTAAGGCACATCGTTCCTTCTTTACCAGCAGGGTGTAACTCAAGTCCATAAAGTACAATCTTATAGATGTGGAATGAATAAAGATTCATCTCTACTGAGACATACATCGGCTCTTCTTCAGTTATCATAATTTTTATCTTCCATCATAAAATAATCTACAATCAAAGGAACACCAATTTGCAACACGAAAATCATTGCTATTATCAAAAACAAAATATAATATTCGTTTTTCATCAATTTTTCAATTTCACAAGAGAGACAAAACAAAAAATAAAAAAAACTAAATTGAAAATCAGAATAGTTGTAATAAGACTTTATCATTTTAAAATTTTCTTGTCAAATAATATCTTCTTCAATTTTTCCAATGGTGCTTTCCAACATCTTGGCTTTTCTTGTCGTAAAAGTGTCACATTATCACCATACCAAGGAGATTTATCGCCACTATGACTCCAAACATAATAAGCGGAAATCGGAACCATTACGAACACTTCTTTGCCACTTGCAGCACAAAGATGTGCAATACTTGTGCAACTCGTAATTATAAAATCAAGACTTTGAATGAATCCTAAAGTCTCTTGAAACGAATCCATTTTTTCAGATAAATCAATCAAATTAGGGAAGTCCTTGATTTCCTCAAGCCCATTATCTCGTTGCAGACTATAGAATGTTCCATCAACATCTTTTAATACTTCATATAAATCTTTTACTTTAAAACTTCTGTGCAAATCATGATCATAAGCAGGGCAACCCTGCCATCTAATGCCTATTTTTGGAGACTTTCCATCTAACTTGCACTTATCATCGTATTCTTTAGAAGATGAGATGTAAGGCTTATCCCATAGGTCTTTATATTCAAGATTTAGATATATAGGAAGATGCATTGAATATGTCCATTTTAAGTCTGGAATATCCTTCAATTCTTCCAAATTCGTAATCACAGGGAATCCACTGTTTTTAAATATATCAAGAAGTCCTTTTCTTTCATTCTTCCATTCTTCTTTATGCCAAACTGCATACCAATAAGCATTTATTCCTCTTCCCTTGAGATGCTGCATGAATCTTATATTGATAATTTCATCTCCGCTTCCAGCTTCTGCGTAAATTACCAAGTTTTTCACATCTGGAGAACCTTCCCAGAAAGGAAGATTTAATTTCTTGTTTCTTGAAAATATTGTTTCTGTATTCCACAAACGCATCTTTGCACCATCGAGAATAAAGTGCCTTAATCCTTCTTGGAATTTATCTCTATAAAGGTAATATGTTCCAAGATTAAACTTTATTTTGAGTGCAGTTTCTTCTGGGAGTTCTTTATAATTTGCAAGTACATGGTGCAATATTTCTTCAGCTTCTGTTTTCCTGTTTGAAAGGAATAGAGCATATGCTTTTTCCAGTTGCAAATCATAGTCCATTGGAATAAGTTTTTCGTTAGCATTTATGTAATTTAATGCTTTTTCTGGATAATTTGCGTGGTTGTAAACATTTATAAGATTAAATCTAGTCATGTACATCAGTTGTGGACTGTGTGCGTTTACAAGTGCCTTCTCACCATGCTTTATAGCTTCTTCATAATGTTGAAGTTTAAAATAACATTTACTAATATTGTCTTGTTGCTCAAACGAAAAAGCGTTTTTAGCAAACACATCAAGCACTTGTTTGGCAAGACTCTTTGCACCTAAATTTTTAAGTGTCATTACGAATGGCTCAAGATCATTAACGCCAACATTTTCTTCTTTTTTCATGTGTTATTCCTTTATAACGATTAATTTGATAAAAACATCTTGATAAACATTTACAAGGTGTTCTGCGTATCTTGCGATTTCTTCATACTTACCTTCAGCTTCAAGCTGTGCATAGTCTGCATGGATTGAATAGTTGTAATCTAATACCTCAAAATCAACATTGTGAGTAATTGCATGTCCAGAAGAAGACCCATAGGTTTCTTGATGCCAAAGGCAGTATTTTTTACTGAACTGTTTGAACATCTCAACAGTTAAAGCACGACAGTGGGTATAATCCCCGAAGAAGTTTCTTGCGAAGTGGTGTGGGAAAGCTATGTCTACTACTGCACCATTTTTGCATACTCTATAAATTTCTTTTATGACATGACCCAAATCGTGTATATGTTCTAGGATGTGGTGTGCTTTTACTTCCTCCACTGTGCTGTCTTCGAATGGAAGTTTTTCTGTTTCTAGGTTGTGGAGGTATTCTGGTTTGGTGTTTGGATCTGCATCTACATTTACGAATCCCTCAAATCTTTTTAGTCCACCGCCAATATTGATCTTCATATTTGTCCTTGTTGTAATGACTAATTCTTTTGTAATTGTCCTTGTTATTATTATAAGATAGGAGGCTTGATTTTAGCAAATTTATTTCCATATGTTAGGCAGACTGAGATATGGATTGGATTTGCGTCTATATGTTAGGCAGACTGAGATATGGATTATGTGGTTTTTTCTTTTATGAATTCATCTGGTCCATTTATGAAGATTTTGCCGTCATATTGGATTATTGCTGGGCAGTTGTGTGTTTGGCAGAATGTTTGGATTTCTATTAAGACATTATCATCCATTTTAGTTCCCATTTCGATAGCTCTGAGAAATTGACCTTTGCTCCAGTTTTCTACTGATATGATGACTTTTGATTTTTCTGGTTTGAGGTTTTCTGAGAAAAGACCTTGGAGCCAAGCACACTGGTAGGTTTTGCAGACTTCTGGTCTGGTTTCGTATATTGAGCAATTTCCTTTAAGGAAATGGCATGGTTTTCCTCCGCCAAATTCGTGGCTGTAGGATTTTCCTTTTAGCCAGACACAACAGGCATTGCAATCTCCACATTCTCTATTAATAGTCATCTTGATATTGTATCGCTGCTGTAAAATACATGTTACCAGTAGTTTTTTGCCAGTTTGTTCCATACATTATAGTTTGAACTGGTGATGATTTGTCGACTGATGTGTTGTCGCCTAATTGTCCACTAAAATTCCTTCCCCAAACCCACAAAGTTCCGTCTGTCTTTATTGCTGTGGTTGCAGATCCACAAGAAACTTGTTTCCATGTTTTTCCAAATGCAACTGTCTGCACTGGAGAACTTCTGTATAATGTAGTATTATCTCCTAGTTTACCATAAGAATTATCTCCCCAAAGCCACAAAGTTCCGTCTGTTTTAACGGCTGCTGTGTGTTCATATCCAGAAGAAACTTGTTTCCATGTTGTTCCACCTGAAATTGTTTGAACTGGTGATGACTTGCTTATAATTGTATTGTCACCTAATTGACCACTTGTATTTTTACCCCAAGTCCACAAAGTACCATCTGTTTTTATTGCTGCTGTACTGTTAATACCAGCAGAAACTTGTTTCCAATTATTTGCAAAAGTAATTGTTTGAACTGGTGATGATTTGCTTACAGTACTATTATCGCCCAATTGACCGTAAGGATAATTTGTTCCCCAACACCACAATGTACCATCTGTCTTTATAGCTGTTACATTAGAGGTTCCACAAGCAACTTGTTTCCAGTTTGTACCAAAGGTACATGTTTGAACTGGTGACGATCTATTTGTTGCTGTGTTGTCGCCAATAGTACCACTAAAATTAGCACCCCAACACCAAAGTGTACCATCTGTCTTTATTGCTGCTGTTGATGCATCCGCACATGAAACTTCTTTCCAGTTTGTAGCAAATGTAATAGTTTGAACTGGTGATTGCTTGTTTACACTTGTATTGTCACCAAGATTTCCGTTGGTGTTGTCTCCCCAACACCACAAAGTACCGTCTGTCTTTATCGCTGCTGTGAAAAACTGACTAGAAGAAATTTCTTTCCAGTTTGACCCAAACGCAACTGTTTGTACTGGTGAACTTTTTCTTGCAACTGTATTGTCGCCAAGCTGACCTTGAGTATTATATCCCCAAGACCACAGATTCCCGCTTTTAAAGTAATCAGCACGAACATAATAGTCTTCAAAATCTACTATAATATTATCGGCATTCTTGAATCTAAATGGTGTTGACATGTGCCTCCAGATAGAAAACCTTCACAAGATTTTTGGAAATTGAGTGCCACAAAAAAGGCTTGAACATTACCATATCACCAGCGTTAAGTTCAAATGTAGCTGAGTCATTCCAATTTTCTTTATTGAAGCAGTTTTCTTTTATAAATCCTTGTAGTTCTTCTTGTACTTGCATGACATTCGAGTAGTTCTTTTCCTTGTGTCTATGCAATTTAAATGTAGTCTTCTCAAGTGGTATTATGCAAACCCAAAGGCTATTATGGTTAAAACTTTCAAAGTGTATGTTATCAAATGTTTTTCTCAGGATTCCAGATTCCTTCGTGATGGTAATTTCTTGATTGAGGATTTCACCAAATACTTTATGTAAGTTTTCTGGTATTAAATTAAAATCTATGACTTCCTCACCATATGTGTTTTCTTTGAATTGGAGATCTTTTACCACTTCATATAGATTTTGCGTATTATAAAAATTTTCTATCTGTATAATCAAAAGTCACCGTCCTTTATGACTGCTGCGTGATAGCCTCCACAAGCAACTTGTTTCCAATTTGTACCATATGCTGTTGTTTGAACTGGCGATGATCTATTTATAATTGTGTTGTCACCTAATTGACCGTAAGGAGTATTTACTCCCCAATTCCACAAAGTACCATCTGTTTTTATTGCTGCTGTAAATTTATAACCAGCAGAGACTTGTTTCCAGTTTGTGCCAAATGCAATTGTTTGAACTGGTGATGATTTGCTTATAATTGTGTTGTCGCCTAATTGTCCATCTGTATTAGAACCCCAACACCATAATGTTCCATCTGTCTTTATTGCTGTTGTATGATAATAACCAGCAGAAACACTTTTCCAGTTTGTGCCAAATGTTATAGTCTGAACTGGTGAACTTTTTGATATAACAGTATTATCGCCAAGTTCTCCTTTATCGCTATTTCCCCAAATCCATAATGTTCCATCGTTTTTTATTGCTGCTGTGGTTCTTCCACCAGCAGAAACTTGTTTCCAATTTGTGCCATAAGTAACCGTTTGCACTGGTGATGACTTGCTTATTATTGTGATGTCGCCTAATTGTCCATAAGTATTTTTACCCCAAGTCCACAAAGTTCCATCTGTTTTTATCGCAGTAGTATAATAGCTTGAACAAGAAACCTGTTTCCAGTTTGTGCCAAATGCAACAGTTTGAACTGGTGAACTTTTTCGAACAACAGTATTATCTCCTAATTGACCGTTAGTACCATTTGCTCCCCACAACCACAAAGTACCATCTGTCTTTATTGCTGCTGTTTGATAACCAGCAGAAACTTGTTTCCAATTTGTGCCGAATGTAACAGTTTGAACTGGGGATGATTTATTTGCAGCACTATTGTCACCAAGGGCACCTGCTAAGTTATATCCAAACATCCACAGAGTTCCGTCTGTCTTTATCGCTGCTGTATGAAGATTTCCACAAGCAAAACTTTTCCAGTTTGCACCACTAGCAATAGTTTGAACTGGATTTGAATTGTCTATAATTGTATTGTTACCCAATTCGCCATAACCATTATATCCCCAAGTCATCAACATGGGAGTATTAAACTGGTTCATTATATTTGGGTATACGGAAATAAGGTAATCCTTCTCGATCAGGGTTTTGCCAAGATCGACACCTTTCTCATCTATAAATCTAGTTGTAATACTTCCAGTAACTGCCATATTATCCTTCTGGTGTTGGAGTAGGGCTAGACACTACTTCTTTTAATATTATAGTGTCAATTGAAATATGATCTGCTGCGTTTTCTATTTCGTTTAATTTTGTAAATTCCCAATCGAAAGCAGCTTGAACAACCTTGTCTATTTCTGAGATGATTATTTCTAAATCAGACTTCGTAATTTCTATCCAAGTCTGTGGAAATTTCCAGTGTGCAGTAAGATCGCCTATCGTCAATATTTTTGACGCATATACAGCACGACTTTCCCTGTCTGTACTAACTGTTACTTCTTGTCCTTTAAGGGTTATATTTATGTCTTTTATTTCCCTAAATCTTCTTTCTAAAGATAGTTGTTGTTTCAAATTAGCTTTTGCTATTTGTAGTATAAGAGGCTTTACTTCATAGTTTGCTATTGCAAAATCTTCTGTTATTTCCCAGTTAGGCCCAGTCAATTCCTCTATCTTTGGGTTGTATTCTGGTTTTATTTCCCTTACTTGGAATATCTTTGTTTCTTCGTTTATAGTCCATGGAACATTTGCTTCGTCTGGGAAATGAACCTTGATGTCTAGCTCAAGCTCCTCTTGGAGAATTGAACTGATCATCCTTGGATTCCATTTCAATAAAGTTTGAATTATATTTCCGTTGTTTATTATTGCGTACATATTTTATATATCTCCATTTGTTACTGCTACTGTGTGATAACCCCCACAAGAAACTTGTTTCCAATTTGTGCCATATGCTGTTGTTTGAACTGGCGATGATCTACTTGCTGTTGTATTGTCGCCTAATTGACCGTTATTGGTATTTGCTCCCCAATTCCACAAAGTGCCATCTGTTTTTATTGCTGCTGTAAATTTATAACCAGCAGAAACTTGTTTCCAGCTTGTACCAAATGCAATTGTTTGAACTGGCGATGATTTGCTTACAATAGTATTGTCGCCTAATTGTCCATCTGTATTAGAACCCCAACACCATAATGTTCCATCTGTCTTTATTGCTGTTGTATGATAATAACCAGCGGAAACCTGTTTCCAGTTTGTTCCAAATGTTATTGTCTGAATCGGTGAACTTTTTCTATTGTTTCCTGATACATAACTTAGATTATCGCCAAGTTCTCCTTTATCACCATCACCCCAAATCCATAATGTTCCATCGTTTTTTATTGCTGCTGTGGTTCTTCCACCAGCAGAAACACTTTTCCAATTTGTGCCATAGGCAACAGTTTGCACTGGCGATGATTTATTTGCTACTGTATTTATGCCCAATTGTGCATAATTATTTCTTCCCCAAGTCCACAAAGTTCCATCTGTTTTTATAGCTGCACAATGGTAAAATCCAGAAGAAACTTGTTTCCAGTTTGTGCCAAATGCAACTGTTTGTACTGGTGAGCTTTTTGGTGCAACAGTATTGTCGCCAAGCTGACCAAAGGTGACATTCGGCCCCCAAGTCCACAATGTTCCATCTGTCTTAATCGCTGCTGTATAATAACCGCTAGAAACTTGCTTCCAATTTGTGCCAAATGCAATTGTCTGGACAGGTGATGATCTATTTATAATTGTGCTGTCGCCTAACTGTCCATTAGCATTTTGCCCCCAAGCCCACAAAGTACCGTCTGTTTTAATTCCAACTGTATGAGTATTAATACTGCCAGAAATTTGCTTCCAATTTATTCCGCCAGCTACTGTCTGAACTGGATTTGACTTGTTTGCAATTGTATTGTCACCAAGCTGACCCACACCATTATATCCCCAAGTAAAAAGTGTATTACCAACGAATTGGTCAAGAAGCCAAGCGTCAGAAACGAAAGCGTTTTTAAGGTCGCCATCAGGACCAGAAATGAAAGCCATTACAACCTCCTTTCCAAGTCATCAATTCTCTTGTCTTGTTGTTTTATAGCCTCTATCAAAAGACCAATAATATTTCCATAAGCAACGCTCTTGATACTATTAGTTTCATTGACAAGCTCTGGAAATACTTTCTCCACTTCTTGTGCTATAACACCAATAGATTTTCTTCCATTTTCCTTCCAAGAAAACGAAACACCTCGCAAGTCACGAACCTTTTGCAAAGCGTCTGTAATCGTAGCGATATCTTTTTTCAAATTTAAATCTGAATTTGCAGTTACATTTCCACCAACTGTAAGGTCGCCAGTCGAAGGATTAAATGTCAACTTTGTGGATGAAGTATATATTGTGCTTAGACTACCAGATGTTGCATCTGCATAAGTAACATATCTAATTAAGTTTGTTGATATGTCATTGCTAATAGTACCGCCACCAGTACCAGTTGCACCAGTTGCACCAGTACCAGTTGCACCAGTTGCACCAGTAATCCCAGTAGTACCTGCACCAGTTGCACCAGTAATCCCAGTAATCCCAGTAGTACCAGTTGCACCAGTAGTACCAATTGCACCAGTTGTACCATTTGTACCAGTTGCACCAGTTGCACCAGTTGCACCAGTAGTACCTGCACCAGTTGCACCAGTTTGTCCTGTTGCACCAGTTTGTCCTGTAGAACCAGTCTGTCCTGTAGTTCCAGTTTGTCCTGTTGTACCAGTCTGTCCTGTAGTTCCAGTTTGTCCTGTTGCACCAGTTTGTCCTGTAGTACCAGTTCTTCCTGTTGCACCAGTTGTACCCACACCAGTTGTACCAGTTGTACCAGTAGTACCTGCACCAGTTGCACCAGTTGAACCAGTTGAACCAGTTGTACCAGTTGTGCCTGTCGCACCAGTTGCACCAGTTGTACCTGCACCAGTTGCACCAGTTGCACCAGTTGTACCCACACCAGTTGTACCAGTTGTACCTGTCGCACCAGTTGCACCAGTTGTACCTGCACCAGTTGAACCAGTTGCACCAGTTGTACCTGTTGCACCAGTTGTACCTGTTGCACCAGTTTGTCCTGTAACACCAGTTGCACCAGTAGATCCAACAGTAGCACCAGTAGCACCAGTTTGTCCTGTAGTACCAGTTGCACCAGTAGTACCTGCACCAGTTGCACCTGTGGTTCCAGTTGCACCTGTTGCACCAGTTTGTCCTGTAGTACCAGTTGCACCAGTAGTACCTGCACCAGTTGCACCTGTGGTTCCAGTTGCACCTGTTGCACCAGTTTGTCCTGTAGTACCAGTTTTTCCAGTTGCACCAGTTGCACCTACGCCAGTAGCTCCACTTGCACCAGTTGCACCAGTAATACCAGTTGCACCAGTTGTACCAATTGCACCAGTTGTACCTGTCGCACCAGTTGCACCAGTTGTACCTGCACCAGTTGCACCAGTTGCACCAGTTGCACCAGTTGCACCAGTTGCACCAGTTGCACCAGTTGCACCAGTAGTACCTGCACCAGTTGCACCAGTAGTACCAGTAGTACCAGTAGTACCAGTTGTACCAGTTGTTCCTGCACCAGTAGCACCAGTTGTTCCTGCACCAGTTGCACCAGTAACACCAGTTGCACCAGTAACACCAGTTGCACCAGTAACACCAGTAGAACCAACAGTAGCACCAGTAGCACCAGTTATACCAGTTGCACCAGCTTCTCCTCTTCTTCCAGTTGCACCAGTTGCACCAGTTGAACCAACAGTAGCACCAGTAGCACCAGTTTTACCAGTAGCACCAGTAGCACCAGTAGTACCAGCACCAGTTGCACCAGTTTCACCACTTGCACCAGTTGCACCAGTTGCACCAGTTGAACCAACAGTTGCACCAGTTGCACCAGTTGCACCAGTTTGGCCAGTAAAACCAGTAGCACCAGTTGAACCAACAGTAGCACCAGTAGCACCAGTTACACCAGTTGCACCAGTTGCACCAGTTGCACCAGTAACACCAGTAGCACCAGTTGAACCAGTTGAACCAACAGTAGCACCAGTTGCACCAGTTACACCAGTAGTGCCAGTTGCACCAGTTACACCAGTATTACCAGTTTCTCCTTTTCTTCCAGTTTGTCCTGTAGCACCAGTTAAGGCTGTGCCAGTTTGTCCAGTAGCACCAGTAACACCAGTAGCACCAGTAGCACCAACAGTAGCACCAGTAGCACCAGTTTGTCCTGTAACACCAGTTTTACCAGTAGCACCAGTAGCACCAGTAGAACCAACAGTGGCACCAGTTGCACCAGTAGTACCAGTTTTACCAGTAACACCAGTAGCACCAGTAGTACCTGCAAAAAGAGTAGGATCTGTTACTGTTACTATAACCTTATTAATGGCCTTGTTACCTGTAGCATCGATTATTTTAATGTTAAATTCAAAAGTACCAGCTACAGTTGGCGTTCCTGATAAAATTCCATTAGTAGATAATGTCATGCCAGTTGGTAAAACTCCACTAGCTTGAGTCCAAGATAGCGGACGAATAGCATCAGTGGAAAAAAATTTAAAACTATAAAATTGATTAAGTGATATATTATAAGAAACTGTCTGAAATATAAGAGGCATATAAGTACTCCACTTTAAGTAAACTATTTATATCTATGTATTAAATTTAATCTTTATTTATTTATTATTTATTATTTATTATTATAATCATTGTAATTAAATTTTAAAATTGTATCAGGAGATTGACTTTAAAATAATTAAAAACAATATCTTTTTTTATAAAGATTATTATGCATAATTTTCAAATAAAAAAGACAATACTTAGTGTTTAAATTATAACACCTACAACTCCAACCTCCGTAGCATTTTCTACCGCTTTTCTTTTATCTGCAAATGTACCAGCTAGAATTGAACGAGCTTGTCCATATTCTAAAAGAACAGTTGTCATTTCCTCTATAGAAGAGAAAACAACAGCCGTATTTTCCATGCTAATTAAATTTGGCAAAGGAAGACCTAACGCTGCTGCTTCTTTTGCAAGAGAAAATACACCTACAAGAAGTGCTACATCAGAGGATGAAATACCTAAATGGTATCCACGACCAGAATCCCAACCAATTTTTTCTAAAGCTGCCCATTCATTATCTATATTTTGGAATGACCATGCTTTTGCTTGAGAAAGAGGATCTGGTGCAGCAGTTGGATTATAATTCCATGCTTGATCAGAAAGATTAGATATAAATTTTCCGATTTCTGAGTCAAGTAAAACTGGCATGGTTATATTTCTTGAAACACCATCTGAATCTGTTTTTATCAGATTTATGTTAAAGATATCCTCTGTTGCTATTCCAGAGGCATCTATTCTATTTGTCAAAATAATACTTAAACTTAACATTTTTTTCTCCTATACTTTTATAATGAAGTTAACAACTATTGATGGTAACATAATTCCAACTGGAGTTCCACTTCCTGTGCTAGAATTCGTCACCGAATGCGTATGGTTAGCACTTTCAGTTCCTGTGGTAGTTGAATGGCTGTGATCAGCACTAACATATCCAGTATTCGGAGTTCCATTGGCACTTCTATTAGCACCATCCCTTAAACCATAGCTACCACTTGATCCAACATTTCTCCCCCAACCATGTGTATGGTTAGCAGATGCACCGCCACTAGTGCCTGTATGTGTATGATTGGCACTTTGTGTTCCTACTGTTGCTGTGTGAGTATGAGATGGGAGATTAGTTTCCGCTAATGTTGCTGTTTCTGCTCCCACATTTGATCCTAAAGTTCTAGCTGTTAAAGAAGCACCTGTTCCAACACCGATAGGGCATCTTCCACGCATATCTGGCAAGGTGAATGTGGTGTTGGAATTACCAACACCATAGGTTGTACCAATAATCTTAAACAAGTCACCATAAGCACTTCTGCTTACAGCATCGCCATTACATATCAACCATCCGTTTGGTGCGGTAGAACCAGCAAACAATCTTATAACTCCAATAGGAGTAATAGATGATTGCAAGCCTTGAAAAGAACTACCTTTTGGGGAGTTAGTCGGTATCGAATTATAAGAAAAAGATCCAGCCAATTATTCTCCTATGTTTTTATAATGAAGTTTACAACTATTGATGGCGACATAATTCCAAACGCTGTTCCACTTCCAGTATTAGAATTTGTAACCGAATGTGTATGGTTAGCACTTTCATTTCCTGTGGTAGTTGAATGGGTATGATCAGCACTAATACCTCCAGTACTAGGTTGCCCCGAACTACTAGCTGTGGCTGAGTCCATTAAACCATAAGAACCCGATGTACCAGCAGTATGAGAAAAATAGTGTGTGTGGTCTGCACTTTGTCCACCGCTTGTGCCTGTGTGTGTATGATTGGCACTTTGTGTTCCTACTGTTGCTGTGTGAGTATGAGATGGGAGATTAGTTTCCGCTAATGTTGCTGTTTCTGCTCCCACATTTGATCCTAAAGTTCTAGCGGTTAAAGAAGCACCTGTTCCAACACCGATAGGGCATCTTCCACGCATATCTGGCAAAGTAAATGTGGAGTTAGAATTACCAACACCATAAGTAGTTCCGATAATCTTAAACAAATCACTATAAGCACTTCTGCTTACAGCATCGCCATTACAAATCAACCATCCGTTTGGTGCGGTAGAACCAGCAAACATTTCTATTATCCCAGTCGGAATAATTGGAGGTTTTACAGATTCAAACGAACTGCCTTTCGGAAGGTTGGTCGGTATCGTGTTGTAAGAAAAAGATCCAGCCAATTATTCTCCTATGTTTTTATAATGAAGTTTACAACTATTGATGGCGACATAATTCCAAACGCTGTTCCACTTCCAGTATTAGAATTCGCAACCGAATGTGTATGTGTGGCACTTCCAGTTCCGAATGTAGTTGCATGTGTATGATCGGCAGATGAACCGCCAGTTATTGGTGTTCCAGAACTACTTGCAGTAACTGAGTCTATAATACCGCTAGTAGCTCCAGTTGTTCCTATAGGTGTTCCATAACTGTGATAGTGATTAGCAGACACACCACCGCTTGTGCCTGTGTGTGTATGGGTGGCACTTTGTGTTCCAACTGTTGCTGTATGAGTGTGAGATGGGAGATTAGCTTCTGCTAATGTAGCTGTTTCCGCACCTACATTTGATCCTAAAGTCCTAGCTGTTAATCCAGTTCCAGTTCCAACACCGATAGGACATCTTCCACGCATATCTGGCAAAGTAAATGTGGTGTTTGAATTGCCAGCACCATAAGTCGTGCCTAAAATCTTAAACAAGTCACTATAAGCACTTCTGCTTACAGCATCGCCATTACATATCAACCATCCGTTTGGTGCGGTAGAACCAGCAAACATTTGTATGCTACCAGATGATATAAAAGTATCTTGAACTGCTTGAAACGCAGAACCTTTTGGAGAATTAGCTGGTATCATTCCATAGCTAAACGCTCCAGCCATTAGTAACTGCCTCCAAATGTAAATACTTGCAAAGCAGTCGTACTAGCAGTAGTAGTTACTGATACTGATGCATAAAGTTTGTATGTAGAAGGTAACACAAGAGGATTAGTAAATGTTATTGTAGTTGTAAATCCTGCTGTTGTAGTAGATGGAACTACTGCTGTAACTGCAATTTCATTATAAAGCTGTGCATTAGTACCATCCCATATCCATATACCAACCAAGTTAGCTGCTGTAGTTGCTGTCATAGAAGTAGAACAAGCATTTACTTGAATGCTGTCAACTCTACAACCATTAGTGGTTGTATTTAAAAGCTGTATAATATTAGCTCCAGCAAGAGATGCGGTTGCAGTCTTTCCTCTTGTTGTACAAGCTGTTTGTGCTGACATGTCTAAATATCCAATCAAAGGCGATTGAACGAAAATCGGTGTTGCTGTTACTGCCATAGTTATAAACCTCCAAAATTGTTAGATAAGAAAATACTACTTGCTGCTAATGGTGCAGAAGACCAACTAGGTGCTGCCGTTCCATTCGATTGTAAAACTTGACCAGCTGTTCCAGCAGCTAAGAAACTAGTTGATCCAGATCCAGTATTGTAAGGAATTTGCCCTGCGTCACCACCTAAAATGTTATTCGCAGCAAGCGTTTGATCAAGTAAAGAAACATCAGCTTCATTTTGGATTGCGTAAGTAACTTGCGAACCAGCTATTCCTTGTTTCCACTTAAGTCCATAAGTAACTGTCTGTACTGGCGATGATTTCGTAACAATTGTGTTGTCGCCTAACTGACCAGATGTTCCCAATCCCCATGACCACATGGTATTGTCAGTTTTGGTGCCAATCATATGTCCGTTGCCAGCAGAAACCTGTTTCCAAGTTGTGTCAAATGTTACTGTCTGAACTGGAGATGATTTCGAAACCGCTGTATTGTCACCCAGAGTTCCATTGGTTCCTTGACCCCAAGTCCACAAAGTACCATCTGTCTTTATACATGCTGTCATGCTATTGCCAGCGGAAACTTGTCTCCAGTTCGTTCCATAAGCAACCGTCTGTATAGGTGAGCTTCTAGAGCTTACTGTGTTTTCTCCAAGCTGACCAGAGGTGTTTATGCCCCAAGTCCAAAGTGTACCATCGTTCTTGACTGCTGCTGTGTAATAATAACCGCACGATATCTGAACCCAGTTCGAGCCGAATGCTGTTGTCTGAACAGGAGAACTTCTGTGAACTATGGTGTTGTCGCCAAGCTGTCCACTTGTATTTCTTCCCCAAGTCCACAAAGTGCCATCTGTCTTTGTAGCTGCACAATGGTATGAGCCAGAAGCCACATTTTTCCAGTTTGTTCCGAATGCAGTTGTCTGCACTGGTGAGCTTTTAAGTGCAACTGTATTATCGCCAAGCTGACCATAAATCGCATTGTCACCCCAAGTCCAAAGTGTGCCATCGTTCTTGACTGCTACTGTATGAGCAAATCCACTAGCACTCTGAAGCCAAGTTGTTCCGCCAGCAACAGTCTGAACTGGTGAGGATTTGCTTAAAATCGTATTGTCGCCAAGCTGACCACTTGTTCCTACTCCCCATGACCAGAGAGATCCATCTGATTTTATAGCAGTTGTTGTCAAGTTGTGATTAGAAACAGAAATCTGCTTCCAGTTTGTGCCAAACGCAGTTGTCTGGATTGGAGAAGACTTGCTTAATATTGTGTTGTCACCCAATTGACCGCTTGTTCCAAGACCAAAAGCCCACAATCTTGTGCTTGTAGAAAGGTAATCGCCAAGCTGACTTGCAGTTAATGCTCCACTTGCAGTACCAGCAGACCCTGTTGCACCTGTCTGTCCTGTTGCACCTGTCTGTCCTGTAAAACCAGTAGCACCAGTCTGTCCAGTAGCACCACTCGGAAGCGTTTGATCAATCAAAGAAACATCAGCTTCATTTTGGATAGCCATGGTAAAATTCAATCCAGCAACAGTCTGTTTCCAACTGTATCCATATGCAACTGTCTGTACTGGTGATGATTTAGCAACAATTGTATTATCGCCAAACTGTCCGTTGCCACCATTTCCCCAAGTCCATAAAGTTCCATCTGTTTTGGTTGCTGTTGTATGAGTATCACCACAAGAAACTTGTTTCCAGTTTGTGCCAAAGGAAACAGTTTGAACTGGCGATGATTTGCTTGCTGTTGTGTTGTCGCCAAGCTGACCACTTGTTCCTAATCCCCAAGTCCATAAAGTTCCATCTGTTTTTATACATGCCGTAAAAAACTTGCCAGCAGCAGCTTGAAGCCAATTCGTTCCGCCAGCAACAGTCTGAACAGGTGAGGATCTGCTTAAAATTGTGTTGTCGCCAAGCTGACCACTTGTTCCTAATCCCCAAGTCCACAATGTTCCATCATTTTTTACGGCTGCTGTATGATAATAACCAGCAGAAACCTGCTGCCAATTTGTGCCAAAGGTAATTGTTTGAACAGGTGAACTTCTTGATGTTCTTGTGTTATCTCCTAATTGTCCATTTCCGTTATATCCCCACATCCACAAGGTTCCATCTGTCTTTGTCGCTGCACAATGAGTAGCAGGTGCATTAGCATATCCATTACCGACAGAAACCATTTTCCAAGTTGTTCCTCCAGCAATCGTCTGTACTGGTGATGAAACATGTCCATTTGAAGCTCCGTTGGTTCCCAACTGTCCATTATTATTGCTTCCCCAAGTCCACAAAGTTCCATCTTGTTTTACTGCTGCTGTATTTCTGTATCCGCAAGAAACCTGTTTCCAATTTGTTCCAAAAGTAACAGTCTGAACAGGCGAGCTTCTTGGTGTACTTGTATTGTCGCCTAATGGACCATAAGCATTGCTACCCCAAGTCCATAAAGTGCCATCAGTTTTAATGCCAGCAGAATTTGTAGATCCGCTAGCACCAATCGCAGTTGCAATCTGTTTCCAGTTTGTGCCAAATGCGACTGTTTGTACTGGCGATGATTTGCTTGCTGCTGTGTTGTCGCCAAGCTGACCAATAGCATTATTGCCCCAAACCCACAATCTTGTGCTTGTGGAAAGATAATCTGCCAGTTGATATGTTGTCAATGAACCACTTGCACTTGTTCCAGTTGCACCAGTTTGTCCAGTTGCACCTGTAGAACTTGTACCAGTCTGACCTGTTGCACCTGTTTGTCCAGTTGCACCTGTAGAACTTGTACCAGTCTGTCCTGTTGCACCAGTTTGTCCAGTTGCACCTGTAGAACTTGTACCAGTCTGTCCTGTTGCACCAGTTTGTCCAGTTGCACCTGTAGAACTTGTACCAGTCTGTCCTGTTGCACCAGTTTGTCCAGTTGCACCTGTAGAACTTGTACCAGTCTGTCCTGTTGCACCAGTTTGTCCAGTTGCACCTGTAGAACTTGTACCAGTCTGTCCTGTTGCACCAGTTTGTCCAGTTGCACCTGTAGAAC
>Ga0209596_1000075_pt1 | contig 86811 bp, 141 predicted proteins | sample M_130807_MF_Meta_FD_187314 | JGI IMG/M metagenome (GOLD analysis project Ga0209596, IMG submission 187314) | Freshwater microbial communities from Lake Montjoie, Canada to study carbon cycling - M_130807_MF_MetaG (SPAdes) (version 2) | ecosystem: Environmental > Aquatic > Freshwater > Lake...
CCCCCGAAAAACTTTTTGGAATTTTAAAAATAAATTTTTCATCCCCCCCAAAATCCCCCTCCCAAATTCAAACCAAAATAAATTAAGAAAAATAGATTCTGGCTGGCGTAGATGAAAAACCGCTCTAGTTCCCAAAAATTTGAAAAAGTAAATGTGAATTCTGGGGCGTGTAGATGAAATCTCGCTCTAGAATTTTCTCTTGCTTATAAGGGGTAGGGTGTTATGGGGTATAATTTCTGAAGGCTGGAGATGAAATCTCGCTCTAGTTCCCAGTTTTTAAGAGGGGGATTATATACAATAATCCTTAGACGTATTTTAAGGCTTATAAATCTACGATATGGAGGAGTTATACAGAAGGGCTACTATGGTAGCGGGGATAGGTAGAAACGCTCTTATACGTTATTCTAGGACGGTAGGATAGGGTGTTATATAGATAGCTTAGTATGGGGTGTGTAAAATCCCTAAAATCTGGAGAATCTGGAGAATCTGGAGATTTTCAAGAATCTAGGGATATGTATTGGAAATCTGGAGAATTTTGAATTACTAAGATTCTAGATAATCATATATAGCATTTTCTAAATCCTTAATTTCAAAGGCTTGTTCTATACTAAGGTGCGCTTTGTCTATAATGTATAGATCATGTAATCTAAAGGATGCAGCCTTAAATTCTTCTGAGGTGAAGATATATGTATGGTTCACTTTAGTAATCCTTTTTGTGTTGTGTAGTTGATGTCGGTAAGTGTACCGAGTAAGTATTGCCCCGTCAACTACAAATCATCATCAAATCTTAAATGCCCACAAAGACCGTCACATTCATCACATTCCATTGCGTACCCCTCATCATCTGGGGGTACGTTTATAACTATACCTTCACCAGATACATTGATAAAACCACTACTGTTACAAGATAAACAGGGGCGAAATTGGAACTTCCCTTGGATTAGTTCTTTTGTTTCATAAAGACTGAAGGTAAATGCACCTCTACTCATATCGACTTCTCTCCTCCCATAGGAAAATGAACCCTCTCATAATCTTCTATGGCTTGTGCTAAAGTCACCATCTCAAAACGGCAGAAGTCAGTTAGTAAAGCGTCTTCAACATCCATCAGCCTGTTCAACAGCTCAATAGCTGCTCTGTGTTCTTCTGCATCTAGAATTAACATACTATATCCCGCTTCTTCAGCATTTCCTTACCCCAAGAAATAAAGGAGTCTATATCTGTATCTGCCATATAAGTAGTGATATTATTTCTAAAATGTTCTTGTACAGATTCTTCTAAGAAGCACTTTAAATCATCTTCATCAAAATCATCTGGAAGCCAATCAGCATGTAGCGTAAGATACTGTGGCCTAGTAGTTCCATAATAACCATCTTCAATTTCATACTTTACTCTGAATGTGTCTTTGCTCATATCAACAATTCTCCTCAAGTAATTTATACAATTAGAATTAACATAACTATACCAAATCTCCAATTTTACGGTTTAAGTCCTCAAGCACATAGCTTAACTCTTTTAAGCCAAGTCTGTAAAGTATATCTTCAGCTTCCCTAATGTGAGTTTGAGCCAACAGTAACTCATTAAGCTCTTTATTTGTAAATTCTCTCAAAGTCTCCATCATAACTCCCCCCACCCCCTAAAACTTAACAACCTGACCAGCATACCGTACTTCAAGTAAGGTATCAAGATTAATGTTACGGAAAGCACCTTTAGTGCCTTTCTTGCTCTCAGCAGCTACATCTACAACAGTGTAGATATTTTCTTTAGCTGAACAAGTGTTTACACCAGCATTAGCACTACCATTGGTAAAAGCCTTCTCAGTCCACTGCTTACAAGTCATCTCTCGTAATGACCCATCGGCCTTTATAAAGCTAACACTAAAGAAAGCGCCTTTAGCAGCAGCAATGTCTAAAATCTCACGTTTTTTGGAGTTGGTAGAAGTAGTCATTTTTAAGTTCCTCTTTAGTGGTTGGTATGGGGAGTATTCTACAGGGTTTTTAGGTAAGTGCAACAGTTATTTTATATTCTTCGCCCAAAATAAAAACCATTAACTGTACATGAAACACACAGTCCACACTCCAAGCCAGAATCATCATTGGCTTCTGCAAATGCGTCTAGGTTTACTCCGTCCGCTTTTAGCTGAGATAATACGTTACCAACCTTTTCTTCATCCATATCAAGCTTAGAATCAGCTATTACTTTAGAGTCTCTATAGTAATTTGTTGCATCCTCCACAGAGTTAAACAATTTATAACCATTGTGGTGGGTTTTATCATTAGGCAAGGTGACGGAGCAGGGAGCTGCTCCTCTACGAGAGCCAAAGCTCCAACCATAATACCTTACAAGTTGAACACCCTCGGCTATTACCCGCCCACCACGAAAACTAGAAATAACATGACGTTTAGTTATATCGCAGTTAGCCACAATCCACTCACGGATAGCTTCTATGTCCATAAGCTCAGTAGTCCAAAAAGGGGAATCTTCTGTTCGTGGTATTTGCTCTATGTATCGCATGTGTAAATCCTCATGTTTGTTTGTATGGGGAGTATCTTAATCATATTAAAACAGCTTGTCAACAGCTATTCGGAAACCTTAACCAAATCACCCAACCTAAACCACTTTTTTAGTGCAAAAGTGAAGTTGTAGTCCATAGAACTACTCACCTCAACCTCTACCACTGTGTAGGTGGTTTTGCTTTCCTTCTTAGGTACTACACGAATCACTTGCATACTACCATAATTACTGTTCCAGAGTTTTACTTTAGTTCCCTTTACAGCATCTTTTATTTTTAACTTCATGTTACTCTCCAATATCATTTGATGAAATAGACAGAAGTGCCTTCAAAACTAGAGAACCCATTGAGGAACGCCATATCCGCTATTTTCTCAGCAGTTGTTCTTCGTATTGAGTGAATGCTTGAATGTGCCCCACCTGTACAAACCCAGCAATTACCTGTTTTATGGATAATGTGGAGAGTTGCACCATTGTTAAGAGCCTTAATTGCAGTTTCTTTGTTCATATCCTATTCCTCCACAGTGATGTTGTTGATCATTCTATAGTGTTTCTCATAGCGATGCAAGGCTTGGTACAGGTGAAAGCGAAAATTAGTAGTTTTATGGTACTCTATTAAGTTATCTAAATGACTATCTGTTATCTTATCTAAAGATATACGTTTTAAGGGTTCTTTACCATCCTTGCCATTTGATGCCCAGAAGAAGTGTTTACGGATAACCTCAAAAGGATCATCTGTAGTAACACTAAGTTCCGTATAGTTGATCCCCACACGTCTAAGATAGTCCTTACCTCCATCTACACACACACTGCCACAACTGCACTGGTTGAAGTCATGTCGGGTATAGCTGACAAGTACACTCTTACAGTTGTTACATTGTATACTGTTTAAGATGATTCTGCTCATTAAGTAGTCCTCTTGGGGTTGATTTGAGAGAAGTCTAACACTAAGAGGAACACCTTGTAAACACCTAATACAACCCAATATCTCCCATACAATCCTTCCATAAGTACACAAAAACTATTTCTTAATAGAATCAACAGCTTACAGAATCTGTAGAAATCCTCAAAAAGAGGGGGTTGACAGGGGGTATTTTAGGGGTCAGAATGACCACATCAACTAACAACAGAGGGGAAATTAACATGAAGATTTCTATTAAACACCGTTACACTTTAGAAACCCTATTTGAGCATGAGTCTGAAGGGAATTCTTTGAAGATTACCTTAGAGAAGGCCGTGAAAGAAGGGGCTAATCTTGAAGGGGCTAATCTTCGAGGGGCTAATCTTCGAGGGGCTAATCTTGAAGGGGCTAATCTTCAAGGGGCTTATCTTCGATGGGCTAATCTTCGAGGGGCTGATCTTCAAGGGGTTAATCTTCGAGGGGCTAATCTTCGAGGGGCTAATCTTCAAGGGGCTAATCTTGAAGGGGTTGATCTTCAAAGGGCTTATCTTCAAAGGGCTTATCTTCAAGGGGCTGATCTTCAAGGGGCTGATCTTCAAGGGGCTTATCTTCGAGGGGCTGATCTTCAAGAGGCTGATCTTCGAGGGGCTGATCTTCGAGGGGCTAATCTTGAAGGAGAAGTTCTAACTAAAACCCCACTACAGATTAACAATTTAATATGGCCAGTATTAATCTCTGATTCATATATGCGTATAGGTTGTCAGATATTTTTAATAGAAGAGTGGAAGAATTTTAAAGATGAAGAGATTAAAAATATGGAACCTAGGACCACAGCTTTTTGGAAAACTTGGAAAGCTCCGCTTCTAGCAATGTGTGACGCCCACAACTCGGTTGAAGAAGGTTAATTATGATCATTCAATATAAAGTACTTATTCAAGTCAAAGGTGGACTACCCACTACAGGAAACCTCCTGTTTGAGCCTACCCCTTATTTATATGATGTAGAAGAGTTGGTAGACACAATTATTACTGTGGATGTTAAAGATAGTAATGGTATTACCAGTAAGGTTCGTGGTAGACTGATTGAAATATTGGACTAGGGGAAAATAATGAAAACTAAGACTTTAGAATTAACCCCTAATTGTAAATTTATTGTTACTTTGTGGGATCGTTTCCCTGCCGAGGTGGATCTTAGTTATATTGAGCATTCCTATAGTTACTCTTCTAGTGATACAGAGACGGATGTAAGAATAACAAAAGAGAAAGCTATTGAGATAATTGAGTTCTTAACGGAAGCTTTCAGTCTTGGAAAGGAGAATTGATATGTTGGAATGGAGACCTATAGATGATCAATTACCACCCAAAGATGGTTATTATTTGGTAGCTTGTAAAGGCGGAAATGTCACAGATAGTTATTACATTCCAGACAGAGAAGAAGCTATACGTTACTTTACAGCAAGAGGTACTACTTATTATTCAAGGAAACACCAAGGTAAGTATTCTGCACATTTTGAAGTTTCCCATAAAAGTGGGTATGAAATCGAATATTGGATGGAGATACCAAAGCATCCAGATCATCCACCTAAAAGCTAAGGAGCACTTACAATGCGTTTTAAGACACTTTACATCCTACCCAGTACCATAGTAGCGGGGTTACTCTTATTAGCCTCCTGTTGCTCATTACAGAGCTTTCTAGGGGGTAAGAAAGAACCTATCTCAGCTATCGAGTACAAAGATCTGGGGGAGATCAACTTATACCTCTATATGGAGGGGGTGGGAAGATATGAAGATGAGAACTTTAAAACATCACAGGAGTTTAAATGCTTTGCTAATATTGTGTGGCATGAAGCTAGAGGGGATGGGGTAATGTCCCAACAAGCTGTAGCCCAAGTAGTATACAATCGTTATACTTCAGAAGACTTCCCAGAGGGATTCTGTGGAGTTATGCGTCATAGAACGGGGGAAGTATGGCAATTCTCTTGGATGGGGGATCGTAAGGTGAAGCACCTACAGCCTTCTCCAGAAGAACTAGACGACATGAGTTACTATCTAGCGAGTATTTATGTTGGAGCTTATACTGTGAATGGATTAGAGGAAGCACTTTTCTTTAGGAAATGTGAGAAACCTAAGAAAAAGTGGTGGACAGGGCTAAAACCCTTAGGTAAGATAGGCTCACATTGTTACTACTCAGAGAGGGTTAAGAAATGATAGTTTATGACTTAGAGTATTTATTTACGAAAGGTATTGTAGAATTGGAAGGTGTGGTTGATGGAAAATACTTCGAGGTTACAAACCCTAGATATTATGGTAGTTTCAAATATCCATTCACCAAAGAGTCAAACATATTTGAAAACAAAGAGTCGGCAATAGCTCAGGCAGAAGAGTATCGTATAAGAGAGTTAGAGCGCCTAGATTACCTTATTAAAAAGGTCTCAGATCTTAAATTCGATTAAACAGAAACCTAAAGGGTACTTATTATGACCAGTCTAATACGACCACAAGACCTATCGAGGCGAATATCCCTATCACTATTTTGTGATAAGGGGGTATTGATGCAGAACCCCTATAACCCTAAAGAAGATTCTTCTTGGATTTGTGTAGGAAAGGGATTTATTGTATACGGAGCTACCTATTGTAAAGCTTGGGATAAGTGGGAAGAAGCTACTAAGCCTAAGAGTATTTTTAATATGGAGTGTTTGTGATGGGACTTCTAAAATCTCCTGTATATTATGCTGAGAAGCATAAAGATTTTTACATGACTTCAGCTAAAAACTTTGCAGAATTATCAAATGCAAAAAGAGCTAAAGTGGGAGCAATGATTTATCTAAACAATCATACACTAACCTTTGGGCATAATGGTCAACCTAGCGGATGGGATACTGAGGTATGTGAACATAACCCATTAGGAATAGAAGGTTTTAGCGTAACTTGTAGTAGTGTGGTTCATGGAGAAAAAAATGCCATAGATAAAGTTACCGACAAGGAACTATTAAAAGGTTCTATTCTATTTGTAACTTTATGCCCCTGTTTATCTTGTGCAGAGTTAATTGTTGAATCTGGAATTAAGAGGGTGTATTATTCAGAGGAATATAGGGATGATGCTGGAATAAAGTTGTTGGTTAAGTTTGGTGTTATTGTTTCTAAATTAAAATAGGAGAATTCAAATGACAACTAGCATTTTACACTACCTACCAAAAGGAAGTATGTGTGCTGCCTGTGTTAACAGGCTTAAAGATTGTTCTAAGTTAGACTTTAAATCTATGGCGAGTATGTCTAAGATAGATGACACCATAATAGTTAAGTGTACAGAATTTGATCGTGAACTTATACCTTGCAATTTAAAATACACCATTAAACTTTAATCTAATAAAGGGGAATTCTTATGTCTAAACCCACTACACAAGAAGTATATTCAATAGACCCAGAGAAAAGTCTGGAAAAGGCTATGATAAGATCTCTCACTGTAAAATCAAATTACCTACCTTCAAGTATCCTCAAAGATCCTACAGTGCTGAAGGATGTACAGATTCTGGTAGATAACCTTACAGATTTGCTTAAGGGGAAAAGGTATAATGGACTATGAAAGTTTTGGTTTGATACAAAGAAGTTGCTCTGATACAGAAGTTGAGTATAATGAGTATGGGCATCTAAGTAATATAGATTTAGAAGAGGTGGTTGGAAGATATTACAGCGAGAATATTGACTATCCAGATAGCGACTACTACGAGGATCTTGGATGAGTAAGACTAATGAAATAGTGGTTGTAACTTGGAGTTATGAGGAGTACCATGAGGCAATAGCTTCTGGAGATAAGCTACCTAGTAAGTATCACTTTAGGAATGGCTTAGGAGAATACACTTTCATAAAGACTTGTAAGAGGCAAGTAGCACAAGAATATATTGACCATCATCATGAGGGCTTTTATAATCTCATCTGTAATGGGGTAGAGAAGAGTAATAAACCACAAACAGCTTTTGGTACTGCTACTCGTAAGGGCCAGAAGAAATATAATTAAGAGGAAGCTATGAACATAATCGTAGGCAGCACAGCTCTAGCATATTTTGGTCTTAACAGGAAAGCTCCTGTTGACATTGATGTATGGACTTCAGATGAATCCTTTGAGCCTTGTGGAGCAATGGATGTTTCGGTTATTCCGAAGGAGATATTAGAGCTTGTGGATCAAGTGGATGGTTATGCCACCCCTGATAGCATATACACTATAAAGCTCTCACACGCTGTTTACGACATACATTGGCAGAAGACTAAGCTAGACATCCTCTTCCTGAAGCACCATGGCTGTAAGCCTTTACAGGAGCTTTATGAGGCATTGAAGGTGTACTGGAAATCCGTACATGGAGGGGCTTCCTACTACGGTGATGGTAGTGAGATTCAGGAAGTGGTACCTAAGCAGGTTGTTACTACTGTTTATGAGTAGTGGTAACACTGTAAAGAATGTTGTAACATACACAGAGTTACAGAGCGAAAATAATGTTACAAGGGAGGAACCTTAAAATGAAAATAGACTTAGCAATATTTGAAGAAATCAAAAGAGAAATCCCCGAATTTAATAGTATGTCTTTGGAAGATATAGTGTATAATCTTGCTGTAGGGGGAATGCCTGCTAAGTCTGGTAGACTAAGTAAATGGGGTTATAAAAGTCTCTACTTAGAGGGTGCCATAGACAACGATCTTTGGGATGATTATGCTTTTAACCTTGATGGTTTTGTGTATAAAGTCTCACTGTTTTTTGCTCCCTCTGAGATGGAATACAGGAAGATAGACTTAGATTTAATTTGTAGAGAGAAAATTAACTGACTTTAGGGGAGAATACCATGAGTAATTATAAAGCAATAGTTGGAAAGATAGGCACTATCTACCCAATCCAAGGGGCTGATAACATCCAAGTAGCCAAGGTTCTTGGGGAAACTGTTATCGTAAGCAAGTCTTTGCAAGTTGGATACGTTGGTATTCTTTTCGTAGCAGGTACTCAGCTTAGTGAAGACTACTGTAGGAATAATAACCTCTACCGAAATAAAGATAAGAATGTTGACAATACAAAAGCAGGGTTCTTTGAAGACTCCCGTAGAGTACGGGCACAACCATTCATGAAGATTAAAAGTGATGGTTACTTTGCTCCTTTGGAAAGCTTGTCCTACATAGATAACACTTATACAAAACTTAAAGTAGGAGATTCCTTTGAGGACATATCCGGTACAAATGTTTGTAAGAAATACTTAAACGAGCGCGCCATCAAAGCCCTTAAGTCTCAGAAAAGTAAACCTGCAAAAGTGAAAACTGCTCCTTACTTCCGTGAACATGTTGATACAGAGCAATTTAAACATAATCTACATAAGATTAGCAAAGGAGATCTTGTTTCTATCCAATCTAAACGCCACGGAACCTCACAAAGAGTAGGTTATATGAAGGTGGTTAGTACGCTTCCTAAATGGAAGCAGGCGGTAAATAAAGTAATTCCAGTATTCCCCACGGAGAAGTACGATTACCTCGTTGGAACTCGTAGAGTAGTACTAGATAGTCCAGATAAGACAGGCTACCACGGCTCCGAGGCGTATAGGTTTGAGGTGGCTAACATGATATTCCCACACTTAGCTAAAGGTATGGAGGTATACCTAGAGATTGTAGGTTGGGCTAATGGGAAACCTATCATGCCCCCACATAACATTAAAGATTTGAAAGATAAAGCTTACAGTAAGAAATATGGGGATCAGATTATTTATAAGTATGGAGCCTTAGAAGGTACTTGTAAATTCCATATCTACCGAGTATCATTAACAACAGAAGATGGTACAACAGTTGATTACACACAACATCAGTTGGCACAGTGGTGTAAAGATCATGGGTTTGATCCAGCATTTGACGTTGTAGAACCTTTTGTGTATGATGGTGATGAAGCTAAACTGGTAGCTCTTGTGGATAACCTTACAGAGCGTCCTGAAGTGCTCACTGAGGACTACCATGACTCCAGTCATATTAGTGAAGGTGTAATAGTAAGGGTTGATAGAAATACACTAACACCACTTTTACTAAAGAGTAAATCTTATGTCTTCAAAATTCTTGAGGGCATAGTCTCTGAAAAAGAAGTGGACATAGAAGAAATTAGCTGAGGAGATCTTATGCCAATTATTATGAAAGACGGATGTTTACTTGATGCCTTCGACAGAGGGGGTGTAGATGTTATTATGCACTGCGCTAACCTCCAAAATGTTTTTGGGAGTGGTGTCGCTAAGAGTATTAAAGAGCGTTATCCAGCAGCTTATGAGGCTGATACTGAGCACCATACAAAAAATAGAAAATCTCCTATTAGTTATGCTGGATTTGCTGGGTACAACAGGGCCATTGTAAACCTCTACGGTCAGGAATTTTATGGAAGAGATAAAAGGCATTTAAACTATGGGAGATTAGCTGAGGCTCTCATTGAGGCTCGTAGTTGTGTTTATACACTGAAAACTAAAATAGGTATACCTTATAACATGGGGTGTGATCGTGCTGGTGGAGATTTTAATATTGTTCTGGAGATGGTAGAATATATTTTCAGGGAGAATGAAGTATATGTGTATAAGCTTTGAGGGTTTAAAAAGAAAGCCCATAATGAGTATGTATGCGAATAAGCAAGATTTAGATATAGCCTTGGAACAATACAATGAAGGTTTTGCTTATGGGGCTATTAAATGGCATGAAATTCCCGCTGACGTTACTCCAGAGTGGCTATGGGGATATGAGGATATACGGGATATTGTTGAGGAGCAGAAGAAGCTTCTGTAGAGTGTTTGTTGATTTTAGATAAATAGTAAGGGGATTTATGGCTTGTATTTCAAAAGTTAAACATGACGTGAGTCATTGCGCAGCAGAAAAAGGTTTACAGATATTCTACGACGATGGTAAATCAAAATATACTGGATATTGTTTTTCCTGTGCCTCAAAAGGTCTTGAGGCTTATGTAGAAAATCCTTATAGTAAGTCGGAGAAACTTCCAGAACCACCTAAAAAGAAAACTAAAGAGGAAATACAAGCAGAAATAGATGAAGTGAGGGCTTTGAATTACCCCGATTTCTCGCATAGGGGTATAGAGCCTAAATATTTCAAACAGTCAGGCTTACGGATGGCTTTTAGCGAATTTGATGGGAAGACTCCGCATTCGTTTAACTTTCCATACACATTAAAATCAAAACTTTTGGGGTATAAGTCAATTGTCTTGAATAAGAAAGTTATGTGGTCTATTGGAGACATTAAAGGTGCCGACCTCTTTAATTGGGAGGTTGCTAAGAAGAAAGGAACTAAACGACTGTATATCACAGAAGGAGAATGGGATTGTCTAGCATTAGAACAAATGCTAGAAGCTGCGTCTAAGGGGGCTTATAAATATGCGGTTGTGTCTGTACCTCATGGTGTAGGATCAGCAGCCACAACTATAGGAAGAATGCGGAAGGAAATCGAAGAGATTTTTACTGAGGTTGTACTTGTTTTCGACTGTGATTCTGCTGGTGAGAAGGCAGTAAAAGAAGTGCAGAAGATACTCCCCAGCGTTCTTGAAGCTCCCCATATTGGGGGAATTAAGGATGCTAATGAAGCCTTGCTTAAAGGTAAATCCCAAGCTTTTATAGACTTTGTAATGTGGAAGGCTCGTAAGCCACCCATTGATGGTGTTGTTACTGTTGCTCAGGCTATGGCTAAAGGTGTCTTAGCCCCACAGGTCGGACTGTCTTATCCGTGGCCTACAGTCACAGAGATTATGTATGGACAGCGTTTTGGTGAGGCCACTTGTGTTGCTGGAGGTGTGGGTATCGGTAAGTGCCAAGGTTATGATACACCAATACTAATGTATGATGGCTCGATAAAACCTGTACAAGATGTTGTTGTTGGTGATTTGCTAATGGGGGATGATTCAACTCCCAGAGAGGTTTATAGTACAGTTGTTGGAAAAGATGAGATGTTTAAAGTAATCCCTGTTAAGGGTGAAACTTATACCTTTAATAAGGAACATATTTTAGCTATTTATATGACTAATCTGGATAGAGACTACATTAAGGATGCTGACGGTGTTAAGCACTTTTCGGGGTGTAAGAGCACTATCACTATCGAAACTTATTTGAGGTCAAGTGCTAAGTTTAAGGCCAACGCTAAACTTTATAGGGTAACTGTTGACTTTAATGCTTGTGGTAGTGTGTTGCCAATACCGCCTTACATACTTGGTGTTTGGTTGGGGGATGGCTCTACAAATTCACCTGCTATTACCACAAAAGATGAGGTTATAAAAGAGGCTTGGATTAACTGGGGACAATCTATTGGTTGTGATTTTAGGGTTGAACAGGGAAAAGGTTGCGAGACTATTTACCTCAAAACAAAGAGAGGTTTAAATAATCCAGCATTAGATTTATTGAAATCTATGAACCTAATTGGGAATAAGCACATACCACAAGAGTATAAGACCACAACTAAAAATGGGCGGTTAGAGCTTCTTGCAGGGATCTTGGATACTGATGGACACCTAACCAGTAATTGTTTTGACTTAGTTTTAAAGTTAAAAGGTTTGTCAGAGGACGTTAGTTTTATTGCTAAGTCTGTCGGCTTATACTCTAAGGTGGTTGAGTGTAAGAAAACCATTAAATCTTTAGGTTTTGAGGACACTTACTTTAGGCAGGCCATCTCAGGAAAACTTGAAAGTATTCCAACAAAACTGCGGATAGCTGCTGAGAGAAGTCAAATTAAGGATGTGTTATTTACAGGTTTTACTATTGCTCCGGCTGGTGTTGCTAATTATTACGGATTTGAGATCTCTGGTAATAGGCTTTATGTATTGGGGGACTTTATTGTTACACACAACACGGCTATTTTACATGAATGTGCTGCGCACAATATAGCACTCCACAAGCAGCCTACATTTCTTATTCTCCTAGAAGAAGATAATGTAAAAACTTGTTGGAACATTGCTGGTAAGATAGATTCTTTACAATACAACAGGCCGGAGGTGTTTGAAGCAAATAAAGAACGCTACTACGAAACAATGAAAATGCTTGAGGATAAGCTTTTTATGTGGAATAGTGATGGAAGCACAGGGCATAGATTTGACTTGCCAGAGATAATAAGTGCTATACGGTTTAACAATGCCGAATATGGATGTAGATTTTTTGATATTGATAATATAACAAGGATAATTGCCACACTCAGTAGTTCTGAAGCTAACGAGTTTGTAAACAAGTATTCTAGCGAGTTGGCAAACCTAGCTTGTGAGCTGGATGTACATATTCGGCTATACTCCCACTTAAATGTTCCAGCAAGTGGTACCAGAAGTCACGAAGAGGGTGGCGCTGTTTATGCTAGCCAACTAACAGGCAGCCGTGGTATAATGAGGTTTTTCCCAAACGTCATTGGCTTTGAAAGAAACAAAATGGCTGAGGGAGACTTAAAATCTAACTCCTATATTTCGATCCTTAAGAATCGGGATTACGGCAACGAACAGAAAGTTAAAACGCAGTATAGTAAACAAGGCCGACTCCTAGAATATTGTTGGGAGGGTGATTCATTGTATTAGGAGAGAGTATGAAATTAATAACTAACTGGAAGAATGCAACTGTAGCTGACATAGAGTCAGACAATCTTTTAGATAAAGCCACAAAAATACATGTGCTCTCTTATGAGATGCAAGCAGGCAGCGAGGGAAGCTTTTCTGAGTCTGCAAGGATAAAGAAGTTCTTTGAATACCATATCAAGAACAATATCCCAGTGGTTATGCACAACGGAATTGGGTATGATGTGCCTCTTGTAGAGAAGATCTTAGGTCTAGATTTATCCAATATTATGCTGATTGATACTCTGTCCATTAGCTGGTATTTAAATACAGACAGGCAGTTACACGGCTTAGATTCTTTCTTTCCTGACTATGGCATTGCTAAACCTAAGATTGACGATTGGGAAGGTTTAACTTATAAAGAATATCGTCATAGGTGCGAAATGGACGTTAAAATTAACAAGGCACTGTGGGAAGATTTTAAGGAGAGATTAGTTTCTCTCTATACCAAAGTCAAAGAAGCTGTTGACTCAGGTAAAGTGGATGGTAGGCGTGTAAGTGATGATGAAGTTTGTTACATTGACCAGTATAAGTATTCATCTTCTGTTGAAGATTATGTTGATCGTATACTGACATTCTTAATGTTTAAAGCTGATTGTGCTAGGCTGAAGGAGAAAACCAAATTTAAAGTTGACGAAGTCGCATTAAATTCTCTTATTGAAGATTTATCAGTTAGGATAGAAGCAGCTAGGGTTGAGCTTGAAAGTGTTATGCCACAAGTTCCCCAGTACACTAAGAAGAACAAGCCAGCAAAACCATTTAAAAAGAATGGGGAGCTATCCGCATCTGGATTATCTTGGAATGAGGAGTTATCTAAAGTTGGTATCGCAGATGAAAATGGAAATGAATTAGTGAAACAGGTAGATGTTGATACCCTACAAATACTAAAAGGGTATGAACCACCAAATATTAACGGGCACCAACAAATTAAGGACTTTCTTTTTTCAAAAGGCTGGAAGCCAAGAGCCTTTAAGTTTGTAAAAGATGAAGATGCACAACAAAAATGGGCCAATAGTGGATTTAAGCCACAGCTTAAGCCTAAGCCAAGAGCTATACCACAAGTGAGCGTAGATGGGGATGATGGAAAGCAGTTGTGCGAGTCTGTATTAGAATTGGCTGAAAGTGTTCCAGAGATTATGTCTTATGCGAAGTATACAACTATTAAGCATAGACTAGATATGTGTAAGGGGTTTAAGAGGGATTTACGGGAGGGGGGTTATCTTTGTGCTAGAGTTGGTGGGTACACTAATACATTAAGAGAACAACATAGGGAGATTGTCAATATACCTTCGCTTGCTAAACCTTACGGTAAGGAAATACGGAATTTATTTGTGGCGGGGAAAGGCAACATATTTCTTGGGAGTGATTTATCATCACTTGAAGATAAAGTTAAGCACATGTTCATGATTCCACATGATCCTGAGTATGTGGAATCAATGTCCCAGAAGGGCTATGATCCTCACCTAGCTATTGCGGTAATGGCAGAGATTATGACTAAAGAAGAGATGGAAGAGTTTAAATCCCTTAAATCTATGGGTGATGATAAGTCCTCTGAACAAGCTAGGAGGTTTGAAGTACTCGGAAAGATTAGGCAGACAGGCAAGCAAGGCAACTACTCTTGCCAATATGGTGCTGGGGCAGACACATTTGCAAGGGCTTCTGGAGTGCCTTTAGTAACAGCAAAGAAGGTTGTGGAGGGATATGCAAAACTTAACTGGGCTATCAAGGCAATTGCAGATGAACAGGCTGTTGTCTTTGACCATAAAGACAAGATGTGGCTAGTTAATCCAATTAATGGGTTTGCATATTCCCTTAGGGGGGAGAAGGATAAGTTCAGTACTCTGTGCCAAGGCACTGGCAGCTACTTCTTTGACATATGGGTAGATAGGGTCGTTGATAGGATGTATGATAAGTGGGGTGTTAGGAGGCTAACTTGTGAATGCCACGATGACTTTGTGCAATGCTTTAAAGATACACTGGGTAATCGTGAGGCTATGACAGAAATAACTTTACAGTCATTAAGGTCAATAAATGAGGAATACAAATTGAGGAAAGAGTTGACTTGCGATATACATTTTGGAGAGAAATATAGTGACATCCATTAAAATAAAACCTTGGCACGAGACTTTACGTTATAATGAGGATGGGTGCAGGGTTTGTGATAATTCTGGAAATCAAGATGGTTACATTAGGGTAAGGGGATATAAGATAGGTAAACGTGGACTTGTGATGTTGCATGTGCTTCAGTGGAAGTTGTATGTTGGTGATATACCAGATGGTATGGAGATAAACCATACATGTGGTAATAGGGGTTGTTGTAACTTAGACCATTTAGAATTGATTTGTGGATCAGCTCATGCAACCCTGACTAACGTAAACCGAGTTGGGTATGTAATGGTTAGGGAGTCAGATGAGCAAGTGTACGAGATGTATGAGAGAATTAAGTACGGAGGTGAGTACATTAATCAATTATGCAAAGAGTTCGATATTAAAAGGTCAACACTGTCAAGTATTATGAATAAAAGGTCTAGGTGTGGAGTTACTGATTTAGCAGATGTTAAATATAGCCATATTCACTAAACAACACTTGCAACCAACCTAACCACCTGATAAACTACCCAAAACAACACAGGAGAAACCTTTATGAAAAACATAGCAATTTACACACTAGCTTTTATTATATTAGTCACCCTTGGAATAGGAGTAGGCTACATTCTAAACACTACTTTAACAGTATTAGCCTTATACCTTCTAGGGTATGATAGCGGAATCCTAAAAACTGTACTAGAATTTATAGAAGCCACAATCCTTACAGCACAAGCCTTTGTTGTAATCTGGTTTGTGACACCAACTTTTAACTTTTTAAACAACCACCTAAGAGGAACCACAAAATGAAGTCTTTAAAGGATTTAGCTTTAACTTTTTGTATGACAGGTGTAATACTATTGATATTTAAAGGGCTTATTGCTATCTTTGTACCAGAGGGTAGTGATTGGTTTCAATTCGTGCATGATGCTGCTTTACTATGGATTGGCTACATCTACGCCAGTGTATGGGCATACTTATCAAACAACTAAACCACAACCACCTAAGAGGAACTACTAAATGATGTATCAATATATAATCAAAGATCGAAACACTGGCTTAGTGCTGAGTGATGTGTTATCATCACGGGATGTAGCTCGTAATCGTAAGCAGGAGATTAAAGGGGTTACTACACAGGATCAACTAGATCCAGTTATTATTCAGACTACTTACGAAAAAGTAAGCTCTAAAATTATTCGATAAGAGGAAATAAATTATGAGTAAGTTGAATTTAGATTCAAGTGGTAAGAAACCTTCAGGTAAAATTGAAGATGTAGTTTTCGCTTATGTTAAGCTACAAAGCGGAAGTACAAAATACCAATCAAAAGATATTGAGTACACTGTGGATGTTGTTGTGGACAAAGCTACAGCTAAAGAGTTCAAGAAAGCTTATCCCAAGAATTCTGTGAAGGACTATGATAACGCAGATTTTAAAGTTAAATTTAAAATTGATCCCCCTTATCCTAGTCAAGATGAACAGTTTGTTATTAAACTTAAAGCAGCAGCTCAGCTCAAGGCAGCAGCCCCAGCAGCTAATCTTGTAGCAGGAGATATGATTCCTTATGAGTGGAATAGCCGACCCAAGGTGTTCATTCCTGTCGAAGGTGGTGTCGAGGATGTTACTTTAAGTGTGTTGGCAGCAAATGGAAGTAAGGGTGATGTAGCTTTTACTGTAAACACTAATGACTTTGGTACTTTCCCACAATTAACTGGTATCTTGGTTAAAGATCTAATTGAGTATGAGGCTCAAGGTGGTAGTGGAAGTGTCTTTGGTGCTGTAGTTGGCGGATATAAAGCAGACACAAGCAATGTTAAGCAGGTGCCAACACAACAGCCAAAAGAAGAGAGCGAGGAAGATCAAGGGGATGACTTTGAAGACTCAGACATCCCTTTCTGATCTATAACCTCCACAATATGCCCTACGTTGTAGGGCTTCTTAACTTCCACAAGAGGAATACAATTTATGTCACACCAACAAGAAGATATGTTTAGCGAATTATTACCAGCTTCAAAAGAAGATCGTGTGTTACTTGGCAAGTATATCTTGGAGGTATCTAAATTACTTGATCAAATTGAGACTATCAAAGGTGATATTAAAGACGCCACTGATGCAGTAACATCTAAAGATGGTAAATTACAATTTCCCCTTAAAGAGTTCAACTTACGAGTTAAAGCTTTTCGTGAAGAATCGAAGATGAAAGATCAAGCCCAAGCAATTCATTGTGCTTTAGATGATATTTCTATGCTTGAGCTTAATTAGGGGCAATGATGACTAACGCCCTTACAGCAATCATAGATGCTGATATGATACGATATGGGGCGTCATTTGCTGGGCAGAAGAGTTCAATTGTTGTAACCCACCCAACCCTAGAAATAAATGAAGTATTTGATAGCCGTACTAAATTCTACGGACACTATCTAAATAAATCTGGGGGTTGGTTGGCGGAGTATAATAAAGGGAGGGATAGTATTATTCTACCCTCTGAATTCTCAATAGAAGATGTTGTTTCTCCAGCACCAATACAAAATGTACTTCACACTACCAAGTTAATGTATGAGGGTATGTATAAATGTATTGGTGCAAATAAACACAGAGGCTTTATTGGTAAGGGTGATAGTTTCCGTCTTGAGCGTAGTACACTACTACGTTATAAAGATAGATCTGCACCCAAACCTGTCCACTTAGACGCAGTAACAGACTACTTAGAAAACAGATTGAAGTGTGAAGTTGTAACGATAGAAGAGACGGATGAGCGGGTTACTCAAGAGTGTTACCGTAAGCCTAATAACGTGGCAGTCGGTGAAGATAAAGACTACTATGGGCAACCTAACAGATTCTTTAATGTGAATAAACCAGAAGAAGGTATTATAAGTTGTGATTGCTTTGGTAAGCTGTGGCTTGAAGAGAAAATAGTCATACGCAAAGGTAAAGAAGTTAAAGAGGAAAATGTAAGGGGCTATGGTAGGATGTGGTTATACTACCAAACAATGAGTGGTGATAGTATTGATAACTATGCTGCTAATTGCTACTCAGAGGTACGCTGGGGCAGTAAGAGCGCCTACAAGCTACTATCCCCTTGCCTAGATGACAAACAAGCCCTAGAGAGCCTTGTAGGGGGCTTTAAACACCTTTATCCTGAGCCTAAGACAGTTGTTGGTTGGAGGGGTAATGAAATTGACATTGACTGGCTTTATGTACTGCAAGAATGCTTCACTATGGCTAGGATGCGGAAGGTTAAAGGTGAAAAAGAGGTGATGTTAGTAGATGTGTTAGACAAGATGGGAGTAAACTACAATGAAATCTGATTACAAAATTATCAAGATCGGGAATGAAACATATAAAATCACAAAGTGTTTCTGCCCACATCTCCTCTTCCCAGATAAACCTGTTTGGTGGATTGAAGATGAAGACGAACAGGAAAGCTTTAAGCTTAAACATAATGCCAGCAACAGCCTCTTCATTATTGATGGGGACTTTGTTATCAACCATTCAAGTAGTAAAATTATTGTAGGAGATATTCAATGAAGAAAGAACCGAATAAGAAGCCTGAGAAGGCTAAAGGGGGAGGCATTACAGCGCCAATCTCAGCTCCAAAACCTAAGCGGAAAGTTAAGGTGGAGAGTGTGCCCGTAGAAGTGGTTCCTCCCACACCTGTGGCTAAAGTAAGACCTCCTAAGAAAGAAGATCTTAAGTTTAATAATGAGAACTTCACAATTACTTTAAATGTAGATTCTAAAGAGTTTGAAGAAGCGGTTAAGAAGATTTCTGATGACTATGAGAAACAGATTGAGAGTTTTAATTCTGAGATCAAGGAACTACAATCAGAAAATGAACAGCTTAAATGTTTCTGTGATGCTGCTAATTATGTTAAAGGGGAGCTTGAATCTGCTCAAAGTAAGATTGTAAACGCCTCTTGGTATAAGCTTCTTTGGATGCGGATTAAGGGTGAGATTTAATGGCACTCCCTATAGCCCTATCTTTTGTTAAGAGTGAAAACTTATTAGTTCCTTGGTATCTAATGGCAAGCTATTTATACTACCTTAAAGATATTTCTCTATTGCAAGATCACGAGTATGATTTGGTGTGTAAGGAAATATTTGAAAGGTGGGATAAAATAGACCACCAACATAAAGAACTTATCTCAAAAGAGGATCTAAAAGCGGGGACTGGGTTTTCTTTGAGGGAGGAAGATTACCCTTCAATAACTAAGAATGCAGCTTTACATGAAGCTAGTCAGAGAGGTTTAATTTGAAAGATAATAAATGGGAACCTTGGGTGTGGTATCCTGAGATTTGGGCTACCAAGTCTAAGTTCTACACATTCTTGAGGGGGGCATTGAGAAATGCTGTTTGGAATAGATCTCCAATAAAGATTATTTTCAAGAATGAGAGCTGTAAGAACCCCCCTTCAGATTATATAGGAAGGGCTAAATCAGGAGCTTTCTGTGCTTTAAGTGGGGAGTGGGAAGGTAAAAGTAAACTCGAAGTGGATCACATTGAAGGTAATGTATCTTTGATAGATGAAGAAGATATTATTTTATTTATAAAACACTTAATACCTCCACCAAATAGCTTACAGCTTGTAAAGAAGGATGCTCATAAAATTAAGAGTTATGCTGAAAAGCAAGGAATATCTTATGAGCAAGCTGTAGCAGAAAAGAAAGCTATTGAACTGATAAAGCAAAAGAAAGATTCTGCTTGGTTAATATCTAAAGGTATAACACCAAGTAAGACTTCTAAGCTACGTAGACAACAGATAATCGAGGAGCTAAATAAATGAGTCAATGGAAACAAAGAGCAGAAGAATTAGCCTTCACCTGTGGTTGGAGCTGGCGTAAGGTTGCTTTAGAAGTGGGAGTTGCTAAGAGTACTGTTAGTGATTACTTGCGGGAGAGGGTAAAGGAAAGGTTGGCTAAAGAAGATGTTAGCGCATTGCCAAGTATTACAGAATCTGTATTAGATCCTGCAAGTGGGCTTTTAAAGATTATTCGAAAGAATATTAAAGATAAGTATGTGGAGAGGGTTGTAGAAGATATTGTGGCTAAAAGACCCTCGCAAGAAGTCTATAAAAAAGATTCTGGAAGTGAGGATAATAGTCGCATTCTGTTGGTTAGCGACCTTCACATTCCATATCACCACAAGGATACCCTTAAATTCTTACAACACTTGAAGAATAAGTATAACCCAACAAGGGTAATATGTCTTGGAGACGAGGTTGACCACCTAGCCTTAAGTTACCATGAAAAGGAAACCGAAGCTCCAAGTGCATTTGATGAGTTGGAAATGGCATTGCCTGTAATTAAACAGGTGGAAGAAATGTTCCCTATAATGGATATTCTTGACTCTAATCATGGAAGCCTTGCCTATCGTAAAGCTAAGACTGCCGGCATACCTAAGCACTACCTTAAGAGTTACGCTGATGTGTTGCAGGTTGGGGATGGTTGGAAGTGGCACTTTGATATGGTTGTTGACTTACCTACTGGGCAGAAGTGTTATATACACCATGGGAAGAGTGCAAACATAACTAAAACATCTCAAGCAATGAGTATGTGTAGTGTGGCAGGTCATTATCACAATACGTTTAAAATAGAGTATTGGGCTAATCCTCTGGGGTTGTATTGGGGAATGCAGACTGGTTGTTTAATTGATGACAGAAGTTTCGCCTTTAATTACAACAATGTTAATCTGCATAGGCCACTTATTGGGACAGGTTTAATTATTAATGGCTTGCCTATTTTAGAGCCTATGGTCTTAGATTCAGAGGGTAATTGGGTTGGTAAGTAGAACCTGTAGTAAATGCTTGATAGACACCCCTCTCCACCTTCTGGTAAAAAGGGCTGATTGTAGAGGGGGTTACTCTAGAGTATGTTTGAAATGTAAAGCTGCTGTTCAGAGGGAAGCTAGGAAGGTCAATGGTGACATCTACACTAAGAAATACGAAAAGACCGAAAAAGGATATTTAATGAGGTCTTACAGGAATATGCTCAGCAGAGTTATGGGAGTTCAAAAAACTAAAAGCCACCTATACAAAGGATTAGACATACTTAGTAAAGAAGATTTTATTAATTGGTCTCTAGAAACAAACTTCAAAGATTTATTGCTGGGGTACGAAGAGTCTGGGTATGATAGGAAGTTGGCACCTTCTGTAGATAGGATTGACTCAATTCTTGGATACACCATAGGAAACATTCGCTGGATAACCCATTCGGAGAATTCTAGACTTGGGGCTTTAAGCCAAAACAAGAGAAAAATACATTAAAAATAACTTTACATGACTAAACAAGCCTGTTAAGCTACCCTCAACAAGTAGCCTCTAACGGGCTTTTCTTTTAACTAAAATTTGAGAGGATCTTCTATGAAATACTCACATAAAATTGTTATCCATTATCCAGATGGTACTTCTTATACTCTTAAGTTAGATGAGAACGTAGCTATCTTTACAGCCAGAGACATAGCACCTCTAATTATCGCGCATAAAGCATTGGCTATCTATTATCACACCCCATACGGTGCATGGTCTCGTTACAGTGCAAGGGGTCACACAGACACTGGGAACAAGAAGCCTCCTCGCACTACAAACCCCTACAGTAAAACTAAAACCCAAAAGAAGGCTGAAATGATGGCTAAAGCAAAAGAAGCAACTATACGCTGTAGAGACTTCATAACTAACCTTCAAGATAGTATACTTAAAACGTCACCCCCCTCAAAATACCACTTCTGGCTAGGAGAAAGCGTATAATGGCAAATAAAATGATATTCTTTAATGGTCCCAAAGGTTGTGGCAAGAACACTCTAATAGATTTTTGTAAGCTACATAATTGGGTAGATATTAGCTGTAAGATACCGCTATACGCCCTAGTACAAAACCTCTTTAACATCTCTTATGATACCTTCTGGGGTATCTACAAAGATCGTATTGCTAAGGAGACCCCCGATAAAGCTTTCAGAGTATGCCTTTCCCACTTAGAACTACAAGCTCTTACTAAGATTATAGGCATGGAATCTATTGATCCAGATGACAGCAATAGAGGGTTTGAGTTTGACATGGACACATACAAAGTAACCTTAAACTTATCTGTTAGAGAAGCTATGATCTATGTATCAGAAGTTATTGTTAAGCCTCGCTGGGGGGAAGATTACTTTGGTAAAGCTCGTATGGAGAAGCCACAGCATTACGGAAATTGCGATTGGGTCTTCTACGACGACTCCTCAGCGTCCTTTAACGGAGATTCTGTAGAGCTTGATGCTGCTATAGAACACTTCGGACAAGAGAATTGCCTTCTTATTAGGATCTACGGAAGAGGGAGCTTTGATGGAGACTCACGAGGCTATATCCCAAATGGAGTTGTAGGTAATGTAATGGAGATTACTAATGATGGAGACTTGAAAACTTTCTTGGATAGCTCTAAAGAGCGTATCTATAAGTGGTTGGGTAATGTTGGGGTAGGGGCTTAGGTATGATTGACATTCATATGTGTTTATTAGGGGCTTCCTTGTCATTTATTTCTATTGCCTGTAAGGCGGTTAATCAGAAGTCGGTTCAGTACAACAGATACCTAATGATACCCCCTATGTCCTATATACAAGCTTCAGCAGAGTTGTTTACAGCGGGGTTATTCTCTGTTAGCTTTATAGGGAAACCTTGGATGGAGAGTTTACCTTTAGCCTTATCTATAGCCACAGGCGGATGGATGGGGTGTATGGCAGGAATGAGATTACAAGCTTATTTAGTAAAAGTTCTTTACAAGGTAGAAACAAAGAAGTAGAATCACTCCCATACAAACCACTATAGGAGACTTAATATGAGAAAGCTTACAGACCTACCAGATCTGATTAAAGCCATACAAGATGAAGCCGCAAAGCCTAGAGGCACAAGCTCTTGGAAGCCTACAGGAGAGCTTCTGGATTTTGTATCAAAATATGGGATGGAGCAATTTCAGGAGGGTTTTGGTGCTGCCAAAGATATATGGGACAAACCACCAGAAACAACAAAAGGATAATTCTTATGAAGCTAATTTGGAACAATAAAAAACTTCCACCTAAACTAAAAGATCCGGATAATAGACTTTCCACATGTAAATGGTATATGCCTTGTGTATACACTAAGTGGGAAATAATTGGTAAAGCGGTTGCGGGTAGTTATAGTGCTTCGTGTGTGCAAGCCAGATATTGTGTACTTTGTGGTAAAACCCAACTGAGAAAGGTAAATATCTTCTAAGGAGACCTTATGCTAGAACCCTGTTCAAACACCTTCTACGAGCGCCTACACAATGGATTACAGGAGGATTCTCCCCCTGCCAAAGCTACCCTACTGGTACGTCAGAAACTAGCCATAAAAGCCTTAGAGAGCTTCTATAACACATCTTGGAAAAGACTCTTAGAACTATGTGAAGGAGATTATGAGAGCTTGTTTGAGGAGTTGTATGAGGTGGAGAATAGTGATAGTATAGTTGAAAGAGCGGAGGGGGAATATTATGAGCTGGAGTATAAAATATTCAAAATGAATATGGATGATAGTTTGACACTATAATCTTTTACGGCTATTATCGCCGTAGAGACAAAATTTACTAAGAGGAATGATATATGAACCCCCACACATTAACACCAGAACAATATGAAGAGTTATTTAAAGAAGTGATGCTATTCGCTAAGATTGGTGGGATAGTAGAAGAAGGTGTGATTTGGGATATGTGTTTGGAAGAGACTAAGGAGCTTATTGAAGCTATAGTGGAAGATGATCCTACAAAGGTGAAAGACGCTGTGGCTGACGTATTTATAACGTACTCACAACTACACAATACTTACTTTGGCAAGCAACAACCCCACTCAGCGCCTTTTTTATCATTAGACCGAAGACTTCTTTCCGAAGAGGTTGTTATATGGCTCTTAGAAGGAGCTAATGAAAATTTCCCCACCATGTGTATGGAAGCTTGGAATAGCTGGGCAGTAGATATTGCTGGAGATTACAATTTCAACCTCTACAAAGTAATAAAAGAAGTAAACAGAAGCAACTTTACAAAGTATCCTTTGCTAGTGGAGGTTCTTGATGAGTATGATAGTTTAGAACAGGCAGCAGCTTATTGTGAAGTACTTGGTAAAACTAATAGTAAAAACTATCCTAATGTGGTTGCTAGTGTTAGTAACATTGATGGTGTAGATTATGTAGTGTTTCGGCAAGATCATGGCAAAGGTAAAGTGGTGAAGAGTTTTGACTTCTATGAAGAACCTAATTTTGAGGGGTGTTACCAATGAAAGAAGTAATTATAAACGAGAGATTCAAAGTAGAAATTGACAAGTGGAACCACACCCTACTAGAGTGGGTAGAAGCTAAACCAATCGTAGTTGGAAGGAAGACAGGTCAGATGACGGTTGCTAAGTGGGCTATAGTAGGCTATTATCCTAACCTGAAGAGTGTGGTTAAGTATCTAGCTGAGAATTATGCTCTTGAAGATAAGGTGTATACCCTTGAGGAGTATATGAACAGTATGTATGATAAAGCTGAAGAACTTTTGAATGGGATTAAATGAAGCTTCCAAAGCAATGGAAATACTGGTGTATTAAAGCTGGACTACGCCCTACTTCTAGAAATAAGAGGAGCAGGTTTTGTTGGCTATACTTAAAAGGTCATAATTATCTGTGGAGAGTGAGTATGGATAGTGTGTTTCAGAGAAGCTGTCCCATAGAAGAATTTGATCGTTGGGCTAATAGTGTAGATTATGAAGCTGCAATGCCAACAACAGAAAAAGAGTTTGTGGTTTTAGTAGAAGAGTTTGCTAATAAAGATTAGGAGGAAGTAATGAAAGTAGAGTATATTACCCACATGGGGGATGATTTGTTTGTAGCAAACGTAGCTCGTGTAAGTTTTGCAAAAGAAAGTACTACATTTACCACAAGAGAGATGTTGGAGAAAGGGAGTGATGAAGGTATTATTAATTATCTGGCTCGTGAGAATCACTGGACTCCTTTCGGGCATCCTCAAATAACCTTGAGAGTTAAAGCCCCTGTACCAATCCGTACGCAATGTTTTAAATCAAAGGTAGGGTTTGTTGAGAATGAAGAAAGTCGTCGTTATATCTCTACAACACCAGAGTTGTTCATCCCAAAGGAATTTAGAAGTAAGCCAGAAGGAAATAAAAAGCAAGGTAGCGGGGAAGTACACCCATCAAGCGAATATTGGAAATGTTTGTATACTAAAGTCTGCAATGAAGCTGTAATGCTTTACGAGGGTATGATAAATAATGGTATTGCACCAGAACAGGCTAGGTTTGTACTCCCCCAAGGTTGTATGGTAAACTGGATTTGGACAGGATCTTTGTCTGCATACTCACGCTTCTGTAATCTGCGTAAAGATTCTCATGCACAGAAAGAGGTGCAAGAAGTCGCAGATCAGGTGGACAGCATAATTCGAGAGCTTTTTCCTTATAGTTGGAAAGCTTTAGTTGGTGATAAGGAGGTAAAATGAACAGCTTTGCCTTTGTCTTCCTTCTTGGTATAGTGAATATTCTTTTAGCTATAATCCACTTTAAATCTGGCAACCATGGATTTATGGTCTTTAATGGGGCTATAGGACTTTTATGTATATTCTCAGGAATCTTACAATAACTTTAATAGGAGAACAAAATGATTAAGAAAAATGATTATTACACCCTAACCTTTACAGGAAAAGAAATAGCGGACATATTTTGGGGTTTACAATCTATAGGGTTTTATGGCTTTACTTTTTATAGATTTAAAAAAATCCTTGAAGATAACATTGTTTCTACTAACTGGGGATACGATAATTATATAAGTTATCTCTTTACCCCAAAAGAAACTCCTGAACAAAAGCTCTTACGAGAATTAAAACAACAGAAAGCAGAACTTGAATCAAAGATAGCTAAACTAGAAGAAGGAACCAATAATAATGTTGTTAAACAGCCAATTTAACGTAGATTCTACCCTACCCTATACTACCCTAGACCATGAGACTAAAGGTGCCCTTATACGCAATTACAGAGCCTTATATGACTATCTTTGGGAGCTATCTTGGAAGGAAGAAGACATCCTTGAAGAGCTTATTAAGAATCATAAGCAAGGTACTCCAAACAAAGGTATCAATCTTCGTAAGCAATATCCTGTACAGTTCTTAGAGTATTACTTTGAGGGTTGGTGTGAGTTTGCTAGTAAGAAGCAATCAGATATTCTTTGGTATCTAGGAATTAATAATAAGGATCTACAGATGGGAGTTCTGAAAGGACTCTACCACTCCATACATGATAATAGCTTACAGTATGGGGATATTATTTATGGGCAGGAACGTACAGATGGGGATTGGATTAATAATAGAGTGGGGGGTTATGCAGTGGCGAGTATAGACGCTATGGTGATGGGAAGTATTTATAAATGGGGATATGATTTTAGAGGGGATCTTCCACAAGTGGCTCCTAGAGGAGGGGAGGTATGAGGGGTATGGGTTGGGATCTTTTTGCAATTACTGGATGTGTACTCTGTTTATATAGCCTTTCCACGCAAAGGATGGAGATAGAGACTTTGAGACAGTCAATAGCTTCTTACGAACTGGAAAATAAAACACAACAGTTACAGATACAGCAGCTACAACATAATTGTTTTGTAGCCTTACTAGGAGATAAATAATGTTTAAAGAAGATGATAGAGTAGTTGTTATTCTTTCTGTAGCAGAAGCTCCTTTAGCTGGAGCTAAATACTTATCTGTAGCTTATGATAATGATACGGTGATTGATGTTAATATTGAAGACGCTATGATGCTTACAGATAGTTTGGAGCTAAGCTTTTTGGAGTATCAGCAAGAGCTTCTTACAGAGGCTATTAAACGTAAGAAGGGACAGTTAGCTAGTAAGGGGATTCTATAAATGCAGATGTGGTGTGGTGGGCCTTTCTTAAGAGCTTACTTAAAGATTGGAGAGGATGTAGACTTGTTAGTTGCAATCAAAGATTACTCTAATATCACTTACCACGAAGATTTAGGTTTCTTTGAAATACAAACAGGTGATCACTTATTTCATGAGGTGTATATTAAAGAGGATGTAGACTTGTTAGTTGCAATCAAAGATTTAGGTTTCTTTGAAATGCACACAGGGGATGATGATTCTAAAGAGGTGTATATTAAACCTGAAAAATCTTCTAAGAAACATCAGCAACCTTTCTGGACGAAGGATTATAGGAGAAAATAATCCGCAAACTTATGTCCGAAGTATGAGGTTAAATTCCAGACATAAAAAAGGGAGCATAACGCTCCCTATTATTATTCAATGTAAAAAGTAGCCCTCTTATCAAAAGCTTCCTGCGCTACGGAAGATCCACCCAAAGCATTCATGTGGGATACATCTATAACAGCCCCATTAGAATCTACATTCTGGAATTCTACTTTCAGATTACCACTACTATTATCTGTGACATTTCTAGCGTCGAAAACAGGTATACCACTTTGACTACAAGCTGTTACATAATTCAGTATGTAGGTCTTCATGGTTGTTCCATCCCCCTGACCACCCCAAGGGATAAATAGAATTGGTTGTACTCCTCTCTCCTTACAGACCTGCAATAATAGACTTGTTCTAGCTACCGCTGCTTGTGCCCCAGCAATACCAGAAGCTGTTTCATTCAAACTCCAAGGTTTTATGAATAGGTGAGTAAGTCTACCTGTCAGAACAGCCCCCAAAGCCCTCTCTAAGTATTGTGAAGATGGGTCTCCACTATGACAAAGGGCCACATAACTAGCTAGGATGTTGTTAGTGTTCAACAGTTTTACGAAACTTCTACCCCAACCATTTATGTTCCCTCCGTACTGTGGCACAGCATTTGATGGGATAGCTCCCTGATCAATACTGTCTCCAGAAACACCAATATTATAAACCTTCTTCCCTCGCAACCAACACTCTATTGTAACACTGGGTGCCCACCCTTGAGCTGGAGCTGAACTTGGGTTGGTTCCTGTTGGCAACACTTGTCCTAAATATGCCGAGGTAGTTCCTGTGGGTATGTGAGTAATAGTATTTGAGTTTAATTGTACACGAAAATGGGTTGCCCCCGTTGGTACAATAAACTTATAACCGCCTGTTATGGCTGTTAATGTAGCACCACCTGTTCCAGCAAAAGCTGATGCTGTTGAATATCCTATGGCTGTTGTGGCGTTTGCAGAAGAATAAAATCCAACAACATCAACGGCTCCACCTGTAGTACTAGCTATAGCCCCACCGTAGCAGTAATATGTACCAGCAGTACATGGGACAGCTTCAGAAGCTGTTTGTGGGTTTCCGTCCAAGGCTACTAGATTACCAAGGCTACCTACACTTATTCTATACTGAGTACTATATCCGTTAGCGTTTATTAAATTTACATCCGCGGAAGGTATGTGATCAGCAGCATTCCAGTACCCAGAGTAAAAATCTGTTTCCACTGCACTCCAAGGGTTTGTAGATATAGAACTTGTCTCTGCAACCTGAAAAGCTGGGGGGTAGACCCCTTGTATTCGCACAAAGAGAAGGGGTGGTGCCCCCACTACGTCTGTTCTATCAAGGCTAGTTATTTTTAATATGTCAGATGCTACGTCCCCTTCAATAAGGGTTTTTGCTGCTGTGGAACCAGACGTTCCAGTAATCGTGGTGGTTGAAGCACCCCCTGATGGGTTCCGTGGGTTCTTCCTGTCAGACGTTCCCCAAGTGAGGGGCGTAAATGCTTGGAGTGAACCAGCAGCATCTTTTGGCTCCCACCCATTGTTAAACTGAGAGGAGGGTGCAACAGCAGCTTTAAAAGCATTAGCTCCAGAGACTGCCCCATGTAGAATCACCCTTACAGCATCATAATCCGCTGGCATTCTTCTACACAAAGCCATCGTTGCTGTTAGGGGGAGGTTATCCGTTCTACCGTAATCCCTAACAACAGCAACGGTATTGGAAGTGGGAGTAATTGCGTCAATTGTATGCTCCAACATCTCAGCAACACGTCTTGGGTTAATAATCCTATTGTCGATATTTAAAGTCATTATTTTTCTAACCTTTATTGTTTGTTATAACAGAGGGATCAGCTTGTGCTTTCCCCCTAAACCAAGAAGCAATCCCCAGAATAGGTAATGCTGTTGCGTTAACCCCTGCTAAAGCTCCTAGCACAGAAGGTAATTGTGCTAGACCCTCCGGATGTCCTCCCCAAGAAGCCCCATAAGACACTACTATGAGTAGCCCCGCCACTGCTGTATTAAATCCTACACAAAACCCTATAAACGGTCTCCAAGAGTATGTTGGCCAATGCTCACTAGCAGCCTCCGCTTGCATAGTCTTATTTACATCTGAGATAGCTTGTGTTTCTTGAGAGGTTGTTATCCTCAGTTCTTCTACTTGAAGCTCTTTAAGACGTTGTTCGTGAGAGTTCTCTAATTCCTTAATCTTAATCAGAGTAGCAGGATCATTTGCTATAGCCGCATTAACAGCAGAAGGGGTATTATCTACCCCTAGAGCTGCACTAATAAGACCCCCCACAGAAGCTCCTACAGAGCCTCCTAGGAGCGATCCCACAGTAGGAGCTACCTTACCTATGGTATGAGCTAAATCGCTCCATTTCATGTGTTAGATTCTCTTGTTAGTGGATATAGCCGTTATCGGGTTGTTCAATCTGTGCAACATACCTTGCAGCCTTGGTCACGCGGAATTTATAAATTCTCCCGTCAATCGCTGAAGTAGATGAATCCTTAGCAACCCCAATTTTCGCGGAGGTTGTGGTATTCAAATTAGCAGCGACCAAGATTGACTCTGTCCCAGAAGTTAATGGTAGAGGGGTTCCATCGAGAAATACCGTGAATCTTCCAGACGATCTTACATAAGCTATGTGATAACGCTGGCCTGCGACTATTGGGATATGCGGGTACGCCTTGAATGAATAACTAGAATCTCCGCCAAGTAATCCATTTATCGTAATTAGACCAGATGCGTTCGCAATAGAGAGCGTAAACGGCTCCCAGCCCATTGAGCCTCGGGTGTCTACGAATGTTCTGCTGTAGCCGTCTGCCGGTAAGGTTGTGAATAGAGGCTCAACCTCAACCGTAAAATTACCAGTCCCAAAATCAAAGGCATCACTCGCTGCTATCTGCAAGCCGTCCCCGCTCCCATCAATCTCAAGGTAATTTTCTCCACTTACAGATCTAATTTTTGCATTTCCGATAGCTGATAACGTAATATTATCTGGGCCATCATCTGTGAACGTTGTAGAGTTATCGGAGCCAGGAAATTGAAGTAATAGTGATGTTTGCGCCCAATAAGGATCACTAGAACCTATCGGGTAGGTTGTTGGTGGAATAAATGAGCCGTCGTAATGCTGCCCAGCAGAAATTATTAAATTGTCGAGATGGGCGTTTATTCCAGAAACATAATCTAATGATCCTGAGTGTATAACCGAAGGGCCGCCAATCCACCCAGCAGCGCCCCCAAAAACATTCCCGCTCGACAATCTTTTTCGTGAGAATATCAAACCCCCATCAACAAAAATCCGAGTGATTGGCCCAACACTCACCGCAACATGGTGCCAATTCCCATCAACAAGGTTTGTCGATTGCGTGTCAAAGGTTTGCCCATCGAACGCTGGCCCTTGCAGTATAGACACGCTACCATTTGAATCACTTATGCCTATGCCTCGCTCGCCCCCAGCACTGTCCACGGGTTTTGATAACACTGTGTGATAAGGGGCTGTAGCCGTCCCATCAGGTGGAACCCCAATTCGCTTAAACATGAATTCAATCGTGCAACTCCCGTTTAGAGCTGCGTTTGCAGTGCCCCCTAACGTTAAATGCTCAGATAGCGCCACCCCCGCAAAATTGCCGGCTCCAGCGCCATAAGCTGGGTCGGTAGAAGTTACTTGAATCGCACCTGTATTCGTAGGATCAACTGCAATGGGCGAGGAGTCTACCATCGCAGTTGATTCATTGGCGCCATTAAATCCAAGCGCAAGAACAGCCCTCGGAAACCAACCATCGAGACCAGTATGCACTTGCGATTGCGCTGGCGGAGTGAAGTTAGCGGTGTAGATTGCGCGGTTAATTATTGTGAGGTCGTCAATTAGGAATTGACCATTGTTACTGTATGGCTGCACTAAAAAGTTTGAATTACCCAATGTCCCTAATTGCGTGTAGCTTCCTTGGGAGACGCCATTGGCATAAACTGTAATAGTGGTGCCTACACGAACCCAGCAAATATGCCCCCACACATCCGGCGATAGGCTTATATTTACAGGATTGTACTCAGAAACTCCATACACATTAGATGCGGCATTTAGCACCCCGCCCGAAGTGTAGTTCAAAGATATTTCCCACCGGCCTGAAGATTCGTTTCCAATACAACCTAAAGAGAAGCCCATGGCTGTTGTGAATGTTGGAATCTTTACAAAGGCTTGGATTGTGAGATTACCTGTTAACTGGAACCCGTCAGGACTTCCGCCGGAAGTTCCTAAAGAATCATATGAGCCAGATTGAAAACTCCCACTCCCAAACTTCTTATCGCTGGTAATTATCTTCGCCCCACTGGCACCCGCAAATTTCCGGCGATAGGGGCTGTAGTCAATAAACGTTCTTGAGCCTGCCCCGCCATCAAAATTCATGGCGAGCAAGCAGTCAGACCACCAATCTGGTCTGTTTTTAATTCTGCTACGAAAAGAGTTTATTATCCCAAATATCATCTACTTACCTTTCTTCTTTTTAGCTTTCTTCGCAACACTTAAAGCAATTGCCATAGCTTGTTTTTGAGGAACTTTATTTTTCATCTCCGTAGCAATGTTTTTAGAGATTGTTTTCTTCGAGTAGCCTTTCTTAAGTGGCATTGTAGAATTCCTGTGGGTTAATCTTCTTTTCGCCTAAAACGACTATTCTCTAAAACACCTTCCATTCTTGATAGTGTCTTCAATATATCACTTTGAGCTGTTGTAACTTGAGCCATACTTCCTTTGAGATCTCTTAGTACTTCCCAAACAGGCTCTACCTTATCGTCAATAAGTTGCCTAGTCTTCATCTCCGTAATAGTTTCCCTTTTGTGCTCACTAATAATTTGTCTTAGTTCTTGGGAATCTTTCACAATATTATCTCTTAACTGGGCAATGGCTATTTCTAAATGTGAGTATTTAGTATCACACCTAGAAATAGCACTACTAATAGAGTGGCTTAAATCATCATCTTTTTCTTTTGTAGATTTTAGTATTGCAGCTTCTTTATCAAGAATCTTAGTATTAATTTCATCTATCACAGCTTTTGTACGTCCTGCTTTCCACATAACCCAACCACTAATGAAAGTGGCTATTGCAGTAAAAGAACTTATTACTTGTATTACAGTCACCTCTGCCATTTTATACCTTAATGTGTTAGGGGTTATACTTGCTCAAGACCACCAAATAGACACCAGATTTCTTCATCTACAGATGTAAACCTACAATATATTGTTACAAGTTCACCAACAGCTCTCGTAGAAGCTACTGTATCTGCTGGTATTTCTATGGTGACACCAGTAGCCCCCACAAAGGATATTTGACCAGTAGATCCTTGCCGGAAGTGCATCTGATCTCCCACCTGAAACTCTGAACGGGGGATCGTTACTGTGATGGGGGATGTGTTAGAGATTTGAATAACTTGCTCTAAGTTGTCTGGGTAAGTGGGAGTCCAAGAAGTATTAGTAAGAAAATTTAATTTAATTCTTCTAGGTGAACACGCTAAATCTGCCACAGTTATGTTGCTAGTTATCCCAGTCTCCATGTTGTGTACTATTAGTAAACTGTCAGAGGAAGCTACGGTTATATTTATTAAGTCTGGTATTGTGCTCATAGTTATCCAATTAAGTTAAGCTGTTCTTCTCCAAACATACTCCACTTTGTAAGGGGGTAAGTTTGAGGATGAAGATATGGAGTGATTATGAGAACCACTTCCCCCAGTAGATGTAGTATCTTTATCTTTGTAAAGTACATAAGCATTATCAGTATCTGTAGAATGACTTCCATAACCTCCATTATAACCAGGAGTTAAAGCTTCTGAGTAAGGAGCTGAAGATATAGATGTGGAACTCTCGATGTAGTAATAATCTCTGAATGGGTGAGAGTGGGAAGGTATTTGACTAGAGTTTAATGTGGTGCTTCCAACTACAGATCCGTGGTCATGAGATTTAGCCCCACCAGTAGCTGCTGTAGTTTGGAAATCTACATCCCCAGATTTATTCCCTACGTAGAAATAACCCTCTTCTTTAACCCAAGTACCAAAACCTAAATATGTTGCTGGGTTTGTAGTAGCTCCTCCACCAATACCGCTTATTTTACTCCCAATAGGAAATACTAGTTGTAAGCTTGCAGTAATAGCGGCAGTGTAAGATGCGGTTATGGAAGCAATAGCGTCTGTAAGTTGAGTTTGTGTAACTGCGTTTATGTCAGTAGACAACTTAGTTTTAAGATTATTATAAGTAATCTTCTTTGAAGCGGTAGCACTAGTATCATACATAGGGATGTAATCCCCGCTTACAATAGTTGTTTCAACAGACAGTGTAGGGAACACAGTATTCAGCACTATTAGATCAGCAGCGATGTAGGCAGAAGTTAAGGCAGATTGCGCGTCTGTAAGTTGAGTTTGTGTAACAGCGTTTACTTCAGATTTCATTTGATCTCTGAGATAATTGTAGTTCACCTTCTTAGTAACAGAAGATCCTACATCATAGAAAGCAAAGTAATCCCCACTACTCATAGGAGTAGACGTTGGCCACTCTGTTAGGGTTGGCATTACAGTATTAAATATGGCTAAGTCAGCCGCTGTGTAAGATACAATCATGGCGTCTTCACTAGCTGATAATTCAGCAGCAGTAACATGATCCATATCAGCAGTTACTTCACTGAGAAGATTACTATAAGCAATTCCTCTAGTCCTATTAGATGCAACATTGTGCATCAAAAACAAATCAGCACTTTCTGTGGTTGTTTGTGTGGGTATTGCTGGTATTTCAATAGTCATTAGGTTCCTAGCTCCCCGCCACATTCCCAAATTTCAGAAGTGCCAGCGCCTTCTGTTTTTATTGCCCAGATGGTAGTTCCTACTCCAGAAGTCTTTGGTAGGAATCCAGTTTTACATAAAAACTCAACAGTACCTGTACCCGCTGTTAAGGTAACTACTCCAGTATTCTGTTGACGGATCTCTACCTTATCCCCTATAGCAGCTACACCCCCATTGAAGATGTATGTTGAAGCTCCACTATTAATAAACCTGATATACTTTCCTGCATCATCAGCTACATACGTCCTGCTAGTGGTGGCGTCTACAAGAACTCTAACAGTAGATCTATCTTTCAGATAATCCAAGTTCTCGTTGATTTTATTAAACTGATAATTAATGTGGTTGAGAGAGAGTGGAGTTCCTGCCAAAATACCAGAAGATTGTATTTCTGGAGGAGGAGCTAGTTTATTTTGATAGGTAACACTGCTCCCACCTATAACGGATACTGTAGTTACAGCATCAGCTGCCCAAGTGGGGGTTGTTGGTAAAGTCATTAAAAACTCTCTTTAAATTGTTGTTGCCGAAGAAAGGACTGCCAAGGTTAAACCCCCAACAGAACCTCCCAAGAGCAAAGTTATATAGGGGTCATCGTATGAGCCTAGAAGCTCAATAGGAACTCCATAGGAGTCTACTAGCGTACTTATAGTTACACTTGGGGTTAAGTAAGACCTTTCTTGAGTTGCTGGGTAGTGGATAGAAACCCCTTCAGCGGCGTACCCTAAGTCCACTACGCTACCAGTACCTAGACGAACACCTACAGGGTCTGTACCGCCACTGAGGGTTGCTAGGATCTCTTCTGGAGGGGTTGTATCAACCCAGACACAAGGTATGAAGGATGTGTAATCTGAGTCCCAAGTGGTGAGTAATCTACTACCGCTAGACACAGAATCGTTAATAGCATCTTCCAATTCTGAAGTAAGAATCCCACCCTCCAATCTCATTACTCCAAACCGAGTATTCGGATAAGTGAATATATCTGAGAAGAGGGTATCTTCTGTTTTTACTGCAATATTTCTTGAGAGGCTTATTACTTGAGACGCTGTTCCAGAATCGGTAGCAGATGCCATTGCGGAGAGGATAGCTGCTTTATAGATAGCATCACTTCTCCGGTTCCTCATTACATTAAACAGATAACCGTAGTCGTCTAAGGTTGAGCCTTCAGCATTAGAAATACTTGTTCCATTAGCCCAAGTCTTAATTTCATCTAAAGATGTTTGTAGTGATTGTAATATGCTTGTGTTTAAACCAATAACATTAGGTTTGTCTTCCCAAACAGAGGGTAACTTCCCAAGCCCATCAGAGATAATATTTACACTTTGTACAATTTCTGTGGCCATGTTATTATCTCTTAGTCTTCAGCTACATGAACATGAACTAACGTCGTAGCAGCATATTGTGTAGGTGCTATTGAGAATCTGTTACTCTGATAGCTTCCAACATCTAGTTCCCGCACGGTAATACCAACTATATCGTAACCAGTAATGTTGGTGTAAATAGGCACATATATTTTAGAGGGGATAACATCCACCCCAAGCCCTAGTGAATTTATATACTCTGCCACCACTTCTTTTATGATGTTTTCAAAACCCACTGTAGATTCTTCTTCAAGATTCCTTACCCACCAAACTTTGACTTCCATATTAACTGCTGTAGGTCTACTGAAGTCTATGCCCCTAGTAATACCAAACTCATCCACATAATCTACATGAACTGTTCCAGTCAAAGGTGTACAGGTACCTTTAGTTTCCCAAATGGTTTGGGCAATATCTTCGTTAGATCCTCCCTCAACAATACAAGAGAGTCCGTAAGCTGGAACACCATCCACTACAGCCCCTGTAGTATTCTCTACAACGGTTGCATGAGTTACCCCTGTAAGGTTTAACAGTTGGGATAAAACGGCTCTTGTAGTACCTCTCTGGGCTGTAGAAGCGGATGTTCTTACCCTCACCCTAAAGTCAGTGTCCGTCTCAACATCCCTACCATTAGTTGCGCTAGTCATTATCGGATAGGTCTTAGACCAACCAATAACAGGAGAGAGTATTTTCCAAGAGGTGGAAGGTGTGGGGGCTGTTGCACTCCCGTATAATACAGACTTAGCTTGTACTTTAGATTTCACAGTTCCAATAGTAAAAGCTGTTCCAGCTTCCATGATAATATTAGAATAATCATCTGAAGTTACGGTAATAGAATTATTATCACTTACAGCACTAATGTTTGTTACCTCATCTATATTACCAGCCAGAACAGCCAATAAGTCTGGCATGTTCACATCTATTGAAGGGGATGTTTCTGTATAATCTACCCCGTTAAGGGTTATTGTAAAATCTGTACTAGGGGCACTTGTATTTATAATGAATACTGTAGAAATACTAGAGGACGCTTGTATTCTTTTATTGGCTTGTGTGAGGTATCTATTCTTAGGGTTGGCTGTACTTCCACTATCTTCTACTAGAGCATTAGATGGGATATAAGTATCTTCTGTACCTTCTAGTACAACCTCTACCAATGATTGTGATGCTTGGAGCCTACTAATACCTTTCAGTACAGCAAGCTCATCAAGACCTCTTCCTTCAGCAGACTGTAATCTTTTCTGATTGTAGGCATACTCAAGGTATTCATATACAGTAGCAATTTCATCTGCTATTACATTATTCATTTGCCCAAGCAAAACATCAGACTGAGTATTTATATTTGGGTGGATATTTATTTGTTCATTTGAGACTAGCTCAGCTACGATTTCAGGTAGCCTTGGAATTACTAATCCATCTGCTGTGAATGCCATTGAGGCCCCTCTATTAGGATGCTATTATTTCTGTGATTCTAATTATTTCACCACTATCAGATTTAACAGAAGCAGTGGTAGTGGCCTCTCTGGTTTGACTATTGAAGACAGTCTCATAGCTAAGGATTTCAGCAACACCTTCTCTTGATAAGATCTGTTGGCGTATCTCGGAGTTAAATACTGTTATGGGTACTTTACCGAGTATAGAGAAATTATTATATTCATTCTCAAGCCAAGGAGTGCCATATTCAAGATCATATAGCCATTCACCTTTATTAACTTTCAGAGTAATGAATATTCTCTGTCTAACTAAATCTTGCTCAAGGGAACATAGCTTCATGGTGAAATTATCACCTAAATCTAGATCCCCTTCTTTTGTTAAAAGTATATCCACTTTATATTACCTTAGTTAGGCACCCCAGAAGGAAGTGTGGAAGATCCAGTTTGTACACCAACAAGGTTGTGTGTATGTGTTCCGAAGTCTTTACCAGCAACACTAGCACTTGTACTAGCTGTCATTGTAGATGTAGCAACTGCTGTAGCTGTTACTGTGGGGGTAGATACGCTTGCATCTACTGTGGTGACTCCTGTAACGTGTAGAGTGCCTTGAATCTCAACATTACCGATGATTGTAGAATTACCAAGAACCCTCAATAGTGTTGCTGGGTCTATATCAATATCACCATTAGCTTTTAATGTGACTACAGCTCCACCATTATTAAGAACAATCTCACCTGAAGGTTTCATGGAGAGTTTACAATCACCAAACTTCAACTCAACATTATCAGCAGAAGGTTTAAGATTGTTTAATGATGTATAAATACAAGGAAAAGCAATAGCATCTGTTTGATGAAAGTGTCTACTATCACTAGGAGCTATCTCACCACTACCATCTGAGTGTTGCCAATCTTCAATACTCCTCATAGAGAAGTTCAACCACACATTATCCCCAGCTTTAATTGGAAAGGATAACAGCCCACCACCCCCTGCTGGGGACACTATTGGCACCTCGTAAATAACAAGCTCATCATTAGAGATGACTTGTCCTGTGGTCTTTAAACGAGATATGGCAGGTCTTACGTCAACTGTCTGTCTTGTTGCATAACTATGTACTGCCAACACAATAGCTGGCATAGAAGTGTAAAAGTTTTCTCTTGAGTAACCATCAAAGAAGTTCTCAAATATATCTCTAATATCAGCCATTTGCTAGTTCTGTATTTTAAGGAGTGTTACGATTGTATCCCAATCGCCGTGCTTCCAATCCATTTTGTGTTGAAGTTCTTTAATGCTGTAAGTACCTTCGTAACCTTTGGCTGTTACATTGACAAGGGCATCTTTGGTTATATTGCCATCAAGGTAAAGGTTTAGCTTTAAGTCGAAGTTATCTTTGAAGTCATCATCTTTAGTGAGTTCTTCTCCCTTCTTGTCCTTAGCTTCCTCAGCTTTTCCTTTGAACTGTCCATCAGCTACAGTAACAACCTTTGTAAGCTGTCCCCGATGCTCTTTTGGCTCGATATGGAGCCTCCCTTGGGATATGTATGCCCTCATCCCATTTGAGCTGCAAACGCTTTCTAGGGCCTTTAATGGGCTTCCTTGAGCAACGTACCCAGATGGATAAGCCTTCTTCAAGAGTTCCGTGGCTATTGGTTGAGAATTAATCTCTCCTAAAGGTACCCCTGTCTTACCTATAGCATCTGCTAAGTGAGTTACAATATCTTTTAAAGTAGAGTTTGGAGGGTAGCTTTTACTTATATGGGCATTGAGAACTATCATTGAAGAGTTCGCCTCTATATATGTGATAGTGTCTTGATACTCTGGATAATTGAGGATTTTAGTAATCTGTCCTATAAAAACATGAGGCAGATCTTTTCCATCTTGCACATACCCTGCTCTTAGAAATATACTATCCCCTGTTCGTATTTGCTTATATGTGTCTTGTGATAAATTGTAAATTTTTATAGTGCTCTTATTTGAATTAGCTTTAGCACCTTCTTTGGGATCTTCTATATCAACTATAATCTGTAGGGGGTCTGTTAAGGTTATTACCTGTGCGGGTACCGTAGTAAGATCCTCAGACGAAATTTCAGTAGACTTATACCTATCATTGTAAGTGGTTGTGTCTTTTTCAGTTTTTCTATCATTGTAATCTTTACTTCCAGACGGCAGACTATTAGATATAACTTTGGAGTTCCTACCTATTTTAAGTTCCCATTTCCTTATAAAGACAGTATTATCCGACATTTTCATATTCTTCATTAGATATGTAATACAGAGTATATTCTCGCCCTATACCTATATTATTAATTCCGCAAGCTCCAGCATTATCTATATTTGGTAAAAGAATAAGCTTGCCGTGGGTAAAATTAGGTATTGGTTGTCCATAGAATAAGAAGCCATAGGGTGTTAAAGTTTCCCCACTAATTATTGGATTATCATTTAAATAAATATCTAAAGACCAAGTTTCAGATAGAGTGTTATACCTGTATGTGAGAGTGTAAGATAAACCTGAGAGAGATACTTTTACGCTACCATAGGATGTTTTTGAATGGGGTATCTTTATCATGGTGGTATTTTACCTTCGGCTTTTTTTATTTCTTGGCGAAGTCTTGGGAGTTCACCTTGGATCTTTTCTTGGGCAACTTTCTTTGGGTCTGGAACAACCCCTGTTGTAGCGGAGGTTACTGTTTTCTTTTCAGATTTGGTTGCAATTGCCTGTCCCATAGAAACTGTAGCTCTTGTAGAAAATGTAACTTGTTTTAATTGCAAGTCAACCTTATAAGCATATTTACCTTGAGATGTCCCCATATCCGAATCTTGTGAGAATGTTATATTGGTCATCATCACATTATCAAAGAAAGTTTCTGAATCTTCCTCAGAAGAGCCTCTATAGTATAATTTGAAAGCTTCTTTATTCCTTTTTAGGGACAACAATCCACCAATAAATTCTTCAGTTGTGCGTTTATTTAAAGAAGATTTTGTTTTAAAGTCTGTAATTACACCACTAAGATTGAAAGTCTTGTTCTCATTGACATAGTGATCGCTGACCTTTGCCCCACTTTCTATGGTATATTCAGTTAGTGACCCTGCCTCAGAAAAGTTAAAAGTTGTTGTTGCATCTAAAGAGTATAAGTCCCCAGCTAAAGTTTTTATATAGAATATCGACACTATTAGTATTTCCTTAGTTAGGGTACATTAAATCTTTTAAACTTGAGATTGTTAAATCTCTAGCCCTCTCTGCATCAGGTACTTGTCCAAAAGTTATTGTTGGATAAATATGGTACACATTTGGATTATAATCTTTTGCATAAGGGATATTAGCTCTTGGAAGTAAGGACTGATTCAGCCCTTGGGCTAATAAGTTCGCAGAAAAATTCTTATTTGGGGTTTTATAAGTACCCCCCGAGACTGGGCCATATATTGTGCTAACAGTTGGGGATACTGTTAACGTCTGTGTTACACTTTGCCCTAACATCCTCTCCATATACTGTGCAGCAATTGCATCTGCTTCTTGCTCAGAGGCACCCATAGCCATGGCTTTAGTTTTCACAAAAGCTCCATATCCTGTCATCCCCCCCCCATGAACTTTAGCTTTTTCCCTCTCTGAAGTCACACCCCTGCTTTTAAAGTATGCCCTTTCCATCTCTTTATCAGCCAAAAATTCCTTAAGAGTTCCTTTAGATGACACAATATGAAACATTTTACCAAGCTCAAATAACCCTTCAGCGGCATAATCGAAACCATCAATGAATATTCTAAAAGCTTCTGTTACAGTATCTACAAGATCCCTGAAAGGCCCAATTTTACCAGTCTTTTTCTGTTCTGTTGCTTCGTCCTCTAGTGATTTAGTCCATCCTTCAAAAGTGCTTTGTAAAGTTCCAAAAACCCCTGTTATGTCTGATTTAAGGAATCCTAATAAGGCTTTTGCAAGAAGATCTATACTACTCCCAAGCCTATTTTCTGAGGATTGTGTTCTGTTAATGCCAGCTTCCCAAGCCCCAGAAGATTCTGCTTCTTTCCTAACTAACCCAATAAATTTCTCTAATATTTTTAAGTCAATCTTTCCTTTACGCATTGCGGCAAACATATCGTCGGCACTTTTAAATCCGCCAGCCTCTTGCATGTGACCTATTGCCCCTGGGGCATGTTCTAAAAGCTGTCCTGTAAATTCCTCTGCCTTAACAGATTGTTTGCTTAACATCTGGGAGAAAGCTTTTGTAACACCTTTCGACTGTTCCTTTCCAAGTCCGTAAGCAACCTCCAAAACAGTGATTCCTTTAAACATAGCCTCTTGAGATTCTACTGAAAGTTTTGCATCTTTTGCAGAAATTACTACGTTATTATAAAGACTTGCCATATCTTTGATTGGTAAACCAGCTTCTTCAGCTGCATCTTTTATTTTAGTAAAAGCTTCGGCTGCTTTCTCTGCACTACCTGTTGCCATCAGAGTAGATATAGATAAATTCTCCATATCTTTAGCTCTTTCATAAAGATCGCTTCCAACACTGAAAACAGCAAAGATGCTCAAATAACTCCTAGCCATATTAGCCATAGAATTAGACATAGACCTAACAGCAAAGTTACCCCTTTCGACTTCAGCAGTGTGGCGTCTCTGGTTAGCTACAGCAAGGTTGATCTCTCTGTTTAAAGCCCGCATCTCATTTCTTGCAGCGGCTAAAGCTGCGGGGGTTGTTGCTGAGGATATGTTTGATTGTACTTCAGATACTCTACGTCTAAGCGTACTACCTTCTATTCCTCTTACACCCTCCCTGTCGAGTCTTCTTCCGGCGTGACTTGCTGTATCTGTTAAGCCTGTACGGCCCACCCCCATCCTTTCTTCGCTGTTCTCATGTCTCTGTCTTAAACCAGCAATATGGCTGGAAGCTCTAACAGAGGAACTTAATCTCTGCTGTCTCGCTAACTCTGCTTGTGTACTGGCCCTATTAAGGCCACTATTTATTCTGTGAGCTTCAGACTCTGCTTCAGTTAAATGCCTACTTCTGAGTCTTTCGTTATGATTAGCTGCTGTGACAGAGGAACTGAAACCCATCTGCCTATCTCTTTCAGCTTTTCTTGCTGCTCTATTTCTAGCATTATTTATTCTGTGAGCTTCAGATTCAGACCTATCCATTTCACCATGGTAAAGTCTTGCATTTAGATTAGCAGCCCTAACAGAGGAACTAAAGCCTCTACTTCTATTTCTAGCATCCCGCTTATCAACTAACTCTTGCCTTTTTGCTGCGGAGGCATCAAGCTTCTTCTTATTCTCTGCTATCTTTTTATCAGCAGCAATAGTAGCGTTAGCTCTTTTCTCTTCAGAATTTAAGATGCTATTAAGAAGTTTTTTATTGTCATCAATAGCTTTCTGTCGTTTAGCTTCTGCTGCTTTGGCAGCTTTTTTCTGAGCTGCTTCCTCTGTCTTTTGCTTCTTTGCATTAAGAGCTTCAATAGCTTTATGGTCAGACTTAGCTTTAGCTGTTCCATCCTTACCACCATGGAGCTTCGCCATGGCGGCCTTTAAATCATTAATTTTCTTTATAGCATCTGCAATAGCCTTTGTATCAAACTTAAGCTTTACTACCCAATCATCATCGGCTGACATTCATCACCTTTTAGGTTTATTGTTTTCTCGCTCTATCTCATCATCAAGCCTTATAGCTTGAAGCATCTTACTTTGAGCTTCTAGGGATAATTTTAGCCTCCAAAATTCTGGAACACTAAACTTATATTTAAGTTTGTAAACATCCCTACAAGGAGATTTCTCATTAAGAACTATACTGTGTACCAGAGAATCAAGGGCATTCAGATGATTAAGCTTACTTAAATCTTCTATTGCTCTTGCTTCATTGGATCTAATTCTTCTTCCAGCTTTGCCTTCTCCACTGCGAATGCTTGCTGAATCGTCCGTAGGTGAGAGAAGGCTTCTGAGAAAAAATCAGGGTAATTCTCCTCCACTGCAAAAGCTATTACTTTAAACAAAGTCTTATACTTAGCGGAGAAGAAATTATCAAAGGCAAATTCATTACCTTTCTTATTCGAGAAGTCTAATACTCCACCACCAGTTCTATCAGAACCAATAACGTCAAAACTTATCTCTGTGTTGTATAGTAGTTTTCTGGAAACATCAATAAGATCAATTCCACTAAAACCAACCAAGTACGAAGCAACAGCTTCGCTAATCCAAGTATCTGTATGACCTAATTCATATTCTGCTCTGGCAGCAAAGATAGGTATCAAGATACTCTGTAATTTATCTAATAGGGGCAACCCACTTGAAAGGGGCATCAGCTCTATTGTGTATTCTGTATTATCTATGATTCTTGATTTAAACTCTGGCATTTATAGCTCTTATATATTATGTGTTGTAAAATAGAGGGCACATCCCGTACCCCCTTGCCAATAGCGGCCTAACCTGCTAATTGTTACTTAATAGTTTTAATAAAGTCAGAGAAAGATGCGTAAGCGGTAACTGCTGACAACGCTTGACTTAAGAAACTGGCTGAGTGGTTTGTTTGTGGAATCTCTTTATAATCTTCAGCAAACAATTCCCAAGTAACATTAGTTTGTTCTGTACCCCATTCGTGGGAAGGTCTTTTGGAGATAGAGCAGTTGGTGAGGAAAGGAATAGCTGGGGCATTACGATCCTTAATAACAACATTACCTTCAGGGAAGTCTCCACCGGAATCTCTAGCAGCTTCGATAAGACCCCACAACCAAGTATTGGTAGAAGAGTTTTGCATTAAAGTGAATTCTACTGTTGCACTGCGATTAGCAATTACAGTTTTAGCCACTTCACCTTGAGCACCAACGGTATAAGTTAGAAGATCCGCATGAGGGGTTACTTTAATAAAAGTACCTTCAGCAAAGCCTCGAATATCCTTGCCAAGGAACGCCATTGATACGGCTTTTGGGTCGTGATTTGTAATAGACATTTATTTACTCTTAATAGGTCAATGTTACGTTTATGACAGCAGAATCTAAAGCACCTTCCAGATAGGCAGCGATGTTGATTGTCGCTACTCGACCAGCTCGGATAGCTGCGGTAATTTCTGAATCTGTAGGGATGGTTACATCATATTTACGTAACAATCTAGCAGTGGTTTTGTTGGTTAACATGGAGTCTAATACAGTACGAATTACAGACTCTACACGAGCATAACCTGAAGAACTACCACCAACTTTTTCAGCATATTGGTTCATGAAGAAGCTTTGTACTTGTTCATTAACACGAGCTTCAATGTAGTCAGCACCAATTGTTTCATCTGCCCATGAAGTAGTGCCTGCGCCTTGAGCTGCACCTCGACGAAGAACAGTCACACCATTTTGGCTTTCAAAGTAGGATAAACCGCGAGAAGCTAAAGCAGCTTTTTGTGTATTGGACAACAACAGGCCAGCAGAAGTTTTAGCGGGTAGAACACCAAGATTTACGATGTTGGAATAAATTACATCGCCAGGTTGGTAGCCAGACTTGGAAGCAAAAATACGGATCTCAGGGTAGAGTTCCATTTGAGTTTCTTGAACATACACAGGGTGGATTACACGCTTATTTCCACCAATTTTAATTACTGCTGTATAGTCTGTAGCAGAAGGAGAATATGTACCATAAGCATCTGCGTCATAAGTAGCATAGCTGTAAACATTCTTAGTTCCAGCAACCACACCCGCCATAGCTGTTACAAAAGCCTCTCCACGATCTGTAGAAGTAATGCAGTAGAAATCTGTGGTTTCTGCTTGGATTGCAGCCATAACATCAGCAGCGGTTTCAGAAGAGGCCGCGTTAGTAACGGTGAGTTTAACCGCAGCTTCAATCGCAAAATCCCCACCATCTCGGGTTATAGTGATGCTAGTAGTATTATTTGTAACTGATAGTAATGCCCCGAGTGTTCCGTTGCCATTGATAGCACTGGTTAAAGCAGTACAAATTTCTGCTACTGTAGGAGAAGAATCAGCAGTTACGGTTATGGTTGTTACTACAGAAGATGAAGTACGGATCGCTACTGAGTAAACATCCGCCGCTGCTGGGGTAGTTGGAGTAAGGATTGCATCACACTCTCTACGTCCAATTTTAATAGCCTTGGGCTTTGGATCTACAGAGAAAGCAGCAGTTACAGCAGCATAAGCTTTAGAGGTTGTGTCAAAGTCTACAGCAGCTTCTTCTACGCTAGAATACTCTCGTACACGCTCTAGGAATTGGTTGTGAGAGTCAATACAAAGGATAGTACCGAAACCTCTTGTTGCCACATTGGTAGTGGTCAGTGTTACATTTGTTTCCGAAATTGGAATATAAGACATTATGGATTTCCAGATATATTATTTGAAGGTGGTGTGGTTGTATTAAAGGTAAGTATTAATTCGGGTTGTTCCTCTTCGTCATACACAGTTAGTACAAGACCTAAGACATCTACATACCGCTCGAAAGGATCAATCTCAGTGTTTACATATCCAAAGATTACTGTAAAGTAACAACTCGTTACAAATTGAGTGTCATTAAATACCTCTATAGTTTTGATACCCCTCATATTAGTTATGGCCATATCGGGGATTTCTTGTACTATCCTATTCTTTACGCTTGGCCTCCTGAAGCCAGAGTAGAGTTTAGAGATAATCTTTTTTGCGTCATCCCCATAAGAAGTGAATCTTATGGAAACGTCGTGGATATTCTGAATCTTGTATTCTCCTGTAACACTATCGAAGAACTGAGCTGAGTTGGTAGTGTTGCTACTTCCCAAGTCTGTTATGTCAAAAAGTAGGTAGGGGGCTTTAGGACGGAGGATGGAGGAGTATTCTCTAATTATTGCAGGGTTGCCATTTATCCTAGATAAGTCATCCCCTACTAATACATCACACACGCTCACTATGGTTTGTTGTATTTTATCGAAGTCTATCATCGTGTGAAGCTCCCAGTGGTGTCAGGGCAGCGTGTGAGTACGTATACGAAGTGTTTTGTACCCCACCCTTGTACATCCCAGTCCCCCATCTGAAACAGCTCGTATTCGCCATCTGAGAGCACACAATAGTCACTCTCTTGGTCAAGATACCTATTGGCTACTTGGAGTTCTACTTTTGTACGGAATACTTTGAGGGAGGAGCTGTCAATACCAGAGGGAAGAAGCTTTACCGCAGCTCCGTATCTAGCCCCTTGAGTTAATGGTTGTAGGCTCCCTGATATAATCCCAAGGGAAATGTCGGAAGTGTTTTGGTATTCACCACCAGATAAGAGTCTAGTACCCCTTCGATAAAATTCTATCTTATGTGTATTCAGTGTTCGTAATCTCACAATAAGTCTCTCTTAGGATTATAGAATTTTATGTGGCTTTTTAGTGATGCTGTCTTTATATGAAACCTCTCTTACCAAGTCTTGCGTATCTACTAAGGGGGTTTCGCTACCTTTGATGTCTTTTGTTCTTTGAGCATTTGCTGCTAGCCTATGAGAGCCAAAGATATTAACCTCCTCTTCTCCTATAGCTTCACCAATATCTTTTAACATTATCTCTAAGGCTTTCTTATCAAAGCCATTCACCTTGAATCTTCTTAAGGCATTTGCCACTTGTTTATGGGCTGTAACCTTCAACATGGATGTTACTAATATTTCAAGGACAGGTCGTGAGGGGATATTCTTAGAAGGATCTCCTGCACTGTGGTACTTCATTAAATCAACAAAGCTAATATTTGAATCTGGGTGGATACCACTGTCCGAAAAGTGGCCTATCTTTACGGACTCACCATTATTTTTTAGTAGTCCTTTAAGGATCTTTTCGGTCTTTGTTTCTTTTCCCTCGTTTATCACCAAACTGAACATTGGGAACTACCACCTCTTTTTTAACTTGGGTTTTGTAGGTTGAGGTGTTTACAACAACCCCATCTACAGTCTCTACTACGGTTACTGTTACCATATTATATTCTTAGTAAATAAATTCGGGGGAATAATAAATAGTTAGGCAGTGTGTTCTAACAGCTTCCCCATTTAAGTAAACTTCTACATGGCCTTTATAGACACCAGAAGTACGCTCTGTAAAGTTGGAAGTTAGTTCAGAATTTAGTTTTATCTTAAACTTTCCCCCTACAGCATCAGTAATTTCAATATAGTCTGAAGTATCACATTCAAGGAGAGGTGTTGTAGTTGCTGTCTTTCTGATAGTACAAGAGATAATTGCCCCAGTAATATCTGTTGGGATAACGGCACCACTGTCATTATAAGAGGGGTAGTATAAAGGAATCTCTAGGTAACTCCCTTGTAGGAGTTCTACTTCTTGTTGGATAAGTCTAACATCCATTATTCTTACTCTGTGTTGTGTATTATTTTAAATAACACTCTTTGGAATATTATTTAAAATAAGGAGAGTGGGTACTCTCCAAATAGTTAGGAAAGAAAATCTTTCTGAATATACGCAATATCGGTATCTGTAACCAATGGGTACAACGGAGAAGCAGGACTGTTGTAAGAGATTGCTTTTACCATTGAACCTCCTGTTAGTTTGGTGGGTTGGTATCCAAACAGAGGGCATACATTCTTTAAATTATTTATCCAAGCCTGCCAGTAGCTCTTACCACCATTGTTGTGGTATTCCGCCTCTACATCCCCTGTTTTCTCTCTTTTCAGAGATCCAAAATCTACCAAACTATCAGCTAGATTTTTATTACCACAGGCGTATAGACATTTGCATAATATCTCAGCTTCTTTAGAATCATCATCACCAATTTTGGTAATTACGAATTCATTTAAAGCGAGTATCATGGCATCAGATAGAGTCTGAGAAGACGGCAGATATAGTTTGCATTGTTCTAGCAAATAATCCCTATCAATAGTCGCCATAATAATATTCTCAGAAATAAGGGGAGACTAGCTCCCCTATAGGCAGTTGTTATACAGCTAGTTTACGGATCAACTTAGGATGAGAGCTAACGTACAAGACGTTAGATTCTTCATGACGGGTGATACCGTTACGATCAGACATTTGTTCCCAACCATAAACTTTAGCAGCGGGCTTATTACCAGCACTCATAGATTGTGAAGGAGCGTATGCTTTAGTGAACAATTGGATTCCTTCAGGTACAAGGAAAGCGCTTGAAGCAGCAATTGATTTAACACCACCGATAGATTGATTTACACGAATGTAGCGAATACCATCATGACCATCAAAATAAGCGTGACGCATACCGCCGTAGGAAGCAAAAGGCCGCTCAGAAGATTGCAGATCAGGGCCAGGGCCATGAAGCTCACGAGCCAAACCCTCTTGTTGTTCAATACCTAAACGACTAGCGTAGAAGGTAGAACCACAAAGGATTACAGGACGGAAAGCGGTGTTCATGTTTTGCTTGTCAGCTTCTTCTTGCAGAATATCGACTTGAGCTTGGAACAAGTCAATGTGGTCTACGCTGCCAGCAAGGTTCATAGAAGTTGCAGCAGGACGTGAAGTGCCTTCTAACTCAGTGTACCAGTTGTAAGAAGGGTTGCCAGAGAAGCCACCATCATACGCTACGTCAGTAGTAAGTAAACTAACAAGAGCGCGCTCATCCATGATGTCCCAAGCCATTTGAGCTTGAATTTGCATATCAGCAATAATTTCTTCTGGGGTCATTGGCAAGCCAGTGATAGGAGAAACTTTACCTTGGGAATCTTGAGGAGCAACATTCCAGCCCAGACCAAAAGAACCAACATTGTAGTTCAACAGTTCTGCGCTAGATTTATCCATGTTGCCAACAAGATCAGAATAGGTTTTACCTACAGGCTCTTGTAAGCCAGCGCCAGTGGTGCGCTTGTATTGGAAAATACGGCTAGAGAGGGGAACTTCTTTAGGGTTGAAGAAGTCACGAAAAAAGCCAACTTGAACGGGCTTACGTTGAAGCAGCTCAGGTGCTTGATCGAGAAAAGCAAAACCAGCTCCGACGAAGCCAGTACCTTTATAAATTTCATTGATAGACATTAATTATTATCCTAGTACTATTATTAAACGTAAGTGTGAGTTACAGCAGTTGACTCAGAAGAAACCAAGATACCTTGTTTCTCTAACTGTACTCGGAAAAGACCCTTCTCAGTGCCAGTGGCAGTAGACTCAAAGTTAATTCCTTCATATACAGCAGCAATATCATCGCTACCACGGAATAAAACATTCATGTATACACCAGCAGAACTTAAAGTTACATCTGACAGGGCATTGCCCACGCCAGTGCCGTCGCCTACAGACAGAGCTGCTGGGGAAGCATTTGGTAAAGAGGATGCTGTAGAAGGGATGGTGTCTGTTACAAGCATTTCACGGAAAGCTGAAATACTGTTATCCCAGATTAAAGCCAAACCAATTGGGTTTACAGCTTTAGTTCCAGAAGCTTTCTTTACGAGAACACGGGCGGTGTTATAGGTTAAATCTTCAGAACCGCCAGCTTTCAGCAGGTCAGAGAGATAGTTACGGGTTGTTGCTACTTGAGTCATTATCGGCTACCTTTTAAGATGTGGGCTGCTTGAGCTTTGTAAGCTTCAGCGATTTTTTCAGCTTTAACTTCAGCTTCTGATTTTTCGATTGGTTTTTCTACTTCGGTTGCGTGGCCAACTTCAGTGCCAGTGGCAGCTTGAGCAGCTTTAACAATAGCTTCTTGAGCTGATTCAACTTTAACTTCAAGAGCTTTGGTTAGGTCAGCAGACTTAGCTTCTACCTGAGAAACAAATAGATCAAAGGCTTTTGTTACAGCAGCTTTGCTTACATCACTAAGCGATGCAAAGGCTTCAGCTAGGCCATCATTCAGCTCAGAATCAAAAGAGTATTTATGGAGGGTGTTTTTGGCTTTTTCTACGGCTGTTTCACGAGCCATTGCAGCGACCTGCTCTTGTAGAGCTTTGATCATTTCGTCTTGTTCAGACATAGCTTTTTGTTTTCCTTCTTGGATTTTTTTGTCATCCCCTGCCATTACAGCCTCAGCTTGCGCAGAGGTTGACGGGGTGTTTTGGTTGCTATCACTAGCATTTAATTGCTCAGCATTATCTGAGCAGCTTACACCTTTATTTTTATCTAAGGGTGTGAGTTCTTCATCTATCTCTTTCAAGATAGTTAATTGTTCTTGTGACATATCTAATGAGGAGGCTTTCAGCAGGATTGGGTCGTTATACCCACTAGCAGCTCCACCTTGCGATGCGTCTGTATAGGCTAAATGTGCGCCTGTAAAGTCAAAAGTAATATCACTTAATTTTCTTTTTTTAGTTTTCATCTGTAATCTCAGTAACTACTGCTCTAGCTCCAATACTAAGGCCCATGAACTTTCCACTCTTGCGGAGTTCCCAAGCTTTAGTATTTGTGAATTGAATCTCCGCTAATGGCATACCTTTCTTAATAGTCTGGCCATTAATAGAACACTCACATTCATTCACCCAAGCTCGTGTCATCTTGAAGGAGTTTGTTTTATGTGTGTGGAATAAAGAAGATTGCAGGACACCAGCTTCATTAGCTTTGTTAATGGCATCTACAAATATCCGCATATCTTCTATCGTTTCAATGAAATCACCATGGCCATCCACTTCCCCAACAGAGGCATATAAAGGCTCAATAGCAATCATTTCATCTTCGTGGAATTGTTTAACTATAGGAAGAAGGGAGTCTTCAACAGAAGATTCTCCTTTAGGTTTTCTTCCACGTTTAGCTTTAGTTGCAACAGATAGATTATCTGCTTTCTCTGTGTCATACATAGTTGTTATTTTCTTTTATAATAAAGACCCTATAAAAAGATATTACAAGGTTAGGCATACACCCTTTCTTTTCTTAGGATCATTAAGGTTTATTTTGTTAGGACTTACTTATCACTAGCCCCTGCTAACAGTGTAATACTAGCAGGGGCTAGTTTATGGTAAGGCAGTGCTATCAGCCTATTAGGCCCAAAATACGGTCAATCTCTGCAATTTCGGCTTCTCGCTCCGCAACAAGCTTCGCGGTCCACTCCACAAGTCGCGCTCGCTGTTTTTTTAGCGTAGGCACGTCATACTCGGTCACTGTCGAAACTGACTCGGTAAGTCGAACTGTGTTTTCGTCTATAACTTCTACTATGTGTGTCATTTTGTTTTCCTGTTAAAGAACTTCATACTTGAAAATAAACGTGTAAGTATCATTGGTCACAGGCACTATCCCAGTGGCTTTAAATTGCGCCCTGTCATTTGTCGCATCTGCTTGGATTGCCCAGATGGACTGTGATGACGTTGAGTTGGCAGTGCCGCCCAACTGAAACGCTGTAGTCAATGCCGACGGAATGGGAAGGCTCATTCCAACCTCTGACGCTAGCAATGTAGTAGTTAAATCTATGTTTAGCTGGCCGCTGACTGTTACAGAATTTCCGAGTCTAGACCAAGTGCATAATCTAGCCGTAGAAGCTGCGACGTTTGTGACGTTCGTAAGGGTGGGGGTGTAACTCCCTGAGGCAATATATTGGTTGGTCGTGCCGGTCACAGCCCCAGCGTTATTGTGCAGCGCAGTTCCGTATAAACGGCCATCTGAAGTGATATTTATGCCATTACTGCCGCCGCCTGTTATAACTCCATTTCCAGTGACAGCAAATTTAACAGTGCCCGCATTATTCTGCACAACAACCACGTTGTCTGTGTCTGCGAATGTGCCACGTCTAAGAATAAGAGCATCGAGACCAGGAGCAGTTAAAATCTCAGGAGGAATAGAATTGTTGTAGGAATTTTGGAGAGGCGCTGCAAAATCGGTGTAAAGATAATATGCCCCATCATCTGCCAGTAAGTTTAACCCACTACCAGCGTTAGTCAGAGCTACCCCGTTGAGTTGGCGCCCCGTCACATCGCCGAATCCGTTGACAGAGAATGTTGTTGCTCCCGCTGCGTTCATCCCCTCGTACACGTAATCAGAATTTGATCCAGTACCTATTTTTACAGAAAATGCACCTCTCGTCGTATCTGTTAAAATTTCTGGAGTGATTGAATTATCATAGGTGTTTTGTAACGTCGAAACCGACAACCCACCAACTCCAGCAGTTCCGCCAAATTTATGAGCTTCTAAAAAGAAGGCATTGGTGGCAGAGTTGAGCGCGGTTGTTCCTTGCCGTACTACTAAAAACGCCCGTAGTATTCCGTTCGGGATAATTGAGGAATTGACTAAAAACGACTCGGTTTGTATTGCAGCTTTAGCTTCAGCCAAAGAGTTATATACTGCCTGCCCCCTTTGCACTGCCAATAAGTTGGACGGAAACAGAAATATTCTCTGTACCGTGAATTTATTGGCAGGTACCGCAGTCGTAACCCCTGCTAGATCGTAGTTGTCGGGATCAATTGCGCTGAGTATTCCACTAGCATTGCCGGTTTGGTTGTTATACCTGAAGGTCGCAGCCGTCAATGATGTAGTTGTAGCTATATTTGGGTTATTAGCGGATGTGGCGTAGTTAGCGCCCTGCTTAAATATTTCACCAGCGGTTTTGTTTAAATTTAAATTAGTCCCATTGGCTGAAAATAAATTGCCGGAAATATTGAACCCAGCTAACGATTGCAACAGGTCATTCAGTTGAGATTGCGGGCTAATAGCTAAATGATGGCCTTGGTTTACAGCGGTAACAGTGGTTAGGTTTGTATGAATTACCGTTCCAATTACTATGTATTGTCTATGGTCTGTACTATTAAAGTCTGTGGCTTGTTGAATAACATTCCCACTAGAATCTATAGCAACGAAGGTCAATACTTGGGTTGCTATATTTGTGACTGCGACGTTTGTTTTTGCTGACCATGAAACATTTACAAGAGTTGCTGGTATTGTGGTATTATCAACCACCATTCCCACACCACTAGCAATTGTGAACGTAGTTGCTACTCCTGCACCGCCAGTACCAATAGATAAAACGCCACCCGTTTTTATGCCTGTTGAATTGGCAGCCATACCTGCAAGGCTGATTGGTTTATTAGCATCAGATGTATTATCTGCATTGGGCAATCCAACAGCAGTTTTATCTAATGTTTGGAATGATTTATCACCCCTCCAATATTGGCCAGTTGTGCCCGCAGTAATAGTGTTTTCTTTACCTGTAATCCCAGCAACGACTCTTGCATCAGCGGCACTATTAAAATCACTAATAGTTGCGGCTAATTGAGTGCCGGTGTGGTTAGCTCTTGCTAGAAGTGTTGCGTCACTGCTATTAGCTGTAGCTGCTGTAGCTATACTATCTAATTTAGTGATCTGAGCTGCGGTAGCCACACCTGCTGCACTTGCTGTAGCTGCTGGAATAGTTGCATCTGTTCCTGTATCACTATTGATAGTGACTGTGGTGGTATTACCTGAAGTAGTTAGGTTGGTAGCACCACTTATCCCAACTACATTCAACACCCCCCCAGAAGCTGCCAAATTAGCCCCTAGAGACAATGTTTCAGCTACCCCTGTACCTACGGTATACCTACCTACTAAACTCGCCGTAGGGACGCTTACAAGCTCTCCTACAGTGTGTGTATGAGATGTGGGAGTCCTACTATCAGTAAGTCTGGTATCGTTCCCTTTTACTACTTGAGTTCCAGAAGCATCACCACTAGCGGGAACATCTAATACAGATGAGGTTCCCAGTGTGGGTTTATTCAGTATTTGTGAATCACCTGAAATACTATTCCAATCAGCATTAACATTAACTTCTGCACCAGAAGCAACACCCCCCAACTTAGATTCTAAAGCTGTAGTGAAGCTTGCTGTGGTGTTTGTTAGAACTGTCGCTAATGGTTGTTTTCCATCTAGGGCTGTTTGTGTAGCTGTAGAAACTGGCTTATTAGCATCGGAGGTATTATCCGCATTCGACAAGCCCACTGCGGCCTTGTTTAGCGTGTAAAAAGCCTTATCGCCACCCCAGTATTGGTTGGCGTTTCCCGTAGCTGTAATGGCTGGTTCCTTAGCTGCAATAGAAGCTGGGAAACCATTTATTGCTACTTTGTCACTAGCGTTAAGAAGACCGGCGTAAGAAGTAGTTGCTTCAGGAACTGTAACACCGTCACCATAACTATTATCAATCGGGAAGGTTGTAGCTGTTCTTGTCCCTGCTGATAAATTTGAAGGGATTGCTGCACCATCTCCCCTGAGACCGATATTAACGATAGTCTCAACAGAGGTTGTTACCTCAACTACTGTTGTAGCGTCTACAAGACAGATTGTTGTGTTCTCATCTACGATACCAATATTGGTAGCTTCGTCTACGACAGTTATTGTGGTTATCATTATGCCCCTGATGATACTAATCGTTTAATTGTAATTTCTTGTGTGTTGGTAGCAAACGTCACCCCACTGGCGTTTGTGTAAAGTATGTCTATTTCCGCAGTGCCTATTGGCCAGCTTGCTGTGGATGTTGGGCAAGTGAGGGTAAATTTCCCAACTGGAGTTCGCTGAACATAGACAACATCTAGGGTTGCAAGAAGGGCGCCCTGCGGAGTTCTGACCTGAGATTCTATTGTCCAATTGACAATAGGTGCATCGGTTTCACAGTTAAGCACGAAAGAGGTTCCGCGTTTATGTGGGATTTTCGTAATATTCTGTGGGGCAGCCATTAGAGGACTCCTGCTGATAGCCTAGAGAGAGTAATGTTGATTTCTTCACTCATGGAGTATGTAAACCTTGTTATTATCATTTAGGTCTATGTAAATTCTTTCTCCGTCATCTTTGCGGTCTTCTAGCAGCTTTAAGGATTTATTCTCCATGTTAGTTGAGCTATTAGCCCCACCACTTTGAGTGTTTCCAATCCCACTAGAGCCTTGCGACTCACCCGAACGACTAGCGCCTTTATCGGTGAAATCTATCTCATCTACACCTTCTGTAGGGAAGCCACCAATAGTGAGTATATGCTTGTACATATCCGGAGTAAGGGCATTTACAGATTTTATTCTTTGTATGAATTTACCCATCTCATCATAGGAAATACCTACAATATCAGAAGGAGTAAATACCGGCATATCTGAAGGTTTTGGAAAGATACCGTTTACAGCTAGTAGACGAGGAATTAACTGTGAGTTTATTACATCAGCTATTTCATCAATAACTTTTCTACAGAAGGCTGCGTGTGTTAGGTCAGCACCATTAAACAAAGCATTACTACCCTGTCCGTTTTGGCCTAGTAGTAAAAACCCAGCACCAAATACATTGTAGATTGCCTTACTCTTCTCTACGATAATCTCGCTAGTTTTGTATTGTTTTCCCGATTGTTCAATAAGGATCGTTACCCCTTACCCGCCATAAAGGCAGCTATATCTTTCAATATAGACCAGACTATATCTTTACCCTCAGAAAGGGTACTCACCATTTCGCTTCACTTGAAGCTACGCCTTACGGCTAGTCGTTGAACCTGAACAGCTATAAACTGTTCTTGGCTGCTGATTGCCCATTTTATACTCGCTACGTATCTATACCACAACTTTTCAACCTTTCAAGCTCAACTTTGCAGTTCACTTTGTAGGGTGTGGTCTTTAGGGGTTTCCAGCAATTAAATGAGTTGTTTACTAAATCATTACTGATCTAGGGAGGCTTTAAACAAACCTCCGTCTACCCCTTTAATCTCTAAATCATATAGAAATTTATTGGTGTGTGGGTCAGCATCAGACAATAGTACCAACATGCTAGACTCACCATTTTGGAGTTTAGCTGCGTCAGTCTGTATGTTTAGATACTCTTGGTACGCTTCTGGGAAATCTGTGGGGTTATTCGCTTTCTGAACTAGATCAGCAGGAACCCGTACAATAAAAGCTCCACCTAAGTCTTTAGTAAGACCTATAAGTTCTAACTTCTCAACAATCTTCTTTTCTGCCCAAGCTGAGTAACAGTGCATATAAGGACTGTCGCCTTGAGGATTATTGCCTAACCCGTTATGCCTGAAATGTAGATACTGATTAGATTTCAGTATCGTATACTCAATATCTTTTGAGTAAGAGAAATCAATCATTCTCTCTTTTGATTTATAATCTTGATGACTATTGGAGTATTGATGATCATTACGATGTTGGGCGAACCCTATACACTCCCTGTAATCATTGTCCCACAACCATGCGTAGACACTTCTGGGATCTCTCATAGAGAGTTTAGATAAGCAGTATGTACCTTTGTAAGGCCCATAATCTCGTCGCTTAAACACATGATTAACGGGGACAAACCCATAACGCAATATCTGTAATGCGTCATTAATCATGTTGTTAAAAGTACCACTCTCTAGGTTTTTAAGGTTGTAATCTATAAACTCAGCATTAGCTTTACCAACAACACCTTTACCTGTAACTTTATACTTAGTGAGAGAATCATAACAAGACACTGAAGTAGCATAAGTAGCAGTGAACACTGCGTCGTCTTGAGCCATGGTATCAAACACAGCAAAGCGTTTAGGCATAGCTAAGTCTTTCTCTCGGCTATCCTGTATTAAAGCTTGTTGTGTCATCCCTACTAAGGGTTGCCCAATCTCAGTGGTAAAAGGGGTTGCGCTGGTGCCTTTCTTCGGCCTACCCACAGCCTTCTTGATTGTCATGAATTCTCCTACCTATTAGCCGTATGAAGACAATTGCTCAGTGAGCCACTTCTTAATACCCAAAGGCATTTTATTGTCTACTGGAATATGGATCTGTACTTCTTCAGCGAAGGCTACCAGCTCATCTTTCTTAACTAAGGTGTTAAGACGCTCTAGGAGAGCCTCTAGGACAGCCTTATCTTTGTAATAAGCGGGTTGTTTGCTTGAGTCATACTCTGGCCTAGGGGCAGGCTCTACATGGCCTTGTAGGCTCATAGAGAAGCTAGGAAGGCCCACTCTGAAGTTGGGCTTATCTTCTAACAGATCTGACTGTGTAAAACGATAGCCTTTCTCAATGAGATCATTCATCTCTTGTAGAGCACCTTGGATGCCTGTGTGATCCACCCTTCGGAAAATTACTTTAACTTTTGAAGGTTTATTTGAATCTGTCATTTTTAATTATTATCTCTTTTGTAAAATATTAGTTGATATAGTGGTAGTTGGTTGTTGATTCCTAGCCACTATAGATATGTTCCTCATTTGCATAACTGTATTAAAGGCTGTGCCTGTACAGTCTGCGATGTCATCTTTATATCCAGATGTAGACTTCTTATCTGGATTAAACCTCTCTAGGCTACTTAGGTAATTCTCATAAGTAACTTTGTTAGGGAAAGAGTCAGGGTATATATATACAATTCCACTTTCACAACACGAAGAAAATGCTTCAAACTTCTTCATCTTATTTGCATTAGCAGACATAGGATCTAGCTTAACGATAAATCCAGCAGAGGTGAACATCTTAACTTTGTGTTGGTAGATTTCTTTACCACCAGCATTCTCTTTTGGGAGAGATATGTAAACACTTTTACCATCATATTCTGCTTGTTTAAGCATTACACGATCACGGTCGCCAGGAGTTTTCCTGAACTGTCCATGGATTTCTGTGTCTGGATCTTTAAATTCACAGTGATAATCACCACGAACATGCACATTACTCTCTTTGTCTTTACCGACTATTACACTAGCTGTGTAGTCTGGTTTAGGTGCATCTGAGGTTGGAGCACTATACCCCAAGTCATAACCTCTCACCCATACACAATCTTTAGGAAGCTCTTGTAGGGGTTTTTCTTTCACCCAACTACGTTTAAAGTATTTCCCGAAATCATCCTCATCAGCCCAACACCCTAATAAAAGCTGCTTCTTAGCTCGCTCAGGAAGAGAGTTTAGCTTAGCCCTATACTTAGGGTCTCGCTTAGTAAGCTCCTCATTATCTTCTAGTGTAGAGGGGATATATGTATAGCTTTCTGGTGGATCTATGTATCCATTTTTATCTGGAACTCCATATTTATCCCTAAGCTCTTGCATATCCCAGCTAGTGATTAACTCGCCGTCTATACGATAGTAATAACGTAAGATCCCAGATAACTCTTTTCTGGGGAAGCCTTCATCATCTAAATAAAACTTAATCCACTCGTAAACGAAATGGTGCCTATCAGGGTTTAATGTTGCTCGTATCCCTTTCGGGGTTTGAGACATTGACCTATTTCTTGATAGGATAGTAGAGAATTGATATTGACTTCTAAATTGGAATTCATCGAAATATGCTTTAGTGATTTCAGTACCGTACCAAGAATCAGCATGCTCATCTCGCTCCATATAAGCGAATTTACATCTAGCCCCTGAAGGGAATGTAATGATGTATTCTTTTCTGCTTATGTGAGCTTTACCAATGAATTTACCATTAGCATCTTTTAGATATGGAGAATAAAGCCTAAGGGCTTCTGGCCATAATCCTAATGAAATCTCTGTTAAAGTAGACCTGAAGAATACAGAGAAATATAAAGGGTCATGTACGCCTTGGAGGTTGTCAATTAAGATTGACCATGTATTATGTGTAACAATAAAGTCGTCTGTTAGGTACAAGCGGTTTGGATTATCAACAGAGATACAAGCCCCATCAGATACCCTAGAAAACTCTATGCTTTGTAATTCTCTACACAAACTCATTTCTGTACTGGTGTATATCCTACCTTGCTTACAGAAGTTAGAAAACATTCCCTTAGGGAATTTTAACTTAATCTTATCAGATATGTGGTCATCATAGACCAGCCCACCTAATAGGTAAACTTTACTTTTAAAGAAGTCTAAGTCCCCTATATGGGATCTATCTATTTCAAAGCACTCCAAGCACTCTGATACTCTACCATGATCTTCTATAATTCTTGTTACAACATCAATAGCTACATTGTAGCTAGCTTCACACTTTATATACTTGCTAACAGGAATAAAAAGTCTAGTCCCTTCAAACAGTATATCATATAGCTCTCCTGTTGTTCTAACTTTAGCGGAGCTTGGGTAAAGCTCCCCAGCTAAAAACTCTTGATCTTCCCCCCAAGAAACCCACAGATGCTCCATACCAACTTCAGTAGAAGACCCATCTGTAAAAGTTACTCTGTAAAAATCCCAATCTTTATGTGGATACTTCGCAATAACTTTCTGGCGAGATCCGTCAGGGTTTAATATAATATCCCCTACAGATACTTCACCATAAGTAGTGCTACCCCAAGGGGTTTGTATTTTAGAGTCGTTTGGCCCGACTTTCCCCCCGCCACCGCCCCCACCAAAAAATACAATATCAGCTTTTGATTGTAAGAATTGAAGTTGTACTGGTTGGGGTTTAATGATATTCATTATTTATTCTTATTTTCAAGAACCAGCTTGAGCTTTCTTTTTCTTCTTAGACTCTTCTAGTTTTACAGAGAAGTCGAATACTGGAGTGAAAGGGTTAGGTTCTTGTATGGAGGGTTTCTGTGTTTCTGTATTTTGTTTATTCAGCTTCTCGTCAGCGTAGCTCTCATGTTTCATTACAAGCATAGCTTCTCCAATGATTAAAGCAGCAGCTCTAATGATTGTAGTTGCTGGAGTGTCTGCATCATTAGCAATAGTGTCAAGACGCTTTAAATATTTATCTGACAATTGCTTTAGGCTATCAATGAATGCTTTATTTGTAGGGACATTCTTCTTCCCTCTAGCACCTTTTGTACGGGCCATATTATCTCTTCTTTTAGTATTAAGTGGTAAACTACTTTTACAGAAAACACCTACCCATTAAGGTGGATGTTTTCTGTAAAACTAACTCACAACAGCATTACACTTTGCAACTTCAGATTGTATAAATCGTGAAAATTTACTAAGTTCGGAGGATAAGGCTTTTCCATCATCTTTTTTAGTAAACTCTCTATACATGTCCAGTAGTAGCTTCTCTTTAGTAGTTCCCTTGATGTTCACCAAGGAGTCTTCTGAAGGGCTTTCTAGTGTGGTTGCTGGAGACTGTTTATCTTGTAAATTGACTGGGCTAGGATTGCCTGTGGCAATGCTCCCGTCTGAATTCTGTTTTATTCCTAGTTCCTTTAGGAGGAGAGATTTTATATCGGCTCCGTTTAGTAGTTGATTTACTATTTCCTGAGTTGTATTCATGTTATAATCCCTTACACTTCTGACATAAATAATCTTTATGCCCTAGCTGTGTTTGTTAGGTTATCTATAACGGATATTCTTTCTGTACCACTCTATAATATCCTATCATAGGGCTTGTAGTACATTATTACACAACAGCTTTATGTTTATATAACAAAGCAGTGCCATCTTCTACGCTAGTAGCCACTTCCAACATTTTAGCTCCATGGGCAAGATATTCTTTAACCCAATATCTAAGAGCAATCAATTCAGTAGTACTTTCAGGTACAATGTGTAATACGCAGGTGTCATCTAATGTAGCCCGCATTATTATGCAGTTACGTTAGTGTTGTTGTTGCTTGGGTTTGAACGTTGTGAACCAGAGCCGATGTTAATAGCTTGGTTGGTAGCGTGAATAGATTGTTGCATCCCACCAAGAACACCAGCTAATTGGTTAAGAACTTGAGCTTGTTGTTGGAATTGCAATTGGTTCTGGTTTTGATTGTTGGTCATGGTGATTGTAGTACCATGATGTGCAGTAGCGCGTTCAGCAGAGGCTTTAAGATCTGAAATCTCATTTGCCAAAATCACGTTGCGTGAGTTTAAATCGGCAATGTAGTTCGCAGTGATTAAGGAGCGAGTTTTCTCTCCATCATCTTTAACTGTTAATTGAATTGCATTACTCTCACGAGCAATCTCTGAAGTTATGTTGCAAGCATCTCTTGCAGCTACAGCAGCATTAGCGGCTGCTGTGAAGGCCGCTTGAGTTTGGCCGTTCATTACTGCTTGGGTATTGGCATTGTTTTGTGCGCTAAGGCTGGCCATTTGCTGAGCTAAAGCAAGTTGAACTTGACCTTCAGCCAAGGGTACGGAAGCTTTAATGTCACCTAAAGTTTGTTGGATAATGTCTAGTGTTCCGGAGTTCAGAACAGCAGCACCGCCACCAGCACCTCCATCTACACCGTTTCCCCATCCATTCCCTAGTCCATTACGACCCAAGAGAGATAGAGCTAGCAAAGTACCAATTAAACCACCACCACCACCTAAACCACTATTGTCTCCGCCAGTGTTAATGAACGAAGGCATACCACTACCATCTGTTGAAAATGTAGCCATTTTCTTAATCCTTTTATTTCCATGTTTTCATTTAGGGCGTTGCCTTTGAAAACATTACGCCCTATCCATTTAGGCGCTAGTACACTATCTCTCTGGTGTATCTTGTTCTTGCTTTAATCTTTAAAGCCTGTGGTGTTGACCATATACTTGTATATACTTGTGAGATAGGCACCAACTTAGTTCTTCCTCCTCTTTTCCTTGAGGGGTTGTCCTGTAGAAGTAAAAACCAAACTCCTAAAGCCAGCGTATAGACTTGACTAGGGTTAAAGTCAATTATAAGAGAATTATTCCTATTTACCCATAAGCGCGTGAAATTTATAAGCAGGCTTGTGAGGGTATAATTCAATAGCTCTGCTTACAAAGGCTTCAAGGTTGTCATCGTTAAAGAGGATAGCGAAGTTATGTTCTTCTAAGCTTTCAACAAATTGTGTTACTTCTGCGTCTGTCATAAGGGTTCCTTAAAAATTGTTAGTTAAATTGTTATAACAAGGTGTTATAGCGGACAGGCCGCTAAACACGGCGTTAGAATGCTGTTCTGATAAATCTGTTAAATTAAACTAAATCCTACAGGAGTTAATCATGTCAACTAAGTACCTATTAGATACCATCTTTGAGACCTTCTACCGTGAGCTGGAAGGGAATTACTCTGCTCAAGCACATCCGAATGTGGATCGCCTAAAGTGTAATAAACCTAACTACTACGCATTTATAAATTGTAGTGCATCAGAGGAGGAATTAGATTCCTTCGTCAAATTATTCTCAGAAGTTAGCGAGGTTACAGAACTACCAGAAACTATGAAGGCTGTTAAGGTCTTTTCTGATTCTGTGCGGCCCAATCTATCATAGCGGTAATCTTACCTCTTTCATCCATAGACAGAGGTTTTAGCAATTCTATAAACCTCTTGGCCGCCTCTACATGCTCCACTATTCCATAAATTGCTGCTGTTGCGCTTGGCTGGTTAAATCTGTTGTGTTGGCTATCTGCCATAAAATCTCCAAAATTTGTTAATTGTTAAAAACAATAGTTTCATAATTCTAACAAAGTGTTATAGCGGACAGGCCGCTAAACACGGCGTTATGTTCTGCTTGTGCTAACACAGCACTTTCATATAAAGTTGGAAACGAGGCTCCTGTCGATATTCCACCATTAACCTAAAGTACAAACTGCATAATGAAGAGGTGCATAAGTACCAAGGGTGGCGCTCCCCAAGAACGCCTCTGTAATGGAGTAACCTGCAATGAAACGTAAAGTCGTCTTTGTAAGTGAATACATTCGTATGAAAAACGGTAAATTAGAGTCTGTGTGCAGTCATTGGCGCAGTCTCCCTACCTGTTAATTTTACTTAGTATTTGCAAGGCAGGTTGTCCTCACCCTCTCAAGTTACCTCGTTTCCAAAAACCTTCTACCCTCTCGGGTTTAAATCTACACATAACAAAGTGTTATAGCGGACAGGCCGCTAAACACGGCGTTAGCCAATAATACTCACGCTCACAAAGGAGCATAAAAATGTCTATAAAATGTACTTTTCACCAATCAGGTTCTGAATCACTTAATCAAGAGATAGATCTTCAGTGTTTACCTAATGTAGGTGACAATTTTTATCTCAATGGGGATTTTCAATATACTGTTAAAAACATCCACCACGAAGTATCTACTAATCCAAGTAGCCACAAAATAACTATAGGGTGTGAACAGATTTAAACTGGGTTTTCCATAGAACAACGTCGATAGGAAGCGTTCTTAAGAAGCTCTAACACTCCTGTTATAGTTTCTTTCTTGCCTTTGTATTTCATTTGTTCTAGTGCCTCATCTATAACCGGAGTGAGTGTATTATTCTTATACAGCTCGCTAACTTGTGATGATCCGCATATAGAAAGCACAGCAACTATGGATAGGTCTTGGTAACGGGTTGGTGGGAAGTTTGTAACCTCTCCGTTATCAAGTAAATAGTAATTGGTTGTCATTTTTTTTCTCCGTAAAAATAAATTAATTTGGTTTGTTTGGGGGCTAACAAAGTGTTATAGCGGACAAGCCGCTAAACACGGCGTTAGAATTCGTATTTCCTGAGCTTAGGCTCTTAACTGTTAGTATCTTTGATAACTGTATGTTATTAAACCAACCACGAGGTGTTCTATGAAAATATCAGATGTGTCTGAAACAATCACAATGTATTCCGATAACGGATGCAGTTATCTCATAGAAGGTCTTGTCGATGGTGGTGAGTACTTTGATAGAAACCTGAATGTGATACTTTCGGCAGGTTGGAGGTTAATACATCTTGGTCAAGAAACCGATAGGTCAGAGGATGGAGTTATCTGGCACAGAACTATTGCTATTTTTGGTAAATAAACTCATCAATAAGTTTTCTCATATTATCGGAGCAATCCTTAAGCTGCTTCCGCAGGGGTTCTGGTAGGTGTGTATATAATGTTGCACACTTATCCATACTCTGATGTAGTTCAAAAAGTTGGGGCAAGCTACGCTTTAGTTTCAGGTCGTTTGGTTCTAGGTACATATTCAATTCTCTTAAAGTTTAATTAAAAAATTCTAACAAAGTGTTATAGCGGACAAGCCGCTAAACACGGCGTTAGGTTTTTAGTAGTTGCCATAACATTATGGAAGACACCGAGATGAATAAAAAAATTGTAGGCAAACTCATTAAAAATTTTATACGCTGTTCTACATCCAAATCTTTGCTATCTACCATATCGGTCTTTTTATTTTTCATCACACTTGGTTCCTTTCATCTATATAAGTTTGTTGTTACAAAAGATGCGAACTGGGTTGGACTCGCTAAATGTGAATACTTGCAACCCCTCGGAGTGAATATTCAAATAATTCATCACTACAGGTGGTGTAACCCCCCCAATATTTTAAGGACTGGATAGTATGCTTCAAACATACGTCTAGATACCTATAGTCTTCAAAATCTTGTTCTTCCTCTCCTGTACTAGCAGTACCACCATAAAACTCTCTCCTGATCAGGAAGTCTTTAGTGGTCATCCATTCATCGTACAGGAGGTGTCGTCTTTCTTTGTTCATTATTGGTTTTCTTATTATTTGTTTGGTGGTTTCTTTTAAGACGTATCTAAGGAGAAACACAAAGGGTATAAGGTAATCTTACCATGATAATTCAGGTTGTCAAGTACCCACAGTGTAAATATTTTCATACCCACTAAACCTACCCTTTCCAAGAGCCTTACAACCCCCACATTCTCGTTGATTTACACGCCAAATACACTCTTTTTTAAACCTCTGTAAGTTATTGATTTTATTGATAAATAGTTTTTGTGTACTTATGGAAGGATTGTAGTGGGAGAGATGGGAGTTTACAAGGTTTGTTCTCTAGGGTATTATCTCCTAATATTAACTCATCAGGAGGGTATGAATTGACTTACTACATAGATTACAAGATACCAAAGTATGTGTCTCCATTAAGAGATATGGTGTTATCTCAATACCTCTCTACTTCTAGTAAAGTACCTAGGCCCACAACAGTAGATAAGATAGAGCAAGCTGTATCCTGTATTGTAAACAACATAGTAATCCATACAGCCTTCGGGAATGACAAGATACCTATTACCCTAGATAATGCCAACTATTCAAAGCCCCTAATCTACAATGGGGTGGTAGTGAATAGGAAAGTTAGCTTCACTTATACAAAGTCTGTAATAGACTTCCTAAAGACATATGGGTATATCTCATTACACAAAGGAGGGGTTAACTCTTGGGGAATAGACCTAACTGGTAGATGTTATCCAAAGGATACCTCCTCTAGTTACATAACCCTTTCGGAATCATTCCTAGATGATGTTATGCCTTATGTTGATAAGCGTAAGGTGGCCACCAATGAAAATGTAATAGAAGTAAAGGATAGTAATAAGAATCCAATAGAGAAGGAGTTAGAATCATATCAGAAGTGGGTGGTCAGCCTCCTCCAGAGAAGTAATGCTCTATACCGAAAAGTAGCCATTACAATTGGAGATAAGGAAATAGATGTTCAGCTAAAGAAGATATATAACAACGACAGCTGGGATGAAGGGGGAAGAGATTACATAGTCGGTAGCGGAATAATGCAAGGCATAATGTTAAAAGAGAATAGAAAGAGGATCTTAATAGACGGAGAACCAACATCTGAGATAGATTACTGTGCATTACATCCTAGGATCGCTGCTGAGCTGTCTGGAATGCGTTTACAGAGCGATTTCGACCCCTACCTACCCGACAGTACTGGGTATACCGAATATGGCCTTAGAACGCTCTGTAAGCTGTCCTTGCTTATATGTATGAATGCTGGGTACTCTCCTCTGGCTAAGGCGGGGAGTAAAGGTAGTGTTGAGAATGCTATCAAAGCTATCAGATGGGAGCTGTATAAGAATAATACCTTACAAACTATGATTGACAATGGGCACTTTCCTGATATAATTAACTATAGAGAAGTTATTGAAAAGCTTATAGAGAGGAATTACTACATTACAGATTGGGTGGTAGAACCTAGAGGATTGTACCTACAGAACCTAGACGGTAAGATCATGGATATTATCTTAGATAAGTTTAATCGTATTGGTGAGGTGATAGTGCCATTCCATGACAGCATTGTTACTAAGAAAAGTCTTGTGTCTTTTGGTAAAGATGTTATGATGGATGCTTACAAGAGTGTGTTGGGCACAAATTATAACTGCATGTTGAAAGTTAAATAATAGGGGGTTGTTATGAAACATCCATATTTTCAGTTAGGTGAAATGGTCTTGGTTTCCCGTCATGGGACATATCATGGATACGCAATTGTCACAGGTATTTCCACTGATATTGTTTTTGAGGATTATTTATATGATGTAAAATTCACAATTAAGCATCCACACGTAACAACCTCAACATCCTATCGCAGTAGTGAGTTGACAAAGACTTTTTATAGTGCTACTATGGGGTATAGAGAATTGATTATGAATTTGGAGAAGTGTTGATATAAGATAAAGTATAACACTCTCCACCAAATATCTTCGTGTAATTCAATTGTACAGAATAGCTACCTTCTAAGTAGCAGGTTGCAGGTTAGAATCCTGCCACGAAGGCCAAACAAAAACCAAAAAGAGGAAATAAAATGTTAAAAGGCGTAGCGCAAGAAATAGAAGAGTTTAATGACGCCATTGCAGATCTTCCAGAAGAAGATCAAGCCATGATAAATGAACTTACACAAGAGATAAAATCTGAGATTGTTGAGAGTAGTACTAGGTATCCTTTTGCGATTATCTTTGCGGCTTACTCAAATAGCTTGTTGTGGTTAGCTGAATTAGCGGAAACCGACAATGATGAATAAGTTTATAGGAGAAATGATATGCGCTATTGCTACAATTGTTATTGTGCTATCAATATCAGTGTTTATTTATTTATCGGGTGCGTCAACTGACAAAGCTATTGTAGAAGCCATTAAAACTGGGGCAGACCCTTTAGAGGCTAGATGTGCATTAGCAAGTAGGAGTGATAGCATAGAGTGTGCGTTAGTCGCAGCTAAAATTAACAAATAAGGGGTAATTTAGTGGGTTTAATAGGTTTACACGCGAAAACAGGGGCATACCAAGAGCTATTCCCTTTAGCAATTGAGTTTGCGGAAGATCAGTTCAGTATTGCTTGGCCTCCAAAAGAGTTTCCTGTAGAGGATGACATACAGGAAGTAATAACAGAATTTTCAGAAGCGGAGAGACATGCTGTTATTACAGCTTTAAAGTTATTCACCCATTATGAGTTAAAAGCTGGTGTTGATTATTGGGGTGGTAGGGTAATGAGACGCTATCCTTCTGCTTGCATACAGCGTATGGCTACAGCTTTTGCTAATGCAGAGTTGAATATGCACGCACCGTTTTACAATGCCCTTAATAAGGCACTAAACATAGACACAATAGATTTCTACACTTCATACGCAGAGGACCCAGTATTGAAATCTAGGATGGACTTTATTGACAACCTAATAAAAGATAAAGATGATGCTTTAAGTGTGGCAGTGTTTAGCTTAGTCGAAGGTGTTGTGTTGTACTCTACATTTGCTTTCTTTAAGCATTTCAGGGCAGGCGGTAAGAACAAGCTAAAGAATCTTGTAAGTGGAATAAATGCTTCTGTGCGAGATGAAAACTTACACAGCATTGGTGGAGCTTTCTTATTCTCACTAGAGCTGAGAGATTCAGGCAAGACGTTAGAAGATTATTCTGCAAAAATAACAGAAGCTGCTAAACTGTTGTGTGAGCATGAAAAACTAATAAATGAAAAGTTGTTTGAGAAAGGGCCGATTGATGGTATTACTCAAAAACAATTAGACAACTTCTGCGAGAGCCGAGTTAATCTCTGCCTTAAACAGTTGGGTTTACCAAAACTCTATGATATAAAGTATAACCCCATTGCAGATTGGTTTTATGATAATATCAACGCACTAAAACAGCATGATTTCTTTAATACAAGTGGGTCAGATTATAAACGGGATTGGAAGTTGGAGGGTTTTGTTAAATGGTAGAATCAATATATGAAAAACTAAGCAGGGAACGTAAGGAAGGGCAAGACCAAGGTAAGTACCCACAGTGGTTTACTACAGGTGCCTATCAAACCTTTAAAGAGAATTACGAATACAAGGCAGATGGTTATGGTGAGCAGATAAGACGTATAGCTAAAACTGTTGGTAAATACTCTCCACCCTTCATTACCCCAGAACACCCATTATATAAAAGAATCACAGAAAACCATGGGGATACTTGGGAAGATTGTTATTACTCAATAATGTGGAATGGGGATTTTCAAGCAGCTACTCCCGTCCTAAGTAATACTGGAACAGATAGGGGGTGTAGTGTTAGTTGTTCTGGTGGTGAGATTGGGGATAGTGTAGAGGATTTCTATTCCTCATTGAAAGAGGCTGCTCTACTAACAAAAGAGGGCTTTGGTACAAGTGCATATCTTGGAGGTATTCGGCCAAGAGGAAGTGAAATTTCTTCTGGTGGTAAAGCTACAGGAACTTGGCCAGTGTTAGATGACTTTCAAACAATGGCTAAGAAGGTATCTCAATCCGGTGTTAGACGGGGAAGCTGGGCAGGTTATATAGAAATAGATCATCCTGATTTCGATGAGTGGTGTGATAATCTGTTGAAGAACCCTTCTGGATTAAACATCGGATGGAATGTATCTAAAGAGGTCATTCAGAAGTGGGTGGACGGTGATATTGAGATGCACCGACGACGAGCTAAGGCTATCCACACCAAGATGGTAACTGGCAAAGGTTACTTCTGGAAGATTGACCATGTAAATGACCAACAGCCAGAATGTTATAAGGCTCATGGGTTAAAGAATAAAGCATCAAATTTATGCACAGAAATTACATTATTTTCTGATTTACAACATACGTTCTCCTGCATCATAAGCAGCATGAACTGTGTAAATTACGACAGATACAAAGATACCGGAAGCGTATTTATTGCAACAGTATTTTTAGACTCGTTGTGTAGTGAATTTTTAGATAAAGCAAGAAAGATAGCTGGCTTAGATAAAGTTGTGCGGTATACAGAAAAGGCTCGTAGTATAGGATTGGGTTAAATAATATAGCTCAAGTAAAATCCCTTTAATTGCTGGGAACCCATTAGAGTCTTCTAGACTACAACAAAACTGGCAACAGTAATTGTGAATGTTTAAAAACTAGAAGAATTTGGAAATCAGCAGCGAAGCTTGCCACAGGCAAGAACGTTCAACGACTAGCCGTAAGGCGTAGCTTCAAGTGAAGCGAAACAGGGGACACCGTAAGGTGAAGATATAGTCTGGTCTATATAGAAATATATAGAAGTGCTCTTTGCTCTAATCATAGGAGTAAAGGTATGTATCATTTTTGTTATAAAACAGTAAATCTTTTAGATGGAAGGTTCTATATAGGTATGCACTCTAGTAAAACCAGAGATGACAGTTACCTAGGTAGCAGCAAAAGTCTAAGGCTAGATATTAAATTGTTAGGAAGGAATAACTTTAAGGTTGTTGATAGAGTTTATTTTAACAACAGAGAGGAAACCCATGAATTTGAAGCTCTTTGGGTGACTTCAGCTTTAGAATTGTTCAAAGATAAAATGTACAACAAAGCCCCTAATGGCGTTGGTGCGCTATTAGGGGTGGAGAATGCGTTTTATGGAAAGTTACACACTGAAGAGTTTAAACAAAGGATGTCCGTTCTTGGCTCGGAAAGAACTGGGAATAAGAACCCTTTTTACGGAAAGACCCATACCGAAGAGTTTAAAGATAGAATGTCAAAACTCAAAAAAGGAATAAACGCAGATTTGTGTGATAAACAATTAAAGAAATCTATTACGAAGTCCACAGGTTGGTGGTGTACACCTTTTGGTTGTTTTGTTAGTGACAGGGTTGCTAGTAAATATACAGGTCTTGGGAGGAATTGCATAAGAAGTTGGTGCAGTAATCCAGATAAATATGTTAATCCTAATTACCAGATACCAAAAGAATATCACCACAAAACTTGGAGGGAGTCGGGTTTTTATTTTATAAGCAAATAGCACTAATCGGTATTAACGAAACCGATTTAACACAACGTTATTGGGCCTCCACAGCTACTTACAAGAGAAAGGTATTGCTTTTGAGGAATATTTAGCGCACAGACTTAATATTGAGATCTTCTCGCAATTAAGAGAAGAAGCTGAAGAAGCTACTAAGTGGTTGGCTGAAGTACTTGGTGAGCCAGAATGGTGTAAAGGGTTTGGACGTAGGAACACACATTTAATTGCATGTGCTCCTAATGTCTCTAGCTCAACTCTAGCGGGGCAAGTTAGTCAAGGTATTACCCCTTGGTATGCTAATGCTTATTTAGAGCCTACAGCTAGTGGGGAGTTGATGAGGATTAACCCAACATTCTTAAAGCTTGCTAAGGAGCGTAAGAAGTATAATAAAGCACTCATTACTCATGTTGTAAATAATAAAGGTAGTGTACAAGACTTAGATTGGTTGGATGATCACGAGAAGTTAGTTCTTAAAACTGCTTTTGAAATTGATCAAAGAGCTATTCTCAGATTAGCAAGTGCTAGACAGCAGTATATTGACCAAGGACAAAGCTTAAACCTATTCTTTAGCTCTGACGAGAAGGAAGAATATATAGCTGAGATACATAAGGAGTTTTTCCTAGATCCTTGGTTAAAGGGTTTGTACTACGTAAGGTCTGAGTCTGGTATTCAGGCTTCAAAAGACACTTGTATAGCTTGTGAGAGCTAATTGAAAAAGGAAATATTATGATACTACAAACAATATGTGCAACACTTAGCCTAATCATCCTAATGCTCTTTATGGGAGTCTATAAATTAGCTTCTGTAGAATCTGTATTAGCTGTAGGAGATACCTCAAAATCTTTTTCAATCTTTTGGAGGACTCTTTTTGGTTTCTTCTCTAGTTCTTTATACTCCACAGAGAGACTGCTAGAAAATAGATTAGAGCGGTTAGAAGACCAGATGGTAGAGTACTTAAAAGAACTAGAAGCTAATACTCCAACCTCAGACAAGGGAGCGAATAATGACACAACAGTACACTGAGCAAGATTGGGAACATTTACGAGAATTTGTTTTGTGGGGAGTAAATAATTCTGACTTATTTGAGAAGAGTCTTCGACCAAGTATTATTAATTTTGTTAATAGTTGTAGTGATGTTGGCTTATACAACATTATCTCTAACTCTGTTTCTAGGATGGATAACCATAAGTGGGAAGAACTTATTAAGAAATATGTTGAAGCTGGCAATAAAGTACCTAAGATAGCAAACCAATAAGAGATCTAATATGATAGAAATTAAAGCTCGATCAAATCCAAGAAAACCTACCGCTGATAAACACTCTTCTCGTACTGAGAGGGGTAATAGGCAGCTACTAGAAGATCATAAGATTAAAGATAAGTTTAAAGAGATAAAACAATCAAAAGTCTTTAACCTGCAACCGATGAACCATAACCAAAGTAAGTACATGGAACTACTGAAAACTAAAAAATTAGTTCTGAGTTGTGGTGCTAGTGGGGCAGGAAAAACTTTCATTGCTTGTATACACGCAGTTAATGAGTATTTGAAAGGTCGAGTTGATGGAATTGTTCTAATCCGCCCATACGAGTTTGTTGGGCGCTCTGTAGGTTTGCGGCCTGGGAGTAACACAGAGAAGCTTTTGCCAGTTATGCAATCAATGATTGACCCTATAAAGCAAGTTCTTGGTGATGCCGCGTTTAATTATGCGCTAGAGCATGGTAAGATAGTTCTTGAGAGTTTAGAGGACTGTCGTGGAAGATCGTATAAGAATAAGGTCGTTATAGTTGACGAGGCCAGTAACACAGATATTAAAGCGATGCAGACACTGGTGACTAGGATTGATGACGGAGCACAGATGATCTTTTGTGGTGATAGTGCTGAGTGGCAGAAGGATATTAAAGGTGAATCAGGTTTAGTCTGGATCAATAACCTGATTACTCGCCTTAAGCGAGACAAACCTTGGTATTTAGATCAAGAGGATAATGAGGAGCTATATAATAATATAGGTGTAGTCACATTTGGTCGTGAAGACGTTGTTCGTAGTGGTTTGGCTAAGTTGTTTGTTAAAGTGTTTGATGAGGAGCGGTAAACAATGGATGATTCTGTTAGCACAGATAGTCTTGCCTCAGAAAGAAAATTCACAACCACAAAGTCTGGAGGCTTGGCATTAGACATTACTGGTGAAGTTTATGGGCAGTTAACAGCGATCCATAGGACTGAGAGTAAGAATGCTAATGGCTGTTACCTTTGGATGTTCAAATGTTCTTGTGGGAGTGAGGTTCTACGTGAGATAGGTAATTTACGTGGAAGCCAAACAAGACGTAATAGTGCAAAGTGCGATGTCTGCGCAACACGAGACTCCTCTAAGAGGTTAACAATTCACGGAATGTCTCATACTGGGAGTAAGGCTTATAAGTCATGGTCTAAGATCAAGGAAAGGTGTTTTGTGGAAACGAACAAGGACTACTATAAATATGGTGCAGTTGGAATATCCATGTACGAGGGGTGGAGAAATAATTTTCAAGCCTTCTACGATTACATAGGAGATCCACCAGATACCGAGACAAAGTACTCAATTGATCGCATTGATAATCGTTTAGGATATGCGATAGGAAATATCCGGTGGGCCACAGCCTTCCAGCAGGCTAGAAATAGGTCTAAACACAAATCTAATAAAACGGGGTATACTGGCGTCCAGTTGGAAGAAAAAATGTGGCCTTGTGGGACTAAATCTACCTTGTATGCCAAAGCTACGTGGAAAGAAGGCAACAAGAACAAGTCCAGACGTTTCAATGTCAATGTCTATGGTAAAGATGAGGCTTTAAGACTAGCTTGTGAATGTCGAGATAAGATGATTGAAAAACTCAACGCTGAGGGTGCTGGTTATTCACCAGCTCATGGTAAAGACTTAATGCTAGCCCTTACCGTTGGTAAAACAATGGATTCTAGCCTTTAATCGTGAAGGGCTATAGTAGGGTAGCCCCTACAAAGAATCACCCCTAAATGAGTACCTATCGCCCCCTCAATGGGGGCATTTTTATATGAGGAAAACATGACAGAAAAGAAAGATAATGTGAAGCAATTGAAGCTCGCAAAGAAAGAACAAGAACGATACTTTGTATCAGAAGAGAACTTAGAGACCCTAGTAGATATTGTAATTAAGTCAGGTAAAGAGCTTGATAGGAATGTAGACAACGAAGCTCTCAAGGCCCTGTTATCCCTCGCTCAGTATGTTGTTGATGGTTCCTTCGATGAAGTAGTCCTTCTTGGTGTAAATAAGCAAGGTGGTATCTTCATGGGGGGTGGTGGGGATTCTGGTAATAAATTTATGGTTAGTACTATCCTTAAAGAATACGCCTCAATCTTTCATGCACAGCTTGCAGAAGGTCTTGGGTTGTACGATGTTGAAATACTGGAGGACTAGAGTATGAGAGTAAATTTTGATAAGTGGTTTTACGGGGAGCTGGTTCAGCTTGAAGGTGGGGTTGCTAATCTTGAGGGGGATGTTGGTGGGTACACAGTATTTGGTGTAGCACATAACTTCTGGCCTAATTGGGAGGGTTGGCCTATTGTGCAAGGGCTTCTTAAGGCAAACCCAAAGATAAGTACAAAAGATTTATTCAAAGCTTTAGATGCACCATTAAAGAAGTTTTACAAAGGTAACTTCTGGGATGCTTGTAAAGCTGATAGTCTTCCAGCAGGAGTAGATTCTTACTTAATGACTGCCGTAATACACAATGGCATTTCTAAGCCCTGTAAGATGCTACAGGAGATAGCTGGAGTAACCCCTGATGGTAGCATTGGTAATAAGACAATCTCCGCTGTAGCTGCAATGGCGATGGATAAAAAGGGTGCTACAGACGTACTAGAAAAGCTTCATGTAATGCTTAAGAAAAAATATGATTCTGACAACAATAGATATGAACCTGCTTTTATGGTTAGGGCAGATAAAGCAAGGTCTTTCGCACTATCTTTGATTTCTGAATTTTAGGCACAAAAAAGGGAGCATAAAGCTCCCTATTATTAGTAGTGTACAAACCATCCAGTAATACCAAGATTAGGTGAGGCACCACTCTCAATCTTATTTGGCAACATCCCCGTAACACTCAACCACTTCTTCATTTCTCTTTGATTAGAGAAAATCTTCCCCTGAAAGGCAACTTCAATATATTGCCCCTCTAGTACAACATCCTCTTTATCAACCCCTACCTCAAAAGTCATCTATCTCCCCCGACATTGTTCTGCTCCTATAAATATTGTAAGCTACCACTAATTGAGAGTCTGAAACCTTCTTACTCCTCCACTTATTAACAGCCCCCTCAAATAACTCTAGTTGTTTCTTATCTTCTAGGAACTTCTTTAGGGCTTCCCCTACCTTCCTGTTGCTCTCCACCCTAATCATTTCTTATCCTTAAAAGAATAAGATTTAGTGGTCCCTCCTGAGTAAATATCAAACTCCTTAGCAACATTAACAGCCTCTACAGCGCCTTTACCGCAGTGCATTGCAACAATGGCTATCTCACCACCACTCCCAGTTGCGTAGTTTGTAGGGAGATCCATACAAGTCACAAAACCTCTCCGTATAGTCAGCTCAAAAGGTTTCCCCTTCTTAGGCATAGCCACCACTATGAGGGACACAGCATCTGGTATTTGGTCAATATCTATCTCACCCTTAATATACCCCTTCACTAAAGAAATATAGTGACAATCCCCAGCAAAACCGTAGTAACAATCTTCATGAAGCATTACTTTCTGAAACTTAAAAAAGCTCCTAGTTTCACCTGTAGTCAACTGACTGTCACACGCCATAACACCATCTTTAACTGCTATCGTTGTCATATTATATTTCCTCTTATTGGTCTTCAAACTTAATATCTAATGTCTTCATAAAACTTGTTATAGAATCACAAAGAATCTTTGTACCATCCTGCATCACACACTCCCTAGGCTTATTTCCAAAATCACAATCATAAACCCACCACACCAATACCTCACTTTCTATTCCTATAACGTCTGCCACGCTATTGATATAATCATCTATGATTAAGCCAACACTATCGTAAACAGTAGTCTCAAAGATGTTTGGTATCACTGTTGCCACCCTATCCACCTCAGCATTGAATTTAGATAATGCTTCTTGTAAGACGTACAGCCTGTTTTCTATCTCTAACTTCTTCATACTTCCTCCTACGAATGAAAATAAATATTGCCTACCCAACAAAGATAGTATACCATATCAGAGGATTATTGCAAGCCTACTTTTGCTATAAAGAGTAGAGTCTCTATGACAGATTTATGTAAATGCTTCCCCTAACAATAATTAGGGATTTCTTACACAAAGGTGTTGACTGAGGTATAATACAGTGATAGCATATCCACTACATAAAACAACTTAAAGGAACTAACTATGATCAGCAAGAGCTTGTACAAAATTAGAACATATTTAAAAGAGGTATTGACAATGGATAACTTACTGTTCTCCTTGTTTACCTATGGGATTGCCTGTGGACTAATGTTTACGGGGATGCTACTATTACTACATACAATTTTTGGAGGGTAAATGAGAGATATACACAACACCCATAAAATACGCCCCATATACCCTCCTTGGGCCAAGGATAGATGTAAGGTTGTTAGTGAGTACCTTAGACCAATAAACTCTGGAGAAGCAGCTTATGGTGTTGCTCTTTGGGTGGATTATTTAGATGCTAAAGGTGCTTTACAGACTACTATGAAGTGGGTGAAATGGGATAGAGAAGCATACGACAAAGCTGTTGAGATGGCGGAGGGAATGAAATGAGTATATTTGATAAGTATGACTTAGTGGATGTTTCATCTAACTATGTTCTAAGTGTTAAACATCCAACAGAGGGTTTGGTTGTTATAGTTGGATCTAGCGGTAGCGGTAAAACATCCTTAATGAAAACTTTTGGCATGAAAGAACACAATTTTGATACCAACATACCAATAATAGAATTGTTTGAGAGCGAAGAGGTTGGTGAAAAATATCTTATAAGTGCGGGGTTAAGGTCAATTCCCACTTGGAAAAGACCACTATCACAAGTCTCCAATGGTGAAAGGCATCGGGCAGAAATAGCTATTATGTTGAGCAGAGGAGAAATATTCATTGATGAATTTACAAGCCTTGTTGACAGAGATACCGCAAAAGCTTTGTGTTATAGCTTAAACAAAAGCAAACCTAAAAGCTTAACTCTAGCTACTTGCCACAGAGATGTTCTACAATGGCTTGACTTTGACCATGCCTTTGACGTAGACTGCGGTAAGTGGATAGATAGGAGGTCAGTTAGGCGAGACAACAAGCTTGAACTTTGTATTGCCCCCTGCGACACAGAAGAGGTTTGGAGAATTTTCAAAAAACATCACTATCTCTCTGGGAATATAAATAAAGCTGCGAGTAGTTGGGTTGCTTCATATAATGGTAAACCCGTAGCAATGGTTTCTGTTCTAGCTTTCCCAAGTAAAAATTGGAAGAATGGTTGGAGGGGGCACAGAGTAGTGGTATTACCTGAGTTTCAAGGTATGGGTATAGGTAGTGTATTGTCCGACACCATAGCTGGATACATAGTCTCTACTGGAGCAAGATTCTTCTCTAAAACAGCACACCCAGCACTTGGAGAGCACAGAGAGAAATCTCCTTTATGGAAAGCTACAAGCAAAAATAAAGTTAAGAGAATAGATTACCTTGGTAATAATAAAACCAAGGAAGATGGACACAAAAAGAAACATGCACATAGAGTATGTTACAGCCACGAATATATAGGACAACACTAATGGAAACTAAACACCAACAAAGAGTAGTCTGTGCAGCAATAAAGACCCATGTAGGGCAGATACTATGTAGTCCCAGACACACCGATCAAATATTACTAAATGTGATTATGAGTAGTGGGTATTCAGCCCAACATTTTAGAGCTTCTGAGCAAGGTTTTGTAGATAATTTTGGTAAATTCTTATCTCGAACAGAAGCTTGGGAGGTTGCATCTAATGCCAACCAGATACTGTATAGTGTAGGTGCAGATGGGACACTTTATAGTGAAAATTTATATTAACTTTGAGGAATAATTATGTGCTGGTGTACACCAAGTATTAGAACTATATTTTGTGGGAAGATTAACTGTAGTCAGGGATTTGTTGAAATAACCCCCTCAGAAAAAGACTGTTTAGATTGGGAAGAAGATGGCCCTCTAGGCAATGATGAAGCTCATGCTGTAGCTATACCTCATGATAATGAACTGCTTAATAAAGCTTTAGGATTAGAGGAGATTACCCTTAGAGTCACAAACGATGTATACTCTAATATAGAATATCTTGCTACGGTTTACGGGGTATCTAAACAAGTGTTGATTAAGAAAGCTATAGAGAAGATGATATTGGGTTATCCTAGTAACTATCTTGACTTTGGCTATGAAATGCACTGCTGCGGAGGGGATAAAGAATGAGTATGCGTTTAGAAAGTGCTAATGGTAGTTTAGTGTTGTCCGAATACGATGTTGAATTATTAAATGGGGTGGCGTCCGCTATAGAAGCTTGTGGAGAAGAGGGGAATATTAGAGACTCCTTGTATGATTATGAGATACGAAATGGTTTAGAAATTCTTGTTAAACTTTGGAGGCATTTACAATGATAGTTTATAATATCCCAGTCCTATTGATAGTCGGAATAGGATTTTTGTATTTTCTAGCGAGTGCGCTAAATTGGATATATCAGTTCTTGTTTGTTCCTTATACAGACCAAGAAGTAGAGAGGATGATTAGGTGTGCAGAGGAAAGTTTTAATAAAAGCAACGGGGAGGTCCTAATGCAGGAAAAGAAATATTTTACCTATGACTCTGAATGGGGTTTTGAGTTATTCTGCACTCCAGAAGAAGCCCAAGAGGAGGCTCAGCGTAGGTTGAACTCTTGCCTAGACAACAATGAGGGTTGGGATATGTTGTCTTATAAAGGGTACATCGCCGTCGTAGAGTACGATGATGAGTCTGAAATCTTTCATGGTGAGGTTGCCAATACGAAGGATGTGATTACTTTTCAAAGTGACAATGCAAAGGAGCTAAGAACTGAAATGATCATTTCTATTGACACTCACTTGGCATTTTGTGAAAAGATGGGGCGTGAAGCGAGCAAGCCATTTTCAGGTGATTTTGTTGTAAGAACTTCGCCCAATAATCATGGTTTGTTCACTGCCGCGGCCAAAAGATCAAAGATGAGTCTCAATAAAAACAATGAGGGTTGGGCAGAGTGGACTGATTCTATTTGTTGGGGAGAGCTTACGCAAAAAGCCGTAGAAGTTAAAGGCAGCCCAGTAGCGTTTAATGGTGGTATAATTGATTCTTGTGATTATGTGTTGGAGGTTGTACAATGACCCAAGTAAAAATACTAATTAATGATGGAATGGTTAATATCCAAGGACAAAACCTTGAGTATGGAAATATCCCCAATTATTACAACTCTGGCGATGGTTATAGTTTACAGCTAAACGAAGCACAAGAACTCCAGAGAGAAGCTATACTTGAACTGTGTAATAAGATTGCAGATTTAAGTTATGAGCTTCTTAAATTTGATAAAGAAGAATAGGAGAAATACAATGAGTAATATCTTTGAATTAGAGAAAGCACACCACATCTCTGGTAAGAAATACTGGAAAGGTTTTCCAAACCCCATAACAGGACACTCTGGTGTCCATATACAATACAAATACACAAAATAGGATACCAGAATGTCAAATATGATTGAGATACTAGAACAGTGGCAAAAGAACATCCTATCCACAGATAAGCAGGTAATTGCTCTACATGAGATGTTTGACTGTGGTGAATGTGCTCTTATAACAGTCTTTGAAAAGCTCCAGATAGCTTATACAGAAGCTATTGCAGAAAAGATAGGGGATGATGACGCTACTTGGCTTATGTGGTATTGGTTGGATAATGATATGGGGAAAGGTGGCCTTAATGGTGGGTATGATGGTGCCACTAAGCCTATTACAAGCTTACAAGAGCTTTCAGAGCTTATTGTAGAGGGTGTTCGGAGGGGAGGTATATGAAAGAGTGGGAACCAATAGATACAGCTCCTAAAGAGAAGGGTGATATTATTGTTGTTAGAGGAGGAACTTATGGTTGTGAATATAATCCTCTTGAGTTCTACAATGCGCCTTTGGATGGCGAGTGTCTAGTGTACTGGGATGGGGATTGGAAAACTTTTAGGAATGGCTTATACCATTACTATCCTGAGATGTGGCGATGGCCTGAAGAGGGGGAATTTTGATATGGGTATGCCTTGTAGTGATGAATATTATGCTAAAATGACAGACGAAGATATTGAATGGTTGAAAGTACAAATACCAGAAGATAGCTTCTACCGTAGGTGTGTCATTGAGCGTATGTATATGGCTAATAAATATTATGCGGAAGTGGTATTACCAAGTCTCCCAGATAGTGCTTGGGATTGTTGATAGGGTAGCCTTATAAAGTGGCTATAAATTTAAATTGGAGGAATGAATATGTTTGGATTATTTAGAGTAACATTTGACTACTATGGTGATTGTGGGAGTCTTTGTGTTGATGTGGAAAAATTAGTTTGTGTATCGGAATCTATTGTAAAGCTAGAAGATTATTATTGGCGTGACCGCGATGGGGAGGAAACTCTCCCATTATCCCAAGGTAATGATGCTGACCTAGACCTAGAGAATGAAGTACCCCATTATAAAATCATCCCTTTGAAGGTGGTTTAACATGAGTAATCATCTGATTAACCTAGAAGAAGTCTTCCTAAAACACTCAGACAAGTATACTCAGTTTGATGGAATGGATAAGGACTCTCCTAACAGGCTCCATAGCAGTCCTGATATTTGTGGGTTCTTAATCTTAGATAGATTGGCTCCTATCACTACTTGGAATACTGATAGGATTCTTCTTTGTAATAATTCTGGAGCATATCTAAGAGTAGATCTGGAAGCATTAGTAGAGAATGCAACAGAACAAGATATAGAAGATCTATTACGTTGTGGTATTAGGTATACTATTGGGTATGATCGTTTGTATTTGAGCTATTAAGACAAAGGAGAACAACATTAAATACTTAAAAATTAAGATATGGATAGGAGTCACTGCCCTAGCTGTAATACTTTGCTCTACAGGGGCGATTCTATACTTTTATGGTTGTCTGGGTATAATAGCGGCAACTGTTTGGGTTGGTATTATCTGTTTCGTAAATACAGTGATATGGGTATTAGAAACACTTAAAAAGTTAGATAGGCTGGAGTATCTGGAGAAGATAGCAAATGACCCTTTAAGACCACCAGACTTGTGTGTACTACAGAGAGGGTATTGTTTTCCAATGGAACATTACCCAGTGGAAAAGAAAGATACTGATATGTTTAATGACTAAACAAACAAAAAGGGGCTATGCATGAAACATATTATTTGTTATTCCGGAGGCCACAGCTCTGCATTAGTGGCTGTTGAGGTTGTTAGGGAATTTGGTAAAGAAAACTGTATCCTGCTCAACCACGACATTAGTTCTAATGTTGAACACGAGGATATAAAAAGGTTTAAGCAAGAGGTGTCCACCTATTTAAAAGTCCCTATTACCTTTGCAAATATGGGGGGGGTAAGTTTAAAGGATATACCCGACCAATTCGATGTAGTGATGAAAGCTGGGGCTTTTAAGGTTGGAAGTGGTACAGAACTTTGTACTAGCAGGCTTAAAACAGAACCTTTCATGAAGTATCTGAAGGAGAACTTCCCAGAAAAAGATTGTGTGGTCTACTATGGGTTTGATGCTAACGAGGGGGTACGGATACAAAGGAGAATAGGGGTACTAGGATCTCTAGGATATAGAACAGACTACCCTTTAGCCCTGTGGGAAAATAGAACAATATACAACACAGAAGAAATTGGGATACTAAAACCCCTTGGATACTCAAAGTTTAAACATGCCAATTGTGTAGGTTGTTTGAAAGCAGGCAAACTCCACTGGTACATAACCTACTTAGAAAGACCAGATATTTTCGAGAAGGCAAAGAAGGCGGAGGATCATATCGGGTACACTATTATAGCTAGTGATTCAATGGAGGATTTAGAGCTAGACTTCGAGAAACTTAAACTTGCTGGAGTAGTAGCTACAGAGCACGAAGATGGTAGAACTTTCGCAGCAAGGGCTAGGAGGGTATTAAAAACCTTCAATGATAGTGAGTTCTTCAAGCCTTGTGAATGCACTATCTAAATAAACAAAGGGGGCATATAGCCCCTCTTCCTATTCTCCCTTATTCATCTCTTTCAAGAATACTTCAGTATCCTTCAACAAAGATCCCCACTTAGGTCTACACACTTCCTTTACCCATTTCCTTAAGGCTCCTCCTTGTAAAGAGTAGTCTCCTTTCCAAGCATACTCAGGGTGTACAAGAATGATACGATCACCTTGATACATCTTCTCTACTTTGATCAGTAGACCTTCCTCAAGCTCCTTTACAGCTTTAGAGACGAGAGTCTTATCTAAACCAAGTCTATCCTTGATCTGGTCTACACAGGTAGATACAGTATTACCATTCTCCACTATCCCACACAAATAGGAGAATAGGCGTATAGCAGTCTTAGACAACCCACTATCCATAGCCAAAATATCAAGGTTACTTACTCTTACTTTATAATAGTCTTTCATACAATAGTTCCTCTTTTTAGTCTAAAATTGAAAGTTGCAAATTTTGCAACAAGTGATTTACCCCATCCCAATGAAATCAAGGGGTGTAGAAGAATCCCAGTTCAGCCTCTATTCTATATAAAAGGTAGACTTCTAGCAAGGTATTTTGAGGGGTATACCGAAGGTATATTATGAAGAATATCATAAGGATCTTTGCTGAACAATAGGCAATAGGAGATTCTTTAAAGGAAAGAGAATACAGTAGAGAAAAGAAATATCCACAGAAATTAAAGGGACTCTCTTAGAGATATTCCTTTAGAGGCTCCTTATAATAATCCTTATAGCTTCGCTATAGCCACCATTATAAAGATCCCCTAAAGGAATCCCTAAAGGGCTCCTAAAAGGAGCTCTTAAAAAGAAAAGAGAATATCATAACATAATACAATACCCTCATACTTTATAGGGATTCTCTAAGGGTAGTCCTTTATAGTACCTTTATAATTATACCTATAGCTTCGCTATAAGGAGCCTTATAAAGCTCCTATAAAATAACCCTTAAAAATAAGAAGAGAATACACAAAAAGAAAAGAAAAACCTCTTTTATTCTAAAATATCATAATCCACTACAACTACTAAAATATCCCTTCATTCTACCTATCTAGAATCCCCTACAAGGCACATTCCACTAGGGGTCGCTACCTATATACCCCTTTAGGATTACCCTCCTCAAATCACCTTTATATTAAGCCTAATAGGGATTAAATCTTAGGGTTTATTCTTTTTATTGTAGATGATTAGCAGCCTAAAAGACAAAATTCCTTAAAAATTACCCCTTAATTAGACCTTAAATTACCCTTTTGAGTACCCAAAATATCGTCCCATAGCTCCGCTATAAAGGCCTATTTGTACCCTCAAAAATACCCCCTTAAAGAAGCTCCTAATCCCCCCTTATTTGTGCAGACTGGAGTCTTTTTCTTATCTCTTATTTCTCCTAATTTTACCAGTAGCCCTATTAGGGAAATTCTTGGAATTCCTCTATTGAAATATCCTTATTGGAGCTTCTTATTAGGGGTATTACCCTTTGAAATATCCTTATTGGAGATCCTTATTAGACCCCTCATTAGAGATCCTTTATGGGGCTGTAGCCTAGGGAATATAAGGGGTGTAGCTAGGGTGTATGTTTGGGGAACCTTGAATTATGTATATGAGTGGTTACCACAGCCCCTCGCACCTCCATAGCGTCCCTTATGAATCTAAAATATCACACTAGAACCCCCATAGAACCCTTTCTAGGCCCCTTTTTTGAGGCGATTCCTTTTGAAGTAATACCCTAGCTATGGGTGATGCTATAGGTACCTTAAACGGCTTTATAATAGCTTGTGGAGGGTATATGTAGAAGGTATTTTGGAGGGTATATTCTAGGAGTAATGTTCCACGTGGAACATTTATAAAGGGAATAATTTTAGAAAAGGCGGCTGGGGAATTATTTTTTTGAATGGAATAATTAAAACGGGTAACGTAATAATGCAACAACGCAATAATCAAACAGAACACCTATACAGAACACCTTATACAGAACACCTTATACAGAACACCTATATGGAACACCTTAGCCACCATAATCAATAGGCCAAAAAAAAGGCGCCTATTAAAAGCGCCTTATTAGATTAGTTATAAGATACCCTATCTAATATAACTATTGATAATAACTCCTTTTTCAATTGTCACGCCCATAGTATGCCCGTCGTGAGATATTTCCAAACTTTTCCCTTGCTCTAGGGCGAGTCGTCCCAGTTTATCTCTAGCAATTAAATACGCCTTGCCCGTCAATTTACTGCAAAATGTTTGGCTACTCAAAAAATATTGAATTGCACGCACCATTTCTTCATTTTCGCGCTTTATAAAATCTTTGTCAGCCTTTTTCTCAATAGCAGATTTTTTGGGAATTAATTTATAGATAACAAAAACAGCAATGCAAAATAAAACAAAAATCATTTTTAAGCCTCCAAAACGTTGGTTGAATAAATAAAATTCCCACGGCTTGAGCGAGTACGTTTTTCTTTTGATTCTTTTTTTAATTGCTTTTTTGTTGCTGCAATTAGTTGGGATTTTTTGTAGTCAAAACTTTGTTTTGTTTTTGTGTTCATTTTAATTGCCCTTAGTCGAGTAAAACTCATGGTTAAAACGTGGATAACTTCTAATCTTTGAATACTCACTTCTAATCACTTTTAAACTATATCTAATCCCTGCCTTTTTTATGTTCTCCAGTACATGAGGTGCATCTGCATCCTCTTCAAGATATAGCCAGCCGTCCTTATAGTATGAATAATCCGAAACACCTAGTACCACTGGATAACCTAAAATCAAGCTTATTTCCTTCATGAAAATTTTTGATACTCGCAACCAGCCGTGGCCAGCGTCTGAATAAAAGTTTAAAATTAATTTTTTAGTGTTCATGTTATGCGCCTTTAAATAATGGAAAAAGTTAGAATTAGGACTATCAAAAATAAGTCTAAAAAATCCATCTATGCCACCTCTTGAACTGGAATTAGATTATTATTGATTGCGATTTTGCTTACAATTTTTTTGCCCGTACCATGAGCCCTAAAGCCAATTATATAATCCCGATCCGCCAGGTAACATAATCCGCAATTTCCACAATTAATCTTGTCGCTATTTTCAGCTGGACAAGCAACGATTTTATTACCCTTAGGTGTATATGTTACTTTTTCAGCATCTGTAGGGAGTAGTGTAACCACTGGCGCTATTTTTTGACTAATATAATAATCAGCTTGTTCTAAGTTATTCGCGCTTAGGTTTATAGTGAAACCTAAACGGTTAGCGCTTTGAATAGAAACGGCATTATGGGCAAAATCTATATTATGGTGCGTATATGTGAAGCCTTTTTTACCTTTATTGACTTTAATTAAATCACTAATATAAGCCGAATTAATAGCCCCCCCTATATGATCCAAGTCACCCGCTTGATTCATTCGCCACAATTGGCCTTTAGGCAAATCATTAATTTTATTTAAAAGCCAATCAAAATCGCCACTATTTTTTACTTCACCTTTTGAAAGCTTCGACCAGTAATTGCCTAAAAAACTGTATGATGCGTAGCAGCCACCTCCATTCCCATCATCACCTTTTTTAAGTGGACAAGAATCTGGGCAAGTTCCTTTTGAGCTTGTCGTTGTTGGTATTTTTGTCTTAGAATTGCCTGCCAAGTTTATCGAATAAAACATTTTTTATTTCCTCGCCTTTTTGTCCGACAATTTTTGCAGTTTTTCTACCCAACGATTTAAAACCTCCACACTTTGTCCCACTGGTATAAAATGCTCTTCACCATCATATGGGCATGAATATAAAGCCAAAACTTGGCTAGGATTACTTGGAGCTATACACAAGCTATAAGGATAGTCCTCAAGCCACAAATAGACATAACCTGAACTTTTATTATAGTCTAATTCACCATAACCTGAACAATCCCACCCTAAATCACACGCTTTTTTTAAAATTGTGGCTGCTTTGTTAATTTCCACTTTTGTAGGTTTTAAACTGCTTTTGAAAAAATCCATAATATCCACCAAAAAAATAATAAGTTAATTAAAGGCGGGAATTATCCCGCCTATTTTTTTATTGCTTAAGCTTAGGCCGTGAGTAAATTATCAAGCCATACTAATGAGTCATTCCCGCCACTTATAAGCGCATTTTCTACGCTCATGGCCGTACTTTTTCCGCTATGGGTATTTTGATAAGTAATGGCTTGGAATGCCTTATAGGCATTTTGCGCTAAGTGTTGTTGCCCTTCAGCGTGAAAATAAGTGGCTTTAAATTTTGCCATTTTACTATCAAATTGTTTTTGACTTTCGTCTAAAGCCCTTCCTTTAATATACATTTCGCGGAAACAATCAAACGAAAGTGATTTTTGTTGTAGCAATTCGGCCTTTTCATTGTAGGCTTGGATCTGAGCTGGCAAGCCTTCCAAGACTTTCCCGAATGCCTCGACGTTTAAGCTGTTTTTGTAGTGCTTTTCGGAAATTATGTGACGGGATTTATTCTTATATAATGTAGGCACTTGGTTAAAACAAGCGACCCTCAACAATTGCAAAGTCAAAAACGTTTTATACTTCCCGCAATGGCTAGTATAAAAAACTAGGTTAGCCTTGTGGTTTTCACCTAAGATTTTAATATCCGCATATTGTGCAGATAATAATAACCCGCCATTTTTTGGGTTTGTGATAATTTTGCCCACTTCCAAGCCGGCAGAATTAGCAACATTTTGGAAGCTATCAATAATTTTACTAGGCTGGTGAACCTCATATCTATCAGAGACAATATTGATGCACTGGCCATTCACGAACAGACCTTTTTTGCCTGAAATTTCGCCATGGTGGCTACTAAGCGGCAGGGACTCCACCTCAAAAGCGCGTGGGGATTTTTTAGGCTCATGCGCTGAAAAAGTGGCTTGTGTGGTGGTGTTGTCTAATACTTGGGAAAGTAACATATGAATCGCCTCCAAGGCGGTTAAAAAAAAATGAAGTTAAAAAATGAAGTTAAAAAATTAAATTAATACTGATCCATCTCAGCTCCATGAATTGGCTGCTCCGATAACCAAGCATAAAATTCTGATTTACTCAAATTTTTTGATGTTTTATATAAATCGCAATATTTAAAACTTTGAGAATTGCTAGTATTATCCACAAAATTGTCACGCTCTTTTTTTGTCAGAAATATTTTAATGTCACAAGCCAAGCCGAAACGGCCATTTTTTCCAGCTTGACCACAAGTGCAGCCATGGTTGCTAGACCAAAAGTTAACGGCGTAGAATTTTTTAATCTTCATAAATTACCTTTTTTTTTTGTTGGTTAAAGTTTTTAGGCTGCCAGCTTGCAATTGTACAAGTGCTGCAAGTAGTGAACAGACTTTTATAATACCTAGCTGTTTTACCTGTTACATCGTTTTTGGCGCGCTCTTCCGCGCTTGGACTTAATACAATCGACTTTTTGCAAGTCAAGCATTTATTGTGCCTTGCCATAAATCACCCCTACTTGCCAAAACTGGCTAAAATTTGAGTAACGCCCAGGCCGCTCAGAAATACGGCCTTCAGTGTGGTTTTTTGCAGCTTACGGGCAATTGCCCGCAATCTATTGATAGTGCTAAAAACACGGCTTTTAAGTCCGCTATTCTGGATTTTATTGCATAAGGCTAAAGCCTTATAAAGGCTGGCCAAGTGGCCAGAAATAAGGTTAAGGGTGAAGCTGGTATCTTTTAACATAAAGCCCCCTAAGGCTAAAAAAGGAAAGTAATAGTGTATAAAACAAGCTTAGCAAAAGGTCATCCCTTTGCAAGTCAGCCAAGTGCTTTTTGCTTTGCGCTTGGTATGGGTAGAATTCTACACACTACTTTTAACGCTTACAATAGATAAAACTAAAATAAATCAAAAAAGTTTTAAACCTATGTCACCAAGTAGCAACCTCTTTTTTATAAATGAGCGAGCGCGCGAATACCACAAGCCGACTAGGCTAGTCAATCAAAAAATAAATATTTTAAAGGTGTTGCGCCTATGCCTATTCTGTATGCTATACTTTCGCCATAGATTAACGAAAGTTAAGCCACCAGGCGGGCTAGATTCCCGCGAGACAATCACCCCGCACGCCTAAAATTCATATATAACCAAAAGTAGTATGTTAGCGCCCACTAACCCCATCCAATCGAAATAAGCCCCCCCCCCCCCCCCCCCCCCCC
>Ga0209596_1000076_pt1 | contig 86542 bp, 138 predicted proteins | sample M_130807_MF_Meta_FD_187314 | JGI IMG/M metagenome (GOLD analysis project Ga0209596, IMG submission 187314) | Freshwater microbial communities from Lake Montjoie, Canada to study carbon cycling - M_130807_MF_MetaG (SPAdes) (version 2) | ecosystem: Environmental > Aquatic > Freshwater > Lake...
TATTGTACGTTATGCTTGGCATACAGATAAGTATGTATCTTTTTTGAAAAAACTTCAATGTATGAAATTATTGATTCGCATTCCTCCCACACCACGAGGGTGTGGGTTTCCTGCTCATGCAAATGAAGATTGGTATGCAATGCATTCTCCACAATTTCTCAACAAAAAGGTGAGAATCATTACAAGAGAAATGTGGCTGGAGTACTGAAAGAATAACACATGTTAGTAATCCAGTAAACAGATTGATTGCCGTGCAATGATTATTATAATTTGTTGACAGTGCAACAAACATCAGGTATAACAAGAACATGACAAACCAAACTGATTTCAATGACAATCCTCGTGAATGCAATGACAACGTTGGAACCATGTGGTGTTGGCATCGCAGGTATTCTCTTGGAGACAATGATTCCAGCAAGTACAATCATTCTGATTTTTCTGGATGGGAAGAAATGAAGAAGGAGATTATGCATCGGGAGAAGGCAATTGCTATTCTGCCGTTGTATCTTCATGATCATGGTAATATTACCATGAGGACCACATCATTTAATGATGCTTTTGATTCTGGGCAGGTAGGTTTTATTTTCTTTCGCCGCAATAGGATTGAAGAACTCGGATATAATCGTGCCACCAAGAAGGCCATTGAGGCAGCTTGTGAGCTCCTTCGTGGAGAGGTAGAGGATTATGACCGCTATCTCCGTGGTGATGAAGAAGAAGAAGAATATGTCCAGTAAAAAACCACTGGAAGTCGGTAAGTTATATCAAACAAAAATAAAAATTAGTTTTTATAGCGATATTTCAAATAGTTTTGTGTGGTTAAAAAACTTGGAATCCATGACAGTGATCATGATTTTGGAAAATGGTTGTTTTGATAGATTTAACAAAATCATTACAGAAGATGGGCAAGTAGGCTACATTGATTCCACCTTTCATTACGAAGATGGAGGAACAGTGGAAAAAGTCATTTGACAAATGTTCAGTGATAGTGTATAGTCTTTCTATGACTGAGAAGTACCTATTCGGATCAGCATTGACCAAGAAATATTTTCCAGAGTATCGTACTCCGAACGATATTGATTGGGTTGTCTTTGATAAAGACAAAGAAAAAGATTCTGTAACCGCAGTAGAAGAGTATTATTATCTTCCTGTTGCTCCTCATAGAGAAATGACTCCTGACGAACTTTACACTGTGAAAGTTTCTCATGCAATTTATGATATTCATTGGAAAAAGACGATGTCTGATATTCGTTTTTTCCAAATCAAAGGTTGCAAAATTGATCGGTCATATCTAAAAGACCTCCGAGAATTCTGGAAAACTGTTCATGGAGAGCAGCGTCGAACAAATTTTGATATTGATCCTGATAAGTTTTTCACAGATAAAGTAAAACGGGAAATTCCGCATGATGAACTTCATGTAATGCTTCATAATCCACCATCTTATCTTAAAATGGTGGAAGGAATTAATCCGGTAGAAAACAAATTCTTTAATGAGCTCTCCGAACAAGAGCGTGTTGATATTTGTTTTGAAGAAGCTTTTGTTATTGCTTTGGAGCGATTCAATACAGAGCGGTTTGAAAAAAGAACAGCCTATTGCATTGCACAACAATCTCTGGTAACAAGGATTCATCCAGTTTGGATCGCAGACTATGTGATTGAGAATTGGAATAAAGCATTTTGGAATGCAAGTAACTCACAGCACTGGAATCAGTACGTAACCCTAAGAAAGAAATAACCAACATGACTATCTCTAAAGAACAAATTCTCGTCAAAATTCAAGAAAAAGATTTTGATTTTTTTGATCAGTATGGTGACAACCAGAAACAGCTTCGAGAATCTGGTGTTTCATTTCCTTATCGTCTCAATATGGGTGACGGCAATGAAATCACAGAAGTTTGCTATTTCCCAGAACATGATCTTCATGTTATGATGACAGGTTGTTATAGCTCATGGGATTCAACCCAATGGGATGAAATTGGACTAGCAAGTCCGTTTACCTTCACCGAAACACGCTTTAAATTTAAAGAATAATAGGAGTTTATAATGGAAATCACACTAGATCTAGTAAAAGAAAAAATCGCTGCTAGCTCATACAAGTTTTTTGATTTTGATTATTGGGATGAATACGGAGAAGCATCAGAAGATCCATTTAAAGATGGTCAAATGGTATATGTCCATTCGGATAATGATGGTGATGGCCGTCATGCAACAAAAACTGTCTATTTACCGAAACTGGATGTGTATATTACGCTAGAAGGCTGGTATAGTTCCTACGAAGGTGCAAATTACAATAAAATTGGATTCTCGAAACCTTACGAATACAAAGAAACTCGTTATCAAATTCTATAATCTGACTATCGGAGACAAATAAATGACAATCAAATTGGCATCAAAAGAAGAAATTCTTGAACACGTTGAAATGAATAATTGTTCTTGGTTTGAAAATAAAGAATATATTTCTAAATCATCTCTTCCACGCCTAGAGTATAATTCACCAGAATATATTCGGAGGTATGTTGATCGAATTTTTACTGAAGAAGAAGAGGCTGAAAACGAAGTTTATGCTTCAGCTTATGTTATTGATGATTATAATGAAGGGGATGGTAATACAGCCCAACAAACTCATTACTTCAAGCCATATGATCTTTACGTTTCCCTTTATGGAGTTTATAGTTCTTGGGATCGAACAATATACGATAACGTCTATGTAACAACACCATACCAACACACAGAAACCCGTTATAGATAATCGTTTTCCTACTGTTCATTGCCATGAGCAACAGGAGAAAAAATCGTTTGACTAACATTGAGTCATAGTGTATAGTCTGTCCATGACGCAGTTCAATAAGTATCTGGATATGGCTATTTCATTTGCTCGTGAGCATCAGCATGATAATTCGCTTCCGGCATTTGTTACTTCGATTATTGTGTCAGGAGGATCAGTATTGAGTGTTGGGTTTAATTCCAGATCCAATACTGGTCTTCAGCGTCGTTATATGCAGAATCCTCATTGCAACAGTATTCATGCTGAAGTTGATGCAATTCTTAATGTTCGCAAGAAGATTGACTTGACCAATTCCAAGATTTATACTGTTCGCCGGTTGCGATCAGATACCATGGAAAATCCCAATATTGGTTGTGCAAAGAACTGCCCAATGTGTTCCGCTATTATTTATGCTTACGGTATCAAGCGATCTTATTATACCATTGACAATCACAACTTTGGGGTCATGAAGGTGGTTGATCCAAGGAATAATCATCAGTGAATAAGATTGATCCAAATTTTTTCCAAGTAGGAAAACTTTACGAGTGGAAAAGGAAAAATTCTTTCTATTTCCATTTATATGACATCAATAATGATAAAATTAATTACAGCGACTGTAAAGCTAATTTAGTTCCAGGAGAAATTGTTTTTATCCTGGAGGTGCTCCCAAAATCAGAAATTGTTTCTGTAAGAATGATGACATCTACAGGAATAATTGCTTGGGGTCAATTCTATCATATACACACTGAATCATATTGGCAAAAGCTATGAGTACTTCTGATTTTTTCCAAGTAGGAAAGCTATATCAATGTAATTTGCAAGATCTTGGTCTTTATCTGGACAAAGAACACAGCACCCATATTGGTTGTTTAAGCAGAGGATCAACCATTATGGTTATAGAAATCAATGATAACAACAACATTAAAATTTTGTCAAATGATAAGGTTGGATGGTTTTTTTGTCCGCAATGGGGATATGAAAAATATTTCAAACAAATCGGTGAATCAACGGATATCTAATCAGAAAAAGGTTTGACATCTCCAGCAAGAAAGTGTAGAGTAATCACATGAGCAAGACGAACAAGGGTTTGAGCGGGCACAGTGTTCGTAATCCTCTGGCTATTGCGGCATTTAGTCGTAATGGTGGAGGATACATGAAGGATCGCCGTGAAGAGCGTCAAGGTGCTCGGAATGATTTCCGTGATTTGATTGCCAAGTATGGCGATGACGATGATCAGCACGAGGATGATTGGGCTGATGAATACGGTTGTGAGGACTGAAAGAGTTTAGGAAAAAGAAAAAAGGTTTGACTTCTGAGGCAACAAAGGCTATAACTGGATTCAAGAAAGGTTCAAGAAAAACAAAACAATGACTACCACTACTGACACCACTATTCCCGTCGTTTCCACCCTTACCACTGTTACGGAGGATGTAGTTGCAACGGCAACTCCTGCTATGCCGGTTCCACGTGTTCGTGGAGCGGTTTCTGCAAGTGCTGCCAAGGTTGAGGCTCCCAAGGTATTCAAGCTTGGTGTTCATGCTGTTCTTACGGCGAATGTTGGTGATCTCCTTGCAGGACAGAAGGTATTTATTTCTTCTGTGTCACCTCTTCAGGTGAGTGACAAGGAGGGTCACACTGTTACGGTTGCACCAGAGCAGATTAAGACCATGAAGGGTCGTCCTTGCAAGGTTCCTGTTGCTTCTTCGGTGGCACCTGTTGTTGCTGTTGTTTCTGCCCCTCCGGTTGTCGAGTCAGCACCTCCTGTTGTTGCCTCTCTGGAGGCTGTTGTGGAGGTTGCAACTGTCGTGACTGAGGAAGTGTCGGCAGCGGTTGATGAGGCTTTTGCAGAGGCTCTAATGGAGTCTGAACAGACTGTTCCCGTTCTAGATTGATACCCCATCAATTTTTAACGGAACGCAGTGGGGAGCGCATACTGCATAAATAACGCTTATTTTTCCATATAGCCGAATTACTTCTCAAGACCAACTTTGAGCAAAGAATTGGGGCATTAAGTTTAATATTGACTTAAAGTGGTTCAAGACCATAATATGGTACAAAGTAAATTATGACCGACGAAGAATTTCAAGCTGCTTTTGCTGATTTTGATGATATATCAAGCCAATATACGCCTGTTGACATTTTAGCAAAGTATGCTAATGGTGAAAAGCTTGAAGTAGGCTCTTTGTATCGTGCTTTAGATATTTTGTGCTCAGCTTATGGAAGGGTCATAGCTCAAAATGGAGATATTTTCATGTGTCTAGAGCAGCTAAATTCTGAGAGTACATCTGAGTATCAAAATTATAAGTTTCTTTTAGAAAATGGAGATATTTTTACTTTTCGCTATGATCCAACATATAGTTTTTGTGAGAAAGTAAATCCATGATTAAATCGGGTAGTCTAGTTCGATGGAAGAACTGGGAGAAATTGAAGAAACATTATTTAGTTGGGACTGATTCAAGTAAGAGAATTATTTCAATTAACCAAAGTGATTCTTTAATGTTTTTGGAAGAGATTCGCATTGGTTCCAGTGAGATTAGTGTTAATGTTGTAAAAGTCTTGACTGGTTCTGGGATCATTGTTACAATTTTGGCTGAAGCTTCTGAGTTTGAGATTTTGGAGGCGGTGAAATAATTTATGGAAGCATCTGAGCTAAAAGAGATTCTGGATCAGCACCGGCTTTGGATTGATGGAAAGGGAGGGAGTCGTGCAGACCTCCGTGGTGCAAACCTCCATCGTGCAAACCTCCGTGGAGCAAACCTCGGAGGTGCAAACCTCGGGCATGCATACCTCTTGCGTGCAGACCTCACTGGTGCAAACCTCTATTGTGCAGACTTGACGAGTGCATACCTCTCGGGTGCAAACCTCATTGGTGCAAACCTCGGACGTGCAAACCTCGGAGGTGCAAACCTCGGAGGTGCAAACCTCGAACGTGCAAACCTCGGAGGTGCAAACCTCACGGGTGCAAACCTCAAGGATGCATACCTCACGGGTGCAAACCTCATTAGTGCAAACCTCATTGGTGCAAACCTCAAGGATGCAAACCTCATTGGTGCAATCCTCTCGGGTGCAAACCTCACGAATGCCATTTTATCTGATGTTTCTTGGATTATTCCCGGTTGTTTGGCTCAGTTGAATAATATTGATTATTGTGGCTTTTATCTAGAAAAAGAGAGAAAATACGAAAACTTTATTCAAGACAGCATTGGATTTTTCATTCAAAACAATCCCGAAGAAAAGACTTTTGATATGCTCCTTGGAGATCGGATTATTCGAGGTATTCCTGATTGGGTAAAGTATTCGGGAATGAAACAGATTTTGTCATAGAATTTACTTAGAAAGATTAGATTATGGATATCCGAGAAGAGGTTCCGTACAATGCATTTGTTAACATGCCTCCGATGTATTGGCGTAACATTGATGAGGCTAAGGGAGCATTGTATTTTCTTGCCGCAATAGATTCAACATTCCCAATAGATGATTTTGCATACAAGCTGCCATTCATTCGTGCTATTGATGCATGTAAAGATTTTGAAGACATTAAAGAAGTATATTTAAAATATTTCGGTGATAAACACAAGAAAGTAGTTTTGAATTCTCTTTAATAATCTTATCAAGAAAGACATAATAGAGTCATGAATCAGATTTCACTACCAGAAGTAAGCAATGCTTTACTTGATCCATCGATTTTTAATCGATCAACTTTTGTTTTACTGCTTTTGAGTGCAGTGTTTGAATCACTTATATTAAAGCAATATATCATGTGGATTATGGGTTAATGGAATAGATTGCGGCAAACACATAAAAATTATATCATTGATATCATCAAATAGATAAGGTAAGTTAACAACATGGACAAAGATACAAAACTGCTTCTTGGTTGGACGATAACTTGTTTGTTTGCATTAATTCTGATAATCGGATTTACTCCATCGCCCGAACGAAGAGTAGATCCTGTTTTAGAAGCCATACAGGAGCGAAACAGGATTTATATTATTGAACGAGGTGCAGAAGATGACGCTTCTGACAAAGCACTATCGGAGCATCAAGAGGTAAACTATGTAAGATGCTTTCTTCGACCGGCTGGATATGTGACTTGTCAGGTTCATACACCGCCAATGGATGTTGAAGCATATTGCCGAGCAAGGGGTCCACGGGAGTTTCTTGTTGATGGGAATCGTTGTCGATGGACAAGTCCGTCTTCAATGTCTCATCCATAATGTTGCGGCAAACATATTAAAAAAATAATATTGGTTGACAAATCCAGTAAGATAGGATAGGATAAGGTAATAACATGAATTGCGAATTTGGATCACCTAGTCGTATCCCTCATTATCTTATGGATAATAATCCTTTTGTTGATCCTTGCATTGGGTGGACATTAGATCATTATGTGCATCGTCATTGTCCGATGACGAAAAAGGATTTCAGGGAGTTGACTGATAGACATGATATGTCTGTATCTCCATGGAGGCAACACTGTGATTGTTTGCTGTGTGATGAGGATATGGAGACAGAGATGGACCAATATCGTTATTGGGCACCATGACTCATGTTTAAGGATGAGTTTCAGATTGCATTACTGATTTTTGTATTCTTTTTGTTTTACAGCATTGGAATGACATTATCAAAGATGGGTTTTACAATCAATTAAGGGTAAAATGGAAAATTGTTTTGTTTGCCGCAAATTTATTGAGGGAGATGATCTGATTAAATCATCTGGCTATTATGTTTGTTCTGGATGTTACAAGAAACCAGCCAATAATACTTGTGTGGGAAATTGCGGCAAGAAGTATCAATTGCCATTTAAATTCAATTGCACATCATGCTTCAAACGAGCAAAAAATATTGACTCCAATCCAGATGCCTGATATATTCTCTCTATGGAAACAACAAAGCAGTGTGCAAAGCAATTGATTGGCAAGCATCAGGGTTGCGGAGGTGAAGTGTATTACTTCAGTACTCGTAATTTTGGATTCCGTAAGTGTTTCAAGTGCAATGCAGATGGTATGAGGGGAACGACTTCACCTTCCTTGGAGCAGGAGTAAATTAAAATGCTGTGCAAACTGACTGATTCATCTGAAATTCTTTCTGCTTTGTGTATTGCAAAGAATGCATGGGGAATCTACGTAAGCCATTGTGCCTTTGAGATTGCACATACTGAGCTTAATCGTGCAATCCCATTTCTTAGCGAGGAAGATGTAATCCAGCTGTGGCACAAGGGATACATGTACTTATTCTTCTCCACCAAGCAAGAGCTTGATAATCATTACAATCAGATTGTGGGAGATGACGGGCCTACTAGCTTGAATGCTTATCATGGGGAAGCACGAGTTTATGCCCTAACCTGTAATCCTGATGGCAATTCTATGAATGAAAACACATGATCAAAAGTGATGGATAACATTCAATTAGGAAAAATATATCAATTTAATTATGGAGTATGGCCTCTGCCGTATGGCTGGAATACCATTGACGAAGCAAACGTATGTTATACCAAAGGTATTTGTTATGGGCTTGTTGAGGATTTATGTTTGGTTTTGGAATGCAAGCCATTTGATTCAAAATTTGATGATGACTATTTTGCTGTCAAAGTTTTGATAGAAACTGGCAATATATACTGGATATGCGTGAATCAAGACGCATTAGTTTTAGCCGCAAAAGAATAATAAAACCCATGAAAATTAAATTAGTTTCTTTTATTTTATTGATGGCTGGTTGTAGTGATCCATCTTTGTCTGAATCAGATAACAATCATTGTATTGAAATTGGTTTAAACTTAACAAGAGCTTTCAGTGATTTCAATGGAGATGCTGGTCAGCAAGGTAGATATAACAATGATTATTCTTGTGCTGTTTTAAATGACGCACAACTTCCTGGTATTGATTTCTCTAGCCCATATATTCCATACAGTCCACATAGACCTTTTCAAGTATGTGAAACAGGCTTTACATCACCACCACAGCTTTGTCTTACAAATCTCAAGAATGCTAATATGGCGAGGATTAATCTTAGTGGTGCAAACTTATCCAGGGTAGTGTTGCATGATGCCAATCTTCAAGGTGCGATATTAAATCGTGCTCTTCTAATTGGAACAGAGTTTTACAGGGCTAATCTACAGACTGCTGATATGAGAAATGCAAATGCTACTAGAGCTTATTACAATCAAGCATTTATGCTAGGAGCTAATTTGTCGTATTCTGTATTAACCGAAGCAAACTTAACCGAAGCAAACTTAACCGAAGCAAACCTTAGTGATGCAGTGCTAGTAAATGCAAATCTTAACAGAGCTAATTTACAAAATGCAGACTTAACTGGTGCCAATCTAACAGGAGCTACTTTTCTTGGTGCCGATCTTCGAGGTGCAATTTTAGATAGAGTTCTTGGCTTTAACGAAACAGGAGCTATTCGCTAAAGTATAGTTGATAATTGTTTGACATGTTCAGTGAGATAAGATAGGATAAGAACATGAAGACGAATGATGTCACGTTGGATATTCCCACTGGTTTGACTGAGAGTGGTCTGAAGGCTGCAAATATTATTCTTGCTTTTATGGAAAAGCATAATATGAGCACTGGAGGATGTCGTTTGTTTTATTCTCCTGAGCAATGGAAGGCTCGTGGTGAAGAATATGGAACTACATCTGAGTTAATTTTTGTTTATGATGGTGGTGATTTGTTTGATGTATTGAATGGATACATTGAAGGTTCATACCGAATGATGGATGAATTCACCAAGGCTCTTGTAGATGGAGGTTTTAACTACGAGCCTTGCACGCATTGGTATTCGGCTGTACATGCTGATTGAGGGGTAAAAAACAATGATTAGAGTTATTGGATTTGATTCTAGTGTAACGTTGAGACATGTGACTTGTAATAGTTGTCATGCGATCAATGAATTTGATCCAAAGCGTGATATGGTATCAATGGAGCCATTTGGATCTACTAACAGGCATTCAATGATTCGTTGTGGTAATTGCCATCAATATGTTTCCACGGACAAAGCTCGTCTAGTTGGCTAAATTTTTGCGGCAAACATCTAAAAAATAATATTGTTTGACTTCTCCAGCAAGATAGGATAAGGTAAGAACATGGAAGAAGAAATCTATGATTCTGAATATGATGACTCAATGGATGGAGATCATGATTCCTGCATGAATTCTATTGGTTGGGGAGATGATGATGCTTATGGTTCCTGTAATGAGGAAGACTACTGAAATTAAGGCTTGAGTTACATTAAGAAACCTGTTAATCTACTTCTAGAGGAAAAAACAAATGCCGAACTGGTGCAACAATCATTTCACGATTTCTCATTCTGATCCTATGATGTTGGAGAAGATGGTTCAAGCGTCAATTGCTGAAAAGCTTGGTGAAACCTTTGTACCTATTCCAGATTCAGTCCGAGATAATTCCCGTGACTTTTGTGTTGACAATTGGGGAACCAAGTGGGATTTTGGATGTAAGGATATTTCTACCTTTGGAGATGATATTTACTCAGGATATTTTGATACTGCTTGGGCACCACCCGTGGAATGGTACACTGCGATGTCAGAGATTGGATTTAGGATTGAGGCACACTGGCATGAAGGAGGGAATGGTTTTGCTGGATCATTTATTGATGGCGAGGTAACGGAATATAATAACCTTGACTGTGATTCATTTAAGGAATTGCCGCAGGAGTTTGATGAACTGTTTGGGCTACATGAGCAATATCAGCCAGAAGAAGAGTCATTCGACTCAGAAGATATCCCCTGATAGACCGCCACCAGAGTCTCTATAGGGCATTCTTTTGCTTATCACGAAACATCCCACAAGACAGGCAGCAAACCTCCTAGAGAGTCTCTAAAGAGGATTTAATATAGCTGCGGCGAACACTTTAAAATTAAATCATTGACTTCTTCAGCAAGATAGGATATAACAAAAGCATGATTAGCAACGAAGAGTTTTATGCAAAGGTTCTCCGTGGTGAATATACTCACTCTGACGGTAGCAGAACAATCATGCTAGCTTGGGATGATATGGATTACTACAATCCAGAAACAAAAGAATTCTCTTGCCCAAACAGAATTGACTTTACTAGTTGGATTTATGAAGGCCATAACGGTTATTTTCAAGAACGTTATGGTAGCGTTGGTTCTCAAGGATCTATGCTTTTGATTACACTTGGCCCACCAAAGCGTGAGTAAAATTAAATCTTTGACATCTCCAGCAAGATAGGATAGGATAGGATAAGAGCATGAAAAAGATCTCTGTAAAGGCTCTTAAAGAGATTCTGGATCTGCACAAGCTCTGGCTTGAGACTGACAACAAACAAGGTAAGTGTGCATTTCTTGCAAATGTAAACCTTGCAAATGTAAACCTTGCAAATGTAAACCTATCTTTTGTAAACCTTGAAGATACAAACCTCACGGGTGCAAACCTCACGGGTGCAAACCTTGAAGATACAAACCTCACGGGTGCAAACCTTGAAGATACAAACCTCACGGGTGCAAACCTCACGGGTGCAGACCTCTATTGTGCAAACCTCGGTGGTGCAAACCTCCGTGGTGCAAACCTATCAGGTGCAAACCTCTATTGTGCATATTTGAATAATGCGATTGGTTTGCCTGATATTTCATGGATTGAACCGGGCGTTCTCGTTCAATTGAACAATGTTTATGATGGTTTTTCTGTGGATAAGGAGTGTAAACGGGATAACTTCATTCAAGACAGCATTGGGATGTTTATTCAGAATAATCCTGAAAATAAAACTATTGATATGCTTGTTGGAGATCGGATTATCAGGAATATTCCCGATTGGGTCAAGTATTCTGGAATGAAGAAGGTTGTTTGACTTTTTGCGGCAAACACAATAAAAAAACAATATTGTTTGACTTCTGATTCAAGATAGGGTAAGGTAAGGCCATGAAGACGACGAACTACACGGTTTATGTTGCTGCTAACTCTGATTGCATTTGGACTGATCAGGGAGTGACTATTGATCTGGAGGAAGCAAAGCTTGGAGCAAGGGTGCTGCATGATCTTATCTTTGCTCACGTCATGATTCAGGATGATGACGGGAACCTTGTGCAATTCCTGCACGCCAACAATCATCAGAAGCTTAACTGACTTGATTAAAAGGAGAAAATAAATTATGGCACGAGGAAAGCTTAATCGGGATAAGCAGACAAAAGTCCGGGAACTTCCCGGTGATCTGAATCTTGTTTGGAAAATTGCAATGCTAGAAAAAAAGAATTATCTGGAAGGAGCCCAGCCAGATGATTTAGGATTTGAAATCGAGCAAGCCAAATCATATAGGAAAATTATTGCGGAAAAAGCCAAACGACGATTCCGTAATTCAGAAGAAAAAGAAATCCAAGAAGAAATTGATCTAGATCAAGACGATTCTGATTGATTCCAAGCCAGCAACCTGTTATAACTGATCTAACAAAGGAAACGGAAACAAAAATGAATAAAGCCAATGTCAACAAGGTCCATATGTTTAGTGATGCTATTTTCTCGAAGAAGGTTACGGCCTGTGGACTAGGGGTAAGCAAGGGTAATCTTACAAAGATCACTCGAAATCCGACGCATCTGACTTGTGGTAATTGCAATCGGGTAAAGGTTGTAAAGAACGGTAGCTGAATTTAAAAAGATTGACACGGCAATCAAGTTTCAATATAATTGAACTCAAGAAAGATAAAAAATGAATAAAAACAATATCTCATTACGTATTCTTGTCGCTGCTATTATTATCTCAATGGGTTCCCTAAATCTTATGGCTTGTGCAGGGATTAACCAATTGGGTGTGCGTTCAGCCAATGACCTGAATTGCCCCGAATCAGAGATCCATATCACCGATATTGGAGCGCATGCATTTCAGGCTGTCGGGTGTGGCCGTCGAGCAACATATGTATGTGATAATCATGCTCCTGCTGGCTCTTTTATCCAAGATATCCGATGTACTCGTGAAGCAGAGATGGGGTCTAATAACCATTAACCAGATAATTTACTGCAAGAAAAGTTTGACACGGCATTCAACTTCTGATATAACTGGATTCAAGAAAGGTTCAAGGAAACATGAAGACGATCAAGGCCAAGGTTTTCAAGCTGGGTTCTCATGCGGTTACTCTGTGTGATGTGATTCATCCAGAGGTTGACGATGATGGTTGTCCCCAGTTTGCTCTTCGGATGGGAGAGAAGGTTCACATTTCGAGTGTGGAGCCTTTGATGGTTCGGAATCTTGAGGGTTTTTCATTTGTGGTTGATCCAGAGTTTATTCATGCGATGAAGGGTCGTCCGGTAAAGATTCTGGGTTGATTTAAGGGATCACGGTGGGGAGCGCATACCGATTGAATCACGCCCAAGAACAGAAGCCAAGTTTTGCGGCAAACACCTAAAAATTAATACATTGCATGAATAATAGTAAACCATGTTTCACTCTTCACGAAGACGAAACAATATCTCCAGAATATAAATGGTGCCCAAACTGTGGCTATAATGCAATGATTATAACTTGGCATTCTAAATTAGGAAAGCGTTATCGATGTATCTGTGGCTTGCATGGTAGATTTGGTGATGGATTAGAAGAACCTAAATTCGAACAAGAAATTTAATCCTTTGACAAATCCAGTAAGATAGGATAAGGTAAGACCATGAACCACAACAAGATGCAAGAGTTGGCAACCAAGAACAATTTTGGTTACATTCAGTGGGAAGAAAAGATTGCTCTCAACACTGGGAAGCCGATGGAAGTAGGTTATGTCTGGATTGATGGACATCGTGAATTGTTCTGCAAGCGAAGCATGAACACAGAATTTCGTCTATGCAATCAATTCGATGTGCTTGCACAAGTAAGCGTTTGACAAATCCAGTAAGATAAGATATAAGGGAACCATGAGCAACCCATTTCAAACCACGGTTACTGTTGAGCATCTTACTAGGATTACCATTCGTAATCTCTTCAATGTAGTCATTGAAGATAATCAGGATGGGCATTCTGTATTTTACTTGCATACGGCAACGCATGATGCTTTTACCGCTGATGCTGCCCTAGAACAGATTCGTTTGCAAAAGATCGGGAAGCATGCTTACGTTTATTTTAGGAATAATGGGAATACGTTAAATCAGGTAAACGAACTTATCCGAGTTTGAAAGTATCGAAACAAAAACTTTGACTTCTCCAACCAAATAGGGTAAGGTAAGAACATGAAAAAGATCACTGCAACGGAACTGAAGAGCATTCTTGCAAACCACAAGCTTTGGATTGATACCAATGGTAAACAAGGAAACTTTGCAAACCTCCGTGGTGCATACCTCGGGGGTGCAAACCTCTCGTATGCAAACCTATCGTGTGTAAACCTCCGTGATGCAGACCTTACGAGTGCAGACCTTACGAGTGCAGACCTCACGGGTGCAGACCTCACGGGTGCAAGCCTCATCCTTGCAAACCTCGAAGGTGCAGACCTCCGTGGTGCAAACCTCCGTGGTGCAAACCTCGAAGGTGCAAACCTCGAAGGTGCAAACCTCCAATGGGCAAACCTCCAATGGGCAAACCTTACTGGCACGATTATTGATAAGAAGAAAGAACAAGGAACCACAATGATTCTGTCAGAAGAAGAAACTGCTGCTATTCTCAAGATGCGAGCCGATAAGGTCAATAAAGCCAAGATCGATGCAAGAGATATTGTGATTGAAGTTATTACTCTTGTTACACTCGAACTTTCAAACAATCGACCAAGTAACACACTTATCATGCGAACTGATGATTGTGATGAAGATATTGGTTCAGAAAACCTAGAAACCATTTCTCAGATTTTGGATCTCATGGGAGTGAAGTTCTTGGCACTTACTGCAAATCGACGAGCAATCACTTTTGACTACAAGAAGCTTAATAGCCTTTGAATCTATCGAAACAAAACCTTTGACATTCTGATCGAACCAAGGTATAACAAGACCATGAAGACGACGAACAAGTGGGTTGCTGGTAACGCTAAGCTGAACAAGGTTACGGGTGATAACGGGGAGTATCGGATTATTGGGTTTGGTATTCCTGCTGATATGGATTTCATGGAAGGGAAGCGCAAGCGCAATACTTGCCCCGGTGCTAAGGAGTGTCGTGATGTTTGTTATGCCAAGCAGGGAATGTATGTTTTCCCGAATGTCAAGAATGCTCGTAATCTTTCGCTAGAGCAGACTCTTGACGGTAGCTTCACTCAAAACATGATTGAGGATCTTTACAAGTTTTCGGCCAAGGGGATTAACACGGTTCGGATTCACGATTCTGGTGATTTTTATTCTCAGAAGTACCTTGACAAGTGGTTTAACATTGCACGTTCGATGCCTTGGATGAAGTTTTATGCCTATACCAAGGCTATGAATCTGGATCTTTGGACTGATAAGCCTGACAATATGCAGATTATTCAGTCTCTTGGTGGTCGATGGGACAGCAAAGTTGACCTTAGCAAGCCTCATTCTCGGATTTTCACTGATGATGATTCTCGGATTGCGAATGGTTATGCTGATGGAAATGCAAATGATGCGCCAGCGATTGAGGGAGTGATTAAGATTGGTCTGGTTTATCATGGCAGCAAGCGCATGACTCCTGTGCAGAGCAAGCACTTCCGACTCCCTGTTGTTGCTTCCTAATAGCCTCTAGAGAGGCATCCAAGAGATCGGAGCATGACAAGGTGCTCCTTTCTCTTGGGTGCCGTTGGGTGGTCTATTAGATGGCAAAAATAGTGGTTGACAATTGTTGCGGCAATCACTATAATGTTCTCAAGTTGAAACATTAACAAAAACAAATTGATCTCTTTTAGAAGGGCTAGACGTGTGTCTTGATCAACCTGTTTGTGGTAATCTGATCAATAACCTAAAACAGACACGCAGAGTTTAGCTACCTCTGGAGCATATCACTTTCCAGCCTTTCTAAAAAAGATCACTGAAATCCTTTGACAACCACAACAAGATAGGATAAAGTAAAAACATGAAGACGATCACCGAGACGGAATTGAAGGATATTCTCAATAAGCATCTTGAATGGATTGACAGTGATGGAGCTCGTGGTGCTTGTGCAAACCTAAACGAAATGCAGCTTTCTGGTTTGGATTTGTCAGGGTTTGAGCTTGAAGGTGCAAGCCTTTATAATGCTGATCTGTCTGGTTCAAACCTTGAAGGGACTGATTTTTACGAGGCTTGCATGGTTGGTGTAAACCTTACAGGAGCAAACCTGCGTGATGCAATCTTGCATGACGTAGACTTTGCTGGAGCAGACCTCACAGGAGCAGACCTTACAGGTGCAGACCTGATCTATGCAAATCTAGAAGGTGCCATCCTCACAGGTGCTATCCTCACCGATGCCATTCTGGATGGCACTGTTCTCCTTCCTGATTGATCCATTCTAAAACAATCCACAAATTAATCCTTTGACAAATCCAGCAAGATAGGATAAGGTAAGAACATGAAGAAGTACATTCCTTGTGGAACATCTACTCATATCAGCACGTCTGGGTTCATCAATTATTTTGGTAATTCTACTGAGACCATTGATCAAATGGTAAACCGTGTATTTAAGGAAACACCAAACAGTGTTGTAATTAATGGTACTGACAATTGGTATGCCAATACATTTGCCAAGCCAGAAGCTGTGTTCAATGAACACTTTAAAATGAGCAAAGAGCCTATCGCTTTTTTCCATACTGGTACCAGCGGCATTAGTTCAACTGGTATTGTTATTGCAATCGAAGATTATAATGCTTTGAGTAAGGCATATCAAGAAAAATACGGATTTGCCATGGATAAAAAGATGAAGATTTACTTTGACAAATCCAGCAACAAAGGGTAAGGTAAAAGTGTCAACTACTCACAGGACTAGCCTGTGAGCTTGCAAATAGTTTTTAAAGCTATTCACGATTGGCCTGTTGACTTTGGCCTGCCCATAAGTCAAGTTGGCGAAGCCAACTTGTGATACAGGGTGTTTTGCTGCTTGCAAAAGCAGCAAATTATCCTTTTAAATAACTGTTTTAACCATTCTTTTTGGGAATGGTGCCTTCGAGGATAAACATAGTTAAAATGGTTTGATAAACAAATTCATATTAACTATACTTTAGATATAGTGTTTTTGGAGTTAAAAAATGTATAAAATTACTTTTCGGAAAATTGATTCGCATTCCTCCCACGGGACAAGCCCGTGGGTTTCCTGCTCATGAAATATGAAAGCAGAAGATCACGAGGAACTTACAGAAATTTACGAGCAGATGCAGGAGCTAGTACACCGTGCAGAAATGATTATGGTGCGTGAAGGTGGCATTGTTTATGAGCAAGCAAGGGGTTATTGGCTTGCCAGTTTTAAAACTGCTCTTTCAAAGGATCATAGTTATATTGGCGGCTGTATGTTTACAATGCAGGATGCCGTTGATCACACATTAATTGATGAAGATGATGATGAGGATATTGATGACGATATTGATGAAGATGAAGCTGAATATTGTGACGATGCTGATGAAGATGATGACGATGATCTTTTGCCGGAAGATTGATGAATAATCCTTTGACAAATCCAACCAGATAGGATAAGGTAAGAGCATGAAGTTCAAGTCGCATCCCGTGGATACCAATGGCATGTGTCTGATTACCTATATTGATGGTGTAAAGATGCAAGATATTATTGATAATTTTCCTTCTGGAAAGATGGAAGGTTATTATGAGCCTGAAAAGGGATATCATGGGGATTATGAGGTAGGCTTTGTCGAGGAAGTATCAGGAGCAACCTATTATGTTTATTCCCGATTTGGGGAAGTTCGTATTGGTGGTTATGATCCTGGCGATATGATTAGGACTGAAGAGCTTACTAACTTTATTGTCTCCAGTGTGCATTCTTCTTGACGGAATAACAAAAACAATCTATAACATCACTCGAAGGGAAACAAAAACATGGCTCAGAACTACATGCAATTTTCAGAAGTTATTGACAATCTCACTGTCGAGGAGCATGATTGGTTTAAGAAGGCTCTTGCCTTGAATGATGATGGTTGTTATGATGATGGTGTAGAGCCTCCTGCATGGTGGGATGACAGTACAGAATCCTTTGGCTTTGAATATGATTTGGGTCAAAGCGAGATTCAGTTTTACTCTGAGGAGTATGGCAATATTAATTCTGTGCAAGCATTGGTTAGTGAGTTTATCAGTTTGTTCCGCAAGGATTATGTTTTTACTCTATCTTGGTCTGAATCTTGCAGTAAGATGCGTGTTGGGGAGTTTGGTGGTGGTGGGATGATTGTTACTCTGGATGAGACAAGGTTTCAGAATGTTTGGGGATGGCTACAATCAGAGAAGAAGCGGATTACTGAATCACGGCTTTCCGAGAGCCTCTAATAGCCTCTGGAGAGGAAGCAAACGAACGGGGATGAGTCATTGTGGCTTATCCCTGTTTTGCTGTTTGTGGGTCATTTAGAAGAATTGCGGCAATTATTCAATGGAATAATAATCTTGATCTATTTGGTTTGTTATGCTATAACAATAGCATGAGCAACAGGAAAGAAGATCATGATCAATCAGGGCGCAAGCAATGCGTTAATTGTTTGAGGTTTGAGGATTTAAGGTTATTGCGTTATGGCAAGGCATTAATTCCAGTTCATAAGATTAATTGGGTAAAGATCATTGGTATTCCAGGAACCAAAGGTGAGGGAAAGAGGTTTCCATCAGGAAGCAATCTTTGTTTGGATTGTATGTTTTGTTTTGAAGCAGTTGAGTAAGTTTTGCGGCAAACATATTAAAAATAATATTGCTTGACTTCTCCAGTAAGATAAGATAAGATAGGATAGAATAAGAACATGAGTGAACGATATAATATAAGTGATAAGGTCACTGTAAACAAGGATATTTACCGAATCGATCATATCAGTCGTGCTAAGGTTCTATATGCATCTTTAGGAGAGATTGGCACGATTATTGAAATCTTTCGTCCACAACCAACTGCTGGTGGCGGATATGTCAAAACTCCATTTTATGCAAAAGTAAAGATGGATGTTTGTAATGGAATTAAAACTTTCCGGCTAACTTCTTTGTCTAGAGTAGTGTAGGAACATGATTAAGAAGCAAAACAAGGATAAGCTGGTTGCAGCTGCTCTTCGTCAACAAGCAAGAATGTTGATTGAAAACCCAGGTTTGGCAACCCTTGAGGAAGCACAATGTTTGGATCGTGCTTTGCGTTCTTGTAAAGCTATTGGTGGTTCTGATATTGTTTGGCCTCGTTGGGTTGTTTACTCTGAGAGGCATGGATGGAATACTGAAGTTGAGCAAAAGTTTAACCCTAAATGGGGTTATTATTATCCAGAAAAGCTTTGATTTCCCTGAAACCTCCTGATAGGATAGAAACATGAATATTGGATCTTTGTATCAGGTTAAGAAGCATTCTTGGTTATTGTTTCCAACAAAGGAACTCGTAACCTACTACCCCTCCGTCGTCGGCTACGCCGATGCCGCTTGGTACGCCGCTAGGTACAGCTGCAATGTGACTTATTTTTCTCCAGATTCCTTTGTTGTATTTCTTGAAGAAGATGGAATGCTCAAGAAGTTTCTAACTTCAGAAGGTTTGATTGGTTGGACTCGGTTTGGTGAAGATGAAAGTTATAACGAAAGCTTTGAAGAAGTGAAGCCATGAACATTGGATCTTTGTATCAGGTTAAGAAGCGTTTTTGGTTATTGTTTCCAACAAAGGAAATCGTTACCCGGCGAGCCGCCGAAGCTGGTGCCCTCACCGACGCTGACAGCATCACCGGCTACGCCAATAACGAAAATGCAGTTTGGTACGCCGCTAGGTATAGCAGGCTGTATAACTGCAATGTGACTTATTTTTCTCATGATACCTTTGTTGTATTTCTTGAAGAAGATGGAAAGTTCAAGAAAGTCTTGACTTCTGAAGGTTTGATTGGTTGGACTCAGTTTAATGAAGCTTGGCTTGGATGCTTTGAAGAAGTGAAAAGCGAATAATCCCTTGACTTCTCCATAACGTTCTGATAGGATAGAAACATGAGTGAAGAACGGAAAGAGGCAATCTATGAGGTTGCAATGGCGATTCGCAGTCCTTTGATGATGATGTGCGCTCCAGAAAGAGTAAGGATTATGGCTCTTGCTGTCGAACATAGCATCACCGCAGCAGAGCTTTTGGAGTTCTTCTCTATTAAGAAGGCTCGCAAAACATAAAAAGGAACTATAACATGACTGGATATATGTCATTTGGTATGCTGCGTATTCAAGAACGATTTCAATTTTCCAATCCATATATCAATTTGAATGCAAGTGGTACAATCAACGAAAAGATTTCTTCGCAAAAATACAAAGTTCCAGATGGGATTGTTTACGGCACACAATCTGTAACTGGTGTAAAGATAATTCTTTAGCGGCAAACACACAAATTATATTAATTGACTTCCTGTGATAGATGGGATAGTATAGAAACATGAGCAAAGACAATCGTCTTCGAGATTTTAGCTTTGACGTGTTTGATCTTGGAGCAAACATTGCTTATACCTTTCGTCTCCCTAAGATTGGAGATCAACTAAGAAAGGTAGCTGTACGCATCATACTGGGCAAGCAGACAAAGAATAACCGTACACATTCCTATTGACAGATCCAGCATAATCAAATATAACAAACGTATGGAGTATCTAGTACAAGAGATCGTAAAAGCTGGCGGCATAGATAGATCATATCCTCAACCATCCAATAAAGATTGCAACCATAGAGTTCAGTATAGAGAGTATACAGTAATTCTCCATTGGGATTTTATTGAAGTAATTCATTGGACTGGTTTTCCTTCTTTTTCTTCTGAAGAATGTACCTTTACGACCATTGAAGCAATAGATCAGCTAATCGACACGCTAAATACTAAAAAGGAAAATAATAAAAATGGCTAATGTTTACATCGTAGAAGCAATTTGGTATGGATCTGAATCTTGTACTGAGGGTAAACAGGTTATTGGTGTTTTTACCGCAAAGAATTATGCCGAAGAATTTGTTTCAACTAAAGTGAAACAAAAGAAAAATAACTGTAAATATAAATTTAAGGGAGACGTACTGGAATTTGACAGTGTAAGAATCTCGGAGGAGGAACTAATCAAATGAACAGGGTATGGATTGTTTCTGGACAGCTTGATTATGGTACTGTTGTTTTGCGTGTATTCGATAATCCAGGTGCAGCACACAAGTTTGCTCTTGAAGTAGAGGGAACTCTAAATTACACTTTTGAAGATATTAAATATTTCTCTGTGTTTATTAGGGAATTTGAGGTAGAAACCAATGTCTGATTTTGCACCAGAAACTATTAAAAAGGAATATTTTGTTGTTGCCACGATTATTCTTGTGTTAGCAGTGGCGATTGGTTATGCTTTTGGTGCTGATGCTGGATACAAGAAGGGTTTGGAAGATGGCGGTCATCAACCAACTTCACCCATTGCTCTAACAGCACCATAATATTAATATTGACAAATCCACCAACAAAAGGTATTCTAAGACCATGAAGAAGATCACTGCAACGCAACTGAAGAACATTCTGGATCAGCACCAGCTTTGGATTCAAACCAATGGAAAGCAAGGAAATTGTGCAGACCTCACGGGTGAAAACCTCACGGGTGAAAACCTCTGGGGTGCAAACCTCCGTGGTGCAGACCTCACGGGTTCAAACCTCAGTTATGCAAACCTCCGTCGTGCAGACCTCCGTCGTGCAGACCTCCGTCGTGCAAACCTCACCCGTGCAAACCTCCGTGATGCAAACCTCGAAGGTGCAAACCTCCTTGATGCAAACCTCAAAGCTGCATTCCTCGAAGGTGCAGACCTCACTGGCACGATTCTTGATAAGAAGGCAGAGAAGAAGGCAGAAATTGCTTCTGTCAATGCAGAAAGCACGATTCGCTCTGAGATTGAAGCGATTGCCAAGAAGCATGGCATGAAGATTGATTCAATCACTCTTAGTTTTCTGTGATCTATTTCCGCAACAATTCCCCAGCAAGAAAGTAAAGAAACCATGTCAAGCGAATGCATCAAACTGAGTGTTGATAGGGCGACTTGTATTCTAGAGCATTACCGTTCATTGTGCGGCAAACATAACCTTGGAGATTATTCTTATCTCAGGGATTTGATTACTGATATTATGCATTATGTTACTGAAAAGAATCTTGGTGATGGGCCAGAAGATATGCTCATTGGAGCATCGGAGGTTTACCAGACCGAGCAAGAAGAGTCAGAGCCTCAAGATTGAGGTTTTACACCATCCAATAGCCTCTCCAGAGGCTCCAATCTCTGTTTTCATCCGAATATACATCACCAACAAGGAAAGCCTCTAATAAGGCGATAAGGAGCCAGGGCAACATTGATGCCACTGACTCTGAAGTTTTGCGGTCATCAGTGGAAGATAACCAATAGAAGAGACCCAATAACAAATTAAATAATTGACTTTAGTGCAATCAACTGATAGAGTATTTCTATGTTGCGAATTATCCAAAATGGTCAAGTCATTCAAACTGTTGCATTCTTTAATCAGGGAGATCAGGTAACACTCCCTGATGGAACTATTATTCAGTCTTATCTGACGGCTGATGGGCCTTCAGAAGAAATGATTATTACTGGAATTGATTATCCAGTTGACACTCCAAGGTTTTGTCAATTCTGTAAAACTCGGTTGCTACTGGCTCCACTACATTCCCGGCATCGGGATATCCGTAGATTCCAGATGAAGGATGGGTCATCTACTTGGCTTGCTACTTGCATGGGGCCAGCTTGTTTGGAGGAATTCTCAAATCGATGCCGTCAACTGTCTCGTGATCCTAATGTGCACCATGGGCACGGACAGTAAAAATAATCCTTTGACTTCTCCGATCAAACAGGATAAGGTAAGACCATGAAGAAGATCACTGCAACGGAACTGAAGAGCATTGTGGATCAGCACAAGCTTTGGCTTGATGGCAACGGAGGAATCCGTGCAAACCTCGAAGGTGCAGACCTCCATCGTGCAGACCTCCATCGTGCAGACCTCCATCGTGCAAACCTCGGGGGTGCAAACCTCACGAATGCAAACCTCGTTGGTGCAGACCTCACGGGTGCAAACCTCGTTGGTGCAAACCTCTCGGATGCAAACCTCGTTGGTGCAGACCTCTGAGGTGCAGACCTCAGAGGTGCAGACCTCACTGGTGCAGATCTCCGTGGTGCAAACCTCACGGGTGCAAACCTCGAAGGTGCAGACCTCACTGGCACGATTCTTGATAAGAAGGCAGAGAAGCAGCCCGAAGTTGTTTCTGTCAATGCAGAAAGCACGATTCGCTCTGAGATTGAAGCGATTGCCAAGAAGCATGGCATGAAGATTGAGTCAATGACTTTTTCTCTGATTTAATTTTTTGACTTCTCCGATCAAACAGGATAAGGTAAAAACATGAAGACCGAAAACAAGATTCGCAACTGGAATGCTGTTGCTGCTCACCAGCGTAACTCTGCTGGCCCCATGAAGGATAAGCGTCAAGCACGTCATCGAAGCAAGAATCAGTCCATCATGGAGCTTCTTGAGGAAGAAGACCTTGCTTTTAGCGATTACGATGATTAAATCAAACGATTGACTTCTGGCATCTGACCTGATACAATCAACCAATCAAAGGAAAGAGAAAACATCATGGAATACATCATTCGCACCAACATTCAGAGTTCTGTTATTAACGCTGCGGTTTACAATCCTCACCAGAGGGATCTGGTTGTGACGATGAATGGAGGGAGCAAGTACGTTTACCGTCAGGTTCCTGTTGATACGGCTATTTCTCTTGTTACGGCCAAGAGTGCTGGATCATTCTTTAACAAGAACATTCGGAACAAGTTTCACTGCGACAAGGGCTGATTGATTGAGCGGTGGGTTGGCGCATACCGATTTAAGCACGCCAAAGGATTGCGGCAAACACATTAAAAAACAATAATAGCACTTGACTATCTCTGACATTCTGGTAAGATCAAGCAATCGAAAGGCTGAAAACGATCGTGGGAACCAATGGAATTGTTTTGGTGCAGAAGGATTTCCATCATCGTAATGGCAAGGACTTTATTATTGCGGTTACTTCAAATGGGATGTGTGATAATCTGCTTGAGCTTGCAAAGCAACTTATGAAAACCGCAAAGAAGCGCAATGTGCTGGAAGCATTCGGCAATGCCGTTCCAAATGTCGTCTTCCAAGTGATGCAAGAAGTTGCGACTGCTACGGATGGCTGGGCTTTTGTTGACATTCTTAATAATGCACAGTTTGTCTCGTATGCGGTAATTCTCCATCCAGCAACAGGAATGGTGCAGCGTTGGGAAGGGAATCTGGATGAGTTCCTCGGACAAGAAGAGCTTTCCTGAAATCCTTTGACTTCCAACCTCAGAAACAGTAAGGTAATCACATGAGCAACGCCAACAAGAAGATCCATATGTTCCTCAAGGGTGGTCTTTACACGGTTTGTGGTCTTGACATTCTTACCACCAATGTAAAGCTTACTTGTGGCACGGAGCGTATCAGCTGCAAGAATTGCGCCAAGACTAAGGCGGCAAACATCTAAAAATTAATCCTTTGACTAATCCAGCAAGATAGGATAAGGTAAGACCATGAAGACGACGAGCAATGTTTGGACGACCCTTTTCATTGACAACGACAACTGCGCTCAGTACATCAATGTGTTTGTAACGGAACTGGATGCTGTAAGAAGCGTTGGTCTTGAAATGGCTGATTGGCTTGAAATGCATGAAAATTATCCTGATGAAGCACTCGACAGACTTGCAGAGAAGATCAATGAATGCGATTATTACGCAGCATTGGAAATCTGGAATGATTGGCAGGGTGAACATGGCACGGGTATTGAAATCTCTATTGAAGAGCACCCTTTGTGTACTGATATTTCTTTGCCACCTCGTTGTAATCGCAAAGTAAAGGTTTGACAAATCCAGCAAGATAGGATAAGGTAGAGACAGTTGAACTGTAACACAAACGGCTGAAACAGAGAAAGATCATAAACAATGTTGTTTTTTGTTGCATACACTCACTGTTATGGTACTGACGTTTTTGTTTATCCTAATGAGGATATTGCCTACAAGGGTGCTTGCAAGATTATTGCTGATTGGTTTGATGATCTTGATTTTTTTGCTGATGATCGGATTGATGAACTTCGTGATTTGATTAATGCTGGTAGCTATTTTCCTGCGGTTGTGCTATGGAATGAGCTTAGCGGTGATTTTGATCTTCAAGAGAGCATCACTGTTACTTGCAGTGAGATGATTACAGAGGTTGAAATCCCTTTTATCAAGGATGAATCAACGGAGCAGGAAGAAGATTCTGAGTAAAAGAATGGTTTGACTCTGGAATGGTGATCTGATATAACAGAGACAGTTGAACGGTAACTCAAACGGCTGAAACGGAAAAGGATCAAAGACGATGAACACCTCTCTTAAGCTTGGTACTCATGCGGTTATGGTTTCGGACATCATTTCTCCGATTCTGGATGCGGAGGGTTATCCGCAGTACAGTCTTCGTCAGGGTGACAAGGTGGTTGTTACTTCTCTGGAGCCTTTGATGGTGCGTGGCAAGGAGAATCATCTTTCTGCGATTGTGGAGCCTGATTTCTTTAAGACCACCAAGGGTCGTCCTGTAAAGATCGGCTGATTCGGGTTCTGGTGGGATGGCGCATACCAATCGAATAACGCCAAAGATTCTGCGGCAAACACATTAAAAACAATATTATTGGTTGACTTATCCAGCCAGAAAAGGTATAACTTTCTCATGGAACCAACTAAAAGCGACATTTCCAGGATGGAACAATCAGCTAATATCATGGCTGATATGATTGACATGGCTTTTAATAAAGCCAAGACCATGTCTTTGACTTCTCGGACAAAGGAGGTCATGCAAGGATTGATGGATGAATCATTTAAGGAAATCAACTCACCTTTCTTTGAATCCCGTCAAGAACTTAGTGAATGGTTTCAAAAGCATATGAATCATATTGAGATTCAAACCCGTGCACGCTTTGAAAAACTGCGTGCAAAAAATCTCTGAATGTAAAAAAATACATTGACATAATCATCTAAATCAGGTATAAACAAAACATGAGTGACAGAGAAGGTTTTAACGAGTGTTTTGATTGGTTTGACGAGATGCAATCTATTTCAGATGATGTCAATAAACTTATTACCGGCAATCCTTCTCTTCTGGATGTTTATGTAGAACTTCCAAAGAATAGGTTTGACAAGGTTAGAGGGCAAGTATATAAGATCGTTGAAAGCGATATCCACAAGTATGCTTCTCTGTTTATTGCAGAGAGTAAGACAAATGAATTGGTTATTGACATTAGTCCAACAAAGCATCCAATGTGTGCTCGATGCAAGGCACCAAGGGAAGATGCAAAGCTTAGGCCGTGGCTCAAGGGAACAGATGATGACCTCATTTGTTTCCGGTGTGATGAAGCACTAATGGCATGGGTCGCAAAGGGAAACAAGATCGAAAATCTCCCAATTAAAATCCAAAAGAATGTTTGACAACAAACCCTAACTCGGATATAAATAAAGCATGAAGACCTCACCTGATGCAGTTGTTAAGAACTTTGCTCCTGATTCTGACCTTTTGTTGATTACAATTGGGGATTGGAAGATTAATATTGGTAGGGATGAAGATGGTAGAACCCAGGTGGTGATAATTGATACCATTGAAGGTTCTGAAACTTCTTATATCCTTGGCGAAGAGGGTGAGTCACAAAAGGTTTGACATTTGAATCAAATCACGCTAGATTAGGTTCATAAGAAAGGCAACCAACACAATGGCTCTTCACAGTTCACACAAGAAGATTCTTGATAGTTTCTATTCTGGCAGCAAGCAGGTTGTTTCTGATTATGACGAGATCCCTTCTTCTGTTCGCAATTCTTTGGAAAAGGTGAAGTTCACTGAAACCCTTTGGTGTGATTCGGTGCGTTACCTTAACGATCTTCAAACCAAGGATCTTATTGCTCGCCGGGGTAGCTGGTAAAAGAAAAAAGGTTTGACAACTGGATCGGGTTCTGATAGATTAGGAATGTAAGTAAGGGATACGAAACCAAAAACGTCTGAGTGTTTGAAAGGTAATAAACAAAATGGCTACTACGATTAAGTCTCTTTCTCTTGGTGTTCACGCTATTCTGGTGTCTGATGTTGCTGTTGATGGTGGCAGTCTTCTTGCGGGGACCAAGGTTTTTGTTTCTTCACTGGAGCCTCTTGCGATTTCGACTGCGGAGGTTTCTGGCATTCTGGTTCCTCGTGAGTCGTTTAAGACCACCAAGGGTCGCCCGAAGAAGATTGTTGGTGCGGTTGCTGCCCCGGCATCTGTTGCCGCCTCTGGTGAGGCTTCTGGTGAGTCTGCGATGGATCTTTCTGTTGATGGTGTGATGGGTTTCACTCCAACGGTTGACGAGATTCTTTCTGAGTGTTCGATGGGCTGAATGGCGGGTCAAACCAGAGGGGAGCGCATTCTGGGTCAAAGATTTAACGCTCAATTTTAAGATTGCCCATGTACGCCAACTGGTCGAGCGGAGATTTTCAAAAATTCTTGCATGTAGATTCGAATTCTATCATGGGCACAACAGAATAATTGCGGCAAACATCTAAAAATTAATCATTTGACTTCTCAATCAACAAAGGGTAAGGTAAGAGCATGAAGAAGATCACTGGAACGGAACTGAAGAAGATTCTGGCTAAACACAAGCTATGGCTTGATGGAAAGGGAGGAGCCCGTGCAGACCTCTCGGGTGCAAACCTCACGGGTGCAAACCTCACGGGTGCAAACCTCAATGGTGCAAATCTCACAGTTGCAGACCTCACGGGTGCAAACCTCACGGGTGCAATCCTCACGGGTGCAATCCTCACGGGTGCAAACCTCAATGGTGCATACCTCGAACGTGCAGACCTCACGGATGCAATCCTCACGGGTGCAAACCTCGAATGTGCAAACCTCGAATGTGCAAACCTCGAATGTGCAGACCTCACGGGTGCAGACCTCTCGGGTGCAAACCTCACGGGTGCAGACCTCTCGGGTGCAAGCCTCTCGGGTGCAAACCTCACGGGTGCAGACCTCACGGATGCAATCCTCACGGGTGCAAACCTCGAATGTGCAAACCTCACGGGTGCAGATCTCAAGGATGCAAATCTCACAGTTGCAGACCTCACTGGCACGATTCTTGATAAGGACAAGAAAGAGAATAAGACAGAGAAGCAGCCGGAAGTTGGTTCAGTCAAGTCTGAAAACCTTCGATCAGAGTTTGAAGCTCTTGCCAAGAAGCATGGTTTGCAGATTACTTGTCTGGAATTCAAGATGATTTAATCTTTTGACTTAATCAACACAATCAGATAAGGTAAGAACATGAAGAAGATCGTAAAGCATACTGAAGAGAACTGCGAGCATCTTGCGAGTCTTTTGGTGGACTCTTGGGAGATTGAAGACATTGTTTCTTATGCGATTGAGAAGCTTAAGGAGCATTATCTAGCTGATAAGGAAGCTTTTGATTATGATTCCGTTGTAATGATGGAGGAAGATGAGTCTGATATTGATTCAAGTCAAGTCAATTAAATTGAGAAAGTTTTGCGGCAAACACATTAAAAATAATACTGTTTGACTTCTGATTCAAGAAAGAATAAGGTAAGACCATGAACAACATCTGGGATTCAGTCGTGATCGGGAAGTCTTATATGTTTGACATGGAATATCTTAACAATAACTCTCGTCGAACTGAAATGATTGAAGGAACAGTCAAGGATAAATTGATCCAATCTGATGGAAGACACTACATCGTCCTAAACAATAACAGTGCCGTCCATCTGGAACAAGTCTCCCGTTTGATTGGCCCCTTCTGAGTTAATCAAAAACAAACACTGGACTTCATCCAGAAGAAAGTATATAGTCTTTCCATGGCTCACTTCAACAAGTACCTGGATATGGCCATTTCCTTCGCTCGTGAACACCAACACGATGATTCTCTTGCTGCTTTCGTTACTTCAATCATTGTGTCTGGTGGTTCCGTATTGTCGGTAGGATTCAATTCTCGCACCAATACAAGTCTCCAGCGAAAGTATATGAGAAACCCTCATTGCAATAGCATTCATGCTGAAGTTGATGCAATCTTAAATGTACGAAAGAAGATTGACTTAACCAATTCCAAGATTTATACTATTCGACGCTTGCGGTCTGATACTGTGGAAAACCCTAATATTGGTTGCGCCAAGAACTGCCCTATGTGTGCTGCCATTATTTACGATTATGGTATCAAGCGTTCATATTATACCATTGACAACCATAACTTTGGTGTCATGAAGGTTGTTGATCCGAGAGCCTGATTTAATCCTTTGACTTCTGAACCAACAAAGGATAAGGTAAGAGCATGAAGAAGATCACTGAAACGGAAATGAAGAGCATTCTTGCAAACCACAAACTTTGGGTTGAAGGAAATGGAGGAAAGTGCTCTGGCGATGCGTTTGAAGGTGCAGATTTGCGTGGTGCCGATTTTCGTGATGCAAATCTGAAATTTGCTACGTTTTTGGGAGCAGATCTACGAGATGCAGATTTCAGGAATGCAGATCTCGTTGATACATGGTTTGTAGATGCAGATTTGAGGAATGCAAATTTCCGAAACTCTAACCTTACCATTGCAAGACTAATGGGTGCAAACATTCAAGGTGCAAACTTTGGCGATGCAATTCTTAGTGGCACGGTTTTTGAAAAGCCACCAAGTATCTGAAATTCACACAAATTTCCAACCTATCTGATTTAATCCTTTGACTTTTCTAGCCTGACCTGATATAACAGGGATAGTTCAACGGCAACAAACAAAAGGGATAAAGAACATGGCGATTGCATATGTGAACTTCATTCAATGGGACACCACTACCGACGAAGATCCTGCTGGTCTTGAGAAGCACGATCTTCCTACTTGTTTTGAGTTTGAGCTTGACTTGAATGATTTTATTAGCGAGGATGCTATTTCTGATTGGATTACGGGTGAGTTGAGTGATGAGACCGGTTGGTGTGTTTCTGGATTCAACTATGTGATCAAGTGAAGGAGAAAAAGAAAATGAAGCCTCTTGTAAAGCTTTCTGGTGTTGACGGCAATGTTTTTTCGATTATTGGGACGATGACACGTTCCATGAAGGCGCAAGGTCTTTTTAAGGAGGCTCAGGAGTTTTCGAGGAAGGCAATGGATTGTCATAGTTACGATGCTGTTTTGCAGCTTTGCTTTGAGTATGCCGATATTAGGTGATTAGCCTCACCAGAAGACATAGGATGCCCGTTAAAGGCTTCTGGTGTCAGAGATGACAGCTTATAGCTTGCCCGATTCTGATGCCTTTAATGAGGCGTTTAATGAGTCGGGCAAGTTATATGCCATTGCGAGATAGAATTCTGCGGCAAACACCTAAAAATTAATCCTTGACTTCTCAATCAACAAAAGGTAAGGTATTCTCATGAACTTTGAAGACGAACTCTCTGCTATCCGTTCTGAGGCTGTTAAAAACATTGAGGGTAGAGCGGATAGTCTCTTAGATATTCGTAATGAACATATTGGCACACCCGTTGCAGAGTTCATTGAAAGAATCATTGGCTGGTTTAATGATCCACAGAAGAGACTGCTTGGCTATCAAATCGGAGAATATATCTTTTGGGACGATGAATTCAACTTCTTAAAGAAGCTTTGTCAATTTGTTTCTCATGAAATGCTGGACGATGGTTGTTTCATTGTCAAATGGATGAAACCAGACTATGATTACATTGAGCATGAAATTAATGGAAAAGTATTAAAGCTTCCTAATGCTGTTTATGTTGATGGCCGTATTAGGTTGAAGGAAACTGACAAGGATGATCCAGAAGGAAGACCAGAAATCCATTACGGCGGAGATCTTGGCACACAAGATGCATCAGTCCTGCTTGAAGCAATGGATATTCTAGAGCAGCGGGATCTGGAACGCCATAATAGAATGATTGATCTCCAGAACCGTCTTAAAGATCTTCGGAAAACCTGATTGACTGATTTTTCTTTTGACTTCTCCACCAACAAAAGGTAAAGTAATCCCATGAGCAAGACGAACACGGATCAGGTTATCAAGATCGACGGCACGATTCTCCCTATCACCCCAAAGAACCCTAAGAAGGGATATTCTCTGGAAGAAATGTATCGGGCCATCGACACCAACATGGTACAGATTGTCTCCACCATGGAGAGAAACACCATCATGGTCTGCGACGAAGAAGCAATGTATAATAGCAAGAGCTATAATGCTCTGGCTTCAATGATTGCAGGACAGCCCATTCTGGGAGATGTTCTTGTCTGCAACACCAAGAACGTTAAGTAATCTCTTTACTAATCCAGCAAGATAGGATAAGGTAATCCCATGAGCAACACAAACATCACCGTTGAAGAGATGCTGTCCGGCAAGACTGTTACCATCATTGAAGATGATGCTGTTCCTGCAACTGGCACTCCACACCGGGCTTCATGGGAAGCCAATCAGGCTTCTGGTGAAGAAGCAAAGGCTCTTCATGGGATTGCGGAACAAGCATGGAAGGGTTATGTAGTCAACTCCTTTGGTGGAGCATTGCTCCGTAATGCCAAGATCGATTATCATGCCAGCCGAAAGTAATTAATCCTCTGACGCAATCGTTTGCGGCAAACACCTAAAAATTAATCCTTTGACTTCTCAATCAACATAAGGTATAACAAGACCATGGCAAAGTACGAAGTTACTGTTGTTTTCAAGGGACAAGTCAACTACATCGTGGAAGCTTCCTCTGAGGAAGAAGCAGAACAGCTAGGTCAAGATAAGTATTCCAATAATGATCCTGCCACCATTCTTGGCAATGAATGGCAATCTTGCGAGAATGTGATTGTTGAAAAGCTGGAAGATTAAAGCTTGACATATCCAGCAAGACATGATATGATCCGTTAAAGAAAGAGAAATCAAAAATGATCGAATTTCTGACTGTGATCTTTATGATTACTTGCGTATTTGTAGCAATTAATGCAGGAATCATGCTTTTTGAGTGTGCAGATGAATTCTATCATCGAATTGTTTGCCGCAAAGATAATAAGAAGAATAAAAAGAATAAAAAGAATAACTGGATTCTCTGAGCAATCCCTGATATATTAGATTTACCCCATCGACAGCAATCAAAAGGAAAAAACGATCATGGCAAAGAAGAGCGTTCTTTCAATCGTAGTCAAGGAATATCATCTCTCTCAGTCAAACCAGTGGGATTCAATCCTCAATGCGAATGACCGAGAGGAAGATCAGCCTGTATCGAAGGAGCAGCAAGAGGCAATTGATATTTATTATCATTCCCGCCCAACCAATCGACGTTGATTTAATCCTTTGACTTCTGAACCAACAAAGGGTAAGGTAAGAACATGAAGAAGATCACCGAAACGGAACTGAAGAACATTCTGGAACAGCACCAGCTTTGGCTTTCTATCAGTGGGCAGGGAGGAAAACGTGCAAACCTCCGTGATGCAAACCTCACGGGTGCAAACCTCTATTGTGCAAACCTCCGTGGAGCAAACCTCATTGGTGCAAACCTCACGGATGCAAACCTCGAAGATGCAATCCTCCGTGGTGCAAACCTCGTTGGTGCAAACCTCGGGGGTGCAAACCTCCGTGGTGCAAACCTCACGGATGCAAACCTCACGGATGCAAACCTCGAAGATGCAAACCTCCGTGGTGCAGACCTCGTTGGTGCAAACCTCGAATATGCAGACCTCGAATATGCAGACCTCGGGGGTGCAGACCTGACGAATGCATACCTCACGGGTGCAAACCTCAATGACACGATTCTTGAGAAGAATAAGGCAGAGAAGCAGCCCGATATTTCTTCTGTCAAGTCTGAAACCAGCACTCGTCAAGCTCTTGAAAAGCTTGCCAAGGAGCATGGTTTTAAGATTGATTTAATTTCTTTGAGTTCATCTGACTTTCTATAAGGATTTAATCCTTTACATCACACATTCCATCTGATATAACCAATCCACAAGGAAATCAAACAATGCTTATTGATACAAAGGAACTGACGAACGTCAAGGATATTATTAATGGCTTCCATGTTGAAGCCAAGAGGACTTGGATTGGGCACTGGTGCGGATATATCACGATCCCATCTACACACCCGTGGGCACAGTCAGAAGAGCCTTATGCTGAAGAATGTCATATTAACGTTCATGGTGGTGTTACCTTTCTCGAAAAGGATAATGATGGGAATACAGTTGTAGGATTTGACTGCGGTCATTCCTGCGATGCTTCTCCTTCATGGAGTGAACACAAGTCATTTACGTCATCTGGCGGTGAATATCGTGATATTTATTATGTGCTTGATCAACTGAAGAGCCTTGCTAGTCAAGCAAGCAAGTTTTAATAATAATCCATTGACTATCACCAAGGAATCTAGTATATTCCATCTATAACAAAGCAAACGAGAGAAAAGCCAAACATGGATAACAAGATTGTTTTCGTGGTTTTGGGGGGATATTTTTATGAGTCCTCCATGGTTTACGGTGTTTTCAATTTCAAGGCTGATGCAGAAGCATTTAAGAAGTCAAGACTTGCTGACGCAGACAATCCCCTTGATTATCTTTCCATTGAAGAATTTAAAGTGCAGTAAAGATTAGACTTCCTGGGAGATGACTGATATAGTCAGACCACAAGAGACAAACAAACGAGGGAGATGATCCATGAACAAGTGTGTTTGTTGCGGCAATAACTCTGGTTTGGCGACTTGGTTTGCTATTCGGGCTGTCAAGGGGAAGATGTCTGGTAGGGTTTTTTTCAAAGGTACCATCATCTGCGATCATTGTTTGGAGAACTTTTCTGCGGCATATTAAAATAAAGCCTTGATCTTCAAAGGATCATCTGGTAAGATAAGAGCACAAAGGGAGAAACAATGTTCTACACTTTCCGACAGAATAACAGCGGCGGGTATTTCAGTGGTCCTGTCCTTGTATGTGTGGAGTGCGATTCTCTGGAACAGGCAAACGATCAAGCGGAACTCAATGGAATCTGTTTTGGTATGTTTGGAAGTTGTGAGTGTTGCGGACCTCGCTGGTCTACGGCATACGATCAGGATAGCTTGACTGAGACTCCCACTTATTATGGTGATCTATTGACTGATTCTGGAGAATCTTGGGTAATCCACTACAAGGATGGCACAAATCTTTCTGGAGGAAAGAATCGCCGTTAAAGGCTGATTTAATTCTTTGACAAATCCAGCATCACCCTATAAGATATAAAAACAATGAGGAACAGAACAATCAACAAGCAAACCAATAATCTTCACTTATTGGTTGTTGACGAGGGTATGTTCACAGTAATTGTTGAAGATGATATTGGGATTTACTTGAGTACGATTTCAGAATTTCTTACAATTGCAGAGCTTGCAAAGCAAGAAGCTAGCAAGGCTTTTCCTGCTTCAAGCGTATATATTTACACTCGTAAGGGGAAAGAGATTATCCAGCAAAAGTAAGTGCTGAATTAATCTCTTGACTTCTCAAACAAAAGAGGGTAAGGTAAGAACATGGAAACGACGAACAAGTGGGGAGTGGCAGAGTGGCAGGGTCGCAATCTGGTGGTGATTGCCAAGGTTCCAAGCATGGAGGATGCCAGCAAGCTTGCCAAGGGAAATCAGCATGTAATGAATCTGGATGCTGGCAATTGGGCATTGATCCATCAGGATGGCAAGGATATTCTGCGATTGGTTCGAGATTTTTAATCCTAGACTTCTGCAAAGCAACCTGATAGATTGATTGAAGAAAGGGAAGAGACAAAAGATGTACACCACTAAGAACTTCAAGTCTAAGAAGGATCTCAAGACTGCGATTGCTGGAGGTGAGCGGATTGGGATTTTTACTCCCGGTCTTGGCACGGTCCCTGCAAACGGCACTGTGTATCTTGAGGGTCCGCACTATCCTCTGCCCCACAAGTGGTATGCTCAAGCCACGGTTGTCAATGGGATTGTGACGAAGGTCAAGTGATTTAACAGTGGGGAGCGCATACTTAAAACGCTCAAGTTTTGCGGCAAACACAATAAAAAACAATATTGTTTGACTCTTCTGACAAACCCTGATAGTATCAAAACATCGAAAGGGCAAAGGAACAAAACAATGACGACCATCAACAAGACCTCTCCTGAGTTCGTTTCTTGGTTCAATGCTTGCCAGACCATGATCGATACCTATATGAGCAACAGTTTCCCTTCTCTGGATCGTGAAGTTCTGGAGATTGAGGAAGGAAGCAAGTTTATTAAGGTTGTCAAGGTTGGACGACATCAGCGGTGTGTTTACGCCTTTGTTGCCAAGAGCAGCTTCACTACCAAGACCTTTGGCACGGTTAATGCCGGTGAGATTTACAAGCCATCCTCCTACAAGGCTCCAGCAAAGCACGCCCGTGGCTCGATTCTTGATGCGTCCAATGGAATGAGTCGAATGACCTGTTATGGTCCCGAATATCTCCGCTAGCAAATAGCGTACCAAGGTGGGGAGCGTATACCAATCCAATAACGCTCAAGGGATGCGGCAAACATCTTAAATTTAATCCTAGACTTCTCCCAAGCAACCTGATAGAGTGATTGAAGAAAGGCAAGGGTAACTCAATGGCTTTCATCGCACCAGAGTTTGCTAATGTCGAGGCTTTCGTCCAATTCTGTTTCGATGATGACAAGGCAACCTTCATGCCAGGAGATGCACAAAAGATTGCCGCAAACACCAAGCGCCCCATGCAGGAAGTGATGGCAGAGCTTAAGGGTTACGGTTTGAAGTGCATCCTTAATCACGTCCAGAAGGACATTAGAGGCTGCACGAGCAACCCTAACGGTACTTTCCCGTTCTCTGGTGCGAACTCGACGCATACCACCTCTGGTGGCTCTAATATCCAAGGTTTTGCAGGGCGATCAGGCTCCTAGTAAGTAGGATGCCAAGTGGGAGGGCGCATACTTATCACGCCCGAATATTGCGGCAAACACCTTAAAAATAATACTTTACTTCTCCGAGAGCATCCTGTAAGATTATCTACATCAACCAAGAAAGAAAAAACAATGACAATGCTCGCAATCATGATTGTTGCTACTGTTCTTTCTGGTATTGCTACTACCCTTTCTTTTTTTGTTTGTATGGATGCTTCTACTTCTAGAAAGTATATCATTCAAGCAACGCTTTGGTTTTTGTTTTCTTTTGTTGCATTCATTTTGTTTGGGTGTTACACCATGATTTATTTTATTAGAGAAATCGCTCTTCATTGTCCGTGAGCAGTATCGAAAATATTATTTTTCTTGGTGCCAATTAAATCCTTTGACTTCTCCAGCAACAAAAGATAAGGTAAGACCATGAAGCGAACTGATACAGAACACGCAAGCTGCCATGAAGAAGATGATTTCTGCCATCACTGTGAGCATTATGAAAGCACTGATAGTCAAGTGATTAGAAACCATCATGCAAAGACTGCACGAGAGTTTCGCAAGGGTGATAAGAAGCGCATCATGGAAGAATGGGGCGACCCTACCAAGGACTGATTTAATCGGTTGACTTCTCCAGCAATAAAGGGTAGGATACATCAATGGCAAACTTCAAGCATGATTGCGACAAATGTATTCTTCTGAGTTCAACAGAATATAAGTTTGACGATAACGAAGACCTATATCTTTGTCCAAACTCTTCTATTGACAAGAAAGGATCAATCGTTGTAAGGTACAGTGACGAAGGAAGTGACTACCAATCTTTCCCTGTAAAAATGATTGAAGAGAACTCAGGACACCTGATTCAATTGCCAGTATCATTAAGAATTGGTTATGAGATCGCAAAGCAAAAGGAATTGATTTAATCGGTTGACTCTTTGATCTGTTTCTGATAGTATCATTTTCATCGGTAGGAACAAAGAAAGGCCGTCAACAATGACTCTCTTCATCTCTCTCTTCATTGTGGTTTCTTTTGCTGGTCTTAAGATTGTTCGATTGACCGATTAATGGTTTGACTTTCTAACGAGCATCCTGTAAGATCAGTCAACATCAACGGACAACAGCAAGGAGAATAAAGATCATGGCTTCTATTCACTACAAGTCTTTTGTTGATTTTGTCAACACTGGCAAGACTCAGCGGCATGGAGCTTTGGTTATGAAGGGTGATACGGTTGTTTCATATAGCACGGTGATTGCGAAGGTTGACCGTGCGAACAAGGTTATTGACTTTTGCCCCAAGAAGTATTCTGTTACTACTTCTCGGCATCAGAGTGCGGTAACGACTGGCCTTTCATTCCTTACTTCTGGGTGGAGCTTGAACCATAGCCTGTAAGGCTTCCAGAAGCCATTTAAAGGCTTCCTAGATCCGATCGTGCCTGATAGTGGCATGGGATGCAGGAAGCCTTTAAAGAGGCTTATAGAGCTTGATGCAAAGGTCAAACCAAGTTTTGCGGCAAACACCTTAAAATTAATCCGTTGACTATCTCACCAGAATAACCTATAACAAGGACATGGAAGAGATGAGCAATACCACAACGGCAGAAGAAGAGGAATACTTCCTGCGGCTTCAGCAAGAAGACAAGGATCATGCCAAGTGGCTTGAGCAAAATCCACTCTTTGAAGATGATCCAGATCCTCAGAAGTATTGATCGTTTTATTCTTGACTCTTAGATCTACTTCTGGTAGAGTGATTGAAGAAAGCGAGAGGGAAACATCATGGTTCAGTTCTCTGATGGCTTCAAGGTTTCGATTGGGGATACCGTTGGATTCTTTACTCGCCATGGTTCCAATGGTAGAGGTGAAGTAATTGGCTTCTCCCGCAGCAGGGGAGCAACCACTGTGCTTGTCAAGCCCAATGCAGAAACCAATTTCGGATCTTATGACCGTTGGCCCTTGAAGGATGGTGGCTTTTATTCACGCATGGAATCCGAGGGTCTCTTTGGGGGAGAGATTTTCCGCAAGTAGCATACCAAGTTTTGCGGCAAACACCTTAAAATTAATCCTTTGACTTCTCAACCAACAAAGGGTAAGGTAAGAACATGGAAGCAAACCTCAGGCAGTATCAGATTGATGCAATCAACCAAGGATATCCTTGGGAGTGTGCTTGCGGAGAACTACATCGCACGAGAGAATCAGCAGTTAGTTGCCGCAAGTGTCGGCAGTACTGCATGGATCATGCCAATAGATCCAATCCCATTGATCTCCGCACCATCAATCTTAACAAGTAAGCTAATAGTGTAAAGCAAAAAATTAATTAATGGAAAAACCGGGAAGCGCATGGTATAAACGCTTATTATTCCGATCGCAAAAGAAAATTAATTCTGCGAACACTATATATCCAGTGAAAGCTAATTGACTCTGCCTAAGAATGAACGGCGCTGTATGCTAGATATGCATGACGGCAGACAAGAAAAGTTTTCAATGCCTTGAATCAGTTAGAATAACATAACTCCAGCCTGAAGTCAATCAATTTAAACATATTGAAACGACCAAGGGCTTTCGGTGTTTGTTGCCAATGCAAAAACAATGCCGCAAACATACCAATTTTAATCCTTTGACTCTTCAAGCAGAATCAAGTAAGGTAAGAATATGAAGAGCCGATTGAATCAAATCAAGGCGTCACTCACTGCACCTCGCATGATCGGAAACCACAAGGAATGCGGTGGTGAGGTGTTCTATCACTCTGGCCGCAGTTTTGCTTATCGTCAGTGCAGTCAGTGTGGCCAAAACGGAATGCATGGAACCCTTAGCCCCACACTTGAAACAGAGCGATAAAAGAACTTCTCTGATTTAATCCTTTGACAATCCAACCAACAAAAGGTAAGGTAAGGTAAGAGCATGAACAACGAGATCTCTGAGTATGAAGGCTGGGAGAATGATTACGATAACTCCCATGGTGACACTCAAGGTGATACCTTTACCGACGATGGTGCCGATCCCGGTGGAGACAACTACGATGATTCAATGGATGGTGACTTCGACTCTGGCATGGCAAGTGCAGGTTGGGGTACAGATGAATCTTATGGATATTTCGGAAACGATGAAGATTTCTGAATAATCCCTTGACTCTTCCTTAGCTTCCTGATACTCTCTCTTAACTGAAAACAAAGACACAAACCAAGTCCAGAGATAAAAGAATCTCTTGACAATCCAAACAGGAAAGTGTAGAGTAGAACAATGAAGATCACCGCTAACGATCTGGTGGCCGCTGTTTCTAACGCTTCTGGCTTCTGTACGGTAACGACCCGTACTGTACCCCGAATGAAGGGTGGCAAGAGCAACCCTTATGCCAATCGTGTTTGGAATCGTACTGAGCGATGCGGAATGTTTGGCGTCTCTTATGAGAATGCCGTCCGCTCCCAGCGGACTCGTGAAGGCCACGAGGAGCCTAGCAGCTTCCATGCCGAGTCTCTCTGGAAGGGTGCTGGAAAGCGTCTCAATCGGAACATCGTGGAGAACGTGAACACTGGCAAGCTTTACATGGTGATGTATCCCGTCCGTGCAAACGGTATGCCAGCGAACCGCAGCACGGAATGGTTTGTCGATGATCGCCCTGCAACGGAGCAGGAGGTGGCAGAGATCAAGCAATACCTGTACCAGCCTTCCTTTAATCCTGCTGCAAAGCAGGAGACTGAAGAAGCGGTAGCTTGGCGCACCTTTTGCCTTGAGAATGTCGAGGTTGTTAACTGTGAGGGTAACACCTTTGAGGTGTCTTACAGCTAGCAACCATCATGCCAAGGACAAGGGTTCTGCCATAAACGGAACCCTTGTCTCGGCATCCTACCAGAACCCTCCTAAGCGCCTTTAAACGGCCCTAGAAGGCTCGCAAACGCCAACAACGGGCAATCTGCCATTGGCGCAGCAAGAGGCATAGAATAGCCTTTAAATCAGTCATGCAAAGGCAATGCCAAACTCTGCGGCAAACACACTAAATTTAATTCATTGACTCTTCAATCAGAATCCAGTAAGGTAAGAGCATGAACAGCAGAGATCATGAGGAACTAACAGAGATCCACGAGAAGATGCTTGAACTCGTGAATGATGTTGAAAGAATCATGCGACGAGAAGGAGGGATTGAATATGAGCGAGCCAAGGGATATTGGCTTGCAAACATTAAAATGGGATTGACAAACAATCATGGGTATCTTAGTATGCCCATGTTCAACATGGAAACTGCAATCAGTGCGCTGGAACCATGCGAGGATGAAGATCAGGAAGAAGATTCCGATTAAGTTAATCCCTTGACTCTCCCTTCAAACCCTGATAATCTCTCCTAACTGGAACGGAACAAAGGAGCAACAAAATGAAGTGCTGCAAGGTTTCTATCTCTGGAATGATGCACTCCCATGATTGCCTTGACAATCCAAGGGAATATGTCTATAGCTTCTATCAGGATTCCGACGACTCCGACGATGATACTATCCAAACGGCTCACGTTTCAATCGTCGAGCAAAACGAAGAGCCCGAATCCGATCATGGCACCATGATTGCATCAGATGATTCCGAGGATGACAACGACGAAGATTCCGATTAAGTTAATCCCTTGACTCTGCAATCCAAGTCTGATATAACAGAATAGTCGGAGGGAAGAACAAAACAAAGAGCAGCAAAAGAATCACTGGACTTCTGAATCGCAATCTGGTAAAACAGTCTCTAGAAGGAATCAGACAAATGAACTTCACCATCCCGAATCGTATCATTGTCTCTAACTCCCTTGGTTTCCGCTATCATGCGAAGAATCCCGGCAAGCTCTTTGCCATGTCTGTCAAGGGACAGGATCGTGAAACCGTGTTCACGGTGCTTTCACTCAAGGGAAGCATGGGCCGACCTTGCAAGGGTGATACCAAGGGTTTCGGAGTCAAGACTCATGCCGTGATCCGAAACGGATTCACTGGCCGAAAGTCCACCGTGCTTCTGTCAACCCTTGTTGACCGCAATGTGCGATATGTTGGCATGAAGCATGAAGTGATCGCCTACTTTAGCCGGTAAGCAATAACTGTACCAGTGGGGAGCGCATACTTAAAACGCTCAAATTTTGCGGCAAACACCTTAAAATTTAATACCTTGACTCTCCCTTCAATCTCTGATAGAGTGATTGAAGAAAGCGAGAGACTGAATGACAACTTACATCCTCAAGAATGGTGAGATTGTTTTGTTTCTTGTCATGGCAACGGAACCTATTGGTGGATGCCGTTTACCTTATCTTAAAACATTCTCGGAGGATGAAGCATTGAATGCCGCAATGACGCTTGAATCTGATTGGGGCGCTGGTGCAAGGGTAAAGATTTGTGAGCACTACATCTCCCAAAGAATGTGGGAACACAAGTACAAAACCCCTTGGCCTATCGCTCAATAGCAAACACCATACCAAGGCAAGGGTTCCAATCCAACGGAACCCTTGCTCTGGTATCCCTCTCTAATATGCCTCTCTCTGGCATCAGGAACGCCCAACAGAGCCGTTAAATCCTTTCAACGGACAATCTACCGTTAGGGAAATGAGAGCCCAAGAAACGCTGCAAATCTGTCAATAGGAATAGCAGGGCAAACACCTTAAAATTAATCCTTTGACAATCTAACAGGAATCCAGTAAGATCAAAACAGATCAAAGAGAGCCTAGATGAACAAAAGCCGAGACGGCCCCTAATAAAATCCTTTGCAAACCTCTGGAGTGCAGACCTCAATTAAATGCCTTGACTCTTCAATCAGAATCCAGTAAGATCAGAACATAACAAAGGAACCTAGATGCAAAAGATCCGAGACGGTCCCTAATAAAACTCTGTGCAAACTACACGGGTGCAAACCTCAATCAATGCCTTGACTTCTCATTCAGAATCCAGTAAGATCAGATCACAAAGCAGATAACTAAAAGGAACCAACTAGATGCAAAAGATCCGAGACGGTCCTATCTAAACTTCCTACAATCAATGGTTTGACATACCGGGGAGCGCATGGTATAAACGCTCATTACTAAGAAAAGCCCGAATGGTGGAATCGGCAGACACCGGAGACTTAAAATCTCTTGCTGCGAAAGTAGCGTACCAGTTCAAGTCTGGTTTCGGGCACCATAAAAGAGATTTTAAGTCTCTTGACTTAAAACAAACAATCCTGTAAGCTAAGAACATCAAGGGAGCAAAACAATGCAAACCAAGAAGCAAGCCATCAAGGATTTTCGGGAATTTCTCTTGCCTTCCATCCCAAACAATGATACCATCGCCAAGCAAGAAGCATGGAATAATTATACTGATGCTCTTTGCAAGAGCCGTTTTATTACCCTTCGCCAATATGAAAACTGGACTAACCCCTTCTGATTTAATCCCTTGACTATCCAGTGAGAGTCTGATAAAGTCAGGAAAGATCAGGGAGCAAAAGAAACCATGAAGATCAACCATCGCACTGGATCTGTCAAGCGTTTGGACCATCACGAGAACTATCGCTTTAACAAGTCTGGCTTGAAGGAGGAAGGTAACACGGTTCGCCGCTGCATGGATCGTGCCGCAATCAAGAACAGCCTTGAAGGCAACGATGGCACGCTCTTTGCTCGCAGCAAGGAAGGAAACCCTTGGAACTTCGATTGATTTGCAAGTAGCATACCAAGTTTTGCCGTAAACATACCAATTTTAATCCTTTGACAATCCAACCAACAAAGGGTAAAGTAAGAACATGGAAACGACGAACAAGGTTTGGACAGAGGCCGCAATCGTCTCTCTGCTCCAGAGCAACAATCGTGCCGTCGAAAGGGCAATCCTGGCAATCTTTGCTCGGCAAACGGAGGATGAGAAGTCAACGGAATGCACCCGGCACGAGAACTCTCGTGGATTCTCTGCGGCTGATGCCCGTACCGGCTCCTACATGGCACGCTGGATTAGCAGCGGAAAGCGTCTCGATGGAAAGTTTCTTGACAAGGCCCGAAAGATGGCCGTCAAGTACCGCAAGCAACTGGTAGAGGTTGCCAACGGCTAGCAAACAGCATACCAGTGGGAGGGCGCATACTTTATCACGCCCATTGCCGTCAACAAAACTCTGCGGCAAACAAACAAATTTAATTACTTTACTTCATTCCCTAATCATGCTAATGTCAGGACACATCAGACAACGGCAACCAACAAAAGCAAGCACAAGGGAATCAAAACAATCCCTTGACAATCCAACCAACAAAGGGTAAAGTAAGAACATGGAAACCAAGAGCAACACGGTTCACATCTTTCAGGCGGCTGGTCTCGGCGTCGGTCCCTTCAAGCTTCACCATGTATCCGGTGAGGGAGGAAAGTGCCAGTACTGTGCCACTCCGATTCTGTGGCGTTTCTATCTCAATGGCATTGACGGCTCTACTTTCTTCGTTGGATCGGATTGTGTCATGAAGACCGGCGATGCGGGACTCATGAAGATTGTTGACGCAGAAGTCAAGCGCCGAATGGCAGAAGCCCGAAAGGTCCGTGAGGATGCCAAGCTGGCATCTGTCAAGGAAAGCATGAAGGATGCCAACGTGCTTGCCAAGCTGGCAACCCTCCCACACCCGAATGGTTACTATGCCCGCAATGGCAAGACTCTTGCAGACTATGCCTCGTGGATCGTGAAGTACGGTGGCAAGACTGCAATGCTCAACCTTGGCAAGAGTATTGCAAAGGCTACCGTCTCGGCCTAGTCAATCTGACAAACGGTGGGAAGGCGCATACCGGGAATCACGCCTTAGACGGCTCTAATAGCCCCTCCAGTGACCGCAAACCACAAGGGACCATAAAGGGTAGCAGAACAAAACAGAAGCCAACCAAAAGGCTCCCAAGAGATCGGGCAAACACCATGCCAAACTCTGCGGCAAACATACCAATTTTAATCCTTTGACAATCCAACCAACAAAGGGTAAAGTAAGAACATGGAACACAACGAAAACATCGAGTGCTTCGCTTGTGCTGGATTCTCCTATTACATGGGATCGCTTGGCGATCTAGACTGGTACAGATGCCGCAACTGCGGCTTTGAACAATACCAGCAAACTACTCCCGATTCAGAAGAAGAAGATTCCGAGTAATCAATTGATTCTTTAATCATTAACTGATATATTGGTTCCATCTAACCAATGGAACCAATATGCTACCTAATACCTGTACCTGTAACCTCTCTTCATGCAATACCTGTACCAACCAAAACCTAAAAGAACTCTGGGAAGAACCAGAATTCTTGGCATGGAACCTGCATAGAGAATCACAATGGTTCAATGAACTTGAATCCATGTCGGAAGAACAATGGCAAACAATGTGCCAAACTTCACCGCAATCAATCCAAACTTAACCCTTGACTAATCCAGCAAAACATCATAAACTAAAAGGGAAACCATGAAGTACACACTCACTGACTCCCTCTCACCAGAACAAGTAATCGTTTGCAAGTTGGATGCCTACTTCATGGCATCCCATGCTTGCAACAACTATACCAGAAATCAGCATGAAGTAATGGTATTCCCTTGCAGCAAAGATGGCAAGGTAATTGCATGGGATGCCGTAGATCAATTCCGATACTCCAGCATCGAAGAGTTTATCGGCAATGAATGTGCCAACCAAGACGATTTCGACCACTAAACAATCCAAAACAATTACTAGACTCTCAACCCGCAATCGAGTATATTGAATCATCAGAGAGAAACAACGAGCAAAACAAAAGGGTAAACAAAAGTTTAATCCTTGACTCCTAAACCTCTGCATGGTAAGGTGAGAGCATGAAGATCGGAATTGAGATCGAGTTCTTCGCACCGATCAGCAAGTATGAACTTGCTACCAACCTCCGAAACCAAGGAATTGCCGTCGAGGCAACCGGCTACACCCATTCCGTGTCTTCTGACTGGAAGATCGTTGACGACGGTTCCGTCTTAGGTATGCCCGCTCACCATGGCATGGAACTTGTTAGCCCGATCCTTAACAGCGACTCTGATGTCGATATGGCAACCCTGCGACGCATTTGTCGTGCCATCCAGAAGCTTGGTTGTCGGGTCTCTAAGGCTTGTGGGCTGCACATTCACGTTGACGCCACGGACCTGACGGCGGCACAAGTATTGCAGGTCTGGACCCGGTATCAGACCATGGAAGGGGAGATCGACACCCTCATGACTAGCAATAGGCGTGCCAACCTTGGCTCCTACTGTCAGTCGCTGCGGAACCTCATGGTTCACGGTCAAACCAAGGAAGCACTTGCACGGAGTGCCGATCGTTACTTCAAGGTCAACCTGCAATCCTTGAACCGTCATGGAACCATTGAGTTCCGCAAGCACTCTGGCACGATCAATGCAGATACCATTATCAACTGGGCGTCCTTCTGTGTCGGGTTCGTTGAAGCGTCCCTTGTGAGTGCTGGCACGAGCGTTGCAAGCCGCACCGAAACCACTACGGTGCATCCTACGGGCCTCAACACTGGTATGCTGGGGATCTATCGGGCGCTCTTGCAAGCCCCGCACCACAATATGACCGTGGCAGAGATCGCTCTGTCAACGGGTCTCGGAGAGAATAGCGTGCGGGCCTACATTAGCACAATGCATACCAGACACGGTGTGAATGTGCGGCACGCTTATCGGGGTTCATGCAATATTGTCTTGACACCCGTTACCACTACTCGCACCATTGCAGCAAGCGAGCCAACGGCTGACACCATCTGGCGTGGCATCGATCCTGCAACCGTCGCCTTCTACATGGAGCGTGCCCAAGAACTTGCTGGCTTCGCTAGCAGGTAGCATGCCAAAGGAAACGGGGGGGGACTGCAAACCCCCGGCATGCCTTTTGTTTATTCAACCCCCATGCCAACCCTGTACCCCCATAGGGCATGCACAACCCATGCCATACCCCACCCTATAGGGGTACCCCTTACACCCCTCCCTGTTTCGAGGGGGGTACCCCAACCATGATACCCGGCACCTTCGGCACGAGATGGGCTAAACCCACACATCTCGCACCAAAATTTTTTCTGGGTATTTTTTCATTTTGAACCTTTTTATTTACCTCACCACTGGCAATCATTTTTAGGATTTCCGTTTTTGCGACCATATTGTTTGCATCATCAAAATTTTTTCTGGGAATTTTTTCATTTTGAAACCTTTTTGGCACCCATAATACTGGCACCATTTTATTGATTTCGGACATCGGTGCCATTCGAACGATTGGTGCCAAAATTTTTTTGGGAAATTTTTTCATTTCAAACCAATGTTGCGTGCGTGGCCTCTGTTCCATGGGCACCATGTTTTTATGGGCACCGTTTTATGTGGCACCATGTCATGTGGCACCAGTTTCTGATGCCCTATTTTGACATCATTTATTATTTTGCTGTGTGTGTGGCACCGTATTTTTATGGGCACCAGTTTTATGTGGCACCATGTTTTCGGGCACGATGTTTTGTGATATTGTTGTTTTGTGATTATTTTAATGATGTTTTGTGATGTGGCATGATGATTAGGGATGATTTTAAAAAATCACTATGGGTCTTGGTGCCCTTCGGGCACATTGCATGAACATTTTATGGATATTTTTATGAATATTTGATTGATATTCTGGATGGTGGATGAGAGATGGGTGGTGGAGGGCAGAGTATTTGGATGTTGTGATTGGTTGCTTTGTTGGGTTGCTTTGTCGGGTTGTTCTACCGGGTTGCTTTATCGGGATGCTTTGCGGGGCTCTGTGAGGCTTTGTGGTGGCTTGGAATATGAAGGATGGGCAATGTGGTGTTCTGGTTGTTTGCTTCCTTTCCTGGTATTTTTAAATTGACAGTGGAATATAACCAATAGAAGAGGGAGTATATATTTAGAAATATGATTAAATTGAGTGAGTTATATTTTCGGCATCAATCCAAATCCCTTTATGAATTATTGAGGCCCATTTCATATGATAGGGTACAAGAGGAGTCAGAGAGATCTGATGAATATATGGAATCAAGGATTGAAACTGAGGATGCATATCGCAGATTATTAAAATCTGCTGGTATTATTCATGCTAAGGGTACTTCTTTTTTGTATGCAACAGTTGTTGGATTTCATGGGATGGAGTCTGCGAATGATTATCCTGGTTACACTTATTATTTCCATATAACACCAAATCAATTATCTGAAACTATTTTTGAGGTTGTTGACAAAAACCATTCTTTGCCACCGATGGTTGGTCGTCATGGACTTGAAAGATGTTTAAAGCACTGGGTGAGATATCGGAAAGATATGTCGAGTTATCGGGAAGAGTTTGTTGAAGGGATAATATTTCCAAGGATAGAAGTTATAATCCCATATGTGGTTGCTGCCACCAAGTTGGTTCGCCAAGTTGAGGATAGGTAAATCCTTACTTTAGGAAGAAATTTTGGAGTGTTGATTGGTTGATGTGTTTTATTACTTTATCGGAATAAATGGTCTGCGTGATTGGATCATTGATTAGAAATGCTTGTATTTTTGGGGAATTGATTTGTTGGATATCTTGTGTGGACATGAATGGTTGGGTTTGTTTCAGAGTCTTGGTGAATCCAGAGATTGGGAAAGCGGTTGGGGAGTGTTTGAGATAGTCGATTATTTTTTGATTTAAATCTTGTTGGGATAATTTATTGAGCTCTATTGATATTCTTTTTAGAGTTATTTCGTTTTCATTATTTTGTTTTATATTGAAGATGTAGCGTAGTATTCCAGCTGCTTCATTTTTTGCATCATCAGTGGTGATATAGTTTATGGCTTGTCTTGCGGCTTTTATTTTTGGGTCTATAATATTCGGTAATAGTTTTGATTGGAGGATATTTTCTTTTATGATTGTTTTGAGATCATTTAATGGGTTCATGGTTTTTTGTACCTGTTATGAAACATTTCTTGTCCAGCTAGTTTTATTATTTTCTTTTGTTTATTGATTGGGATATCAAAGTCATTATTGATTTGTTGGAGTAGTTCTAATCCAGATTGTATTAATGGGTTTGGGTCAAGAGGTCCATTATAGATGTATGCATTTGCTGTTCCTAGTTTTTTATCTAGTTCATTTTCATCTTCTAGCCATGGTGGTAACCTACAATCGTCACTGGGATCATCTGGTGTTTTTGCTCCTTGCGGTCTATGTTCAATTTTTCTATTGGGCCATGATCCAGAGATGTCGTAGAAGTTTTTTATTCTTTTGCGGAAATTATCTGGATCTGGTATTGGGGAGAAGTTATCTAGTTCTACTTTTTGCCAATCCCCAGAGGTTTCTATTTTTGCCCAGAGTTTTTTGGCACTATCTGTTGTGGATACATTTCTGTCACTGGTGATTGGTTTACCTGAGATTTTTGAATAGAGGGCATACATTGCATATCCGGCTGCTGGATATTCTTGACTTGACACGATAGTTCCGGCGATGGTTGCATCTGCACAGTTTCCTATGGAGCTTCCTGCTATTTTTGGATTAAACGATCCAAAGGCTGCTAGCCATTCTTTGCTTGGAGGTGGTTCATTATTTTTGCTTATTAATTCCATTGCTGTTTCATAGGAGTATGAATTTACTAGTGCATAGTAGTTTGCTTCTTGATCTACTGGAATTAGGGAAAATTTATTTTTTGTGAATCTGTGAGGGTTTTTGTGATTGTTTGCGGCCAGATTTTGATCTTGCGTTTGCTCAAATAATATTTTGGATAATGTTATCATAGTTTTATTTTATTAATTATTGCCGCAGATATTGTTCACACGAATAAGTGTTTAATGTTTATTTTGCTATTAATTATATATTTATGTAAATATATGAATATCTTACAACTAAAACGTATTATCAGGGAAGAGATTATCCTATTAAAAGAAGTGCGATATAAAGCTTTTGAAAAGGTTATGCGGCAGGTTTATGATAATCTACCAAATCATATTTTTAATGATATGTATAGCCAAGAAAAACAATGGGCAAACATTGAAAATTCTGATATTGGAACTGATATACAGAAGCTTACTGCGGCTGTATTAAATAATCAGCCAAATGCTGTAGAGAACTTTAGAGAGTATGAACGTAAACGTGGCTCTGAATGGATAGATACAGTTTGGAGTAAGCGGGCACAGAACGTTGAACTACATTGGAATGATCTATCTGATAGAAAACGTGATTTTTTTATACGGAAGTATACGGGGCAACTCAAATATTTCCCAGCAAGAACAGAAGATAAACATGGATATCTGGATAAAGTAGAACGTTTGTTGCCAAAGTTTATGGCGCAATCAGAGCAATCAAGTGAGCCGGTTATATTGTTGCAATGGCACGGTGAACCCGGCTTTGATATATTAGGCGGAAACAATCGGACGTTTAATGCATTTCTTGCTACGGCTGTCAGAGAGCTAAAAAATATAGATGCTGCGAATATGTCATTAGATACATTTACTTCTATATTTGATTATTTGAATAAACAAAATCCTACAATACGAATTAACACATTTATTGGACGACAAAAATAAGTTCACATACACCGCCCATTATGCCAATATAGTACAGTCTATGTGAAAACACATCACTTCGCAACTATTTAGCTTCATGAACCAACAACTTCTCAAAATAATAATCAAACAAACACTTTTAACCGAAGCTCCTATTGATGTTTGGTTAAATGGAAAAGCAAAAAGGGAGAAGAATCCAGTTTCGAGAGAAGAGGTTGAGGCAATTTTTAATGATTTTGAGACTTTCAAACCTTACTTTGTTTTGCCAGATGCGACTCAGTATACGTTATCAGAATTAAAATTTTCTGTTTCTGCCGCAAAGTTTTTGAAAGAAAATGGGATTAAAGCAGAGAAAGGTAAGCCAATCGTCAGTTGGTTTCTTGGACAAATTAGGAAAGTAAAAGATATTTCTTGGCAATACATCAAAGAAGACTATCTTCCTTTGTTAAAATCTTATGTGAAAAACATTTCATTAATGAAGCCAATTTCTGAATATTCAGAAATTTCTGAATTGCATAAAGACATTGATGCGAAACAAGTTGGTGTTTATAAACCGGCAACAGAATCGGAGAAAGATATTTTTTTCCGATCTAATGGCTGGAGTGTTGCGATGCCTCAAACCACTGAAGCCAGTTGTGATTTGGGTGCTGGCACAACTTGGTGCACGGCAAGAAAAGGCGAAGAGGAACAAAATCTATTTCTTAGTTATGTTGGAAGGGGAGATCAGGATATTATTCTTTTTTACGTGATGAAAGACGGTGCTGACCCTAAAACAGATCGTTGGAGCAGGCTTTCTGTTGGTTTTATAAATGGTGAACCTGCTTTTGATCAAGGCGCTGGCAACATATCAGTTAATGCAGCAAATGATAACTTGACTGAAGATAAATTCAATCAGCTGCTAGGTGAAAATGTTGCTGCTTTATTTTTGAAAAAAATGATGGAGAAAGCTGAAACAATTTCTGGTAAACATCCTGCCAAAAAGGAATTAGAAGAGATAGCTTTAAATGTTAATAAATTCAAACAAAAAATGGCTTCTTTTCGCAATGAATATTATCGTTTAGATTTCATAGACAACATATTAACCACGGATAATGTTTCGCCAGAAATATTTCATTTATTAGCCGATGATAAAAGTGAAGATGTAATACGTAGTGTTTCCAGGAATACAAAGACCCCACCGGAAGTTTTAAATAAAATATCTAACAGTACGCAGAATGTTTATATTATTAGAAACATATGTAGAAACCCAAATGCACCTGAAGAAGTATTGAAAAAATTTGCTTTAAATGATGATAAAGATATCAGGTACAGCGCTTCATTAAATACCATGATTACTCCTGCTGTATTAGAAATACTGAGTAGAGATACTAGTATTAAAATTCGTATCAATGTGGCCAATAATATAAAAATAACTCCATCAATAATTGATACTCTTTCGAAAGATGAAGAACCTCTCGTTGTAGTTAACCTTGCTAAAAACACAAAATTATCAGAAGAAAAACTAATTGAGTTAGCTAATCACAGGAATGAATTTGTTAAAGACGCTGTCGCCCATAATCCTAATTTACCACCGGAGGCTTTGAGAATTCTTGCCGGGTCCGAAAAAATGGACATACGAGAACTGGTTGCGGGAAATGACAAGACCCCACCAGACGCATTGGCACTTCTAGCAAAAGATTATACTACCATTAGCAAAAATAGCGGTTTTGTAAATAAAAAAATAGCCATGAATCCTCATACACCAACAGAAACATTGCTGCTTTTTGCTAAAGGCGCAGAAGCTGCGGTTAGAGGTGTTTTATTTTATAATGATAAATTAACAAAGGAAGTTTTGGAAGTCCTAGCGAATGATGAAGATTACTATATTTCAGATAGAGCGATCAAAGCATTAGAAAAAATTAAGTCCCGACCGTTAACTGAATCAATAAAATTATATAAAATATTATATTGATATTCCTGGTATAATTTCTATTTAATCATCATGAGTAATTTGAAATTATATAATATTTTATACGAGAACGGTGATCTAGTTGATGAAATGGCGATTCAGCAGTTTAAAACTGTTGGAGATTGGTCAAAAAGATCATCCTTTTCTCACCCAGTTGACAGAGCATTATTAACATCGCCAAAAGCGGTAGAGAAAATAAAACGTCAATGGGAAAATACGCCATATGATTTTGATTTATATTTTGTTAATGATAAAAGAGTTAATAATCCAGCATTTAGAGAAGTAGGTTACAAACATTTAGATTTTGTAAGAAATATACTGCAAATCACACCAGAAGAGATACCAGACCCGTCAGATGACAGAATAACAATTATATATACTGGTAATTTTGGTGATGAAAGATATATGGCAAGTGGCTGGATTTTGGCACATCGTTTTGGACATGCGATTTCAAGAAGCGATAATTCAACGGTTGGCGACTTATGGCGTAAATTTATAAAAAATCTAGCTGATATTTTTAAAGATATTTTATCAAAAGTTTACAATATCGAAGTTGATCTTAACATGCGTGGCAATTATTCTCAAATAAATAAAAATCAGAAGATATTAAAATTTGCCGCTCAGCAAATTGGGACTATGAAAAGTGCTAGAGAAAATAATTTACGTAATTGGTATGAATTTGCCTATGAATTATTAGCTCAATACTTAATTTCAGGTAAAATAAAGTTTAATCCATTACCAAAATCAATTATTATTGGATTTGGTCCTTATGGCAGAAAAGAAATGAGATATACTAAATCTGAAGAATCTCGTCAGGAGATAAACTCCAGTGAATTAGATTACTATGCTTCGACTATTGAATATCAGCTGGAAGATATCCTTGGAGCATGTTTGAATAAGATATTTGTGATGTGATTCATGATTAAACTATATAACATATTATTTGAATCTTGTGTGGGTCTAGTGGAAGAAATTACTGATTCACAGCGGGAGCAAATGAAAAGATTAAAACCGGACGATAAGATTACGGTTTTTCATGGCACTCCACTTTTTCGTTTGCCGCATTTGATTAATGGATTTGATTCTACTCAGGAGCATAAAAGAGATTATCGTGGTGGGGCTCATCGTGGTTTGTTTGTGACTCTTGATTGGGAAATGGCTAAACGCTTTGGTGGAGGGGCCATATTAGAGCTAGAAGTTAAAGCAAAAAACATTCACGGCACTGATTATGGAGGTAATATTGGTCGAGAACAGCAAATGAGCGATAAAACCGAAGAGTTTATAAAAGGAGAACATCCAGAAAGCTTTCGCCCATACCTGAATTATACAATGCTTCAAAAAGGAGAACCACAAGGTTTATTGATTGGTGTTGTTGGCCCAAATCAAATTAAACGTGTTTGGGTCCGTGAAGGGAATGATTGGAAAGATTATACACGTGAAGAGTATTTGAAAAAAGAGTCCGTGTATAATGTAGAATTTGGCAAAGAAAAACGTTTTAAAGAAGCCGGTATTGATTTATCAAGCCCAAAAATAAAATTAGATGAGTTTTTGAAAGCTTATGCCGTTGCTAATAATCGTGCCGGTGAAGAAGACAGTCTGAAACAATATTTGTTACGTTATGCTCGCCGTGATTTGGATGATCTACGGATTAGATTAGGTGATATGAGTATTGGCGGGAGCAATCTTGGTAAATTGGCATTAGAAAATATCATTCGTCAGCTTAAAAATGAGGCTGAGAAGCCATGAAATTATTTGAAATACTTTTTGAAGAAAATAGCATTGTAAAAAAGCTACATGGAAGCAATTTTTTATATCGATTAAAAGAATATGAAAAATTAAATGATGATGGATTGCCACAATATGCCGTTAATTATTCGGAATTTAATAAATGGGGTGTAAACCCCAGTGCAGGTTATTTTCCAAAAGGAATATATTTTTATTATTTGCACCCTAAATGCAGGGAACGTGCCGGAACGGGAACTGGATTTGCCACTAACAGGACATGGGTGAACATAGCTAAACTGAATTTAGATCGGTTTATAGTATTAGATCCAGGAAAACCTAAAAATTTTGGTAAAGAAAGTCTTGATGCAGCAATTAGTAAGCTAAAATCAAAGTATAAAGATTTAGTAGGTACTGGTGACAGGGCAAGAAAATCTTATCGATTTGAAGACCACTATAATGATATACCAGAATTCATTACTTTAGCTAGGATATTATCCCAGATGCAGGATGATGGTGCTGGTAGTTTTAATAAACTTTTACACGATGCTGGATATGATGGGATTCTAGATATGGCTGGCGTTTTTTTGCCAATTGAAAGTTGTCAGGGAGTACAAACATGGCCGGGTGCCGCTGATTATATTGAATCAATTAATACGCCATCTTCTATTAGAAGAAGCACTCCAACAGAAGACCAAAGAAGAAAAAACATATATAAGCAATTACAACATCAGAAAAATGGCGAGTTAGATTTGACCGAGGATGAATTTAGAGACATCATTGATTCATTTAAATCTGGGTTTTACTCTGGTGACACTGATAATAAATATTATTTAATGGATTTGCTTGGCGATCTTTTTGCCAAGATCAATTTCAATAGATTTGATCTTGATAATCCAGCGAATCGTGTTGCTCAGTATGTCGAAAAATATGGTTCGCAACTTTGGGATGCGTTTGAAAGAAATCCTACAACACCGAAAAATTTTTGGCAACAAAGGATAAATTCTAGTTTTGAGGATGTACGTTTGGCAGCAAAAGATAATTTACGGTGACGGATATAGCATCATTAGCTATAACATGTGGCCTAAGCTAGACTTTAGAAGTCTGTACTATTCAAAGGAGATAAAGATCTAAGAGATTCGAATCTCTCCTCTTTTTTTGTCCTCTGTTTCATTTCCGATGGTAGTCCATCCCTAAAACAAAGCCCTTGTGAGGCTTATTGTGGGCGTTGAATGATTGGGATGGATACTTTACGGTTCGGATGATTTCGTGGCACTGCTGGGGCTCTGGGATGGGTTTTAGCCGGTGACGCTTTTGTAGTACTTGCGGAATAGTTTGTTAGCTTCGCTTTGCACGAAGTTATGGATATAGTCTGTATCTTTTCCGATTTCGCTGGCGGTATCGTTTAGTAGTTTTTCACCAAGATTAAGGAGACGTTCAGCGGAATAAGGTCCGGTATATGTATAGGCGTTAGCGGTTCCTAGATTAGCGTTTATTGCTGTTAACGAATAGCCTGTGAGCCCGCAGTCATCATCTTCTGTTGGTGTTTTTGGGCCTTCTAGTTTATCTATTTTTCTGTCTGGCCAAGTTCCTTGGGCGTCGAAGTATTTTTTTACGAATTTACCTTCGTCTTCTTCGAAACTATTGCCATGGTTATCCAGTTCGACTTTTTTCCAATCGCTGCTGTTTTCTATTCTTGTCCAAGTTTTTTTGGCGCTGTTGGATGTTGAAGAGCTTCTGTCTGAAGTGATAGGTCCACCGGCTACTTTGGACATCAAACAATACATGAAATATCCAGCAGCTGGGAACAGTGGACTTGCGACCATGATTGAGATTGATGCTGCACCAGAGCAGCTACCGCCACTATTATCGGTATCTAGTTCGGCGTAGGCAGCGATCCATTGATCAGGAGACAAGTACCTATCGTCTCTTAATCTGGTCTTGAATGCTTGTATGTTGACGAGAACATATTCGGAATCGCTATCGTTGATATTGATGAGAGCATATTTGGAGCCAGAGAATCTATCTGGATTTGTATCTCTGATTGGTTTTTCAACAGCAGTAGGTTCGTTTGTTGGCTCAGTTTGTTCGAACAGTATTGGATATAGCTTCATGAGCTATAACTAGTCGGATTAATCTGGAGCTTGTTTGTTAGACAGGAAATAATTGATCGAAACCACGGTCATAGATGTAGTTGATAATTGTAGAAATTAGTATTTCAAAAGTTTGAAAGGTTAAGTGTAATCTAATTGAGTGCGTTCTACTACCTGTGTTTTTTGTTCTTCTATCTGCATATATTCTTCGACGATTGAGTATGCTTTTTTTGCATCGAATTCCTTGCAACTAAATGCATCAAATTGAAATGTGCGAGTGAGTGGCCACACATGTATTGATATATGCGAACAACTTATCATACAAAAAGCACTAGTTCCACCAGAATCTGCAAAAGCCGTATAATCCAGTTTTGTTGGATCGACCTCGACGACTTTGAATATCGGACCTAAAATCACATACATTCCCAGAGACTTTACCAAAGCTTCAAACATCGCAGAAATATTTTCGTTAGAAAACGTAGAATCGTTTTTCACGAGGCCATCGATTATTAAATGTGTGCCTTTGAAGGCGGGTCTAATTTCAGACATGCTGCACCTCCATAACTATCATACTTGTTGTTTTGCCTTGATTTTGGAGCATGTCCCAGAAAAATTTATCCAAATAATCATGCGAGAAAACTTTTGGATCTTTTACGGTTGCGTCTACCGTGATATGTGGTCCAGCCATTGTTTATACCTCAAGAAAATCCATAACTAGTTGGCGAAATAAATTTATTTTTCTTGAATTAATTAATAGATAATATTGTGATTGTGGCGTGTTCAATATAGCACATTATTAACGCAACTATAACATTTCTATATTTTTTATGTGACTTAATATATTTAAGAAGCATGAATACAATAAGTTTATTCGGAATACTTTACGAAGGTCTTCTTAAGATTCCACCAAAATTATCTACCGAAGTAAAAAAAGATGCCGCTGGCATTATGGCCGCAAAATATTATGTTATTGCTAAAAAAGTTTATGCTGATAGAATAGAATTAAGCAAACAAATAGTAGAAGACAAAAAACATTTTGAGTCTATCAGTGATAAGCTTGCAAAAAAAGTATCAGATTTGGGAAAAGAATTAGAAAAGATAGAAATCAAAGGTCAGGATTATGAAACATCAGTAACAAGACCTATAGAATTAGATAAATCATTACAGTTTGCGTTATATAGAAACACACTTGATCGTGATATAGTGACCAGGATTACATTAAGAACATATATGTCTTCCAATAGCGATGAACGTGCAATTGATATGAAATATTTTAACTCTTCAGGAGAAGAAATTGCAGAAGCAGAGGAAATTCATAGTTTTGAAACACATGTAAAAAATTACATAGATTATCTTGTGGATTATGATAAAGATGTTGAAAGTATCAAGGATTACAGAGAAGAATCAGCATCACTTATTGATCATTTAGATAGTCTACGTACTTCTCAGAATCAACTAACAAACATAATTGGCGATAGTTATGAAAAAGCTATAAATCAATGGGGATTTAACGGAACATATGGTTTGTTTTTAGATATGTTCCAAGGATGGAGTCCAGGCTCTAAACCTATTGATTTATCTAAGGTTATAAAAAACGAAAAAGGTGATACCGTTTCTTTATATGTAAAATTTGTTTTTCAAAAAGAAAATGAAAAATTAGAAAATGCTGGCCATTATAGTGGTAGAGTCAGTGATAATTTTTATAGTATCAATATAGTGATACCATTTATACCTGATAATAATTTAAATATATATAAAATAGATGAAGTTTTGGAAGAACTAAACTCAACAATTGATCATGAACTTGGGCATTTAGTTCAAGATTTGTTGCAACATGCAAAACTGGGTTACTCAAGAAGAATGGGAAGAGAAAAATTTGGATATCCAAGCAAAAAAATATCACAAAAGACACCAGAAATAAGCCCAGAAGGAAAATGGAATGAGAGACATGAAGTGCGAGATGTTGAGTTTTATACACGTCTCGGTGATAGCAAGGTAAGAGCAGAAAAAATACTGGCTAATAAAAAACGTGATACTTTGAAGACAAAACTAGATGCTTTTAAAGCAATCGTTGGAATAAGAGATCCATATTTGCGATACTACCAGGAATTTTATAAAGATCCATGGTTTGCGGTACTTAAAAAAGAAAACCCTGGCAAATGGGCTAAGGCCGTAAAGGAGTTATATAAATCTTTAGCTGAATATTTTACTGAGCCAGTTGCAATAAAAAAAGTGTTTAAAAAACAATGAAGTTAAGTAATATATTATTTGAATCTGATGATACTGACTATCGTGGAGAGCATTCTGCACCAGGGTCTGATGATGCTCCAATGTGGGATGTAACAAAAGCAGTCTATCCTGAAGATTTTTATTCTGCAAATGGCGCTAGATATTATGGAGACAATGCAGGCGATGCATCAGATCAAATTGTTGTAGCTTTAATTAGAAACGTTAGAAATAAACCAAGAGCACGAATAAAGATATATCGTGCAGTTCCAAAAGAACTAAGCTTACAAGAGCAAATTGATAATTTGATAGCAGAAAAGAAATATATATTAAAATATGGAAAAATACCAAAAGATGTTAAAACATCACTAGATAGAAGACTAGATATAAGTAAGTATTATGAGCATATATCGGATATGATTGATAGTTTACAGAGCCGTATTGATGCTGGCGAAAAAGATAAAACTGGTATTGAAAAAATAAATAGTGGCGATTGGGTTACAATATATCGTCCTTATGCAAAAGAACATGGTCTGTCATCTCTAAGAGGAAAATATAAGATATTATCTATGACAGTGCCCGCAAAAAATTTATTCACAGACGGAAATAGCATTTACGAATGGGGTTACATAGAGAACGTTTAGTCATGCTCATAGCGTTGATTAAATAATTCTTCGCCGCCTTGAATTATTTCATCTACAAGATCTTGTGGGCTTTTATAAGCTTTTTCTGAAACATCTCTAATGAGAAGCCGACCTGCTTTAATCAAAGCATTGGGATCTAATGGACCAGAATACATATAGGCATTTTCCGTTCCGAGTTCGTCGATAGTGTTGCCAATTTTAACATTTTTCATACCTTTTTTTGGTGCTGGCAATATACAATCATCCGATGGATCTGTAGTTTTAGGAGCGCTAGATATATTTGCAATTATTTTATTTGGGTGCATCCCTTCAATATCGACAAATGTTTTTTGCTGTTGCAGATAAAAATTATCAAGATCTAGCTTTTGCCAATCACCTGATTTTTCTATTTTGCTCCATGCTTTTTTTGCTAAATCTGTTGTTGAATGAACACGATCACTTGTCAAGTAAACGCCTAAATGTTTCGAACTTAATGCATAAAGTAGTGAACCTGCGCCTGGGAATTTACCACTTGCAACTACTTGTTCGATTTCTCTTGCGGGCTGACAGTTTTTCTGCGGATCTTTAATTTCAATTGCGCCAGCGCACCATTCGTCTAGTGGTATTTTGACACGATCTACAATTAACTCTTCATAAGCCTGTTGATTTACAAGTACAAATGTTGAACCATGTACAAATAGAGCAAAATCTTGATCTGAATAATTAATATATTCTTTTTTCCCATCATTTTCAAATAAAATTGGGTAAAGTTTTAGATGTTTCATGATTAATATTTATAGTATTTAGAAAATAATCTATTAGAAAATACTTGAATTTCTTCTTTTAGTTTTCCAATAGGTTGATCTATTAATTTACTAATTTCACTAAGCAATTTATTACCGTTTTCGATCAATGGAAATGGATCAAGTCCACCTGTATAAATATAAGCATCAGCTGTGCCAAGACGTTTATTTATAGTTTTCACAGTTGACCCAGATGGTAAATTGCAATCATCGCTTACTGATGTGGTTTTAGAAAATGGGCTAGCTTTCATTTCTCTTTCTGGCCAATTTCCATTGATATCAAAATATTGATATCCTTGTTTTTCTCCATAAGGGCTCAGGACTTCTGAAGAATAATTATCTAGTGGTATTTTTTGCCAATCACCGGAAGGCTCAATATATTTTGCCCATGTTGCTTTGGCGGGTTCTGAGGTTGATGATTCTCTGTCACTTGTAAGTGGTTTTCCACGATATTTTGAAAGGAAACAATACATTGCGTAACCGGCTTTTGGATACATTGGGCTGGCCACAACATAGCTTACTTCATCAGCGCCAGAACATTCATTTTCTTTATTTGGATCAATACCAGCACTTGCCACTAACCATTTTTCTATTGCCATGAATTTAGTTTTACCACCTACTTCTTCACGGTTTGTATAATTCGGTACATTAATAAGTATGAGATTTTTTCCTGCTCCGGTATCAACTATTGCATAATCGGGCGCAATGAATCTACCAGGGTTTTTTTCGGCTGGTATTTCTTTAGTTGTTTGTTTTTCTTCTTGTTCAAATAATATAGAATAAAGTTTCATATGATTAAATATTTAGTTAGAACAAGGAAAAATATGAAAAAAGATATAATGGTTATTGAGGAAGGAGCTATGGATTGGCTTCATGCTGGTTTGGATTTAGCCGGTTTAATTCCTGGTATTGGCGAACCATTTGATGCCGCAAATGCAATTTTATACGCCAAACAAGGTGATTGGATGAATGCAGCCTTATCTGCTATATCTATGGTTCCAGAAATTGGTGATCTTTTTGGTAAAGGTGGGAAAATCGTTTTATTATTAGAGAAATTAATAACCAAAGGAGGTCGTTCTGGTAAGCTTGCAGAGAAAATTTTACAGCACGCTCCACAAATTGTAAAAACAATTACCGAAGGATTTAAAAAATATAAAAATAATAAAACTAAAATTACAGCTTTCTTAGATGGTCTCAGCCAAACCCAAAATGAAAAACTAAAAGGTCTTGCTCCCTATGCGGAAAAGATAAAACAGTCATTGAGTAAAGTAGAAAAGGCATATGATAATATTGTTAAATTATCACAGGCTGTTTCAAAAAAAGAAGAGAACCCACAAGAGCCAGAAATTGATAAAAAAGAAGCTGAAAATCTAATCAAAGAAATGGTCTTTGAAGAAAACTTAAAGACCATTATTATCAACGAAATAAGATTACAAATTAATAGATGATTTTTTCCAGTATCCACGGCTAGGTGTTGGGATATTATATTGGCGGCATCGACGCTCAACAGTCTTTGCTGATACACCATATAATTTCCCAATCTGACTAACAGGAATTTTACAAACTAATAGAGTTAGTTCTTCACTTGTTATATCAAAAATACGACGTTTTCCCATTCTGCTTTCACTTGCATTTCTTATGGGTATATTATATTTTCGTAATCTATCGCAAATGGTCGAAACATCAACATTCAAAATTTTTGCTATATCATGTGTTGATTTTTTAAGAAAAATATATTGCTCATATAGCCAATCCTTGTCAATGCCAGTTATCCAACCTGGATGTTTTTCTCCTAGCATTTTTTGTCGACGTTTTTCTATTGTTTTGGCAGATTGTTTTTTTCCAATATGAGTTTTTCTAATTTTTTCTTTTGTTTGATCGCTGGCTTTTTTTCCAATATTTGCTTTTCTAAGTTTTTCTTTTGCATCATCTGACATAATACGATTTCGACTAGAATCGCCTATTTTTTTCCTAGTTTCTTCTGTGTGAGTTTTACCTTTCATTGGGCTTTCTTTTCCGTAATATGGATGATCGGAACCTTTTTTATATTGAGTCGATCCTTTTCTTGGCCCTTTTGGAGAAGAAAAATTCTTTTCTATTGTAGGATTACAATTAAAATTATATACGTTATTTTTTCCATAAGCCAGAATTGCTTCTTTAATCCAATATTCTTCTCTAGACAATCTCTCCTCTTTTGATGCGCCCTCTAATACATCAATAATATGATATTCCAAAAAATCATCATTTCCCAGCATATCTTTACATTTCTTATAATCCGCCAATAAAAAACTATTGGTCTTTCTTCCGTTTGTTAGTGTTTGTTTATGATCTTGCCACCTATTTTTTAATTTACAACTTTGGCCAATGTAACTTCGATTCGTAACCCTGTTCCGTATCTCATATATCCCAGAATTTGTAAATTTATTGTCGTAAAAAAATAACATCCATATCCCCATATGGATACATATTTTTCACCATAAATTTTATTTATGAAATTTTGAATAGTTTATTTTGGAAGCAAGAATATCCAAAATCGCTACGGTCCACGAGCCCTACAATAACATCATTTTCTTGCACGTTTATCTCACCTTTCCAGCCCCAAATGAAACAAGTATATTCTTTGTTTAGTTCTCCAAACAACCGCAGTTTGACATATTCTTTGTTGGTTTTAGTAATTGCCTTCGTCGCACCAGCAACGATACCCCAGTAATTTCCTTTTTCACACCAATTATCAATTGATTCAAACCCAAGACTTTCAAGTTTTGCGTGTACTTCTGGTGGTACAATTAAGCTAATATCAACAGAGCCTGCTAAATCTTTGGTAAACTCCAGTTTTTCTTTCTTGGTCCAATCTTCCATGGACTGAACATCTTCAATAGCTTTCTCCAAAAGTTGTGTTATATCATTGTTTTTCTTACGATTTGTGATACGTTTAAATTCATCAAACTTATCGATCAAAACAGAATATAGCTGCTTGTAATTCTTAAACTGTTTCCCTTCTCCTACTATATCCATAGAACCCATCGCTTCCAGTTTAATCAAAGTTGTAAGAGCACGTTTGTTGAATTTCGTATGCCTCCATGTTCCATCTTTATTTACAATTAAATCTCTGACGGAGGTATAAGGACGATAATCTTTAAGCTCTGTTGTAACTGTTTTACCAACATATTTCATTGATGAAAAACTTGGAACCAGTGTTTTTTTATTCTCTGTATCGATAATAAACTCATAATCTGACTTATTGATGTCTGCCTTAGAGATCTTATAACCCAACATCTTTGCTTCTTTAATTGCAACCATCTTGGGATCTTCCTTCCCAGCTGCTTTTCCTTTGTCGGATGTACAGTAATCAATATATGTTGCTACCCATTCATCTTGAAAGTAATGCTGAAGCCAAGCACACTGATAAGCCACGCACGCATAGCAAACACTGTGTGCTTTGTTGAAAGAATATCGAACATATTGCTCCATGTAATCAAAAATTTTATAAGCTTCTTCTTTTTTAATTTTAGAATGTTCATCGCACCCTTTGGCAAATTCTTCACGCAAACGATTGCGTTCCGCAGCTGATTTTTCTAGGTTTGATAGATCTCTTTTAGTAAATGCTTTACGAACGTCGTCTGTTTTATCAATTGGAACACCCGCTAGTTTGTTAAAAATAAGCTGGATTTGTTCTTGGTAAATCAAGACATAGTTTGTTTCGGCCAATACTTGTTCTAGTGCTGGGTGTGGTAATGAAGCTCTTGCTTCTTCAATATCAGTCCGGTTCCGCAACAGTAGTTTATCGACACCGGCATCTAATGGACCGGGACGAAATGTAGCGGTAATCATTGACAGATCTTCAATTGTCCTTGGCTTTAGCTCTGATGTGAATTTTTTCACATTATCTGCAATCCACTGGAATGTACCAACTTCGTTGCTGTTCCAGAAAATATTTTTATAAACAGCTAAATCATCAAGATTGTTATTATCTGGATGTACGTTCTCATAATACCATTTTGCAATTTCTGCAAACGGCACTGCGTTTTTACCTGTTTGTTTTTTAATGATTCGTTCAATACATTTTTCAAACATGCGTAGAGTGCCAAGTCCGAGAACATCATATTTCAAGACACCAAATGACTCAAGATGTCGATAGTTTTGGCCTTCTGGCCATGGAGTTTGGAACTTATTACCAAACTTAATAATTGGCATTTCGTCTTGATTGCCAGTATAAATACCTACGCCAGATGCATGAGTGCTTAATCCACGCACTTGCTTAAAAAGCACTTTGATAGAAGATTCCAAAACTGGATATTGTTCAATTAATCTGTTGAACGTTGGTGAATACTTCACTGCTTCCTCAAATGTCAGAACCCATGTACCGGCATCAAAATCTTCTTGTTTTCTAGCAGCTTCCCTAGCCTCTTTTTCTATTTCAAAGGTTGCTTTGTTGATCTCTTCAAACGGCAAGCTATACATACGTGATAGATCTTTGATAAGTGATTTAAGCTTAAGTTGGTTAAAGTTAGTCACAGGCACAACTGCACCGCTTCCAAAGTGGTCAGTGATAAGTTTAAGCGCTAATTCTCGATCAGCGTAGTCAAGATCAATATCAACAGCCCCAACTTTATGAATTGTAAGCATGCGCTCAAACAAAAGACCGTATTTAATTGGATCAATTTGAGTAATATTAAGAACATACAGCACAAGTGATCCTGCTGCTGAGCCACGCCCTGCACCAGTAATCATGTGATTTGTCACAACTTCTAGAATTTTAGCATAAGTTAAGAAATACTTTTGCATATTAAGATGTTTGATGACATTCAATTCATTCTTTAGTCTATCAATATATTTGTCATCATGATTCTTTTTACGGAATCGCATACCTTTGATGCAGCGATCAACAAGTTCTTTAAATACTAAATCATCTTCGCTTGCATCAGCGAATTTAGAACGTAAAATCTCAAGACGATCTTTGTCAATAAGCTTGGTCATGCTAGGATATTTTACGGTTGTATCGAATTTGACATCGCCAATCATTTGATGAGCAATATCATGAGTACGTTCGATAGCATCTTTCATCAATTCATCGTCATTATAAACTTCAGGATAAACTTCCTTACAATATCGGATATAAGAATCCCACATTTGATCTTGATTTTTTGGATATAGTTCACATTTAATATCACTGATAGATTGTGGAATCTTTGCGAGGTCAACCTCACCCTTTGTTTTTGTGGCCCATGCCATAGCTTTATAGATTTCACGTTCCTTCCAATGTGCAGGATCAGCATAATGTGAATCACATGTCATGACAAGTTTTGTATTTGTGCGCTTAGACGCTTCAATTAAATGATAATTTGAAAGATGCTGTTGTCCAAGACGATTTGCTTGTAGCTCAATAAAGTAATTCTCTTCTCCAAGAGCATCTTTGAATTGACCGATAACATCTGAAAGTTCTGACTGAATTAGTTCTTTATTTGTGTCATTGGGCATCCATAGCGTATGGTCTTTTTCAATTTGATGATCAAAAATAACACGACTCAAACGTCCCGCAATGCATGCTGAAATTGCAATAATATTGCCGTTAGAATATTTGCGAAGCATATCAAAGTCAATTCTTGGGTATTTATAAAACCCCTCAATGTTACTTTCCGTTACAATACGGAAAATAGATTTCAAACCAGCACTGTTTTTAGGCAGTAGTACAATATGGTTGCGCTGATAAAGAGGATTTGACCATTTGTTCGACTTTGATTCTTCTTCATTTTCAACGGAAGTTGTTTCTTCTTCGTCTGGCGCAGAAACTAAATCTTCGTTAATTGCCGCAAGATCTTCTTCTGTCTTGGACATATCATCACTGAAAGCATTAACTGCTTTTGACTTAGATTTAGCCTTTGCAATCTCAGATTTACGTTTTTCTAGCTTGTCAGCATCATATAGTTCACGCCATTTCGAAAGAGAATCGATGAAATAGCCTTCGATGCCAGGAAGACCCTTAAATTTCTTACCAGCTTTATTTACTTTCTGCTCATGCAACTTGAAAAATGAAACACCTTGCATGTTTCCATGGTCCGTCAGAGCCATGGAATCTGATCCATTTTTAATAGCCCAATCAATGTGTTTGTCTGGTAAGTCCAGTGCATCCCCCGGTGATCCAACGCATGAATGTCCATGAAGATTTGTAAAACGATTTGGTTTGATAATAAACGACATTGTTAGCCTGTTGTGTTAAGTGTTCTCTGACACTATAAAGCATTCAAAATAGTCTGTAAAGAACTATTTAATCCTATGATTAATTGGAAAAAGCCTGACTTGCAAGAAGAAATTGAAGAAATTGAGCGTGCAGCTGTTGATTTAGATATAGACGCATCTAAATTATTTGAAGATGCTAAAAAAGGAAAAATAATTGATTTATCCGATGATATTTGGAGTAAATTAGATAATACCGATTCGTGGGATATTAAATCAATCGAAGATGCAAGAGTGCTTGCCGATGAGTATGACAAAGACATTGAGAGCCTCATTAGAGGCTTTGAATCAGGCAAAGCGTCAATCCCTTGTCCAATCGTTCTTAAGCGACAGGAGGGTGGTTATTATTTGATTGCGGGCAATACTCGTCTTATGGTAGCAAGAGCATTTGGAATGATTCCTAGAATCTATCTCGTGGAAGATAACCAAGAAGAAGGGGAGCATATTCTTCAAGAAATTCTATTTGAAGCAATCGGCCAAAGTATTATCGTAGGCACTATTAAAAATAAAAACATTGTAAACCTGGATTATCACGGTAAAAATCCAGGAGGTTCTGGCATGAGAACAGTTGAACCGGTTTGTCTAGGGTATAATAAAAGAAATCGTTTGGTGCTTCGGGTATGGGATGAAGCTGGTGCCTCTCATACTGGTTTTACCGGAAAACAACCATTACCTGGATGGCGATTGTTACGTGTTGATAGAATAGTATCTTATAATCCTACAGAGGAGCAATTTACTCAAGCAAGACCAAAATACAATCCTAGTGGCGATAGAAGTATGGCAAGAGTGATTGTGAATGCTGATTTTAGCATGCCAGCAACGCCACCTGTATCTCCCGCACAACCTGTGTCTCCCGCACAGCCTTCGGAGCCCATCGAAGGAACAAGTCCGGTCAAGGAGTTAACTGAATCTAGAATTTATAAAGGATTATTTATTGATTAGCGGTGATTGGAGCTAGAATTTCTGAAGTCAAAACGCCAGAAGAATATAAATCAGCTATTTTTTTCATGACAGAAAAAGGTATTGATGAGCTTTCATTGTTTTCACGTGATAATTTAGCAATTGCTTCTTTGTTTTGTGTTTTTAAAGCTTCAGCTAAATTTTTAATAAATTCATTGGTTCTTCCGCCCAATGCAAAATTACGTAATGCAATGAATTCATAGCTCTGCGTGTCAATTAAACCGGATTTATTAATAACCTCAATACCAAGGCTAGGAGCTATATTTATTAGATACAGCGTAGTTGCTGCTTGATAGAATGGTGGTTTTTTAAATATTTCTGGATTTGTGTTGGTTGATGACAGTTTTTTAATATCTTCAATGGTTGCTGTATCTAAATTTTCAAAGTATGCATAATATGGATCAAAATCTGCCCAATAATCTTGTTTAGGATTATATGTTTGATGCGATATTTTCGCCATATCTAATACTTGTTCTATTGATAGATTTTCTTTAGTTATTCTATCAACAAAATCAGCAAGAACATCAATATTATTTAAAGTAAGAGAACCTTTGGCATCTGGATAGTATAGATATGGAAGTAATGGTAATGATATTTTGTCTATTATTTTCCTCATCATTACAGTATATTCATCATTTTCCATATAGTCGCTTTGTGAGAAAATGTCGTAAAAATCTCTTAAATGTTTTTTAAATGCTAATCCATCCATTCCTTCCGTAGATTTTAAGAATTCCTCGGATCGTTTTTCGGCTGTGATTAGTTTTTTGACAAATGGAGTAAGTACGTTTATTATTTCCTGCGGATAATATTCAATGAATTCTCCTAACGTTACTGCATTGTCTAAGGCATCAAAGAATTCGACATCTTTGCTATTTGGATATACCGCCACGGCTAGTTTATTGAATATTTTCTCCGTAGGTAATTTATCAATTATAAAATAGAATTCTATCCCACGATCTGCATATGATGTGTAATAATTCTCAGATTGTGTCGCAGATATGCACCATTTAGTTCCAAAACCATAATAGCATGAAGCTTCCATTGACTCTGGTTTAACAATGGTAAATCTATCGTTTTTGAAGATTAATTTTGAAGATTTTTTAGCTTGTTTTTTTAGTTCTGTTTTAGAATATTGAGGCAAATCCTCGACAGCATCCTCAAGATCTTCTAGTTTTTTGTATGATTCAATATCACTGTTTGTTATCCATCCAAGTTTTATTCCTTTGTCAAAGGCTAAAATAGATTTTTTTATTATTTCGACGGTATTTAATATAGCTCGTGGCTGCTGAGAGCTATAGAGATCATATTTTATTTTTAATTGCTTTGCGATCCAAAAAATATATTTCTGGTATTCTTGGCCAGAAAACATGTCGATATAATTGGCCATTTCTGGATATTTTGATTTTACATCATCAATACGAGCTTCTAATAATAAGGTTAACCTTGGGCCAATCCCTTTTGTACCTTGAGTTTTCTTTATGAAATATTGTTCTTTTACGAGAGATTTTATAATTTGTTTTAGGATGTGATGATTCATGAGATTAAATATATCTCATGTCAGTCTTCTGATTTCACTGAAGATATATCTTTACGAATAGCTTTAGTTTCCGTTTCCAGTTTTGTCTCTAGTTTTTTTATTTGATCTTTTAAATGACGCACTTCTTCAAGTATTGCTTTTAGGTACTCGTTTTGTTGTTTTTCGTTCTTGCTTGTAGACATTTTTATATACCTTTTTGTAAATGATTGTTAGATTTGATTTAGAAGCTGCTTGATAGCTTCCATTATCCCATTGAACCCTGACCATTTCGCTATTTATACTATCATAAGCAATCCTTCCACGAAAAGTCTTGGAACCTGACTTTTGCTCTACTCTTTGACCAATTAAAAATATTGGATATTTTGGAACCCATGTTGGATCACGCATATCGACTACACTTCCAGAAGTTTCAACTACAGATCCTGTTACAGATCCTGTTGTTAATAATTCTAATTGTGATAAACGCTGCCGTTCAAGTAATTCTTTACGCAAAGCAAAATCTGCCTCACGTGCTTCTTTTGTTCGCCGTAAAACTTCTTCTTTTGTTGGGCGACCAATTTTCTTTTTAGGCGCAGCATTTTCAGTTGTTTTATTTTTTGGAAGTTTTGAATTTACGCTCATATGAATATTATATACTCTAACGAAAGAAGAATCAAGCATTTATACAACTGCCCAAAAAGTTTAATATATGCGACATTAATATATATTAAATATAACCAATAAGCTATTGGGTTAAAAATGAGGATAACATGCAAATTACAGTAAAACAACTAAAACAATTAATTCGTGAAGCCGTAGAAGAAGCCTACAATGAAGGTGAAATGGAAGAAGAGACTGTAGAAGAATGTGGATATGGTATGTCCGCTGAAAAGGAAGATGGTGGTCCATTACGTCGTGACGTTATGGAACAAGATGAAAGATTTCTTGAAGAATATCTTGCTGAAGCAAAAAAAGCAAAAGAAGATAAAAAGCCAGCAAAAAAATTGCCAGCTTTTATTGTTAAAGCGCAAGAAAAAGCTGCTGCAAAGAAAAAAGCTGCTGCCGAAGCCGCAAAGAAAAAACCAGTAGCTAAAAAATAATTTTACTCATAACCAATTTGATTATTAAATAATCCACAATCACAACTATGCCAATCATTATGCCAAAAACAATCTTTGGCATGTTCTTCTTGTTTTACACGTGGAGAATTTAAGCTACGTGGACCATGATATTGGTTTTCCATAACAGTACCCACTTCATTCCATCTACCAAACATTTCATACCATTCTGGAAATGTTCTATCACCAGCTTTAAGCCGGATCATGTTTTCTTTAAATGTTTCGGCGCACTCTTTTAACTCTTCGATAAAGTCAAATACGGATATAATGATTGGTTTTTCTTCTTGACTCATTTTATTATTTCCTTTAAATCTAAAATATATAAATTATACATTGACTCTTCAACTAAAACTTTCCATACAGTATATTTTTTTATGTTGTGTCGATAAATTATTGGCTCAATAACCATTCCAATTTTACCTACTAATTTTTTAGTCCAAAGTGGTTGATCACCAGCATCAATAATCTCAACTAACAGTCCGGCCCTAATCATTCCTGATCTGTGGTTTCATTTTCAACAACTTCCATGGATTCTTCTACAGATTCCAATGCGGGCTGTTTTTCTCGATATTGGACTGCAAACCAACATCCAACACGGCAAACATTCCAACTTTCATATTTTATTTCTTGATTGTTCATTTTTTTCTCCTTGAAGTATTTTACGTTAAATTTTAGTAATGTCCGTTTCGGATAGATTCTATGTTGATAAATAATTTATGTTTGTCAACGGCACTTGTATGATGGCTATGCACAGTATCACAATCATCATCACATCGCTCAAAAATTTCAGATTCACACTCAATAATTTTATTGCATGAGCAGAAAACCCACACCCTCGTCCTGTGGGATGAATGCGATTCATTTTAATATAATTTGAACAAAAACATATTTTGCATAATAATTAAAAACGTCGGAGCAATTAATTTTTCCGATATCGTTCGGAACGAACGATTACGAGCATGGAGAGAATATAAAACCAACTGGCTTGCCAGCGGTAATTTTCGGTGAAGTGCTTAAAGTTCTAGAGACAAACTCTTTAGAAGCTCACAGGCTTGTCCTGTGAGTAGTTCACAGTAACAGAGGCCACAGAACATGTCAAATTGTTAATTTAAATTATTTTTTTAACGTTTTTAAAACTTCTTCTTTTACAATTGTTTTTAAATTGTATCTTTTAAATTTTTCTTCAACTTCTGGATGATCCGCAAGAAATTTCTCCATTTTCATTATCTCTTCTGGAGATAAATGCACTGGTTTTTCTTCGGGCAACTCTACTGGTTCTTCATCAGATAACTTTTGCGTGTATTGATTTTTTGGAAATATTTGCATATGGATCTCTTTCAATTTAAATAGTAAATTATTTTGATTCATCTTTTTCAGAAGATAGGAAATTATTACCTTTATCCGTAATATTGAAAATGGTTACATGTTTATGAGAGCCAGGGCGATGATTACCTTCATTGTCTAATTTGGTTTCATTTATCTCTTCAAACTCTGCAAGGTTATTATTACGAATATAATCAAGTAGATTATTTATTTGATCTGGTATGTTTGATATCAAACCATAATCTAACGCTTCACCTGTCTGATGAGCAGATATACCTTCTGGGTACTGATAAAGGATTTCTTTTGCTTTTTCAATAAGCCGTCCAGCTAAAGTTTTAGGCATGATTTTAAGCATTGTATTTGGGATAAGTTTTGTATTTTCTTCCCATACACTAGCTATTTTTGACGCTATCTCACCAGCTTTACTATTACAGCTTTTGCAATCTACTGCATATAGCTTGATAAGAAATTTGCTACCTTCTCTTTTCCAAATATCAAACATGGCAGAAATCTGCCTATCAGATAATCGCAAGCCACTTGTTATAACTGGTTGTTTGTATCCAAGCCTAAGTGCTGCTTTATCCATGATATCAGCGAATTTTTTCGCATCGTCGGATACATTCATGTCTGAGTCAACAGATTTATACTCGAAAAGAATATCGTATAGCTTGATTTTATTTTTTAAATGTGTCATGAAGTTAAATATTAACTTCTCAAGGATTTAGTAAAGATCCGCCTTTGGCAATCACCCAAGCGTCAATCATGTCTCCGTTGCTGGAATCGTAGACTTCTTGATTTTTCCTGGAGCCAGTTTTAGCAATGTGTTTTTTGTATGGAAATTCAGGGTGCAGAGCGATAACATAATCTTTAACTTGTTCTTTCTTCGGTCGTTTGTCGGCTTTATTATTTTTAAAGCCTACAGCTTTTCTTGCGCTTGATACATTAACATCAATGACTTGCGCTCCAAAAGCTTTATGGGATAAATATGATAATAAGACATTGAATTTTGCAAGAGTTATCAAAGTATCAGCAGAAGAAAATCCCGGCATGAACATTTTAGCGTTCGCCTCAACAAAGATTTTATCTATATTTCTACCATTTACTAACTTCTTTATTTCTTCTATACCTCTATCAGCTTTATCGAACATAGTTATGCAGCTAGTTGGGAATTTTATAGCATCTAGTAAAATTAAATTTAAATTTTTGTCTAAAATACATACACCAGTGCAGCTAGTCGATATATCAAGGCCACAATAATATGATTCCTTGTCATTTTCGCCAACGTCTTTTTCTTTGTTTTTCTTCATTTTTAAAATTCATTTCTTTTGTGTCTATAAGACAGATGCATTAATTTTTTTGTATACCAGAATGCTTAACCCAATCAGGAATGCTGTGATTGATTTTATCATCAATTAGAATATCAAAAGTTTCTTCTTCAGGATTATTTTTAATAATAAAACCAACACTGTCTTCTAGGAAATTATTATATTCTCTCTTCCTCCAGAAAAAAGCACCTCTGATTTTTTTCAATTGCACCAAACAACCGGGCTTGATCCATGAATTATCAGGCACACCAATCGTACCCGTGAGGTTTGCACCCCAAAGATTTGCGCCCGTGAGATTTGCATCCGTTAGATTTGCGCCATAAAGGTATGCGCCGACAAGTGATGCATATGCGAGGTCTGCGCCTGTGAGATCAGCACCCGTTAGGTTTGCATCACGTAGATCTGCACCAATGAGATCTGCAACTTCACCTTGCTTGCCATCAGTTTCAATCCAAAGCTTGTGCAAATCAATAATTTCTTTTATTTTAGATGCTTCCATAAATTATATTTTATAGAGTCTGCCATAAAAAGTCAAACTGTTTATGTTTTAACAGAAATTATTGATTCTTATTATTTTTTTCGGAACTTCCTTTTTTCTGCGTTGTCAAATTAATAGACAGATATTCAACTGTCAGATTCTGGAGTAACCATGGCAACACAAAAAAACAATAAAGTAGGCGAATCGGTTATTGAAATAAGTATTCTTTGGGGAACTTCAGTTCTTCAAGTGGCGCATATAAATCAAGATAAAAGTTTTTTGCTAACAAGCACCAAAACAACAAAAGATGATTCTCATTTTATTGTTGGTTCTGAAGTGCTCGGTCATCTAAATGAATTGCCAGTTGTTTATAATAGCAAACTAATGCTATTAGAGAATACAGAATTGAAAATAAATGATAAAAACTGTACTGTTAAAGATCTTATTGGTTCTGGACAAATAATCCCAGCAAATTTTATTGAAGATGCATATGAACTGGATATGCAACCATCAACAACTTACCATATGAAATTTGGCATTATTACAGTAATCGCCAAAAAAGTTGCGCCAGCAATGAAATTAGCACATATAAGAAAACATGATCCCGCAATCATTGGAGCAAGCATATGCTCCGCTGTTGCTGTTTTTGCTTCAGTCTTAACAATAAATGCACTTGCAAATGCAGATAGCAGCCTTTTAATGCAAGGCAATGAAGAAGATCGCTTGAATGATCTTCGTGCATTTATCCAGCGTCAACAAGACCGCCAAACAGAACAGCCTCAAACCGTTAGCGATAGCCAAGAATCAACACAATCCAGTTCTAGCCATTCTGGGCCTACTGGACAAATGGGAAATCGCCAGTCTACAGTTAGAAATGCTCGCCGTGCGATCCGAAATAACAATGAACTTCCTCATTTATCCCGTCTAGAAGCACGTGATGCGGTAGCCAGCAGAGGTATATTTGCGGCTCTAGGTAACTCAAGCGCTGCTTTTAATGGAGGTTCATCTGGTATCGTATCTCCGTTTGGAAGAATGACAGAATCTGGTTTGGAAAACCAAAATGCTAACGGAAACTTAAACGGAGATTCAATCGGTGATTCTTTTGGTTACAATGGACTGGGCCAAACTGGTACAGGTTGGGGCGCTAACGGATCAACCGATGGACTTATAGGACTTGGCAGATTAAGTACAAGAGGACGGGGCAATGGAGATGATCAAAGATATGGTACTGATCGTGGCTCAAGCCTTCATAATAGAGCAAATCATGGCCCAATAGTTCGAACAGCATCTCCAATCGTAGCAGGATTATTGTCTCCAGAATCAATAAGAAGAGTTGTTATTCGCAACCTTTCCCAAATCATTCACTGCCACGAACAAGGACTCGTTCAAGATCCTGCTTTAGAAGGTCGTGTTGTTGTTCGGTTTGTTATCGGTAACGAAGGAACAATATTGGGATCAAACATATCAGAAAGCAGCATTGCTGTTCCATCAGTTGCAGAATGTATTTCAAACGCTGTGAGACATTGGCAATTCCCTGCCCCAGAAGGCGGTGGAGTTGTAACTGTAAACTATCCATTCAACCTTCAACATCCAGAATAAACTAACATCAATATCAAGTATTGTTTTTTATTTCAAGTATTTTCTTGAAAGCTTCAACCACGGCATCTGTCCATATCTCATATGTCCAACCATTATTCTGTTCGGTTATCCATCTACGAGCAGCAGCGGCCTTTGCAACCACAACACGATTGGCAACCTTATCCTGACGTTTCACCTCAACAATAACCCTCTTACCAGATTTGTAGGTTATTATAAAATCAGGATAATAATCGTGATGTTTCCCGGCTGTAACATAAGGAATCTGAATACTCTCATATTCGTATGATATTACATCTGGATTGCTGTCGAGTGTTTTGGCGACTATCAATTCCCAGCCACTGCGATAACGAATAGGTATAGAGCATTTTGGTGAATGATGTATACCCGTCTTGTAATGACGTTTCCTTTTACGTCGCTTTATAGATTTCTTAATTGATGGCATTATTTTGAATATGAGAATCTCTTTTTTGAAAAATAATCTAGTTTTACCGTAAATTTAAGCTTATCTCCAGTTCTCTTTAAAACGGGCGAAGAAAGTTTTGTACGGGCCAGAACATTTAAATTTTCATCGTGGATATAAATGTCCGTAATATAAACATATCGTTTATCAAAATCATCTGTTGCATTGGAAGCACTTAATGTAGGACTCCAACCCGGATTTGATGATGATACAAGTTCCAGTGGATTTGCATAAAGATCCATTTTTTGTACATGGATATTACGCTCACCAGTAAAGCTGCATTCGAATCCATTTTTTCCGAAGAAATATAGACTTGGGTTGTTTATTAAAACTATTCCATTATCATAAAATATATTTCCTATGGAATTTCCAATAGCCAAAGATCCATCAGAATCCGCACGGTAAAGACTACCATAACCATCATCTTTTAACGTAATAGACATTTTACCTGAAGAATTTGAGAGATTATTATCGGTAATAACAAAAGTTCCTTGTTTTATTTTGTTACCATAAAACAAATTGCTAATATCGAACATTACAACTTGCAAAGAACCATTTTCCTGTGTGCGCTGAAGAATGGATGGTGTATTCTGATGATTTAAAACTCCAAGAGAGCTTGTGGAGTCAAAGCCAGATAAAGTGCTAATAATGCTACCGCTTGCTGCTGTATTTAACAATAGACTACCATTATTTGGTGGAACAAGATCATAGATCGAAGAAAGTGGATACATGTTTCTTAAACTAATAAGATTATATGCAAGATTTCCTCTGTCAGTTACAAATGAACTACTATCAAGTTCTCCAAGTAACTCAAAATAGTTTGGCGCAAAATATCCATTGTCATTAGGCAAAATTGTTAAAGATGCTTTCTTATTTGATCCAGTAGCATATAGGAATTCATTCGCCGTCAACTGCTGTTGTGTGTTTCGAATCACAGACCCAGTCAACTGAATTAATCTTGGATAATTCCCAGTAGAAAAATCACGAGTAAAATTTTCAAGATTTATATAATGTGCACCAGAGTCAAATGAAAGATCAACATTAAATGGCTGGTTTGTAGTTCCATTGATCGCAAGGAAAGGGCTAGCTAAAATACCACCAACTGATCCATTTAAATCAACGCTTCGGGTTGGAGATTCTTTGGTAAATAATGGTGGTAGATAAAACAAAAGATCAGAAGTTAAAGGAGCGCCTGTTGTTCTTCTTGACGATATTTCTTCTCTTGAAAGATATTTGTTATAAATTTTAAGTTCATGCACTTCAGCTTGCAAAGGATGATTTAATGAATAAACCGCTGGCTGATCCTGTGTGGTACTTGAATTCAATGAAACGCCAACAGGAATACCATATCGTTTTTTAGCTGCGGTAGAGAAAAAATATGAAGTTTCAGAAGTACTGGAATTATTGCCTTCATAATAATTTCCAACCACAAGAGTATTAGAAAATACACCTCCATTATCCTGTGGTGCAATTGAAGCAGAAGGTATATAAAATATACCAGATTCAGTCTCGTTAACCATAAAAGATCCAGAGCCAAAGTTGTAACTGTTGGTACCCCAACGTATGGTTACATGGTTCCATGTGTTTCTGTCAATGCAATTATCATTAGAAACAAACGTGAGGCCACTCAATGAGGAGACGTTTATGCTTGATGGAGAAACATCACAGCTATTGCTTAATTGAAGCAATAATCGGTATTTATCTGGTAAACCATTTGAGTCTCGACTAGAGCCGGTAATTAATGATAAAGCATAAGCGCTTGATAAATGTAATATTGTACCGGCTTTAAATACCGAGGCGGCAGAATCGGAGGTGTATCTTGGGTTAATCCAGAAATCAAATGAAAAAGCGCCAGATGGTATATAAGAAGCAGAAACAAGCTGGCCAACACCAGCAGAAGAAGCAGACGTTGGATATATTAATGCAGAAGCTGTTGGTAGGCCGCTAGCCGATAAAAAATTAAGTGAGTGATAGTTCGTATATGAAAAATCATAATTAGTACCAAATGAACTGTAATATGGCATCAGCACGTTTGTGGTAACGAACTTCTTTGTCATATTTAAATCAAGATTTATACCAGGAGTCGTTCTAATAATTTCTTGTTTCTGTACGTTCCTGAGACTCTGTGGCTGATTTCCAACTACTCCAAGATATTCCTGCATGTATCGCAATTTATCAGCACTATTTTGCGCTAATTTTGCTTTTTTTAATATTTCACCAACGTCATTGATTTGCGTGTATGCATTATCAGGAGCACCAGATTCAGCAGTCCAATTAATATAAAAATCCTTAATTGCATTTGATCTACGAGGATAAACATATGCCGACCCCGTAACACCCGTAATACTACTGGAGATAAATGTTGTTTTTGGTGCAGTTTGTATTGTGAATACTTCGATGTCACCAGACTCAAATGGTTGAATAGACATAAATACTTGATTTCATTCTCGGTTAAGGTTTACTCTAATGCTAAATAGAGCTCAAAACGGATTGTATATCATTATCCTTTAACATCGCATGTAATCTTGGCGCTATTATTGTTGCAACTAACTCTCCAATATGTGGTTCTTCTTTTAACTGCTTCCCGATTTCTTCAATCCCAGAATTATCTAATAATGTATGCATTATTTCATGCAGCAATGTTTCTTCACGCACATCTTTTGATGCATCGCCGTTAATAATAATCTTGCTTTTATAATAATCCGTAAACCCACAAACTTCATTTGAATCTCTGCCAGTAAATGATTCAATCTGAGCCCCAGACCATTTTTCGATAGAATATGTACGTGCGCCAACTTTAAGATTCATTTTTATATTCCTGTAATTCTTTCTTTAGATCATGTAGAGAAAAGAATATTTTGAGTAAATTCTCGTAGTTTTTTATCTCTTTTGTAGAATATATTTTATACTCATATCCTTTTTCATGGCAATAAAACAACGCAGCTTGCGCCTTTTTGTGAGTAGAATCATCAGCCAAAAATTGGCCTCCTTTTGTTTCAATTAAGCATTTTTTATCATCGTTATACGTAACCAAAAAATCTGGTATATACCTTTTATTTTCACTATAGTTTATAAAAAATGACTCATATTGATAAGAAACCACAGTAGTATCCTTATCCAAGCAAACCATCATTCTTTTCTCTAGAGATGATCTAAAGAGCATTGGTTTTATTGTTTTTGGACTATTGTGCCAGCCCTTGATATATCTTTTATGCTTGGTTGATTTAGAATTTAGAATTCTTTCCGTAGAAGCCTTGGAATATCTATCTAGCTGTTCCGGTGTACGCATATTTGAAGTTATTCCATAATTAGGATTATTTTCTCCTTTATTGCTTCTGGCTCCTGATGCAAATTGCTCTTTATGTTTTTTTGAAACTTTGTTAGCCATGATAGCAACTCGCTGATCAGTTTCCTTGGTTAAACCAGCAATCCAAGGTTTAACACCTTTTGTTGGTCCAGTTTTGCCAAAAAAATGATGATTTTCTCCGCTTTTGGCACAGGATCTTGTGCAAAATCGAGAGTTTTTCCACTTCGAAGAAGAAATTGTATATTCTTTTTTACATTTTTCACATATTTTTGCTGTTGGTGATTTAGTGCATTCTCTAGAACAATATATTTTGCCATTTTTAGATATAGCAGAAATTCTACGCTCAAACTGTTTGCAACATTTAATGCACGAAACAATGATAGAGGTTTTCTTTAATTCTCTAAGAATTTTACCATGGCATTTATGGCCACAATATGTTTGTTTTTTATGTGTTGGGATGTAACATTTTTTACAAATCGCACACTCTTTTTCGCAACGCCATACCTCTGCGATGTTAGCAAAATAACATTTTTGTGAACAATAAACTTTGTTTGGTTTGCGGTTTTGAAAATCTTTTTTGCAAAATTTACAAATATAAATATTCATTTTCCTATTGTCCAATCAATAGGAAGCGTTGTATGGAATATTAATTGTAGGTGGGTTGAGAAATTATTTTTTGAAAGATAGGCGTTTTTTAGAAAGATAATCCAACCGAACTTTTACGGTATATGATCTTTGAAAATTTTTCAAAATGGGGCGAGATGATTTTGCCACGGCTAACAAGTTGTTATCAGAGTCATAAAGACCGATACTGGTAATAAATGTGAAAGAACGTTGAATGTCTTCTTGACCTGCATCAATTACAACAATCCGCCCATCATCATCTGTATAAGTTGGGTTGCTTGAGTAGTTAAAACGATCAGCACCAAAATTGCAAAAATATACAGAGGAGTTGATGTTGGTTTGATTCTGGAAAGCCATTACAGTTGCATCAGATCCAGTAAACCGTGTGGAACAAACATGATCTAAAATATCATCCACGGATGCACTGTAAAATAGTGCATTTAATTTATTAACTGAACTGCTGAGTAAAGAGCCAAAGAATGGTTCAGTGGCAGTGCTTACGCTGTTAATGGTACCGGAAAGGCTTTGTGTTACGTTAAATATACGTGAAACATCAAGCACAACAATCCCTTGATCATGCCAAATAAGGCCAACTGAGGCAGTGGTAGAAGTATCTACTAAAGTGCCAACAGATCCACCAGGGAAGCTATAGTTTACATTAGTGGTAGATCCTAGATCTGTGAAGATTCTTTCGCTGGTACCAGAATGTGATAAATCACTGACAGCTGGGATGATGCCTGACCCTGATCCGAACATTCTAAGTGCATAAGTTTCACGTTTTAGTTGATCTCTGGAGAATAGGCGTTTAAATGAAAAGAAAAGTGCTTCTTTTATGGTTTGCCCACTGGAAGAGCCGGAAATAAAACTGAAAGCTTGACTATCATCTCCAAGCAGTTGCTGTGCAAAGGTGCGGTAATTATCAATTTTTTCTCTCATCATTAGTGAGGTTGATGGGAAATAGTATTGATCATTAACAGCATCATAAGAAGTTGTGGTTTTAGTCACAAGATCGGAAGTTGTGTGAAGACCAACTGTTATGTCGAATACAGGGTTTGCAGTTTGTAACGTAAAATCCTGATCAAATACTGTTTGAAATAATGAGGACGTAACTCCTGCCCCAGTCCCAGAACCAGTCACCCAGACTTGATATTTTCTGCGTGTAACGGATGAAGAGACATCATTTCCAATAACATCAATTAATTGTTCAAGAACATCGCTTTGTGTTCTTTTATCAGTCTGTGTATTAAAAAACTCAAAAGTAGCCATTATCTATATTCCTCTTTATTGATTCTTTGTAATCTGGGCAACGAAAGTTGTAACGGCTCCAGAGCTCATACCGGTCACTCTTAATACAGTGCGAATTATAGTTTTGTTGGTTGGCTGTCCGTAAATAGTGAATTGAGCATCAGTAATAGCTTTGGCATTTACGGCAAGGCTCACAGTTGATCCGCCTTGAGAAGATAATGTGCCATCTCTAGTGACTACATAAGATGCCATCCGATTGCGATCTATTACAGGAGTACTTCCGATTATTCTTATAAAACGATCATCGCAAACAACGATATATTGGTTGTCAACAAGTTCTTGTGGGATAGTTTCGCCACCCGTCAGACTTTGTTGAACAATTACGGTTTGTTTATTTGTTGCTCCGGTACCTAAATTTAATGTTGTTCCAGTTAAACCTTGAGTAGCTGTTAAAGACAATGTTGTCATCGTATAACGATTTGGGTCTGGTAATGATACCAACGGATGCACTAGAGCTAATTTATTATTAGTAATTGCTTCAAATACTGGTGTATTTTTTTCAATTTTTTCTTGTCCAACCGTGCGGCCATAGCGAACAATCATACCATAATCGACTTCATCATCACCAGCTGCAAATTTAATAATATTAAATGTGCCCTCTGCTAATTTCTTGCGCCCTAAATCTGTAAGAACTGCATCTATAATTACATTGTTTGAGTCTTGTTGGAGTAGCCCCATTGTCTAACCTGTTATACGACCAAACTAAAATATATAGCTGATCGTTCCTTTCTAAGTTTAATTAGTTGATTATCTTTTATCTGGTCAAAATTCATAATGTACCACTATCAATTATGTATAATGGCAATTTATATTTTTATTGATAAAAATAATAAAAATTATCTTTGATAGATAATTTGATCTATTAGTTTTTTATGGGCTTGGTGGAGATGGAGGGAGTTGTAATACTGGTGCTGTTACTTTTTCGCCAGATTGTATTTCTAGAACTTCTATTTTTTCATTACTTGCTGCAATTGCATGTTTTGTTCCATTGGTAAAAGTAGCATTAATTCCAGGAAGAACTTTTTTCTTCATCGCACCAGAAGTATAATCGCCGCTACCTTTGAAGAAAAGCCATTGTTTGACTGCAAATTCCTGTGATTGTAGTGCTTCAGTGGCTTGACCGGGGTTCACCCAGATATAGGTAACTTTAACAAAAGGGGTATCCCACAAAACTTGTTTACCACCCCAAGTTTCTTTTGTCTTTCCTCTGCTAAAAACTTTCTTAATCCATTTAATCATTGTTTTATCCTTTTATTTTTGCTTTTACTTTTGCTTTTTTTGCTCTTGCTTCAAGGTCAGCTGCAACTTTACTGGTATTTTTTTGTTTTACCGGCACTTCTTGAATAACTTCTTCCACTACTTCATCGTCATTATCATCATCCGAACAATCATGTTCTTCATCAGCGGCATGACTACAACATTTCATCATTGCTTTCTTGAGATGCAAGACAGTAAGATCAATTGCTTCCTTGACATCATCAAGATTATTAAGCATGTCCTTTGGCATTTGTCCCGTTTTTTCTATCTCCGCAATCATATCATGCATATCTCCAAATAAAGATTTAAGACCTCCAACATAGAGTCTAGCTTTTAATTGAGCGGTTATTTCTTTTTCTTTTTCTTTCATGGCTTGCTCCTTTAATTATATTTAATTAGTCTAACGACGATAACCAAACCGGACTTTTGACTGAAACTCCATAAAATTTCTTGCGCCAACATACGAAAATGAACTACGAAGAGCCCCAGCAATTTCATTTACAATGATTTTTGCAGAAGGTTTCTCAGCTGTAGTAGTAGTGCGACCCTCTGCCGTTGGCATATTATCTTCTGATCTAATATTATTCATCACATCTCGACTTGCCATGCCACGATAAATATGTTTATATGTTCCTGTCACTGGATCATATTGACGAGAGCGCTCAGGAGTCTCAGGAGAGCCCGCAAAAAAGAATCCCGACATAACCGCCGTCGCCCCGGCTCCAATTGCCTTAGCAATGTCTCCATAAGCTCTAAGGCCACCATCTGCAATGATTGGTTTGTCTGTGACTTCTGCACATTCTTGCACGGTAGTAAACATTGGGGTATTAACCCCTGTAACATTTTTGGTTAAACATACTGCTCCTGGACCAATACCAACTTTCATGCAGTCAACTCCCCATAAATCTAGTTCACGAACTGCTTCTTGCGTGCCAACATTACCGGCCATAATAAAAATATCACGACCAAATTCTTTACGTAACCACTTAACTGTGTCCATCATCATTTTGCTGTGGCCATGAGCAATATCAACAACAAAAAACCTAGCGCCATGGACATGTAGAGCCGTTGCCCTTTCTTGCCAATCACGATTGACACCAATCGAAACAAAGCATTTTCGTTCTTTTTGGAATTCTGCGATGTTATCTACAATCGGCATAAAACGATGCAATGCACCAATGGCACCAGCCTCTGCTAGCGTTTTTGTCATCATACCTTCGGTTACGGTATCCATGTTCGATGAAATAACTGGCACATTTAATTCCATACTGTGCATGGAATCTTTGCTTGATAAAGTAACTTTTGTTGAAACTTCATTTCTGCTAAGAATATCAGAATAGCGTGCATGAATAAAAACATCATCATATTCATAAGAAACTTTTGTCATAATTTTTCCTTTGTTTTTACATTAGCAGAAGTTTATAAACTAGTCTAGTTATTAATATCATGAAGTTAACAAAAGAAAACATAGCAGCAATCGAAAAATTTGCAAAACATTGCATAAAAGAACTCGGATTAAAAGGGAAAATAAAAATAACCCTATCCAAAAAACAAACCGGTATGCCAACAGCAGGATACTTTAATCCACAAGACTGTACCATTTTTGTGGCCGTTCGTAATCGTGCAATGGCTGATATCATGAGAACATTATCTCATGAACTCACTCACTGTAAGCAACAACAAGATGGTGTAGAATTTCCAAATGATGATGAAGGATTACAGCCATTGGAGGATGAAGCAAATACTAGTAGCGGTAGACTTGTCCGCTTTTATGGAAGAAAAAATCGGGATATTTATTCTGATTTAATCAGCGAAGGGTTTCAGAGAATTATTTTTAGACAATGAAATATATTTTTTAAAATCGTTTTCCCATATGCTAATAACATTATAATTATTTAATATTAATTCTCGTTCTTTTGTTAATGTTTTTTGATACAGTTCTCCAAAAGTACAATGGTTTCTATGATTCCATGCATTTCCATCAAATTTTGCTGGATTGCCGTGCCAATAATCTCCATTAAACTCATATACCGTATTCGTTTCGGGGTTATAGGCATCAACTTCATATCTTTTACCAGAGTTCATCAATAAGGTTTTTTGTCTACAGTCTTTTGGAATTTTCAAACTATCAAGCCATGCAGTTTCTGGTTTTGATACTCTAAACTTACACTTTGGACATTTTTTTCCTTTGAAATGATTTGAAGGAATAACGTGAAATTCTCCATGCTTTTTGCAAACTACTATAATTTTAGTTTTCGAATCAATATATTCTGCCAAGGTATAATCATACTCATTTCCGTGGACATCATTAGCCTTTTGGATAAATTGGTTTGTTGTCAATCGTATATTACCTGCACAAGTTGGACAACCTTGCTGTAAAATTTTGTGCATATGGTTTGAAGGGGTTTGCCAAAAAGAACCATGAATAAAGCAAATTATTTCTGTTTTTTCTGTGGTTTTTGTATAGATAGCCTTTGAATAATCATATTGATTCCCATGAATCTCTTTTGATTTGTTTATAAAATCTGCATGTGTTAATCTTTGGCTTTCTTTCATCCGATCTCTGCCACATAAGTTACATCCACGATTTCGAATATGATCTTTTGCCTTTTGTTGAAATGGGCCGTGTGTTTTACATGTAATCGTCAGTTTTGTTTCCCCTAAAAAACTTGACTCTATTATTTTGGAATAATCATATTTTCCATCATGTATCACGTTAGATTTTTCGATGAAGGATTCAAGCGTCCAACGACGATTACATATCGGGCATCCATTTCCTTTAAAATGCTCATCTGAGCGTTGCCAAAAAGAGCCATGTATTTTACATATTATTTCTATCGGAATGGATGAAAAGCTGTATACAGATTTACTGTAATCAAATTTATCGCCATATATTGATTTAGCTTTTGCAATAAACCATTCGGTTGTTTTTTGTTTTTGTCCCATGAAAATAAGTATATAGAAGCAAACTTTGTTGTCGGAATTTTTGTTCGATTTTACGGTAGAAAAAAATTGATATCGTTGTTTTTATTTATTAAAAACAACGATATATTTAATATAAATAATATGAAAAATAATCTAAGATCTGATCTAAAAACTATAATAAAATTTTCAATAAAAGAAAGCCGCTTAGACCCTACGGCACCTGTGATAGATTTGAAGAATCCAAATAAATGTAAAAATTGTGGGACAGTTTTAAAACCGGGTGCAAATTTCTGTCATGTTTGTAGAACAAAAGTATCAGAAGAGCAGAAAGCGGAGATAGCAAAAGCACTAGCAGCACCAGCGGCACCAGCACCAGCAGCAGCAGCACCAGCACCAGCAGCACCAGCAGCTGCTAAAACGGTTTCATCAGACACTGGTATCGAATCTGCGGCAAAACAAAAAATAAAAGATTATGTTAAAGGCTTGGTGGCAAGAGGACAAGAACCAGAGGATGCAGAGATTGAAAAACTAGAAAATCAACAAGAAGAAGCGGCAGTGCAGAGAATATTAAATCAGTATAAATACGAAGGAGAATTTAGAAATTTTGCTGAAAAGGTGATGAGAAAAGCTATAAAAAGCGATGATCCTAATTTCCATGTTCTTCTTCAGCCAGATTTTATATTAATTGGACCTAAAGGAGTCTTGTATGCAAAAGAGGAGGGGGCAAGGAAAATAACAAAAAATGGATTTACACCTGCTTTGGGCGCAGAAATTCTAGGCGGAAAATCTAATGTTACTCAAACCAACCCTCAACAATCCCCTATCAGTAAAAACGCTTCAGGAAAAAATGCTCAGCCAAATGCAGCGGCCACTGCGCCAGAAATTAATTTTAATGACATGGCATCAGCAGCGAAGAAGATTTTAACAGGATATGATATTTCTACAAGTCTGAAACGTAGAATGTCTCAGAGTAAATTGAATCAATATATTAAAGATGAAGAATTGACTGATGCGGAACTAGATGACACATCTGGTATTAAGAATTTCAGGACCAAAGCTAAAGCAATTAAAATATTAGAACAATATATTAAAAAAATATCATTTAATAAATACTAGCAGTGGAAAACTAGTGAGGTTTTACGGCAGGAAAATCGTGATATTTATTCTGATCTGATAAGCGAAGGTCTACAGAGACTTCTCTATAGGAAATGAGCTAGGTTTTAGTAAAATCACTTTCCCAAACACTAATCACATTATAACCATTTTCAAGTAGCTCTTTTAGTTTTATTTTAGTTTGTTTAAATAAAATACCAAAACTTTCCCCAGTTTTTTCATTGATAGCTTCTGGTTTATATTTTTGTGGATTTCCATGCCAGTAGTCACCATTGAACTCGTATACTGTGTTGGTTGAAGCAACATATGCATCGACATGATATCGTTTTCCAGATGCCATTATTAACGTTTTTTGCCTATGCTCTTTTGCAATACCAAGTTGGTCTAACCACTGTGTTTCTTTTTTTGAAACTCGGCCTCTGCAATTATTGCAGCCTCCTCCAATCCAATGATGATCAGGTACTTGTTTAAACACGCCGTGCTTATGGCAAATAATTTTTACTTTTTGATCTGCCCGATAATAATCAACCAAAGAGTAATCATACAAATTACCATGGATTTCACGAGATCTCTCTATAAAAATCTCATTAGACAAACGATTTGAATCATAGATACATTTCTTACAGTTGCTAGCCCTGTCTTCTCTAATATGCTCAATTGCCGTTACTTCAAACTTGCCATGGTTGCGACAGATTATTGTCACTTTGGCTCTTGCCGAGATATAACTTGCATCAGAATAATCATACAAATCTCCATGTATTGATTTTGCCCTTTGAATATATTCCTCAGTTGTCATGGGCTTATTACCACTGCAAACTCTGCATCCACCATTTCCAGTAAAGTGGGCGTATGGATATAGTTTGAACGGACCATGCTCTCTACATGTTATTTCTATTTTAGTGCGAAGAGTAATGTAAACCGTTTTAGAATAATCAAATCGATCTCCGTAGAGATCTTTGGCTCTAGCCACAAATTCTTCCGTTGTTCCTTTTGTTCCATCTCTCCCACATTTCTGACATCCTTTGCCACTCAAATGTGAACTGGCAACAATATTGAACGAACCATGTTGGTTGCAAATTAATTCAACAGGCTCCATTGAGTGAACATATATAGCTTTGGAGTAGTCATATTTTTCACCATGTTTTTTTATGGCTCTTTCGATATATTTTTCAGTGGTTAATCTTTTACCGTGCGGCATAGTCGAATGCTAGAGATTTTTTTGAATCATTTTCCAAAATCTTTTTGGTCCCTCTAAGTGGTATTGTTCAATTTCCTCGGTATTTTTAGTATATTCTGGCTCAAACTGCGGCAAAACATTGTCATTTATGATTGGAATGCCGTCTAAAAGCTTACATTCCCATAGAGTACGGCTTCCTACGTCAATATCTCGTGGAAAAAAGACCATTCCTTTGCTTTTTGCAAGCTCTTCAAGGAATTGCTCATTAGATACACCGCTAATAAGAAATGCATTTAATCCATTATCTTTACAGTATTTTACTGCATCTTCTGTGCCCTTGATCCAACTTTTTGAGTCGAGAATAAGCCAGCGGTCCTGAACTTCTATTTCTCCCCGTTCTTTGCGTTGTCTTACCTTGCGAATATTTAAGATAGTCTCTGGATAAAAGGTACTACTTTGAACGAAATCCGTGGTTTTTCCTTTGAATTGAGCGTATAAGTCATAGAATTTATCTCGTTGGCCTCCACTGCACCAGAACAGGGTCTTGGCGTGTGTCATCCAATTGGCCATAAAAAGGCCATGGGGTTTGTTGTGGCAATCACATTGACCGGCTGATAATTCATGTTTTTTTGTTGAACGGAATACGCATGGTTTGAAATCATATTCGAAAAAATAATACTTTATATTAAGGTCTATAAATAGTTGGAGGAGATGTGGTGCGGTCATTGTTTGATTGCCGAAGATCCAGATTTTATTTTTATTTTTACGGATCATAGTTTCGGTAATGGAATGTGCATGAAGTTCAAAAAGCTTATGTGGGCAAGCTTTAATGATTGCGTCAGAGGTTAGCTCTGCTCCTCCGGTTAGTTCTTTGGCGAAAAAGTCCTGAACGAATATTACTTCGGTCGATGCTGGGATATAAAACTCTTTTGGTAAATTTGTAAACATATAATGTGCTCTCTATCTGATTATTATAGATTTCTTAATAATTAATTTACATGAATAAAAAATTTATTGACTTATTAAAATCCATTATAGCTGAGCAGATTTCAGAGGCTCTTCCTGCTACCTCTAGCGTTGCGAGAAGGATGACAGCACAAAAATAAGCGGCACCAGACTCTATTGGTGCAGATCCTTATAAGAAAAAAAGCCCATCAGGGAAAGTCATTACCAATTTATTGCATGAGCAGAAAACCCACAGGCTCGTCCTGTGGGATGAATGCGATTCATATAGAAAAATAAATTTACACCATACTTAATATTAGGTATAAAGTAAATGGTTCTGCAAAACAA